>JAEEGL011641506.1_pt1 | contig 10179 bp, 6 predicted proteins | sample 9134231 | NCBI WGS metagenome assembly JAEEGL01 (sample SAMN16246548, study PRJNA631951) | gut metagenome | biome: gut microbiome; feature: rumen; material: fiber-attached | host: Bos | place: Iran: Karaj | collected 2018-10
CGGACATTGAGTGTACCTTCATCACCGAAGTACTTGTCAAACTTCGACATCTTGGAGGCGATCTTTTCCTCAAGTCTTGTACCGATGCGCATTCCGTTTCCCTGTGTAGTGATCTTCATAAAATCACTCCCTTCCGTTTTGAAGTTTCAAAAGGCTTTGACCTTTCCTTAATTATAAACGAAGTGGGGAGTGTTTTTAATTAAAATTGTATTAATTTATTAATCTTCGTGTTCGGACCAGATGCTTGTGCTGCCGCGGTCGAGCGCGACGATTCCGGTACGGCACATTTCGATGATCTCGAACTTCTTCATATACTCGATGAAGGCGTCGATCTTCTGGCTGTCACCTGTTGCTTCGATGCTGATAGCCTCGTCAGTAAAATCGATTATCTTCGTGCGGAAGATGTTCGTTGCCTCAACGATATCTGCGTGCGCTTCGGATGTATTCTTGACCTTGATAAGGAGGAGCTCTCTTTTGATACACTCTTCGCTCGAGAGGACGATGACCTTCTTTACGTTATAGAGTTTTCGAAGCTGGGAGACCACCTGGTCCTTATCTGTTTTTGCTGCCGACAAAGTGATCGTAATTCGCGAATACTCAGGTGACTCAGTCTCACCAACGGTGAGGGAGTCGATGTTGAAGCCTCTTCTCGTGAACATCGCGGTTACACGCGAGAGAACACCATACTGGTTATCAACGTAGATCGCGATGATTATCTTATCTTTCTGCATCGCTGATGTCCTCCCTTCTTAAGATGAGATTATTGAATGTTCCGCCGGGTTTTAACATCGGAAGAACAAGGCTGTCAGTCTTGATCGTAAGATCTATTACCGTAGGGCCGTTTTCCTTAATGGCCTTCTTGAAGACCTTCTCGAAAGACTCCTTGTCAGTTGCCTTGTAACCCTTTGCGCCGAATGCCTGTGCGAGCTTTACAAAATCAGTCTTGCGGTCAAGCGTTGTATTCGAATACCGCCCGTCGAAAAATACCTTCTGCCACTGCCTTACCATTCCGAGTGCGTGGTTATTGAAGATAACGATCGTGACGGGAATGTTGTATGTAACAGCCGTCGCGAGTTCATTAAGGCACATGCCGAAGCTTCCGTCGCCTGTGATGAGAACGCTTCTTGTTGATGTTCCGATGGAGCTTCCTATCGCAGCACCAAGTCCGAAGCCCATGGTGCCAAGACCGCCCGAAGTGATCCAGGTGTGCTTGTTCCTGAACTTGAAGAACTGTGCAGCCCAGCACTGGTGCTGGCCGACATCAGTAACAAGTCTTGTGTCAGGCTTAACATTATCAGAGATTACATTGACAGCGTCCCTCGGCAGGAAAGGCAGACCTTCGTACGCATCTGCTTCCCTCTTCTTCAGCTGCTCGACCTTCTTTATCCACTCAGTATTCTTGCGCTGAGGAGCTGCCTTGATCAGACGTTCCGTAAAGTCTTTGATATCACAGCAGATACCGAGATCGACGGGAACGTTCTTTCCGATCTCCGCGCGGTCGCAGTCGACGTGGATCTTCGCAGCGGAAAGCGAGAATTTCTCAGTCCTTCCCGTAGCACGGTCAGAGAATCTTACGCCGATCGCGATAATGAGATCAGCTTTAGCAAGTGCAACGGATGAAGCATAACGTCCGTGCATTCCCTGCATTCCGAGAAATCTCGGCGAGTCAGAAGGGATCTCGGAAAGACCCATCATGGAACAGCCGATGACTGCATCGAGTTTGTCGGCGAGCTTAACGATGTCCTCACCAAGTCCGGTCCTTACGGCACCGCCGCCGAAATAGATATAAGGTCTCTTGGATTCCTTTATGAGCTTTACTGCTTTCGCAATATCCTTATCGTCACAGCAGGGTATTGCTTCGGGCTTGGTAACAGCTTTTTTCCTGTAATCGAAAACTGCTTCCTGAACGTCCTTCGGTATATCGATGAGGACAGGACCCGGCCTGCCGGACTGTGCGAGTTCAAAGGCTTTCCGGACCACATCGGCAAGCTTTGCTACGTTATGAACGAAGAAGTTATGCTTTGTTATCGGAAGTGTTATGCCCGTGATGTCGATCTCCTGGAACGAGTCTCTTCCGATCATGGAATTTCTTACGTTTCCGGTTATTGCAACAAGAGGAATCGAATCAAGATAAGCGGTCGCGATGCCGGTTACGAGATTGGTGGCGCCGGGACCTGATGTCGCGATGACGACACCCGTTCTTCCGGTTGCTCTTGCGTATCCGTCGGCACTGTGAACTGCGCCTTCCTCGTGAGCGGTCAGAATGTGCTTTATCTTATCCTGTTTGTCATAGAGCTTGTCATAGATGTCTACGACCATTCCGCCCGGGAAACCGAATACGGTATCAACACCTTGTTCTATCAAGGTCTCGACTAGTATCTGTGCGCCGGTCATCTTCATTTTCTTACCACCTCTTAATGACTATTGCCTGAGCACTTCTTAAGATTCAACCTGGCATGCGGCGATAACAGCCTTCTCACCACTGACTTTACCTTCAACAACAATGAAGTAATAGCCGGGCGCAACTCCGTCGGAATTGGTGTATTCAAAACTGTAGCCATAGATTCCGTTCTGTTCAGAAGGAGCAATACTCGTCTTAAGTATCGCACTTGAGAGTTCCCTGTCTGAGAACATGCTGTCACTGCTGTAGAAGACGATATAGGTATACTCTTCGGTAACTGATTTGTCGACCTCGAAAACAATAGAGATCTTTTTCGAGCCCGCAGCAAAAACACCATCACCGCTGTTGCCGTTTTCGTCTATCCAGTAACAATCCGCAGGACCGAATACCGGGTCTTCATCATCCACTCTTGCGAGGCCCACCATATAAGTAGCATCGAGTGAACCTTCATCGTAATCACCGCCGGTCGAGATGCCGTCGTCGCCTCTTACCGCGTCGATCTCGTATGCCGGTGTGCCGGGTCTTAAGCTGAGTCTGAAATCGTTGTTGTAAACATCATAGATATCGAATCCGATATAACCGTCAACATCCGAATAATCGACATTGGAATAGTTGTAAAGCTTCAAAGCTTCTTCATAAGTCACGGCGTCTCCGCGCTCATCGTAACCCATTGTTTCCGAAGCAATATCGTAGTATTCCTGAACAAATACGATCATATCGTCATCGTTAAACTCATATCCCTGCGTATTATCGACAACATCGTTGATGATATCGGCATAATAATATCCGATAATAGTTCCGTCCGGATCGTCGGAACTGAACGCTATGACAACATAAGCAGTCTCGCCGTTTACCAGAGCCTCAGCGCCCAGATACTTGTACCACTTGCCGTCTTCGGCAACCTCATATTTAAGGCACTCGCAGGTAACAAAACCGAACTGTTTGACGAATACCCACTTTGTAGGATTCTGAAGAATGATGTAACCGTTACTGTCTATCGTGTACTGGCTATCAGTACCCAGGTAATGGATGAGTCCGTCACTCTGATCCTTGAAGACATAAGCAAGAGTTACAGAGACCTCACGGATGACATCCCAGTCGCCCTCAGTAAGCTGGATTGCCTCATAGCCGCCCATATCGACGACGAGATCAGAGATGTCGTAAAGGTTGCCGGACGAGATGCTCTGTGCGTCAGCCGGCTCGACGTACCATGAACCCGCATAGCTTACGGCGTTGAGGATATAGAGTTCATTACTTACGAACTTATCATAGAAGGATATCGTGGAATCACTGTATCCCAAAGTCGTAAATGTAAGTCTTGCCGCGTCATAATATTCAGGGTAAAGGTACGGCGCATAAGTCGTCATTCCGTGTGCATATGTATATGAATTATTGCTCTCCGTGAATACGCAGTTGCCGACCTCATTGATCAGCTTGCTTGCGGCGGATTCGATGTTTTTGTCACCGCAGTTGATATATTTGCTTGCAAGTGTCGTAAGGTCTACTGAGTCTGTTGATTCAAAGCTTCCGCAGTCGTCTCTTAACTGGATGTATTCAGCATATCCGTCCTGCTCGAAAACTCTTACTGACAGGGCCGCGATAAACGATTCATATGCGTTCAGCACCTCATCGATATTATCGGTGTCGATAGAGGACATGCATGTGTCGATACCGTAGAAACCTGTCGACTGCTGCGTGCTCTCGATATTATCCATGTAATCTCTTACGATGAACTCACCGTAATCTTTCGCATCACCTGTGAAATCCTTGCCGATATAGTTAAGGAAATTGGTGTAGTTGATTCCTACATCATAGTAAGCGCTTCCCCATGTGGGGCTCTCTGCTGCGACAATATATTCAGTGTAGGGATCAAGTGCCTTTGCAACTTCCAAAGATCCCATGAGGCACGCGTTAAAGATAATGGATTCAAATTCGATATCGCAGTTCTTTATTGCATCTGCCATCTCGATCTCTGTAAGCGTTCCGTCGTGGAGCTCATCCTGGCCGAATCCTAACGGAACTCCGCCGCCGTGATCCCACATTACGAGAATATAATGCTCGGCAGGAAAATTCTCTTTGCCGAACTTGATGAAATCCTCAAGCGTCTCCGGCTCGACCATGCTTACGTCGCCGAGATTAGTAAGTTCCTTGATGTTTCCGTTCAGGATGGAGAAACGCTGTGTTGTACCGTCTTCCATGTAGTTATTCCTGAAGTCGGAACATCCGCCTGACTGGAGAACGATATTGACATCCTTTCCGGGATTTGCCGCCATCATCTCCTTGATGTCCGCAGAAAGCGTAGAACCCTGTGACTCAAGGTCCGTACCTATCGCATAGACCATGATGGTCCTTGCTGCAAGCTCATCAACGGGTTCGGTTGATTCTTCAGTCTCAACGGGTTTTCTGGTGCGCTTGGGCTCGTCTTTTGCGTTATTTAAGATGAACACGATCCCTGCGATGACGCCGCCGATCAGTACAAGACCGCCGGCAGCAAGTCCGATTATAAGTCCAACGAGTTTCTTCTTTTTCTTCGGAGCAGCGCCTTCTGCAGGCTTTGCTCCGGCATTTGCAGGTGCTTCTCCAAAAGCGGACTGCGCAGGAGCGGCAGCGGGAGCTGCAGGCGCGGGAGCTGCAGGCGCGGGTGCGGCCGGAGCAGGTGCTGCGGGAGCCAGAGCCGGTGCCGCGGGAGCAGGTGCGGCCGGTGCAGGTGCGGCCGGTACAGGTGCTGCGGGAGCAGGTACGGCCGGTGCTGCAACAGGCGCGGGTGCAGCAGGTGCTGACTGATTAAGCAAATTGCTTACATCAGTTCCGCAGCCGCCGCAAAACTTTTCAGTTCCGCCAAGTTCTTTTCCACAATTCGGACAATGCATAAACTACCTCTTTAATCTTTTCTTATTCCATATCTTCTTTTATCGCGTCTGCAAGAGATGCGATGCTGAGCCTTGTGTCTCCGTTGCCGGCAGACTTGATTGTAACAGTCTGTCCGCAGACTTTGCAATTTTTGAGACCCTCGACGGATGCAAGGACAGCCTTGCCTGCGCTTGGTGCCCAGGTTCCGTTTTCGATGACGGAGAAGGATCTTCCGCATATTCCGTGGGCGGCGATCTCAGTCAGGGCATGCTCAACGGGAGAATAGATCCCGTTGTTATATGTTGCTGTTGCGATGACTATGTTGCTGTACTTGAATGCCATCGCGATGATGTCGGAAATGTCGGTTACGGAAGCATCGAGGATAACGGATTCGATGCCTCTGCTGTCGAGCTCGGTCATGAGGACTTCCGCTGCATTAGCGGTATGTCCGTAGATGGAACCCTGAAGGATGAATACGCCTTTGACTTCAGGAGTATATGAACCCCATGTCTTGTAGCAATTGATGATCCTGTCAATGTCCTTGCGCCATACATATGAATGAAGCGGGCAGATCATCTTAATGTTATACGCGGATACTTTGTTAAGTGCCATCGTGGTCTGCATTCCGTATTTGCCTACGATGTTTGTATAGTAACGGCGCGCCTCGTCAAGAAGTTCTCTGTCAAAGTCCTTTCCGTCCGCGAAAACTGAACCGTTGATCGCTCCGTAGCTTCCGAAAGCATCAGCGGAAAAGAGCGTTCCTTCCGTCTCATCAAAGCTGAACATTACTTCCGGCCAGTGTACCATGGGCGCGAAAATGAACTTGAACTTGTGTGATCCGAGTTCTAATTCATCGCCGTCCTTTACGGTTACGGCTCTCGCGGAATAATCCCTTCCCGGGAAGAACTGTGAGATGAACTGAAGTGTTTTCGCGTTCACGATGATCTTTGCATCAGGATTTGCGTCCAGCACTCCTGCAAGCGTAGCGGAGTGATCGGGCTCCATGTGCTGAACGATCACGTAATCGAGCTTGCGTCCTTTAAGGCAGTATTCCAGATTATCTGCAAAAACATCCTCAACTTCCCTGTCGACGGTGTCGATAAGAACGGTTGCGCCGCAGTCGAGGAAATATGAATTGTAATTCATTCCGGAATTGAGCTTGTAAACATTCTCGAATCTTTGGATCTTGCGGTCGCTGCCGCCGATCCATGTAAGGTCATCTGTAAGTTTTCTTACGTTATACATTTATTCTCCAATCTTTATCTGTCTTCTCTGTAGTAATTGCGTCCAATTGCCTGAGGCTCGCCGCTCCTGCTCTTCGATGAGAGCGAACTGATGATGAGGACGATAAGAGTTATGATGAACGGCAGTGCCGAGAAGAAGTGCGAAGGGATCTTGAGAAGCCATCCGAGTGCATTCGGGAACGCATACGCGAGCGCTGCATTCTGGACTCTCAGAGTGTTGAAGAAACCGAATACAAGTGTTCCGAGAAGTGCTTTTGCAGGGCTCCAGTTCGCGAAAATAACCAGCGCAATGGAGATCCAGCCGTAACCGTTGATCCAGCAGTTGGAACCTTCGAACGTGCCGCCCATGTTAAGTCCCATGTAAAGTCCGCCGATGCCCATGATGCCTGAACCGATGATGATATGAGTGTACTTGTAGAGCGCAACGTTAACACCGAGCGAGTCAGCAGCTGCAGGGTTCTCACCGATGGCTCTGAGCTTTAAGCCCGGTACGGTCTTCTTGAAATAGAACCACATCAGAACAGCGATGACGATGCCTAAGTAAACGAGTATTCCGTGTGAGAATATTGCCTTTCCGAAGAAAGGAATCTTCGAAAGCAGAGGGATCTCCAAAGACTGTGACTGCGCATCGAGTCTTGTTCCGTTAAGCGACGGCCAGCCGCCTGCACTGTTGGACAAAGCGTTGCCGATGAAATAATAGAAGGCAACACCGAATGTCGTGATCGTAAGTCCTGTTACGTTCTGGTTCGCCTGCAAAGTGACTGTCAGGAATGAGAAGAGCATGCCTACAAGACCTGACGCGATAAAGCTTACGAGGACCGCAACAAGAAGGCTGTCTGTTTTCGCGCCCGCAAGATAACCAACAACGGCACCGATCGCCATCGTGCCTTCGACACCGAGGTTCAATGATCCGGATTTCTCGATCATGATCTCGCCCGTCGTGCCGTAGAGCAGCGGGATGTTGTAGACGATTATGTTAAAGAGGAACAAGGTAAATACATCAAGCATTCTTTGCGTCCTCCTTTCTTACGATCTTGAAGTTTGCGGCAAAGTCGGCAACGAGTACCGAGAACAGGATTATGCCCTGCAAAAGATCCGCGTAATTGATATCGATCGCAGGATACTGTGTTGCAGCAGCCTGGCAGCCGTACTGCAGGATCGAGATCAGCACGGCGGTAACGAATACTGCCGGAACGCTGAGTTTACTGAGCCATGCGACGATGATGCCGGTCCAGCCGACGTCATTTGTTATCGTATCGGAGATCGTGCCTGCTGCAGATACCGTAAGAGCTGCCGCTAGACCGATCATGGCTGATGAGATGAACATCGTGCGGAGGACGATCTTGCCGACACCCATGCCGGCATATTTCGCGGTCGCACTGCTGTCACCTACGACTGATATCTCATATCCCTGCTTCGTGTATTTGAGATAGACATAAACGATCACCGTGAGAATGATCGAGATCAAGACTGACCACAACAGAGTGAACGGTCCCAATGGGATTCCTTTCATTACCGCGGATTCAGGGAAAGAGCCGAAGATAGGTCTTTCCGAATCAGCCCTGAGGAAGAAATTCCAGGGCGCTTTTGTATCGCCGAGATATCTTATGACATAGAGCATGATGTAATTGATCATGAGTGTCATGAGAGTCTCGTTCGTATTGAACTTTACCTTCAGCGCAGCGATCGCGATACCGATTATTCCGCTCGATAACATAGCCGCAATGCACATTAGAATGACCGTTACGAAGTTCGGCATTCCTGTGCTGTTAAATGCGATGCAGGAAGCGCAGATCGCGCCGATCAGGAACTCACCTTCGCCTCCGATATTCCAGAAGCGCATCTTGAACGAAAGGCTCAGTGCAAGTGACGTTATGAGGAGCGGAACGAAGATCTTCAAAAGGCCTTCGATGCTCTTATATCCGTACCTGTTGCCGATAAGTCCGATCGTGAACATCCTTCCGTAATACTCGAAAGGATTGATCTCCAGGCACGCGAGAATGACAGCGCCGATCGCAAGCGATATCAGTATGCCTGCAGCATAGTAAATAAGCGTTCTCTTGAGCTGTGAATCTGCTCTTCTTACAAGATGATATCTTCTCATGATAAAGAGCCCTCCTCATCCGTAAAAGCAGAATCCTTCGCGATACCGTCGGTCTTGCCTTCCTTGTTAACGATATTGAGCGTTCCGGTCATCATGAGACCGAGCTCTTCCTTGGTCGTGTGATCACTGTTTACAACGCCCTGCAGCTTGCCATGGCAGATGACCATTATCTTGTCGCAGAGAGAGAGCATGACATCAAGATCCTCACCTACGAACAGAATGCCGACGCCCTTCTTTTTCTGGTCATTCAGGATATCGTAGATCGTGTAGGATGAATTGATATCCAGACCTCTTACCGGATATGCGGTAATAAGGACGTTGGGGCCGGATTTGATCTCACGTCCGAGCAGGACTTTCTGAACGTTGCCGCCCGAAAGACGCCTTACCGGAGTCTCCGTCGAAGGTGTAACGATCTCAAGTTTATCAATGATCTTCCGGGCTTCCTCGCGTGCCGATTTGCGGTCAACGAAAATACCCTTCGACTCGTTGTAATTCTTCAATATCATGTTGTCGGTTATCGACAGCGAAGGCGCAAGACCCATTCCCAGACGGTCCTCCGGAATGAAGCTCATCGAGATGCCGTGATCCAGGATCTTCTTCGGCGACATGCCTACGATGCTCTCGCCTTCGTGTATCATCTGACCCTCTTCGATCGGTCTTAATCCGGCGATCGCCTCGCACAATTCCTTCTGGCCCGATCCGGCAATTCCGGCAACGCCAAGAAGCTCGCCGCCTCTGATGTAGAAATTGATGTGATCCACTGCTATCGCGCCCTCGTCGTTCTTGATGGTCAGGTCTCTGATCTCAAGCAGAGGGTGTGTCTTTTCCATCAGCGGACGCTCGATATTGAGTTCGATCTTGCGTCCGACCATGAGCTCAGTAAGCTTCTTCTCATTTGTTTCTTTTGTAACGACAGTATCGATGTATTCCCCGTGTCTTAATACGGCTACCCTGTCCGATATCGCCATTACCTCGTTCAGTTTATGCGTGATGATTATTATCGAGTGACCATCTTCCTTCATTTTTCTTAAGACCGCGAAAAGTCTGTCTATCTCCTGAACCGTGAGCACTGCAGTAGGTTCGTCGAGGATGATAATTTTCGCGCCATAACAAAGGACCTTAAGTATCTCAAGAGTCTGCTTCTCGGATACTGCCATATTGGCAACGGTCTTGTCGAGATCTATGTCAAAGCCGAACTTTGCGGCTGTATCTTCTATCTTTTTGCGGACGTCAGCGCCGTGCACGAAACGTCCCTCTCCCCTCATTCCGATACGGATATTCTCGAGCGCCGTAAACCGCTCGACCAGCTTGAAGTGCTGGTGCACCATTCCTATTCCCAGTTTGCCCGAATCCTCAGGCGAATTTATCTGGACCTTTTTGCCGTCGATAAAAATAGAACCGCTGTCGGGCATATAGATGCCCGACAGCATGTTCATGAGTGTCGTTTTTCCTGAGCCGTTCTCGCCTAAGAGAGCAAGGATCTCACCTTTGGCAAGAGCCAGATTGATGTTCTTATTGGCCGCCACAGGGCCGAAGCTTTTAGTTATTCCCTTTAGCTCTATTGCATATTCCATAAAACA
>JAEEGL011960215.1_pt1 | contig 10179 bp, 6 predicted proteins | sample 9134231 | NCBI WGS metagenome assembly JAEEGL01 (sample SAMN16246548, study PRJNA631951) | gut metagenome | biome: gut microbiome; feature: rumen; material: fiber-attached | host: Bos | place: Iran: Karaj | collected 2018-10
ATACACCTCGTTCGGTTACTGCGACACAGTTGAAGAAGATATGATGATTCTAAAAAGCATCTGTAATTCGCTAAGACAGGGCGGCACCTTTATTCTTGAATGCACCAGCCGCGAAAGTGCAATAAAATATTTTACTAAAGGAGAAGAGTTTGACCGGGCAGGCTGGCATGTAAAAACAGAATTTGGTGTAGAGGGTGCCTGGGAAGGGCTACGTTCCCGCTGGATTTTAAGCAACGACTCCGGCAAAAAAGTTGACCACGTATTTGTCCAGCGCCTCTACTCTGCCCCGGACTTATGCCGGCGTATGTTAGACTGCGGTTTTTCCACAGCACAGGCCTACGGCGACTTTGATTTGTCTCCTTATGATGAGAATTTGCGGACTATGATTATTGTGGCTAAGAAAGCCTGAAACTTTCCGGCGCACCAAGGTATGAATATGGGAAAGGCTCATTGGCATTGTGAACCACAATCTTTTGCAGCACAATATTTGGCGTAACAGGATATACACGCAGAATATTCAAACCTTCGCGACAGTCGGCATAAACAGAGGCAATGCGGATATTGTTTGTAATGTCATTACCCCAGGCCCACTGATTGTCTCCAACTGCAAAGTTTTTGGCGTCTACTAAGTCTTTCTGAATCTTATCTCCATTTACTTCTGCAATAAAGGCAAGCTTGTTATCCTTATAGGCCGGGTTTGACGGATTGAGGTAAAAATCAAACTGCTTAATACCTTCTCCGGCAGCCACAAATTTATATTCTACATAAGGAGCATTTTTTCCCTTAGGAAAGTCTGCAATTACAGGGAAGGCTTTTACCGCAGAAAGTGTTTTTCCGTAATCTGCAAGCTCTTCAAAAGCAACCGTCTCGTTTTTCCAGCTGCCCGAGTCTTTGGCTGCAAAATGAGCGGCTTCCATGCTTATATAATTACCGGTTTGAATAAAGGTTCCCTTGTCGTAATTTAAATTTGGAAGAGCGGCATCAATATTTACATCAATACGCGCTCTGCAGCCGTGGCCGCCGTTTGCAGTAATTTTAAGCACAGCTTTTTTATCGCCGGCTTTTAAAAGTTTTTCGCGGTCAACTTTCAGGGTAATTGTATCAATCAAAAGAGTCTTGTCTTTTTTTACAGCGTATGTAAGCCAGTCTTCTCCCCCTTCCAGAGCAAGTTCGTAGGCAAGCATTTTTTTGTTGCAGGCTCCAATAAATACTCTTGCAGTCTTAACATCAGGGTTTTTAAAGAGATCGCAGCTTAAAGGACGACGTGTCCAGTCACCGCCGGTGGTAACAAAATCAATTCCTTCTACCCAGGCACAGAGACGGCCCTTGCGAGGTTCAATTACTTTTGCAAGGACAGGATAGCGGTTTTCTTCTTCGTTCCAGTGAACAAAACCAAAATGCTCTGACCAGCCCATGGCATACCAGCGGCCACCGTCCACCTTGTCGCATTCTTCTACAAGTTTTTTATCAAAGGCAAGGCAGGCTTCTACCTGGTCGGCATAGGCATTGGCGGCAATCATATTGTGGCTTGCACACCATTTGTTGCGGCCGGCCAGAAGCTGCATTTTAAGGACATTCATTGTTCCGCAGGCAGGAAAATAAACCTGGGCAAAGAATCCCGGATAATCTTTTTTAGAAAGCTCAAGCTTTAATTTTTCGCATTCTTTAAGAACTTCGTCTGCAAGTTCAAGAATCTTTTCGCTTTCATTAAAGGCAACCGGTGCAAAGGTATCGCTTGTAATGCATTCGGTACGGCGCATATTTGCAAGCCTGGTGTAGGTGTTCATGATGTTATTAATAGTAGCCTTCTGCTTGTCGCTAAAATCTGCAAACTGCTGTTCAACCCATTCTGCCGTGTACTGAGCGGTTGTATATTCCAGGGCAGAATATTTTGGATAATCATAAGCCAGGTTCAAAAAGTAAGAAAGAGGGAATTCATTGGTCATTATGTCGCCCACATTTACAATCCACAAATCGCGGATTCCAAAATCATAGGCGGCGCACATCTGTTCCTTGGCCTTTGGAAGATAGTTTGTATTGAGCCATTCATAGCTGTAAGGCCAGCCATGGTAATCAAAGTGATAGTACATACCGTAGCCGCCCTTGTGAGCGCGCATTTTTTCTGTTGGAACTGTACGAAGGTTTCCGTGGTTGTCGTCACAGAGCATAAGGGTTACACCTTCGAGCTCGGGGTCTCCCATAAGGCCTTTGGTATGCTTGTCGCCGTAAAAATATGGTTCTACTTCCTTGTAAAGGGCCAGCATTCGAGGCACCTTCATTACATCTTCGTTTACATTTTCGCGGATAAGGCGGTTCTGGGTTTTAAGGACATCCCTAAGCAGATTGATGTTGTCTGCAAGGGTTGCATTCTGCATGATTGCTGTATCTGCTTCACCGCGCATGCCGACTGTAATTACATTTTCAAACTTACCGTTGCGCTTTAAGCCGTCTTCCCAGAACTTTGTAATACCTGCTTCGTTGGAACGGAAATTCCAGGCGTCACCATAAATGGAATCAGGACCACGCAGATAGCGGTATTCCTCCCCCGCCCTGCAGCAAGGTTCATGATGACTGGCTCCCATTACTACACCAAGCTCATCTGCAAGTTCTGCATTTTCAAGGCCGGGTCCATCGTCGCTGAAGCGGCTTGCCCACATTGCAGGCCATAGATAATTTCCCTTAAGACGGAGCAGGAGTTCAAAAACATTTTCGTACATTTTTGCATTTACGCCGCCGTAGTTGTGTGTAGCCCAGTTTCCAAAGGCAGGCCATTCGTCATTAATAAAAAAGCCTCGGAAACGCACAGAAGGCTCAGGCGAAATATAAGTGCCTTCTTCAAGCTCCAGAGACTTCTTTTTAGGAGGCATAATGTTGCACCAGTTTACCAGTGGCGAAACTCCAAGCAGCTCAGACAGATGGAAAAGTCCGTAAATGGCACCACGTTTATCGCTGCCGGCAATTATGATTTTATTTTCTTCAACAGTAAAGCTGTACACTTCCCGTTTTTCAAGATTTTCCTGTCCAAGGTATTTTTCAAAAAAAGAAGAAGTCTGTGCTGTTCCAAAAATTATAAGAGTCTCTTCCGTTTTTTTTGCAGCTTCTTCAAAAGAAATATTATGAATATCAAGTTCCTTAAACTCCGGTTCAGAGCCAAAGACAAGTTTTAAGTCGTTACTTACTTTTTTTGCAATTTTTTTTGCACCAGACAATTCATTTTTTGCACAAACAAAACAGTTTTTTCCATTCAAACGCAACATATTAACTCCTGAGAGGGATTACTTAACCTTGAATTTTAGTATACCACATTTTATAAATATTTCCATAGCTGTACTTGTAAATTACTTTTAATCTCCTTATACTTTGCTATACGGAGTTTTTTTATCTTATCATTCTAAATTTGACACAGGGGAAAACTATGTCTAAACCAAAGAAAACAAAAAACGTTGCCTTTATCAATTTTGCATTGGGAATGGCAGGAAGAATTCATTTAAGCAAGGTAAAAAAAGCATCAAAAAATTGTAAAAAAGCATCAGAAACAACATTAAGAGGAATACTTGAATATGCAAAAGACACAGAATGGGGAAAAGCTCATAATTTTTCTGAAATTCTTGCGGCCTCCACTCCGGAAGAGCTTTATTCCCGCTGGCAGAAAAATGTTCCGCCACAGGATTATGAAGATTTAAGACCCTTTGTAGAACGCCATAAGAACGGAGAAGAAAATGTTCTATTCCCGGGCAAACCAAAAATGTATGCAACTACAAGCGGTACTACAAATACCCCAAAGTGGATTCCTATTACAAATGAATACTATGACAATGTATACAGCAAAATGACAAACATCTGGTTATACACCTTCCTTATGCATCGTCCTAAATGCTTTGAAGGCCCGGCAATTTCTATTGTTGGTAAAGCAATTGAAGGTGCTGCTCCTGATGGAACAGTTTATGGTTCTGTTTCTGGCGTAACCCGCCGCGATATTCCTGAATTTGTAAAGCCTATTCACTCTGCTCCTGCAGATGTATTTGATATCAAAGATTATACCGCCCGCTATTACACAATCATGCGAATTGGTATTGAACAGAATGTACATATCATCATCACGGCAAACCCTTCTACAATTGTAGAAATGCAGAATAATGTAAATCAGTTTTTTGATGATTACTGTAATGATATTGAGCACGGAACCCTTAATGAAAAGCTTGATATTTCAAAGGAAATAAGAGATGCCCTGCAGCCTGTATTCCATCCAAATCCGGAACGCGCCGCAGAGCTTAGAGCCCTCAAGGCAAAATATGGAAATGTTCTGCCAAAGCATTACTGGCCTGACATGCAGATTCTTACAACCTGGAAATGTGGGAACACCTCTGTTTATATGGAAAAGTTCAGAGACTCATTCCCTGAAAAAATGCTCTACCAGGAATTCAGTTATTTTTCTTCTGAATGCCGCACCGGTCTTGTTTTAAACGGCAAAAATGATACAGTACTTTTCCCTCATATGCATTATTTTGAATTTGTACCGGAAGAAGATATTGATAAGCAGGAAAAAAGATTCCTTCAGATTAATCAGGTAGAAAAAGGTAAGCGCTATGCAATTTATGTTACAACATACGCAGGTCTTTACCGCTACAACATGAATGATTTGATTGAAGTTACCGGTTTTTACGGAACAATTCCTACAATCCAGTTTATTCAGAAAATCAACGGAATCATTTCTATGACCGGCGAAAAAATTCACGAGCGCCAGTTTATAGAAGCAGTTCACCTTGCAGAAAAAGAAACAGGAATCAGAACAAAATTCTTTGTAGGTTTTGCCGATGTTCAGAATTCTGTTTATGACTTCTACTATGAATTTGAAAAGGTTGACCTGCCTGAAGAAGAAATGAAAAAATTCAATGCAATGGTAGATAAAAAGCTCAAGGAAATAAACTGCGAATATGAAGCAAAACGAGATTCCCTGCGTATTGCAGAACCTCTTCCGTTTGCCATGCAAAAGGATTCTTTCGAAACCTATAAGGAGCGTTGTATTCTTGCAGGAGCCAGAGATGGTCAGTTCAAACTGAATCTTCTTATGCAGGACGAAAAGCGCCATGCAATGTTTAAAGAACTGGTTAGAAAATAAAGAAATTGCGGCCGTCATTTTTGATTTTGACGGCACTCTTTACGATAATACAGGAATTGCATTAAAACTCATAAAAGCACGTCCCTTTGACATGTTCAAAATGAATGCAGAAAGGCAGGCCCGCAAGCTTTTAAAGGGAGCTTACTTTGAAAGCGAAGAAAAATTTCTGGACCAGTTCTTTTCTGTCGCCGCCGCTAAAGCTAAATGCAGTAAAGAAAAATTTGACAGCTGGTACACAAAAACCTACCTCCCCTGCATGATTAAGGTGCTGCACAAAAAGTTTCCGGCTCATCCGGGAGTAGAAAAGCTTTTTAAGGCAATAAGGGCAAAGGGAATAAAGCTTGCAATTTTGAGTGATTATTCTTTTGTAGCGCAAAGGATGCAGGCAATTTCCATCAGCAGCGAAAATGTAGAATTAATGAAGAGCTCACAGGAGCTCGGTGGATTAAAACCGGCCCCCCAGCTTTTCCTCAAGCTTGCAGACCAGCTCAAGGTAGCCCCGGAAAAAATTCTTGTCGTTGGAGACCGGGACGACACCGACGGACAGGGTGCCATAAACTCAGGTATGAAATTTGTTCAGATAAGAAAGATTTCTACAAAGAACGAGCCTGCCCCGGACAGTCACCCCTTGCTCTTCTGGGAAGAATTTGCACAAATCTTTTCTGAATAATTCTAAAGAGTTTCAGGCCACATGTTTTTTTCTATGCCGGCCATTTTTACTATCTGACTGTGAGCATTTTTAAGCATTTCAAGACTCATCTCGTTACGGCTTTTTCCGCTGTCTTTGTCGGCAACTACAGGATCTCCGATGGTAAGGGTAATGAGTGGATGCTTAACTCCAAAAAACTTTCGCAGAGGACCAGGTTCCCTGAACGAAAAGGCCATTGGAATAACTGGAAGCTCATATTTTAAGGCCATCTTAAAGGTTCCTGTTTTAAAAGGACGGATTGGTTCGTAATAGTCCCAGCGGCAGCTTTCAGGGAAAATATGAATCCATTTACGTTTTTTGTGAAGCTCATCAAAGGCCGCATAAAAACGGCGTAAAGCCCCCAGTGTAGATGGAATTGGAATTCCCCCGGCAGCACGAATCAGGCCTGAATCTGTACTCTGAACCTGAACGGCCCTTGCAGGAAACCACATTCGTCTGAATTTTACTGCCTGAAGAACTGCAAGATAATCCCATCTGTAAACATGGTTAGAAACAGTCATGGCTCCGTTTTTTAAAAGCTTTCTGTTTTTGCGAAGCTTATCCCTGCCTATTATTTTAAGGCCATATCTTATGCGCTGTATTGGAAAAACCAGGGCAAAAATACCGGCATATTCAGCAAAGTTCAAAAACCTTGCCTTAAAGGATTTATCTAAAAAGGGATAATTATTTTCAATATCATAATTGTGAACAATTTTGGGTGCAAGTAAAGGTGTATCGGGTATTTCCGGAAAAGAATCCAATGTAACCGGAATATAAGTTCCGTCTTTTACTATATGAGAGTTCATATTTTTATTATACAAAAAAGCCATAATTTAGTGAATTCTTTGTTGTTTTTTTGTATAATAGCAAAACCACTTATGTCTCAAGGAGTCCTTGTTATGAAAAAACTGACTTTTATTCTTGCAGGTGTGATTCTTTTTTCTTCTTCAATTTTCTGCCAGAGTCTGGAAGATGTATGCAAAACAATTTCTGCAAATCCAATTACAAAAGGTGAATATACACAGGTTAAAACAGTAAAATCGGGCAAAAGTACAAGAAGCCTTAATTCTTCCGGAAAATTTATTTTCTGTACGGACGGCATAATGTGGAATAACCTTAAGCCAAGAGCTTCTACTGTGATAATAGGCAAGGATTTTATGGCACAGATAAGCGGTACAGGCAAAAAAACTGTTACCGACAATTCAGAAAATCAGTCATTTATAACAATTGCTTCTGCAGTAACTTCCTTTTTCTCAAATGATTACCAGGCTCTTACCCAAAGCTTTGATTCAGAAATAAGCGAAGATGATGCCGGTACAAAGATTGCCCTTACCCCAATAGATTCCACTATTCAGGCTGCTCTTTCTGCCATAGAGATTATTCTAAAGGATAAAGATATTACAGCAATAACAATTACAGATGCATCAGGCAATACAACTGCCTACACCTTTACAAACCACACTTACCCAGAGGAACTTTCCCAAGATGAAAAAGAACTTTTCTCTAATTAACCGGCTTTCCAGCAAAAACTTTTTAGGAATCTGGCTGGTCTATCATCTGGGCTTAATAGCCTTTTTTCTTTTAACCTTTGCCTTTAATTCTTCACGCATAAAAATTGATGCAGATCTTTTTAATATGTTCCCCCGCCCTTTTGAAGAAGAGGGAATCCGCAATGCCGATGAAAAACTCACCGAAACTGTAGGTCAGAATGTTTTTATTCTGGTTTCTCACAAGGACTTTTCTACTGCAAAAACTGTAGCAGAGGATGTTTACCAGCAGCTTGAGCAGAGCGATAATTTTAATCATGTTACCCTTTATTCAAATCTGGAAGATTTAAGCAGCGTCACTGATTATTTATATGATTACCGCTGGAATCTTTTAGACAAAGAAAGCATTGAACTAATAAACTCCCCGGACGGCGCCTATGATTTTGCCCAGGATGCAATTATGCAGGCCTACAGTCCTTTTACAATGCTCCCTCTTGATAATCTTGACACTGACCCTTTTATGCTTACAGAAACAAATGCAAATGCTCTTTTAGCTTCTGTAAAAAAATCCGGTACTGCAATGTCTGTAAAAGACAGTGTACTTGCTTCTAAACAGGATGATATCTGGTATGTAATGATAAGAGGCATGCTCAGCAAAAAAGGCTCTGCACTAGCCAGCAAAGATAACGGCATTTCACAAATCTACAGCATCTGTACTCCGCTGGAAAAAGACGGGGTTCGCTTTGTATATTCGGGCACTGCCTTTAACAGCCACCAGAGCTCCAACGAAGCCATGAAGGAAATAGGCCTTATAACTACAATTTCTATGCTGGTAGTAGTTGTGCTTTTGCTGCTGGTATTCCATTCTCCGCTGCCAATTTTTATGAGTGTGGGCTCTATTCTGGTTTCTGTTTTAACAGCAGTTATAACAACTCTGGCTGTATTTAAAAAGATGCATATTCTTACTCTTGTTTTTGGAACTTCGCTTATCGGCTCCTGCATAGACTACAGCCTGCATTATTTTACCCAGTGGGCAGGAAACCCTTTATTAAAATCCGGCGAAGAAATAAGAAAGCATTTAACAAAAAGTCTTTCTATGGCAATTATTTCTTCTGTTTTGTGCTATGCAATTCTGCTTTTTGCTCCCTTTGATATGCTCAAGCAGATGTCGCTTTTTTCACTTTCTGGACTCATAAGCTCCTTCCTTACAACAATTGCAATTTATCCGTTTATTCCTCTTCCAAAAGGTGAAAGAGTTATAAAGGTTTCCGGCATTCTTAAAGAATCGGCCAGCCCTTTTGCAAAAAAAATAATCGGGCGCATTGCCATTACAGGAATTTTTGCCTTTGCAATTCTTTCACTTTTAATCTGCCACAAGAATTTTAAAATCAAAAATGATTTGAACAGGCTTTACACAATGGAAGGAAGAATTCTTGAAGACAAAAAGCTTTCTATTGCCATTACAAAATATAATCCTACAGGCTGGTTTATTGTAAGGGGCAACACAGAGCAGGAAGCCCTTGAAAATGAAGAACTGCTTTGCCGCAAGCTTGATGAACGTTTTGGAAAAGATTTTGGTTATATTGCAACAACTAATTTTATTCCGACAATCGCGCAGCAGAAAAAGTCCCGACTGGCCTGTCAGAAACTTATGGAGCTGGCCCCCCTGCAATACGAAGACCTTGGCTTTGAAGAAGACCTTACAGACTTTTTACAGGAAGATTTTGAAGCCGGCCAGGACGACTTTATTTCTATAGAAAAAGGAAACGTACCTAAATATCTTATAGATTCTATTGCTACTGCCTGGCTTGGTCAGATTGACGGCAAATATTACACAGTCGTAATGCCTGCCCTTATTGATGACAACACCCGTATGAGAGAAATTGCAGACGGCCAGTCAGATGTTTTCTTTGTAAACAAGCTTGCCGACATGGGCAGCGACCTTGATAAACTTACAATCATGGTTATAAAATTCTTTATACTTGCCTATGCAGTAATGTTTATTGCTTTAAAATTCTTCTACAAGTGGAAGCAGGCCTTAAAGATTATTTCCGTACCTCTTTTGATTATGCTCATGACCGCCGCAATCTTTACCCTTAGAAAAACAAGTCTGGAATTCTTTTCGGTGACAGGCTTAATTTTAGTATTTGGGCTTGGCCTTGATTACATTATCTACATGATGGAAAACGAAAAAGAAAGAGCAGGAAGCATTAAAACTCTTGAGCCTTTTGCTACCCTGCTCTCTTTTATAACAACAATAATTTCTTTTGGAGCTCTAAGCCTGAGCACCTTCCAGCCGGTCCACCTGATGGGTCTTTCCATCTTTATAGGACTGGCAACTGCCTATATCTCTTCTATGCTTTATGACAGAAGTCTTTAGGCAGTATAAGTTTACTTAGTCAAAAAATCCCTTTGCCTTGAGTAATTCGGCGTTCAAGATTCCACCAAGGGCTGCACCGCGTTTTGTGTTGTGGCTCAGCGCTACAAACTTTACGTCAAATACATTACATGGGCGCAGGCGTCCGATTACACAGGCCATGCCTTTTTCGGTTTCGCGGTCGCGGCGTGGCTGAGGGCGGTTTTCTTCGTGGCGTACAACAATTGGATGTTCCGGTGCGCTTGGAAGATTAAGCTCCTGTGGCAAAGACTTGTAGCTTGTCCATACACGTTCAATTTCTTCAAGGCTTGGTTTTTTGTCATCAGGCAAATCAAACTCAAGGCTTACGCAGGCAGTATGTCCGTCTACTACAGGCACGCGGGTACAGGTAGAAGAAACGATTGGGGCGCTGGCATTTTCAATCTTGCCATCCACAACCTTTCCAAGAATCTTAAGACATTCTTTTTCTGTTTTTTCTTCTTCGCCGCCAATAAATGTAACGATATTG
>JAEEGL012335091.1_pt1 | contig 10179 bp, 5 predicted proteins | sample 9134231 | NCBI WGS metagenome assembly JAEEGL01 (sample SAMN16246548, study PRJNA631951) | gut metagenome | biome: gut microbiome; feature: rumen; material: fiber-attached | host: Bos | place: Iran: Karaj | collected 2018-10
TAAAAATGTACGTGCAGCCGGTGTGATCGCCATCAACCTCCACGAGGGCGACGAGGTGGTAGGCGTTCGCCTGACCAACGGCCCCAACGAGCTGCTGCTCGCCAACCGTAACGGTCGTGCCGTACGTTTCGACGAGAACGATGTGCGCTCCATGGGTCGTGTATCCACAGGTGTGAAGGGTATGACTCTCGACGGTGGCGACGATGAGGGGGTAGGCATGGTTTGCGTCAACGATCCTCAGACAGAGACCATCATGGTGGTCAGCGAGAACGGCTACGGCAAGCGCTCAGAGGTAGAAGACTATCGTAAGACCGCCCGTGGTGCCAAGGGTGTGAAGACACTCGCCGTCACTGAGAAAACAGGCCGTCTGGTGGCCATCAAGGTGGTGACCGACGAGAACGACCTGATGATCATCAACAAGAGTGGTATCCTGATTCGTCTGAAGGTGGCCGACGTCCGTGTGATGGGCCGTGCTACCCAGGGTGTCCGCCTTATCAACCTCACGAAGAAGAACGACTCGATTGCCAGCGTCTGCAAGGTGCAGCATTCCGACGATGCTGACGACGATGCTGTAGAGGCACAGATTGTCGATGAGGAGCCAATGGAGGCTAACGATACCCCGACCATCACTCAGGATTAAACTTTTCGTTAATAAATACGTCAAGTAAGTAAAATCAGTAATAATAACATTTTCAACCAATTTTAAAGGCTTATGAAAAAATTAATGATGATGGCAATGATGCTGGTGGCAAGCGCTACCGCATTTGCCGGTGACAGTGACGCTTTGAAGGCTATCCTCAAGGCAAAGACCTATGCTGAGGCTGAGGCACTCGTAAAGAGCAGTCTCTCTTCACTTGCTAACGACGCTGAGAAGGCCAAGGCTTATAACAAGCTCGTTGACCTGGCTATGGATGATTACAACAAGCTGAGCACTATCGTTACAGAGAACCAGCTTGCAAAGCAGATGGGTAAGGAAGAGAAGCCCGTCGACAACGATGCGATGACTGCTGCTGCCCTCAACGCGCTGCAGGCAGGTATGGAGTGCGACAAGTTCGACCAGCTGCCCAACGAGAAGGGAAAGGTTGCTCCGAAGTTTGCTGCAAAGAACGCTCAGCGCCTGTGGGTAGGTCCGCGCAATCAGCTCGTCAACGCTGGTCAGGACGCCCTCTCTGCAAAGGATCAGGCTGCTGCTCGTAAGTACTGGCAGGCTTTCGTAGAGAGCGACGCTTCTCCTCTCTTCAAGGACTGTGACCGCGCTGCTCAGGCTCCTTTCTTCGGACAGGTTGCCCGCTTCACCGCCATCTTCGCATATCAGGATAAGGATATGGCTAAGGCACTCGAACTCGCTGATGTGGCTATGAAGGACACAGCAGAGTATGAGAACGCCCTCAACCTGAAGCTTGAGATCCTTGGCAACGACCTGAAGACAAAGGCTGACTCACTGAAGTTCGCTGAGAATCTGAAGGCTATCTATGCTGAGCACAAGACCAACGGTGTGATGGAGAAGCTCTACAACACCTACCTCGGACTTGGCCAGGCTGACGAGGCTAACAAGCTGCTCGACACTGTTCTTGCTGCTGATCCCACAAACTTCGTTGCTCTTGCCGACAAGGGTCTGTCTCTGCTCACCGCTCAGAAGGCTGCTGAGGCTGTTGAGTATCTGAAGAAGGCATTCGAGGTGAAGCCCGACAATGCTGTCATCGCTACCTACGCTGGTACAGCATACAGCGTATATGCTCAGGATACTGAGGATCCCGCCAAGAAGAAGGATCTTTACAAGCAGGCTATCCAGTTCTTCGACAAGGCCAAGGAGCTCGATCCAGACCGCATGACCAGCAACTGGGGTTACAACCGCTACAACGCTTATTACAACTACTACGGTGCCGACGCTCCTGAGACACAGCAGGCTGAGGCCGACAGCAAGATGTAATGAAGTCGAATGAATAAAAAAAGAGGAGAGGCACCCGCTTGGATGCCTCTCTTCTTTTTGCCTACGTGATCATGGGGTCGGTTCTTCTGATCACTTTTTTCTCAGTTTCTGGATAAGTCCAAACGACACTCCCGTCATTCTCGACAATTGGCGGATGCCGGCTCCCATGGTCCTTGCTGACAGAAGCACTTCGTTTCTCCTTGTTTTCTCTAGGCTTTGAATGGTTAGTGGATTCGATATCCCATAGTTTTCCATTAGGAAGGTCCTCACCTCGTGGTCCTTCATAGAGGCCTTGCTTTCGATGTCCAAAGTGTCTTCAAATCCATCGACTGAAGAATTCACCAACTCTTCTAGGTCTTTTGAGGGGATATGCTTGAATACCGCTTCGACGCAACAAAAACCACTGACATTCGACGCATACTCTCCCCAGCTACTCCATGGATAATCGGCGACGCGAGCCACCAAGCCTCCCTTAACCGGATTCTGATGGATATACCTGAGCAGGATGACGAAATACTCCATGTTGTCAACGGGCTCGCTGCGAAATCTGTCTTGGAAGAGATGCCCATTGCGTTCATATCGCTTGTTGAAGTAGGCTGCATAAGCGATGCCAACTCGTTTAGCGATGCCACTGATGTCTTCACTCTTTTCCTGTATCAGGAGATGGATGTGGTTGCTCATCAGACAATAGGCGTAGACGGTGCAGAGCGGTGGAAGTCGTTGCCCTTGTTCGTCGAATCTCTCTACCAATCCTCTGAGTATCAATATCATCTTGCGATAATCTACCGCATCCTCGAAGATGTCCTGACGATTAATTCCCCTGAGCATTACATGATAAATACCCGTGCTGCTTTTAGTTCTTATTTTTCTAGTCATTTCGATTTAAGTATTAATTACCTCGGCAAAGGTACGAAGAATTTTCCTTACTTCCAAATTTTTTGCGAAGAAAATGATCTTGGGGGCATTTCTTCTGATCATTTTTGATTGCAAAAAAAAGACACCCGCATTAATCCTTGTGGATGTCTTTTTGAAGATTTGTGATCGGAAGTGATCGGAAGAACCGACCCCATGATCAATTTGCATCAACTAAAAATGGTGCTTGAATAACTATGAGCAAGAACTGTTGCGCCCATTTCTCTTTCTATTCTCATATTATACACTACAAAGTTCGATTTTGTGTAAGTTTGATACACTTTTCCTAACTTTCCGGTGTAAAGATAAGCAAAAAAACCGAATGTTCCAAACTTTCGAATGGAAATCTATGTTTTACTACGGAGCATTCTTTAATTGCTCCAAGGTCCTATTTTTTCGGATATTATTTGGTAGTCTCAAAAAAAATCACTAACTTTGCAATCATGAAAAGGAGTCGAAATATCATATCAATTCTCTGTGTCCTGCTGATGTCGCTGGGCATCCAGGCTCAGACCGCTGAGTTCGAAACAGCTGCTGAGGCCGTGAAGAACATGAAGATAGGCTGGAACCTTTGGAACACGCTAGATGCCGTTGGAGATGCGTCAGAACTAGAAACGCCTCAGGATTGGGAACAATGTTGGGGCAATTCTGTGACCAAGCCCGAGTTGATGAAGATGATGCGAAAGGCAGGCTTCAATGTAATCAGAGTTCCTGTAACATGGCATCCACACATGGATACAGGCGGGAACGTAGATGCAGAATGGATGAAGCGCGTACATGAAGTCGTAGATTATGTCATCGACCAAGGCATGTATTGCATTCTGAATACCCATCATGACAATGGCGCATGGCTTGTTGCTGACATGGAAAACTATGTACAAAACAAAGAGCGCTTTGAGAATTTGTGGCGACAGATTGCAGAAGAATTCAAAGATTATGACGAGCATTTGATTTTTGAAGGCTATAATGAAATAGTTGATAAATATGGAGATTTTCATCTTCCTAATCAATTCCATGGGGCAGAACATATACAGCAGGCCTACGATGCCATCAATGGCTATGCGCAGAGCTTTGTAGATGCCGTACGCTCAACAGGAGGAAAGAATCTGGAGCGTAATTTGGCTGTTGGAACCTATAGCGCCCTCGTAGGTCCTTGGGAAGAACATGGGGAATCGTGCAGACAGATGAAGATTCCTACAGACGTCTCAGATGGTCATATCATCTTTGCCATTCATTGTTATTGGATGGAAAACAATGAGGATGTTGACGGAGTTATCAGCAATGTCAACAAGTATATTACGTCTAGAGGCATACCGACTATAGTGGGCGAATGGGGAGCATTTAATGAAGGGGAAAGACATTATGAAGACTATCATAGCTATTTCATAGGACAAACGAAAGCAAATAACATTTGCACTTTTTTATGGGGGGGCATGAGTGGCGGTATTTATCGCAGCTATCCAATGATTGACAATGCAGAAGAAGCCAGATCTCTTTTGAAAGCATACTATGGTGACTGGTATGAGCCAACGTTGACAACCATTGATGACTTCGATTATCAAGGCATCAATGTGTCGTACGGGGACCCGTGGGCCTCAATGGTACTATTCGGAGAATTAAGTCTGGATGATTATAAGGGAATACGTTTAGAGTTGGACAATCCTGATGGACTTACATTATGTGCATTGGCTAATTGGGAAGGCAAAGAACAGGTTGTGCCCCTTTCATCAGAAACTGAGACAATATACTTTGACAGGAATGTATTAGGTGATAGCTTAATAGTAATTGTCCTCCAGAACATTAAAGAAGGAACAAATACTACAAGGATACGCAATACATATCTGATAAGAAACGATGGAACGGAAAAGTTGATATCATTGAACAACTATTGGTCTTGGGGTAGTCTTCAGTATGAGATTATCATGCCAAGGAAGCAGTTCGTGCATACTGTAGGATACGATTATCAATGGGCAGAATTAAATCTCTTCTATGATGATATTCCTCTAAAGCTGAAAAATTATAAGGGCATCAGGCTTGAATTGGCAGAAGAACCGAAGGATGTGCATATCAAGGTTTATGGCGACGGGGAGCAGAAGGAAGACTATATTGGCATCGAAGCAGCATCGACGACCATTCTGTTCAATACCGATATCTTCAGTAATGAAATCAATCGTGTCACCCTGCAATTCAATAAGGATGGCAAGGGCGAGGTGAAGGTGATTAGTGCCTGGCTGATTCGTCAGGACGGCACAGAGGAATACTCGGACCTCAGCCCGTTCCATGGGTGTGAGATAAAGAGCAAGACGGCTTACGTCACCGCCATCGAGCCTGTTTCCGAAATGTCACAAAGTGTTCTGACCCCATCGTGTCATCGGGGTGTTTATAATCTTAACGGGCAGAGATTGTCACAGCCGCAGAAGGGAATCAATGTTATTAATGGTAAGAAAGTCGTGATCAGGTAACATGAACAGAAGTCGCTATATCATATCAATCCTCTGTGTCCTGCTGATGTCGCTTGGCATCCAGGCCCAGACGGCAAAGGCCTATAAGTCTGCTGAATGGGGTAATCCCATCAGTCCGTGCATTTTTTGTGCCGATCCGACGGCCATAGAACATGGGGGCAGACTGTATGTGTATGGCACTAACGACCAACAGGAGTTTGATGAAAACGGGGGTAAAGGTGAAAACACCTATGGCAAAATCAGAACGCTGGTCGTGTTTTCTACAGCCGATATGGTAAATTGGACTTTTCATGGTACGATAGACGCAGGAACGGTTGGTGCCCCTTGGTGTTGGGCGTCATGGGCACCTTCGATTGTAGCTCGTGAGAAAGCAGATGGCGAGAAGCTGTTCTACATGTATTTCAGTAATGGGGGCTATACTGGCGTACTGACGGCAACATCGCCTAAAGGGCCTTGGTTTTCGCCATTGGACAATAGCCTTATAACAAACGACACTCCAGGAGTCGGTGAATGCTCGCTTCCATTCTTTAATTCGTACGACAACGATGCCTCTACGAACTTACAGGTCAGCATGAAATCCGGATCGTGGACGATGTTGCGTAATGTCGACTTCGGCAGCAAAGGTGCTTCCTCGCTGATAATCAGAGCCAAAGGCAACGGCAAGCTGGAAGTACGTCTGGATGAATTTGATAGTGCGCCAGTTGCTGAACTGGCGTTCTCTTCTGAGGATTTTGCTGACCACGTAACGAATACGAACCATGCTCAGTTGAATGGCGTTCACGATGTATACCTGGTTTTCGCAGAGGCCAGCAATGTCCAGTTTGATGCCTGGCAGTTTACTGAAAGCAAAAAGGCTCCTGGTGAGTTCGAAACCGCAAGCGAAACCGTGAAGAACATGAAGGTTGGCTGGAATCTGGTAAACACGCTTGATTCTTATGTCCAACCAGAAGAAGCGTGGTTTGACATTACATCATGCGAAGCTTGGGAAACGGCCTGGGGCAACCCTGTGACAAAACCAGAACTACTCAAGATGATACGTAAAGCAGGTTTCAACACCATGCGAATACCTGTCACCTGGTTTGTACATGCAGACAGTCAGGGAAACATCGATGCTAAATGGATGAAGCGTGTGCATGAGGTGGTAGATTATGTGATTGATCAAGGTATGTATTGCATCCTTAATACCCACCATGACACAGGATTTGGATATGACGAAGAAGCAGGAGTTATCACACACCCTGCAAAACTGATAGCTGATGCTGACAACTACCGCGAAAACAAGGAATGGTTTGAAAACGTATGGCGGCAGATTGCCAATGAGTTCAAGGACTACGACCAGCATCTACTTTTCGAGGGCTATAATGAAATGTGCGACAATACAGGTGCCTTCTGCTTCCCATCTGGCGATTTTGGTGAAACTCACGTACAAGAGGCTTATGATGCCATCAACGACTATGCCCAGAGTTTCGTCAATGCCGTCCGCTCTACTGGTGGCAACAATCTAGAACGGAATCTGGTAGTCAATACATATAGTGCCTGTGTAGGCCCTGTGGAAGAGGATTGGTGTCGCAGACCTTATATGGAATTGAAGATTCCTAGCGACGTGACAGAAAACCACATCATCTTTGGAATACATTGTTATTGGATGGATAAAGAGGAGGATGCCCGTGACATTATTAACAATGTCAGCACATGCTTCACGTCAAGAGGCGTGCCTACCATCATCAGTGAATATGGGACAGGCATGGATAATTTGGACATCGCTTTAACCAAGCAGGCAAGTGAAAACGGCATTGCTCCAATCATCTGGAATGGTGATTTTTGCTATGGCATTTTCCGCAAGTATCCCGCTTTTGATGATACAGACAAGGTGAAGGCAGCCTTGAAGGCATTCTACGGCGACTGGTATGAACCAACATTGCTGACAACTGCTGACTATGATGATAAAATAAAAGTTACTTTTAAGGAGTATGAGGCCGAATTGGGATTGTTTGATGGGAACAACTCACCTTATAGCCTTGACGAATGTATTGGGTTTAGAGTTGTTTTGAAAGATACCCCAGAGCCAGGAAAACTGCAAATCAATGCGTGGGGAGAAAATGGTTTACAGACTTTGCATATTCAATCAAAGTCTGCCACAATCATATTTGACAAATCGCAAATAGGTGAAAAACTCCCATTTGTCACATTGCAAAGCAAATATTCAGGTTCACACGTCGTAGAAATTGATAGTACTATGGCTATCTTTACAAAAGAGCCATATACAGAAAGAGCTTTAGGTTGGAATCACCACGATTGTGATGTTATTTTTTTTAGGAAGCAATTTGTACATACCGTTGCGTATGACTATCTTTGGGCAGAGTTAAATCTCTTCTACGATGATATTCCCCTGAAATTGAAAAACTATAAGGGCATCAGGCTTGAATTGGCAGAAGAGCCGAAGGATGTGCATATCAAAGTCTATGGCGATGGGGAGCAGAAGGAAGACTATATAGGCATCGAAGCAGCTTCATCAACAATCTTGTTCAATACCGATTTCTTCAGTAATGAGATCAATCGCGTTACCCTGCAATTCAATAAGGAAGGTCAAGGCGAGGTGAAGGTAATCAGTGCCTGGCTCATCCGTCAGGACGGCACAGAGGAATACTCGGACCTCACCCCTTTCCATGGGTGTGAGATAAAGAGCAAGACGGCTTACGTCACTGCCATTGAGCCTGTCATCGAAATGTCACAAAGTGGCCTGACCCCATCGTGTCATCAGGGTATCTTTAATCTTAACGGACAGAGACTGTCACAGCCGCAGAAGGGAATCAATGTCATTAATGGTAAGAAGATCGTAATCAAGTGACGGAAAGCGCATCTTTAAGTTAAAAACTCTCAAATAGTTTGCGGATGCAGCGGGAATTGAGTACCTTTGCATCCGCTAATATATAAATAAGGTAAAAAGGGAAGATGAGTTTCAGGAGATATATTGTCTTTTTTTGTTGTTTTCTTATGGCCGCAACTGCATCGGCACAACGCCGACAGCTGCAGGAAGCCCGTATCTATCTGAAGAGCGGGAAGAACTTCGACAAGGCCGAGAAACTGATGACCGACCTCCTGAAAGACTCTGCCAATCACGACAACAAGCGCATCTACGACTACTGGTGGCAGAGCGTGCAGAAACAGTACGAGCAGGCCAACGAGAAATTCTATATGAAGCAGAAGCAGGACACTGCCCAGTTCTTCGCACTCGTAAGGAAGATGTTCTCGATCGCCTTCACCCTCGACTCCGTTGATGCCCGTCCCGACAAGAAGGGCAGGGTAGACATCGAACTGCGCAAGACGGTGGCGAGAGACATGAACGGCTACCGTCCGAACCTCTTCTTCGGAGGCGCCTATCTCGTCAGGAAGAATGACTTCCAGAAGGCATACGACTACTTCGAGACCTATATCGACTGCAAGCGCCAGCCGCTGTTTGAGGGCTACGACTTCGACAGCGATCCCCGTATGGCTGAGGCTGCCTATTGGGCAACCTACTGCGGATCCCGCCAGCAGTCGCCTGTGCTCACGCTGCGCTATCGTAACCTGGCGCTGCGAGACTCGTCGCGTAGAGACCGTACGCTGCAGTATGTGGCAGAATCGTGGCGACAGCTGAACGACGACTCGATGTATGTGGCGACACTCATAGAGGGATTCAGGGAATATCCGACCTCGAACTATTTCTTCCCCCGTCTGATGGATAGCTATACCAGGAAGGGTATGCTCGACGAGGCGCTGCAGACGGTGGACTATGCACTGGAGGCCGACTCGCTCAGTGAGCTGTTTCTCTATGCCAAGTCGAACGTGCTGATGCAGCAGGAGAAATATGCCGAGAGCCTGAAATACTCTGAGAAACTGATCACTGTCAACGATGCGATGGCGGAGGCCTATTTCAACGCGGGGACAGCCTATCTCAACATCGCCCTGCGGATGGATGCGCAAAGGCATAAGAAACAGATACGCAGAATCTATCAGTATGCGATGCCCTATATGGAGAAATACCGTGCGCTGGCACCCGATGAAAAGCAGAAATGGGCACCCGCACTCTATCGTATCTACTTCAACCTCAACATGGGCAGACAGTTTGACGAGATAGACAAACTTTTAAGGTGAAAAGGTGAAAAAGTGAAATGGTTAATAGGACTTTCTGTTAATTAATCATAAAGTAATCGCCATTTCTCATTTCTCATTTCTCATTTCTCATTTTTATTTGTACTTTTGTGGGATAGAACTTATTTCCAATCTAAAACAAATAAAAAAGAGAATTATGGCAGACAATGCACAACTCATTGCCCAGTGTGAGGCAAAAGCGAAAGAGTGGCTCAGCCCGGCTTTCGACGAAGAGACAAGAAAAGAAGTTCAGGCAATGCTCGACGATGCTGACAAGTCAGCGCTGATCGACGCGTTCTATCAGAACCTCGAGTTCGGTACTGGTGGCTTGCGTGGTATCATGGGAGCAGGTACGAACCGCATGAACAAGTACATCGTGGGTATGGCTCCCCAGGGTTTCGCAAACTACATCAACAAGGCTTTCCCAGGCAAGCAGAGTGCTGTGGTTGTAGGTCACGACTGCCGCAACAACGGACGTATGTTTGCTGAGACCGTAGCTGACATCTTCTCAGCCAATGGTATCAAGGTTTATCTCTTCGAGAGCCTGCGTCCTACGCCGGAGATCTCGTTCGCTATCCGTCAGCTGGGTTGTCAGGCAGGTGTGAACGTGACCGCTTCTCACAACCCACGTGAGTACAACGGCTACAAGGCATATTGGGACGACGGTGCCCAGGTGCTGGCTCCACACAACAAGGGTATCATCGACGAGGTGAACAAGGTGAAGATCGAGGACGTGAAGTTCGA
>JAEEGL013416971.1_pt1 | contig 10179 bp, 9 predicted proteins | sample 9134231 | NCBI WGS metagenome assembly JAEEGL01 (sample SAMN16246548, study PRJNA631951) | gut metagenome | biome: gut microbiome; feature: rumen; material: fiber-attached | host: Bos | place: Iran: Karaj | collected 2018-10
CCGTGGATTCGGTCTGCCATGAGCTGCTCCTTGACGGCGGCAGCGACCACAGGGCATATGCCGTCGTGACGAACAATACGGACCGGGCGATGGAGAACGTCACGGTGGACTTTTACCGCGCCGCCCTGACCGGATTCTCCGCTTCCGAGACCGGACCCCTGCGCAGCGTGACGGTGGGCGGGCTTGCTCCCGGACAGAGCGTTACTGTCTGCGCGGACGTACGCTACAAAGCTTCCGAGCCGCGTATTTACGCCGTGGCGAGGGGCAGCCAGAATGGGAAGGAATACGGCGCCGTAAAGTACACGGAGCTTTCTGCCCTGTATATCACGGAGATACTGCCGTACACATCAAAATCGGATGCGTTCGAGTTTATCGAGCTTTACAACAACAGCGATACCGTATTGGACCTGTCCAGGCTCAGCCTGCGTTATTATCCGAAGGCCGGTGTCAAGGTGTCACTTCTGGAAGAAAATTCATGGCAGCTGAGCGGGAGAATTCAGCCTCACTCCGTCATGGTCATATGGAGGGTGGACCCGGACAGCAAATACGGCGTGGCCGACTTCAACAGGTACTTCGGCACGAAGCTTGTGGAAGGCAGGGATATCGTTATACTCAAGGGCAAACATCTGCCGCACAAAAAGCCCGTGCAGCTCGAACTGTGCGCGGGCAAGACAGTCGTAGGACGCCTGTGGTATAACTGGGACGGCGCGGAGGATGTCGTAAAAGACCGTTCCATCGTGTATACGAGCCCGAACGGCCCTACGATAACGGCGAGAGTCTGGCAGGCCGGCGCCGCGCCTACGCCCGGTACCCTCATCTATGGGCAGGTGCCCGGCACTGCCAAGCCCTGATTACGGTTCGGCGGAAGTTCGAAAACGAACGCGCCTTTCCGGCGCCGGCGATCGGTTTTCTGCCGGGAAAATGTCGCTGCTGGCGTGAGCGTTAAAACGCATAATGCTTATTTCCAAACTGTTCTGACGGTGCGGAAGCCGATAACCGAGACCACGCAAAAGACACGGAACGGACTGATCGTCCGTTCCGTGTCTTTCGAATGGCCGGTGCGCAGGATCGATATTCAGCGGGAGCGCCCGGCGCGCGCGGGCTATCTCCACATCCAGACGATCAGGCGGTCGGACTGCGTCATGCCGAGCTTTTTCTGCATAAGGAGGGAGGCGGTGTTGGTTTTTTCCACCTGGCCGAAGGGGATATAGCCCTGCTTGATGGTGCGCGCCATCAGGCTCGCCTGCAGCGCCGCGCCGAAACCTCTGCGCCTGTATTCGGGAAAAACGTAGAGTATGCCCATGCTGCCTTCCAGGTGCTCGCCTATGAAGCCCACGAGCCGCCCGCGGTCGTACCCCAGCAGCACGGACCCTCTTTTCACCACCGCCCTGAGCTCTTCCGGGCTGAGCAGAGCGTAGTTTTCCGTGAGCATGGGCAGGTCGCTTTCGTCCGCGGTCCTGAACTGCAGTTCCGCGCCGGCGGAAGGCGTTATTCCGTAATACGCCACCTGGTAACACTCGAGCCTGCCCGAAAAGCCGAACTTTTCGTACGCCGCCAGGCCGAGGGCACGGTCCGCCACCATGAGGAGCCCGCATTCGCCGCTTATATGGCGGTCGAGCAGCGCCATGCCCTCGGCCGCGTCGCCGCAGGCCAGCATATACGCCCCGCTGACTTCGTCGCGCAGGAGCAGCGCGCCGTCCATTTCGGCTATGATCTTCCCGCTGCCGCGTTTGAGCACGCGGTCGAGCCCCAGACAGTCTATGCCGCTTAGATCCATATGCTTTCCCGCGCGCTATCCTTTCAGTATCTCTTTAAGGAACCGGCCCGTGTAGCTGGTCTCGCAGGCGGCGACCTGCTCGGGGGTGCCGCAGGCGACCACGCTGCCGCCCATGTCGCCGCCCTCGGGGCCCAAGTCTATTATCCAGTCCGCGCATTTGATCACGTCCGGGTTGTGCTCGATCACCACCAGCGTGTTGCCCGCGTCCACCAGCCGGAACAGCACTTCGTTCAGCCTTTCCACATCCGCGGGATGCAGGCCCGTGGTGGGCTCGTCCAGCACGTACAGGGTGCGGCCCGTGGCCTTGCGGGAGAGCTCCGCGGCCAGCTTGACCCTTTGCGCCTCGCCGCCGGACAATTGGGTGGCGGGCTGGCCCAGTTTTACGTAGCCCAGGCCCACGTCCACCATGGTCTGCAGCTTGCTTCTGAGTTTGGGCAGGGCGTCAAAGAACACCAGCGCCTCGTCACAGGTCATTTCCAGCACCTCGTGTATGCTCTTGCCCCGGTACCTGACTTCCAGCGTCTCGCGGTTGTAGCGCTTTCCGCCGCACACCTCGCAGGGCACGTAGAGGTCGGGCATAAAGTGCATCTCTATCTTGATAACGCCGTCGCCTGAGCAGCTTTCGCACCTGCCGCCCTTGACGTTAAAGGAGAAGCGGCTGGCCTTGAAGCCCCGGGCGCGGGCGTCGGCGGTGGAAGCGTAAAGCTCGCGTATCAGGTCGAACAGGCCCGTGTAGGTGGCGGGATTGCTGCGGGGGGAACGGCCTATGGGGCTCTGGTCTATGGAGATGACCTTGTCCAGCCGGCTCAGGCCCTCTATGCCGTCGTGTTTGCCGGGGCGCTCGTGGGAGCGGTTAAGGTCCCGGGAGAGCGCCTTGAAGAGTATGTCGTTCACCAGGCTGCTCTTGCCGGAGCCGCTCACGCCCGTGACGCAGGTGAACACACCCAGGGGGAAATCCACGTCCATGCCCTTAAGGTTGTGGGCGCGGGGGTTCTTTACGGTTATGAAGCCTCTGGGAGCGCGCCGGGCGGCAGGCATGGGCACGCAGCGCGCGCCGGACAGGAACTGCCCCGTGACGGACTCGGGCACTTTCATGACTTCTTCGGGAGTGCCGCAGGCCACCAGGTACCCGCCGCGGCTGCCCGCCCCGGGGCCTATGTCGATTATGTAGTCCGCCGCGCGCATGGTGGCGGTGTCGTGCTCCACCACTATCAGCGTGTTGCCCAGCGCCTGCAGCTTGCGCAGGGTCATCAGCAGTTTCGCGCTGTCCCGCATGTGCAGGCCTATGGAGGGCTCATCCAGTATGTAGACCACGCCCACCAGCCCGCTGCCTATCTGGGTGGCCAGGCGGATGCGCTGGGCTTCGCCGCCGGACAGGGTGGCCGCGCCCCGGGACAGGGTAAGGTACTCAAGCCCCACGTCCCGCAGAAAGCTCAGGCGGGCGGTGACTTCCCTTAATATGGGTCGGGCGATGAAGCTTTCCCGCTGGGGCAGGGACACGGTCTCGAAGAAGTCGAGGCTGTCCCGTATGGACATGTCGCTCACGTCCGAAATGGACTTTTCGCCCACCGTGACCGCCAGCGCCTCGGGCTTCAGGCGCCTGCCGCCGCACTCGGGGCAGGGGGTCTCGCTCATGTACTCGCTTATGCCTTCCCGGCTGTAGTCGCTGTCAGTCTCGCGGAAGCGGCGCTCAAGGTTGGTGACGATGCCCTCAAAGGGCACGTTGAAGCTGCCCTTGCGGCCTTCCCGCTCGTACTCGCAGTGTATCTTTTCGCCCTTGGTGCCGTAGAGTATGGCGTCCAGCTGGTGCTTCTCCAGTGTCTTTACGGGGGCGTCCATGGAAAAGCCGTAGTGCCTCGCCAGCCCCTCCAGGTACATGCGCGCCATCTGGCCGCCGCCCTCGCCGCTGTCCCAGCCGCTCACCCGTATGGCTCCCTCGTTAAGGCTCTTGTCCGGGTCGGGTATCACGCTGTTTATGTCCACGGTGGTAAGGTAGCCCAGGCCGCCGCACACGGGGCACGCGCCGTAGGGGTTGTTGAAGGAGAACATGCGGGGGGAGAGCTCCTCTATGGAGATGCCGCAGTCGGGGCAGGCATAGTTCATGGAGAAGAGTATCTCGTCTCCGTCCATGAACGCCGCCAGGCACAGCCCGCCGCCCAGCTTCAGCGCGGTCTCCACGCTGTCGCTCAGGCGGGAGAGCACGCCGTCCCGCAGTATAAGGCGGTCCACCACTATCTCTATGTCGTGCTTCTTGTTTTTATCCAGGGGCGGCGTTTCGCTGAGTTCGTACATTATGCCGTCTATGCGGCAGCGCACGAAGCCCTTTTTCTGGCAGTCTTCCAGCAGTTTTGCGTACTCGCCCTTGCGCCCCCGCACCACGGGCGCCAGCAGCACCAGGCGGCTGCCCTCGGGCTGCTCCATTATGCGGGAAGTGATCTCGTCCACGCTCACCCGCTTTATCACCCGCCCGCACTTGGGGCAGTGGGGCGTGCCAGCCCGGGAGTACAGCAGGCGCAGGTAGTCGTGTATCTCGGTGACCGTGCCCACGGTGGAACGGGGGGAGCGGGCAGTGGTCTTCTGGTCTATGGATATGGCGGGGGAGAGGCCGTCTATGGCGTCCACATCCGGCTTGTCCATCTGCCCCAGGAACTGGCGGGCGTAGGAGGACAGGCTCTCCACGTACCTGCGCTGCCCCTCGGCGAAAATGGTGTCGAAGGCCAGGGAGCTTTTGCCCGAGCCCGACAGCCCGGTTATCACCGTGAACTTGTCCCGGGGTATCTTTACGTCTATGTTCTTTAAGTTGTTGACCCTTACGCCCCTGCAGGTGATGAATCTATCCATATACGCGTCCTTCCGCAGTAAGTTTTATATGTCCCGCGCCCTGCCGGAGCCTATGGGCTTGAACAGCCTCGCGCTCCAGAAGCGCATGTCCAGTTCGTCCAGATAGAAACGGAATACCGCCTTCCAGTTCTTGGTGGCGGTGCTGAGCACCATGTACCCGGCCTCGGAGCCCACCGCGTTTTCTGCGAAGCGGAACAGCGCCTGCCCTATGCCGCGGCAGCGCTTTTCGGGCACCACGTAGAGCTCCTCCACCTCAAAATACGCAGTGCCCTCGGGCATCACGGCCTGCATGCTCTCGGAGCGGTAGACCTTTCCGAACAGGTAGCCCACCGCCCTTCCGCCTTCCTCCGCAAGGAAGATGCGGTTGCCCTCTATGTCGCTTTTTTCGTTCGCCCTGTAACCGTAGCAGCTGTTTTCGGCGGCCCAGTCTTCGGACATTTTTATGAGCGCCGACAGCACCTTGTGTGTCAATTCCGTTTCATGTATCCGCATATCTTTTCCTGTATGATGATTATTTGTGTGATTCCAAGCACGCCTACCGCCTTTTGCGCCGGGCGCGGCGGCTCTTTTCGTTTGTCGCCATGGGGGCGGCGCCCTGCAGTGCCAGCATCTGGTCCCTCAGGCGGGCGGCCTTCTCGAAGTCCAGCTGGGAGGCGGCTTCCAGCATCATTTCGCTCAGCCGCTCTATGGCCACCAGCTTTTCCTCCTCGTCCATGGGCGCGGAGGCGGAGGAGTCAGCCTTGCGGGACACGCTCAGAGCCTCCTTTATGGCCGCCTTCACGCTTTCGGGCTTTATGCCGTGCTCCTCGTTGAAGCGGGACTGCACTTCCCGGCGGCGGTTGGTCTCGTCTATGGCGGCCTGCATGGAGGGCGTCACGCTGTCCGCGTACATGATCACCCGCCCGTCCACGTTGCGGGCGGCGCGGCCTACGGTCTGCACCAGGCTGGTCTCACTGCGCAGGAAACCCTCCTTGTCCGCGTCCAGAATGGCTACCAGTTCCACTTCGGGCAGATCCAGGCCCTCTCTGAGCAGGTTTATTCCCACCAGCACGTCAAAAACGCCCTGGCGCAGGTTCTTCAGCAGCTCTATACGGTCCAGCGTTTCCACGTCGGAGTGCATGTATTCCACTTTTACGCCCATGTCCCGCAGGTACTCGGTAAGGCTCTCGGCGGTGCGCTTGGTGAGGGTGGTGACCAGCGCGCGGCCGCCCTTTTCCGCTACTATTCTGAGTTCACCCAGCAGGTCGTCCACCTGGTAGGTCGCGGGGCGCACGATTATCTCCGGGTCTATGAGGCCGGTGGGGCGTATGAGCTGCTCCACCACCTGCTCCGCCCGCTCCTTTTCGTAAGGCCCGGGAGTGGCGGACACGTATATGGTCTGGCCGATGCGCTGCTCGAACTCGTAGAACTTGAGGGGGCGGTTGTCGAAGGCGCTCTTCATGCGGAAGCCGAACTCCACCAGCGTGCTTTTGCGGGCGAAGTCCCCGTTGTACATGGCGCGTATCTGGGGTATGGTCACGTGGCTCTCGTCTATGAACACCACGTAGTCCCGGGGAAAGTAGTCCAGCAGCGTGAAGGGCGGCTCCCCGGGCCGGCGGCCGTCAAAGTAGCGGGAGTAGTTCTCTATCCCGTTCACGAAGCCGATCTCCCTTAACATCTCCAGATCGTAGGTGGTGCGCTGCCTTAAGCGCTGCGCCTCCAGCAGGCGGCCGTTGTTTTCAAGCTCGCCCGCCTCTATGGGCAGGTCGTGTTCTATCATTTCCAGGCCCAGGCGCAGCTTTTCGGAGGAGGTCACGTAGTTGGTGGCGGGGTAGAGGATGACATGGTTGAGCAGCGTGACCGTTTTTCCCGTGAGCGCGTCGGCGTGGCTGATGCGCTCTATCTCGTCCCCGAAAAACTCTATCCTCACTGTCTTGTCGAACTGGGAGGCGGGCACTATCTCCACCGTCTCGCCCTTCACGCGGAAACTGCCCCGCTTGGGCTCGAAGTCGTTGCGCTCGTACTGTATGTCCACCAGCCGGCGGATGAGCTCGTCCCGGTCTATCCTCTGGCCTTCCCTCAGGCTTATGGACTGGGAGCGGTACTCCTCCGGGTCGCCCATGCCGTATATGCAGCTTACCGACGCCACGATTATCACGTCCCGCCTTTCGGAAAGCCAGCTCGTGGCGGAGTGGCGCATGCGGTCGATCTCGTCGTTTATGGAGGAGTCCTTTTCTATATAGGTGTCCGTGGCGGGGATGTACGCCTCGGGCTGGTAGTAATCGTAGTAGCTTACGAAGTAGCCCACGGCGGAGTCGGGGAAGAACTCCTTGAATTCCGCCGCCAGCTGCGCCGCCAGGGTCTTGTTGTGGGCGATCACCAGCGCGGGGCGCTGCAGCTGTTTTATCACGTTTGCCATGGTGAAGGTCTTGCCCGAACCGGTCACGCCCAGCAGCACCTGGTTTTTCATGCCGCTTTCGACGCCCTTCACCAGTTTTTCGATGGCCTCGGGCTGGTCGCCCCGTGGAGAAAAGCGGCTTTTGAGCTCGAACATCACTTTTTGCCCCCTTCCCTGCGCCGGCGGGCGATAAAGTAGGCGTCCATCAGCGCGCTGGCGAGCTCGTCCTCGTCCCGGGGGGAGAGGCTGCCGCCCGCGTACAGCGCCCGGACCCGGTCGAGCACCTTCTCGGCTTCGGAGGCGGAGTCGGGCAGGGCAGGATCGTCTTCCGTCAGGAAGTAGTTGCGCTCCACGCCGAATATGCCGCTCAGGCGGTCGTAGACCTCCCGCTTCTTGGGGTAGAACCGGCACGCCTCGTAGCCTTCCACCGTGCGCTTGCTAAGGCCCAGCATTTCGCTTAACTGCTCCTGGGTGTAGCCCATGCGCGTGCGCTGGCAGCGCAGTTTTTCGCCGAATTTCATCTGTCTCCTCCCGGGAGGCGCCGCCGCCCCCTTTGTGTATATCCCACAATAATATCGCAAAATATTTTCGGTTTTGCCCGCTTGCACATCACAAGTGAATTGCGGTATAATGCGCAAGTCGCAAAAAACCTGCGACATGTATTATACAGTAGCGCTTGGATCAAGTCAACTGTTGTTTTGTGAAATAAACGTAAGCCGCACAGCTTACGCAGGTATGGAGTCGGAGGTGAAAAGATGAAGATAGGCACGGAGTATCCGAAAGCGGCTGTTTTAAAGCGCAGCCTGGACCAAAAGCGCCTGCGCCTTGCCGCCGCCCGGGCGAGGTATTACGCGCGCAGGACGAAGGCGGAGGGCGGTGTGAGCCGCATAAGCGCCGCCCCGGGGCACGGAAAGGCGGACATGGGGGCGGTTTTGGCGGATCTTGCGGACTGCAAAACCGAGATTGACAGTGCGGAAAGGGAGTATGCGGGCGAGACCGCCCGGGTAAAAACGCTGCTGGAAGCGATCGGCGACCCGGTGAACGGCGCGCTACTCAGCGGCGTGCTGATAGGCGGGGACGAAATAAAGACGCTCAGGTGCGCCCTGGGCATGAGCAAGCAGGGGGTGTACGGCCGCGCGAAGGCGGTGCTAAAGCAGCTGGAAGACGTGATGGAGGCAGAAGGATATGGGGAATCTCGGCATCAGGGAACTTAGGCGGCTCGCGGACAGGCTAAGCCGCTTTACGGGCGCGCGGGAGGTGACGGACAGGGAGCTGTATCGCAATTATTTTGCGAAAATACCCGTGCCCATAATCGCGAAGGGGCGGGACAGCACCCTGTGGGTGGACAGGTATTACGCCGCGTACCAGAAAGGCGGCGGGGGAGTAAAGTACGTCTACGTGGCGCTTAGGCACGCCTGCGAGGAGCTGGGGGCGTGCCGGGCGGACCAGAGCCTGGAAGGGCAGGCGCCGCCCGAGGTGCTTAGGCAGCTCAGAAGCGCGCTGGACAGCATGAAAAAGGCGGGCAGCAGCGTGTGGACGGCGGGAAACGGCGGCGTCAATGATTAAACTTATATTACGGCGGCGCTATTACTTGAAAAGGCAATAAAATAATGATATAATCATAAGATGTGTATCGTCACCGAAACGGGGACGCGGGCGGTCAGGACCCGCTTCCGCCCCGGGAACAGAACGAAATAACCTCAGCAAAGGATAACATATGGTCTGCGTGAAATTCGGCGGCACGTCCCTGGCGGACGCGGCCCAGTTCAAAAAAGTCAGGGACATCATCGAAAGCGACCCCCGCAGGAGGTTCGTGGTGGTGTCCGCCCCCGGCAAGCGCTATTCGGGCGACATCAAGATCACCGACATGCTGGAGGAAGTGTGGCAGCGGGCGCTTAAGGGAGGACGCGTATCGATCGCGATGAAGCCCGTCACCCAGCGCTACGCCGCCATCGCCAAAGAGCTCGGGCTGGACTTCGACGCCGAAAAGGAAGCCGGGCAGATCGTATCCGCGCTCGTCGCGTGCCCCGACAGGGACTACTGCATGAGCCGCGGCGAGTATTTAAGCGGCAAGCTCATGAGCCTGTACCTGGGAAGGAAATTCGTCGACCCCGCCCGCCACGTGTTTTTCGACCGGGACGGCAGCCTGGACAGCGAAAAGACCTTAAAGTCCCTGGGCAGGGCGCTTAGCGGCCTTGACGGCGCGGTGATCCCCGGCTTTTACGGCTCCACCCCCACGGGCGGCATAAAGACCTTCTCAAGGGGCGGCAGCGACATAACCGGCGCGCTGGTGGCCGCCGCTGTGGGCGCGGAGCTGTACGAAAACTGGACGGACGTGAACGGCCTGCTGGCGGCGGACCCCCGTGTGGTCGAAAAGCCCGAGACCGTAAGGAACTTAAGCTACCGCGAGCTGCGCATACTGTCCTACATGGGCGCCAGCGTCATGCACGCCGACGCCGCCCGTCCCGTAAGGGAAGCGGGCATCCCCATCAGGATACTCAACACCAACTGCCCCGAAGACGAAGGCACGCTGATAGTGCCCGTGTCCCGCCTTGACGCGGGCAGGCAGGCGGTGACGGGCGTGGCGGGCAGGAAGGGCTTAAGCGTGCTGCAGGTGGAAAAGCAGTTCGTATCCGACGGCGCGGGCTTCATGGCAACGCTGCTCGAGCTGTTCAAGGCGCGCCGCCTGCCCTTCGAGCAGTGCTTAAACGGCATCGACACCATATCCATCGTCATTAGGAGCGACCTGCTCAGGCCCCGTAAAAAGGAGATCCTGGGCGACATCCGCCGGGTGCTCGCTCCCGACATACTCCACGTGACGGAGGGCCTGAGCATGATAACGGTGGTGGGCGAAAACGTGCCCGAGAGCGAAAACATGACCGTAAGGATACTGGCGGCGGTGGGCGCGCAGGGGATAACCATCTCCACCATCAACCAGGGCGCGGGGCGCCTTAACCTGATACTGGGCGTGCACGACGACGATTACGAAAAGGCGATCAAAACCATTTACCAGACCATAAGAGCATAAAAAACGGAGGAAGATACTATGGCGAAGCACGGCGGTTTTCCCGGCATGGGCATGGGAGGCAATCTTCAGAATCTGGCCCGTCAGGCCCAGAAGCTGCAGCAGCAGATGACCGAAAAGCAGCAGGAGCTGGAGGCGCGCGAGTTCGAGGCGTCCGCG
>JAEEGL013998996.1_pt1 | contig 10179 bp, 9 predicted proteins | sample 9134231 | NCBI WGS metagenome assembly JAEEGL01 (sample SAMN16246548, study PRJNA631951) | gut metagenome | biome: gut microbiome; feature: rumen; material: fiber-attached | host: Bos | place: Iran: Karaj | collected 2018-10
GCGCACGCACCGCATTGTCGATTACATCATTGCCACACCCCGGATGGCAGAGTACGAACGGGTCTCCGCGCAGATATACTCAATACTGCTGAAATACGCTGCGCCCGAGGATATCCACGTTTACAGCATCGACGAGAGCTTTGTGGACTGCTCGAAATACCTGCACCGGTACAATGAAGAAGCCCAACGCACAGGCAGGCACCCCGCCCATGTCATGGCCATGACTATGCTTCGGGAAGTGCTGTCGGCAACAGGCATAACGGCGACTGTCGGAATAGGCACGAATATGTACCTTGCCAAAGTCGCAATGGACATCGTCGCAAAAAAAGCGCCGCCCGACAAGGACGGCGTGCGTATCGCGGAGCTCAACGAGGACAGCTACAAATACCTGCTCTGGGATCACAGGCCGCTGACCGACTTCTGGCAGGTGGGAATGGGGAAGTCTGCGCGTCTTGAAAAGAACGGAATGCACACAATGGGCGATGTGGCACGATTCTCGATAGAAAACGAGGAATGGTTCTACAAGGAGTTCGGCATCGACGGAGAGATAATGATCGACCACGCATGGGGCATAGAACCTGTTACTATGCGCGACATAAAAACATATCGTTCGGAGGGGCATTCCCTGTCCCACAGCCAGGTGCTGCCGAGACCTTACAGATACAGCGAGGCTCATCTGGTTTTCATGGAAATGACAGATGTACTGGCAGCCGAGATGTTCGCAAAAAACGTCATAGCAAAAACGTTCGTGTGGTGGGTGAGCTACGACTGGAAATCACTGGAATACTGTCCGGAATATAACGGCGCGGTCTGCGTGGATTTCTACGGCAGACTGCATCCGAAGCACGCAACAGGCACCGCTGTGACTATGGAGCGGACTAATCTGTCGGATCTTATCGCCGGGGCTATAATGCCGGACATCGAAAGAAAAACCGACCACAGGCTGCTGTTCCGGAAAATCGGCGTTTGCGCGGCAGATGTAGTCGTTGACGAAGGATCTTATCAACTTGATTTTTTTACGGATTACGCCAGAATGAACAAGGAAAAACAATTGCAGGCGGCAATGCAGAGCGTTCGCGCCAGATTCGGGAAAAACTCCGTTTTGCATGGAATGAACTATCTGCAGGGCGCGACAACAAAAGAGCGGAACACACAGATCGGCGGACACAGGGCATAGCTGATCTGTTCTTTTCCGCGCCGTTCTGCGGAAAGGAAGATGTGATATGCTCGGATATATGGCAGTTCCCGATAATTTCAGATATGCCGATGTACTGCAGCACGGCAGACCGATCCACGCAATAAATGACAGTTTTGCGATAAAACACCCGGCAATGCCACTCGGCAAACGTGCAAAGATATTCAGCCCTTTCGACGCCCTGAAAGGCTTTTCCGAAGCGGTGGAAGCCAAAGACAAGCTGTACTGTGAGCGCATAGAGCTTTCCGAGGACGAGTGTGCCGGGCTTGACAGCAAGATAGCCGGTCTGCTTGAACTTGTACACGACGGCAGCTCCGCACGGGAAAACAATGTGGTCATCCGCGTGACGCACTTCGTTCCCTGTACTGATAAGGATAATAACGCTTTCGGGCGCCGCGGACAGTATGTTGAAACGAAGGGCGTCCTGACCTGCATAGATACAGTAAAGCGGACGCTCACTGCCGGCGGGGAGAAGATATTGTTCGGTGATATACTTAATATCGTTAAGGAATAGGAGAAATGTGCAGGATCTCACGCCGGCTCAGAGGCGGTCATTCAGCACAGTATGATACTGTGGGTATACAGATGTCCGCCATTCTTCGTTCATCCGAATGCATTCCATAAACAATAAAAGACGCAAGGATCAATTCCCTGCGTCTTTTTTTGTATTACATTTCACACCAGGTGCTGAAACACTCAGCCCGGCTGCGCCCGGAGCCGTTGAGATTTCAGCTTTCAAGCATATTCTTGCTCTTGGTAAGATAAACGAGGTAGATTATGTAGCATACAAAGGACAGGATACCGGCGATGAGTGCAAGAATGCCGCCTGTGAACTTGGCTATGGCCGCAAGAATAAGCTGAACAGTCTCAATAACGATGATGACATTTCCGAGAGAAACCATATCGTTTCTGCCAAGGTTCTTTGCAAGAGCGCTTATGCCCATGACAGTCAGAACAAAAACAGCAATTGTCAGAGCATTGCTGACAGATGCCGATATACCGGAGATCATTGTTCCACTTGTGCTGAAAAAAGCGCCGGCTATGGCTGCTACAAGCGAGAGAATCGCCATAGTAAAGGCGAGTTTGAAGTGTTCGGTCTCATCTACGGAAGCCCTTTTCAGGCCAAGGAGAGTAAAGATCAGAGATAAAACCAGAAGAACTGCGATTCCGATACCGCAGAGCAGAGCGACGAGACCCCCGGCCAATGCGCCAACCGCGGCACCTTCCGAACCGGTCACCAATGATTCGGTCGCACCTGCAAGCGCAGCCGTTCCGAGCAATGCAGCAACAATGCCGAGTCCTGCGCTGATGATCTGGAACGCTTCCGCCGCAATAAGCTTCTTCACGCCCTCATAAGCATTTGGATAAGTCATAATTTATTCCTCCTGAATTGAAAAATTAATTATATTTTATCGGCCCTGCCGATACTACCGGTTTATGGACTGTTTTTCCGAAGGCTTAATACGCTTCCGGTTTTACGCAGTCTGCATATATCTTTGCACGAAAAGCATATAAAGCAGCGGAATCGCCCCATTTATAAAATTATAGCAGTTTTGATGCACGTTGTCAACCATTTTACCAGATTGGTAATACTCCCGGGGTAAAAATATCGGTATAGAGTTATGTATAAATATGCAATACCGTTTATGCCGCATCGGGAAGCTCTGTATATCCGTACTTCGATAACAGATCATCGTAGGCTCCGAGAGCCTTGTCAAATCTTGCAATAATATCATCGCAGGCATACAGCCCGTCTTCGTTCTTCGCAAGCCCGTCAAATGAGAGCGAGAATCTTGCCGGCTGAACATTGTCACTGAGCAGAGTCAGCGCTCTGAGCTGTTCCGTTGTCTGATACACAAGCTCGGCAGTCATGTATTCCTTCCCGTCCTGCGAACGCCATTTGCAGAACATGAGCTTAACTCCGATAGGCGTCTTGCTTTCGACAGAGTAAGGCAGAGTGTATTCCTCTGCTTCCAGAGCCGCCAGTACGCTTCCGACATTCGAGTCGTGCCCGCAGAGGAATGTGAATTTCCGGCCGTCGGTATTCAGCTCGCTTTTTATCTCCTGCAGCAGCGGATGCGCGATATTGACGGAAACGAGAGGCGCGGTCATCAGCACATCACCGTACAGGTCTTTGATCCGGCTGATCTTTTTCCAGTCGTCATCAGAGAGCTTATGCCCGAAAGCGGCTTTTTCACTGTCGCTTTCTTCATAGTATTGAAGAACAAGAGCATCACTGACACTGCAGGCTGTTTTCAGCGAACCGGTCATTCCCGGCTCGGCATAGTTGTTTACCACTATCTCCGTATCGTCTGTGCGGAACTCCGTTATTTCACCTTTCCTGAACTTTTCCGAGTCTTTCAGATCTATAACATCGGTGAGCAGCTTGTAATTATCCGCGAGAGCCGCGATCTTATCATTGAACAACCCGTTTATCTGCGTCTTCACATCGGCCGCGTACTCATCTGTAACAAAAGTGAACTGCGGTGTGAACACAGGATCCATTTTATCAAATTCCATGTGATACTCGACTTGTGTATCTGCGGTGGGAAGCAGTCCTGCCGAGAAGTAACGGGCAGTAGCTATTGTGCGCTGCTTTGAATTTGAATATATCCTGACTTCGTTTTCGTCGGGGTGATAGTTCTTCGGAAACAGTCCTTCCTTCTCGAACCATTTGCGAAAATACTGCCCGAATTCGGTCTCAAGCGCTCCGCCGCGAAGCGAGAGTTCGCTCGGATCCGATGACCAGCCGAACCATTCATGCGGAGTTATCGTGCCAAGCAGTGAATCACCTCCGCTGAGCGGCGAGCGGATATTGTGGCGGCTGAGGATCACGGCCTGTTCCAGCTCATATTTTTCCGTGTCAGGCTTACCTTCGGAAACAGGGGAAGTACCTGCGGACGTCCCGGCTTCCTGTTTTGCATTTCCGCATGAACACATCTGGGTACAAATAAATACCGACAGCAGCAGAGTCAATATTTTTCTTATTCTCATAATCATCTACCTCTTTATAAGATATCGTTCGGTTTATTTTGCCTTACAGGTCATGGTGTCAACTCTCAGTCTGAACACCGCGACTCTGTCAAGCATTTTTTCCTCATAGTGCCATTCAGACCTGCCGGAAGCCTGTTTCATGATGCTGTTAAGTCCGATTATCTTTTCCTCTTTGTCATTGACCAGCTCAAGTATACCTGTACCGATAACACTCTGATATTCCGCGGAATAACCGCAGGCGCTTTCAGCTTCAAGCAGTGCATAATTACCGTCGATCTCAAAGCCGACTTTCGGCGATGCCGCGGCAAGCCCGTATTTTCTTCCTGCCTTTGCCCCATGAAAGTAAAACCTGTAACTGTCATTCACGATGACATATCCGTAGTTGACAGGTACAATATAGATATCTCCGTTATCGTAAAACGCGATCCTGATAATCTTTTCTTCGGAAATAAACGCTTCAATTGCGCCGGCATCTGTTATTTCCCTGTCATTTCGTCTCATTTTTATTCTCCTGTATTGATTTTGAAAAAACTGCTCCTTCTGATTAACAAAACGAGCAGTTTCTTACATTTCTTCAAGGCAAAACAATTGAAAAGCTTTACCCTGCTTTTTCATAAATCAGGCTGCCGGGAGCAGCTCGTTCCCATTCCGGGCGAAGCTGCCGCAGCTCCGTCTTAAACTCTCCTGAATACGGGCATGGTGTCAAGGGGAGCGGGCACTGTGACGAACTTACCGCCGTCGAAGGCTGTACCGTCGGCAAGGCTTTCCCACTTGCCTGCGGGGAGATATACCCTGACTTCACGGGCGCCGAGTGCCAGCACGGGAGCCACAAGATACTCCGGACCGAACATGAACTGATCGGGAAGATCCCAGCACTGCTTGTCCTCGGGGAACTCGTAGAACATTGTTCTTATCAGCGGAGCTCCTGTCTTTGACGTTTCTTCCATAAGTCCGGCTATGTAGTCCTTCATCGAGAGACGCAGTGCGAGGTACTTCTTCATTATCTCAAAGCATTCGTCACCGTAGCTCCAGATCTCGTTCGGATGACCGGTGTAGAGATATCCGCCGCCGAAGTCGCGGTCATCGAGCGCCGGGATATCCCAGTTGGGGCCGCGGTCGCCGTGCATACGGAATATCGGGCAGAATACAGCGTACTGATACCAGCGGATAAGCAGCTCAACGAAATCCGGATCCTTGTAGTCATCGGTCATGAATCCGCCGATGTCTGTCGTCCACCACGGGATACCTGCGAGGCCCATGCTCTGACCGGCAATTACCTGATCGCGGAAGGATTCGAAATTCGACTGAACATCGCCTGTCCATACAAGTCCGCGGTACTTCTGAGAACCTACCCATGCCGAGCGGATAAGATTGACGGCTTCGGTGTCACCCGTCTTTTCCTGACCTTCCGCAAAAGCACGGAGATACATCTTCGGATACTCGCAGCTCACCTTCGAGCCTCTGCCGGCATAGTAGCGGTGATTCTCGAAATCATAGGAAGCACTGTCAGGCTCGGAGTTGTCCAGCCAGAACAGGTCTATACCGCGGTCACGGTAATTGCGCTTGCAGGTTTCCCATACAAATTCGCGGGCTTCGGGATTGAAGAAGTCAACAGTCGCGCAGTCGCCCTGATAATCATAAGTCTGGAGAGAGCCGATGTCAGTGGAGCTTATGAGACCATACTGTTCCATTTTGTAGTAGTTCTCGCTGCGCTTGTCAACGGACGGCCACACAGACACCATTATCCTGGTACCCATACCGTGCAGTTCTTCCACCATGGCATTGAACTTGTCATCAGGCCAGTACTTCTTGTCAAACTTCCAGTCACCCTGATAAGGCCAGTGGAAGAAGTCTATGACGATAACATCGAGGTGTATGCCCAGTTCCTTGTATTTGCGGGCAACTTCAAGGACTTCCTCGGGTGTGCGGTAACGGAGCTTGCACTGCCAGAGGCCGAGGTAGTCTTTGCTCATAACGGGTGCTCTGCCGACACACTCGGTGTAGTTGCGGACGATGTCAGCGGGAGTCTCGTCGGCGGTGATCCAGTAGTCGATCATATCGGATTCGGTCGATACCCACTTGGTGATGTTCTTTCCGAAAGCCACCTCACCTGTGGCGGGGTTGTTCCAGAGCATACCGTAGCCGCGGTCGGAGATCACGAAAGGCACGGAGACCTGAGAATTGCGCTGCTCAAGCGGAAGAGTGCAGCCCTTGAGTTCGAGAATAGGCATCTGATACTGACCCATGCCGTAGAGCTTCTCATCGGGATCCGCCTCAAACCGCACGGTAATCCTGAAATCGTCGGAGGATATGCCCTTGTACTCACGGCCTATGAGCTTGTAGCAGATAGGATGTTTTCTGATTGAGCCGCCGTAGCAGCTGTAATATTCCTGTAAAATGAGCTTATCATCACGGTAGATGCAGATTATGCCGACTTCGTTGACTGTGGCTTTGATCCTGCCGTTCACGATCTCGGCATGTTCGCCGTCGGCAGCTATCGAGACCTTTGCGTCATGTGCAACTTCTTCGGTAAGTGCGTGTGCATGACCGGGCATCTGAGCGCGGCGGGTTGCGCGGAAACGGAGGGCGTTCTTTCCCCAGCCGTCTATTATGACTGTCTCGTCACGCAGTCTCATGAACAGGCTGCCGTTATTGTCACTGAATCTTATCATAGCGTTACTCCTTGCCTTTCCGGTTTGCGGAAACGTTTTATTCCTTTTTATTATACACTATTCAGAGTAAAATTTCAAGGGGGGAATTTGTATTTTTTTCATAAAAAACAGTCAGTCCTGCTCCCGGAACAAATTACGAAAATGTTAACCGCGAGTATCATCGGTGTTAAAAAGCCGTTCTTTACAAACAAACGGCAGTATGCTATAATACAGACAACGGAGGTGGAGAAATGTCTATACAGTTCAACAATCTCAAAATATTCCGCATGAAGGAAGGACTTACTCAGGAGGACATAGCCGGAAAGCTGAATGTCTCCCGACAGTCCGTGGCAAAGTGGGAGCGCGGCGAGTCGCTGCCGGACCTTGAAAGCTGCATCAAGCTGGCGGAAATATTCGGCGTGACTGTGGATGTGCTTGTGCGCAATATGAACGAAATTCCCCACAGCGGTGATGAAGGAAAGCACTTCTTCGGCATCTCGCGGCTCAACGAAAAAGGACAGATAACCCTGCCCGCGGAATGCAGGAAAGTATTCGGCCTTAAAGCCGGAGATTCTCTTCTGGTGCTCGGAGATGAAGAAAAGGGCGGCATCGCTCTGGTGAACATCGGAAAAAATGTATAACAGCATGGAACGGCGGCCGCACCGGCTCCGTACGATTCAGGGAGAAAAGAAATGTATGCGATAGAAACAAAGGGACTGGTCAAGAAATACAAGACAAAAACAGCCGTGAAAGGCATAGATCTGACGGTCGGCGAGGGTGAACTTTTCGCTCTTCTGGGTGTGAACGGCGCCGGAAAGACTACTACCATAAGAATGCTTGCCTGCCTCTCAACGCCCAGCGAAGGCGAGGGCTTCGTTGAGGGTCACAGCATACTCACCGACAAGACCGCCGTAAAAGCGATGATCGGCATCTCGCCCCAGGACACCGCCGTAGCGGAGAAACTCACCGTGCGTGAGAATCTCGCATTCATAGCGGATGTTTACGGACTTGATAAGACGAAGGCAAAGGCACGCGTGGACGAGATGATAAGTATGTTCGGACTCGGCGAGTATGAAAATACACGTGCAAAGACACTCTCGGGCGGCTGGAAGCGCAAGCTCAGCATTGCCATGGCGCTGCTCCCGGAGCCCCGGGTGCTGTTCCTTGACGAACCTACGCTGGGTCTCGACGTACTCGCAAGACGTGAGCTATGGCGTGCGATCAAGAAACTGAAGGGCAAGATGACTATAATACTTACCACGCACTATATGGAGGAAGCCGAGGAGCTGTCCGACCGTATAGCGATAATGATAGACGGAAGTTTTGCTGCAGTCGGCACCCTTGCCGAGATCGAAAGAAAAGCGGGCGTAACGGGACTTGAAAACGCGTTCGTGGCTATAGCGGAGGGAGGCAGAGAATAATGAAAAGAGCATTGGCGTTCACAGGGCGCAACATAAAGGAGCTTATGCGGGATCCGCTCAGCTACATATTCTGCCTCGGTTTCCCGATGATAATGCTGGTAATAATGTCGGTGATAAACGAAAGCATCCCCCCGGAATCCGGAATGACGCTGTTTCAGATCGGCAAGCTCTGCGGCGGCATACTGATATTCGGGCAGACTTTCATCATGCTGTTCACTGCTCTTACCGTTTCACAGGACAGAAGCGGTTCGTTTCTCGTCAGAATGTATGCTACCCCGATGGTGTCGGCAGATTTCGTCGCCGGCTATACCCTGCCTCTGCTGATAATAGCTCTTGCGCAGGGTCTTATGACAGTCGCGGCATCTTTCGTGATATCTCTCATATCCGGTGGTGAATTCAGCATACCCGGAGCGCTGCTGGCGACAGCGGCTTCTATTCCCTCCGCGCTTATGTTCACAGGCTTTGGAATACTGTTCGGAACTCTTTTCAACGAGAAGGCCGCTCCGGGTCTCTGCTCTATCATAATCTCACTCGGCTCGTTCCTTGGCAGCGTATTCTTCGACGCAGAAGGCACAGGCGGTGTCATGCTCACGATCTGTAAAATATTCCCGTTCTTCTACTGTACAAAGTGTGCGCGTGCTGCGATAGCACTTGACCTGTCGGCAGAGAACTTCCTGATTCCGCTCGCCATAGTTTCCGCGTGGGCAGTCGTCCTCACCGGCCTTGCTGCTCTCGCATTCGGCTCCCGCATGAAAGCAGATTTATCGTAATGGCCGCTGCAAAGAGTCGCTTGCGCTTGAGTTGCCTCCGGCGGCCAACCCCTTTAAAAAGGGTTTGGATCCCTAAACAAACCGCTTCGCCTTGCTGCCCGTTATGCAGTACTCCTTTTGAAAGTAAAGAATACCTGCTCCATGAAAAGGAGCAGGTATTTTCGTGTAAAGATATCGATAGCAGGGATTCCCCAGCCCCGAACGCAGAGATCCTTTACTTTCTCTTTCTGGAAACGAGGGCAGCGGCAGCGCTTACCGCAATCATACCGATACCGACGAGACCGGCGCCTGTACGCGGATTGGTCTCAGCCTCGATATCGGGAACGGCTTCGATCTGCGGACCTATTCTGACAGGGGAAGCAGTATAGGCTACTACATAAGTTGAAAACTTATCGGAACGGAATGTAAGAACGCGCGTGTCGGGATCAAACTTTGTATCAAGAATTGTGATCTCATCATTGTGTATACGCAGCACCTTGAATATACGGCCTTCGGTTTCAATATCTTCGGGCAGTGTGAGAGCTATAGTGAGCTTGCCTTTGGTCTCGGTTACCTGTCTCACTTTTTCGCCCGTGGTCTTTTTCAGATTGATATTGATGTATGCGGCAACTGCGTAGCCTGTACTTTCGGTAAGAGCCTTTTCATCTTCACCGGGCTCAAACTCATCTGTACTGAAGAAGAAATATACATTCTCGCCGTCAGCCATGGCATCGTAATCTCTGTCAGTCAGTACAGCTTCCATAAGATCTTCGGGATCGGAGTCTATCTCTGCACAGCCGTAGTTGACTGAAGGTACGGAAATATCCTCGAATTCTCCCCTGGTCTCGGGAACTGTCGTGGTATCTTCTGGTTCATCGGTTTCAATAACATCGGGAGAATCCTGCCCGCCGGTCGTATCCTCGTCAGACAACGAACCGCTGTACTCCGGAGCATAGACCGGATTCACATATGTTTCCGAAGCACTTGTGCTTGTCGCAGCAGCACCGCCGTTATTGCCATTACCGTTTTTGCCGTTGTTGCCGTTATTGCCGTTGTTCCCATTGCCGTTATCGTTCTGTGCCGACACACCTGCGGCAAAGCATGATACCGCGATCATCGCAGACAGAACCGCGCTTATAACAGTCTTTGTACGTTTCATGATCAAATAC
>JAEEGL014598194.1_pt1 | contig 10179 bp, 10 predicted proteins | sample 9134231 | NCBI WGS metagenome assembly JAEEGL01 (sample SAMN16246548, study PRJNA631951) | gut metagenome | biome: gut microbiome; feature: rumen; material: fiber-attached | host: Bos | place: Iran: Karaj | collected 2018-10
CAGTCATCTCTTTGAGTATCCTTTCTATGTCATCAGTTACTGCGTCAGCGCCGATGCCGCCCTCCAGATTGCGGAGCTGGAGCGGGATGACTCCGGTACGGGCGTCGCCTGCTACGAGGGCATACTGGACTGGGCTGAGGATGCCTTTCTCTCCGAACTGGCCCGGGTAGGACTGGAGAGTCCCTTCTCCCCCGGCCGTCCCGCCCGGGCGCTGGCTCTGGCGGAGGCCATCCTGGAGGAGGATCTGGCTGAGATGCTGAATGCCGCCTGATTACTGTCGAAAAGCGAGAACAAGGCCGCACCCGAAACGGGTGCGGCCTTGCCATATTCTTTCCAGGCGGATTACTTGTTGTCTTTGCGCTCGTCGCCGAAGGTCTTCTTGGCTTCGTTCCAACCGGCCTTCAGGCTCTTGAGCCCGGCAGCCAGGAACTCCAGCAGCTCGTCGGTGGCGACAGAAGCGGTGCTCTGCAGCTTCTCGGCAGCGTCCTTGACGACGTTCTTGGCGGCGTCGAGTTTCTCATTCAGCTCGTCCTTGTCCAGGTTCAGGCGGCTGGCCAGGTTGTCAACGACCTCCTCCACCTTCTCCTCGATCTTGGGAGACTCCTGATCCTCCTTGATGGCTGCCTGCGCAGCGGCCAGGCGGGCGATGGGAACACGGAAGGGAGAGCAGGACACATAGTCCAGGCCGACCTTGTGGCAGAACTCCACGCTGGAGGGATCTCCGCCGTGCTCGCCGCAGATGCCCAGGTGCAGGTCGGGGCGGGTCTGACGGCCCAGCTTGGCAGCCATCTTCACCAGCTTGCCAACACCGTTCTGATCCAGGCGTGCGAAGGGATCGCTCTCGTAAATCTTGCCCTCGTAGTAAGCGCCCAGGAACTTGCCGGCGTCGTCACGGCTGAAGCCGAAGGTCATCTGGGTCAGGTCGTTGGTGCCGAAGGAGAAGAACTCGGCCTCCCTGGCGATCTCGTCCGCAGTCAGAGCCGCGCGGGGGATCTCGATCATGGTGCCCACCAGATACTTCATCTGTACGCCGGCGGCAGCCAGTTCTTCATCGGCGGTCTTCACCACCACATCCTTGACGAACTTGAGTTCCTTGACCTCTCCTACCAGGGGGATCATGATCTCGGGAACCATGTTCCAATCGGGATGACGGGCCTGGACATTGATGGCGGCGCGGATGACAGCGCGGGTCTGCATCTCGGCGATCTCAGGATAGGTGACTGCCAGGCGGCAGCCGCGGTGACCCATCATGGGGTTGAACTCATGCAGGCCGGCGATGATGGACTTGATGTCTTCCACGGTCTTGCCCTGAGTTTCAGCCAGGAGGCGGATGTCATGTTCCTCGCTGGGCACGAACTCATGCAGCGGGGGATCCAGGAAGCGGATGGTGACGGGGCAGCCTTCCATGGCCTCGTAGATGCCTTCGAAGTCGCCCTGCTGCATGGGCTGCAGCTTTGCCAGGGCAGCCTTGCGCTCCTCCACGGTGTCGGAGCAAATCATCTCGCGGATTGCAGCGATGCGGTCACCCTCGAAGAACATGTGCTCGGTACGGCACAGACCGATGCCCTCTGCACCAAGGGAACGGGCTCTGGCGGCGTCGGCGGGCGTGTCAGCATTGGTGCGGACCTTCAGGCGGCGATACTTGTCAGCCCATTCCATGATGCGGCCGAAGTTGCCGCTCACGGAAGCGTCCACGGTGGGAATGGCGCCATCATAGATGTTGCCGGTGGAGCCGTCCAGGCTCAGCCAGTCGCCCTCATGATAGGTCTTGCCGGCCAGAGTAAACTGCTTGTTCTCCTCGTCCATGACGATGGCGGAGCAGCCGGACACGCAGCAGCGGCCCATGCCGCGGGCCACCACAGCGGCGTGAGAGGTCATGCCGCCGCGGACGGTCAGGATGCCCTGAGCGGCCTTCATGCCCTCGATGTCCTCGGGCGAGGTCTCCAGACGGACCAGAACCACCTTCTCGCCGCGTTCAGCCCAGGCCTTGGCGTCCTCGGCAGTGTAGACGATCTTGCCGCAGGCGGCGCCGGGAGAGGCCGGCAGGGCCTTGCCCACGGGCGTAGCAGCTTTCAGGGCGGCGGGGTCAAACTGGGGATGGAGCAGGGTGTCCAGGTTCCGGGGATCGATCATGGCCACAGCCTGCTGCTCGGTGATCATGCCCTCGTCCACCAGATCGCAGGCGATCTGCAGGGCGGCGGGAGCGGTACGCTTGCCGTTGCGGCACTGGAGCATGTACAGCTTGCCGTGCTCGACGGTAAACTCCATGTCCTGCATGTCACGGTAGTGATCCTCCAGGATATTGCATACCTTGACAAACTCCTCATAGGCTTCGGGGAACTTGTCTGCCATCTCGGAGATGGGCATCGGCGTGCGCACGCCGGCCACCACATCTTCGCCCTGGGCGTTGGTCAGGAACTCACCCATCAGCTTCTTCTCGCCGGTAGCGGGGTCGCGGGTGAACGCCACACCGGTGCCGCAGTCATCGCCCATGTTGCCGAACGCCATGGACTGGACGTTGACGGCAGTGCCCCAGGAATAGGGGATGTCATTGTCGCGGCGATAGACGTTGGCGCGGGGGTTGTCCCAGGACCGGAACACGGCCTTGATGGCGCCGATCAGCTGCTCCTTGGGATCAGAGGGGAAGTCCGTTCCGATCTTGTTCTTGTACTCGGCCTTGAACTGCATGGCCAGTTCCTTGAGATCCTCAGCGGACAGCTCCACATCCTGGGTAACGCCGCGGTCGGCCTTCATCTTGTCGATGAGCTTCTCAAAGTACTTCTTGCCAACCTCCATGACAACATCAGAATACATCTGGATGAAGCGGCGGTAGCAGTCCCAGGCCCAGCGGGGATTGTTGGACTTCTTGGCGATGACGTCCACGACTTCCTCGTTCAGACCGAGGTTCAGGATCGTGTCCATCATGCCGGGCATGGACGCCCGGGCGCCGGAGCGTACGGACACCAGCAGGGGGTTTTCCAGATCGCCGAAGCGCTTGCCGGTGATCTTCTCCATCTTTTCGATGTAGGTCATGATCTCGGCCATGATGCTGTCGTTGATCTGACGGCCATCCTCATAGTACTGGGTGCAGGCCTCGGTGGTGATGGTGAAGCCCTGAGGGACCGGCAGACCGATATTGGTCATCTCGGCCAGGTTGGCGCCCTTGCCTCCCAGCAGTTCACGCATCTTGGCGTTGCCCTCGGTAAAGAGGTAGCAATACTTTTTGCTCATTTGTTTTCCTCCATATCAAGATTTTCTTACTTGTGTTCCAGTGATTCACGACAAATTATTATAGTCAAAATTCCCCATAATAGCAAGAATATTTTATAAATCCTCCCGGATTATTTCGCATTTTCCGCTTATTTTCTCTACTTTTCCGCATAATATCATTCTTCCACAATTCCCGCCGGGACATTTTTCGGCAATTCCCGCCGGGAAGCCTTGCGGCTCATCCCCTTCTTATGGTATACTATATGATTGTAAAACCCGGAAAAGGAGGGACAGGAATGGCTCGGTTGATTGCGGATCAGGACCCTCTTGCCCTGCATATCCGTCAGCTGGCCCGGCGCCAGGCACTTCCCCATGCAGCTATCCTGTCCGGGACAGGCGACCGGTTGGCCGCAGCCCGTTTTTTCTCTGCCGCCCTGATCTGCCGCAGCGAGGAAACCCGTCCCTGCCTGCACTGCTCCGCCTGCCGGAAAGCCGCAGAGGATATCCATCCCGATATCCGCGTCATAAGGGAGAACGATCGGAAAGAGTTGTCCGTGGAATCTGTCCGCGCGCTTCGGCAGGATGTATATATCCGGCCGAATGAGGCAGACCGGAAAATCTACATTTTTGCCGACAGCGGTCAGCTCAATGAGCGGGATCAGAACGTGCTCCTGAAGATCGTGGAAGAGGGCCCGCCCTATGCCGCCTTTCTCTTCTGCGCGGACACCGCCGCTGAGCTTCTGCCCACCATCCGCTCCCGCTGCGTAGAACTGAAACTGCGCGGCGAGGACAGCCAGGAGCCTTCTGACGAAGCGCTGGCTCTGTGCAGGATCTTTGCCGGGGGAGAACTGCTGCCTGTGGTACAGTATCTGACCGCTCTGGAAAACAGCCGGCCGAAACGGGAACAGCTGCAGGTCCTGCTGGAAGATTCCTGGCGGGTTTCTGCCGAAGCTCTTCTCCTTCAATCCGGAAAGGTTTCCCTGCCCGATCCCTCCGGCGACGCCGCTGGTGCATTGAGCCGGAGCCTTTCCGGGCTCAGGTTACAAAAACTGGCTGACTGTCTGCGTCACTTCGCTGCAGAATGCCGCTACAACGTGGGGCCCGGCCATGTGCTGGGTGCGCTTTGCGCCCGCTGGGAAGAGATCCTATCCTGACGGCCTTCCTGATGAAAGGAATGTTCAAAACAGATGACTACCGTAATTTCCGTCCGTTTTCGCAACGGAACAAAAACCTACTTTTTTGATCCCGGAGACCTGACGGTCGCTCCGGGGGACGACGTGGTAGTGGAGACCGCCCAGGGCCTGGAGTTCGCCCAGTGTACCGAGGGAAACCATGAGGTCTCCGACGACGCAGTGATCCAGCCCCTGCGGCCTGTGGTTCGTCTCGCCACCGCCAACGACAAAAACACCGACGCCTACAACCGAACCAGGGAGAAAGAGGCTTTCGAAATCTGCCAGAAAAAGATTGCCGCCCACAATCTGGAGATGAAGCTGGTCCGGGTGGAGTGCAGCTTCGACGGCAGCAAGATCCTTTTCTTCTTTACCGCTGACGGGCGTGTGGATTTCCGTGATCTGGTGAAGGATCTGGCCGGTGTGTTCCGTTCCCGGATCGAGCTCCGTCAAATCGGCGTCCGGGATGAGGCCAAGATGCTTGGCGGTCTGGGCATCTGCGGCAGGCCTTTCTGCTGTGCCGCGTTTATGGATGACTTCATTCCCGTATCCATCAAGATGGCAAAGACCCAGAATCTGAGCCTCAACCCCGCCAAGATCTCCGGCACCTGCGGGCGCCTGATGTGCTGCCTCAAATATGAGCAGGACGCATATGAGGAAGCCCTGAAGCGTCTGCCCAAAAACGATTCTTTCGTTGTCACGCCCGACGGTCCCGGCAACGTCAGCGATGTGAACGTGCTGAAAGAAACCGTTTCTGTCAAGCTGGATGACCGGGCGGAGTCCCCCCGGACCTATCGGACCTGCGAGGTCTGCGTACTGCGAAACGGAAAAGGCAGCCGGGACGGAATCGCCATCCCCTCGCGCCTACCGGAGCGATATGTGGAGCCCCGGGAGGAAGAGCTTCCCGTCCCGCAGATCGTCTCCGACTTTGCGCCTCAGGCTCTGGCGCCGCTTCCGGATGCCGAGGATCTTCCGGAAGCCACGGAGAAGCCCCGCCGGCGCCGCGGACGCCGGGGCGGGAAAAAGGGCGGCGAAGCCAAGACAGAACCCAAGCTGGCTGTGAAGATCCCCGCCAAAACCGAAACCAGGCACCCGCAGAAGACGGAAGCCGCGAAAGGGGAGCCTCCCCATCACGGCAAAGGCGGCAAGAAGCACGCTGTGCCCGCCGTTGAGATCCCCTCCGTTTCCACCGGCGAACCCCACCGCAAGCGCACCCATCGGGGCGGGCGGCGTCACCGGGGAGGCAAACCGAAATCGGAGGGATGATCCATGGGGAAATTTGATGGTGTTCTGATCATCAGCGATTACGATAATACCATTACCTATACGGAAGGAGCCCTTCTGCGCAACGAAGAACTGCCTCCTGTCCCCCCGGAAAACCGGGATGCCATCGAGTATTTTCTTTCTCAGGGAGGCACCTTTTCTGTAGCGACAGGGCGGGCATTGCCGGCTTTTGCGCCAGTCGCTCCCTCGATCCCCATGAATGGGCCTACCATCCTTTTCAACGGCGCCGCCATATATGACTTTTCCGCCGGACGGTATCTGTACACAGCCTTCCTCCCGGAAACCATTCGGGATCATCTGGCTGATCTGCTGGCAGATCTTCCGGACACCGCCATGGAGATCTATCATGACGACAACTCCATCCATGCCCTGAATCCCAATGACATCACCCGCCACCATCTTCATCTGACCCATCTCCCTACCGTCGTGATGGAGCGCGTGGAACAGGTCCCCTTCCCGATCAGCAAGGTCCTGTTCGAGGAGCATCCTCCCCGGATGGCACAGCTGACGGAATATCTGGCCGCTCAGCCATGGGCCGCCAGCTGCGAGATCGTTCTCTCTGCCGCCACCCTTCTGGAGCTGACAGCCAAAGGCGCCAACAAGGGCGGCATGGCAGCGAGGCTCATCGATCTGCTCGGCGTCGACCGCCGCAATGTCTATTGCATCGGTGATCACGCCAATGACGTTCCCATGCTGCTCCAGGCACACATCCCCTTCGCACCGGAGAATGCGATCCCCGCTGTACACGCTGTTTCCGGCGTCCGCATCCTCCCTCACTGCCGTCATGGCGCCATCGCCGAGATGATCCGCCAGCTGGACAGCCTTTACTGAATCTGAGCGGTCATAACCGGAGAGCTCGCCTGTTAGCGCGCTCTCCGGTTTTTTTCTAATACCCCTTGACAAACCCCTTTGTTTGTATTATTGTACTAATTGCCTAATACAATAACACAGGGAGGGATAGACTTGGATTGGACGTTTCGCAGCGATCAGCCCATCTACACCCAGCTGGTGGAGCAGATGACCCAGGCCATACTTTCCGGAGCATTTGCTCCCGGCGAGCGGCTGCCCGCTGTACGGGATCTGGCCATGCAGGCCGGAGTCAACCCCAACACCATGCAGCGGGCTATGGCCGAGCTGGAACAGCGCGGCCTCATCTTTGCCCAGCGCACCAGCGGCCGGTTTGTCACAGACAGGGCTGACGTGATCGGCGGAGCGAAAGCCACCCTCGCCCGGCAGCGTGTGGCGGAGTTCGCAGCTTCCATGTCCCGGATGGGGTACAACAAAGAACAGACCCTGCAGCTTCTGCAGGAGGAGGAGGAATTCTGATGGCTCTCTTGCAATGCAGACAACTGACAAAATACTATGGCGGTACGCTTGCCCTGGATCGGGTCGATCTTACCGTGGAACCTGGGCGCATCGTTGGTCTTCTGGGTCCCAACGGCAGCGGAAAGACCACCTTGCTCAAGATCGCCAACGGCCTTCTGGTGCCGAGTGCCGGGACACTGACCATCGGCGGGCTGGAACCGGGCGCCGAAACAAAGAAGATGGTCTCCTTTCTTCCGGAGCGCACCTATCTTTCCGACTGGATGAACGTGGTCCAGCTGCTGGATTTCTTCTGCGACTTCTATCCCGACTTTGACCGGAACGCGGCTGAGCACATGCTCACAGCTCTTGAAATCAGCCCCCGGCTGAAGATCAAACAAATGAGCAAGGGCACCCGTGAGAAAGTGCAGCTGATCCTGGTGATGAGCCGGAAAGCCAGGCTCTATCTCCTGGACGAGCCCATCGGCGGCGTGGATCCCGCCACCAGGGACTACATCATCCGCACGATCATTACCAACTATAATGAGCAGGCTTCTGTGGTGATTTCCACTCATCTGATCTCGGATGTAGAGAATGTCCTGGACGATGTGATTTTCATCAGCAAAGGCCGCGTTGCTCTGCAGTCCTCTGTGGATCAGATCCGCCAGGAGAAAAACTGCAGTGTCGACGAACTGTTCCGGGAGGTGTTCCGCTATGCTGAGTAAACTGCTGAAACACGAATTCCGTGCCACTGGGCGCATCCTGCTGCCGGTCTATCTGCTACTGGCTCTCTCCACAGGATTGTTCTGCCTGACCATGCACCTTAAAGAGACCTATGATTTCCGGGCTCTGGCCGCCTTCCGCGGGCTGGTGGTCACCGTGTTCGTCATCACCCTGCTGGGTGCCGGCATTGTCACGCTGCTCCTGATGGTATATCGGTTCTATAAGAACTATATGACTGAAGAGGGGTACCTGATGTTCACCCTGCCTGTCACTACCGCCCAGCTCATCTGGTCCAAACTGATCGTTGCCCTGGTATGGTCGCTGCTGACCGCTCTCGCAACCTTCGGAGCGCTGACCCTTGCTGCTGTCGGGTCTCCCAACTTCGTCTTCACACTTCCGGATTTCGGGGCTCTCTGGCAATATCTTCAGAGTCAGCTCTCCACAGGTCAGATCATTGCCTTTATCGCAGAGTTTTCCGGAATTGTCCTTTTTGGAGCTCTTGGCTCCTTCCTGATGTTTTACGCCGCCATTGCCCTGGGCCACAGCTTTGCAAACCACAAGATCTTTCTGTCTGTGGTATTCTATCTTCTGTTCTCCCTGGGGCTCCAGACCGTCGTCTCCTTCGGCGGGATCTACGGCATCATCGCAGCCATGGAGAGCGATTTCTTCGACGGCGATCCCCTGGTCTGGCTCCATCAGATCTCTTTGGTAGGCGTTGGCAGTACACTTCTGTTTGCCGCCGTTTTCTATGTCGTCACCCACCTGATGCTGAAAAAGAGGCTGAATCTCCAGTAATACTCCCTATACGACAACACCCCCGCCTGTTTCAGGCGGGGGTGTCGTTTTCTATTGACTGATTTCTCTCACGGAATACGGAAAAACCGCTTCCCGTTCTCCCAGGTAATGCTTTCTATTTCTTCCACGCTGAGGCCTCTGATCTCAGCGATCTTCTCCGCCACCCGGCGGACGCGGCTGGAATCATTCCGCCTGCCCCGATCGGGAGGCGGCGTCAGGTAGGGGCTGTCCGTCTCGATCATAATCCGGTCCAACGGGATCTCGGCGATGACTTCCAGCGCCTTCCGGGCACTCTTGAAGGTGATGGATCCGGTGAATGAAAGCATCCAGTCCAGTTTCAACAGTTCCCTGGCCATCTCCACACTGCCGGAATAGCAGTGAAAGACGCCCTTCACCTCCGGGTATTCCTTTACGATCGCCAGGCTGTCGGCGTGGGCTTCTCTGTCGTGGACGATGGCCGGAAGCCCTAACTCCCTGGCCAAGGCCATGTGGAGACGCATCACCTGCCGCTGCAGTTCCCGTACCGGCGGCTCTCCCCAGTAATAGTCCAGGCCGATCTCTCCGATGGCTACCACCTTGGGCTGCTGCGCCAGGGAGCGGATCTCCTCCATATGCTCGGGGAGAAATCCCTCGCAGTTTTCCGGATGAATGCCCACAGCGGCGTAGATGTGGGGATATCTTTCCGCCATTTCCACCGCCATGCGGGAGGTTTCCACTGTGATCCCCGGATTGACGATCAGTCCCACCCCGCGGTCCGGCATGGAGGCAAGCAGTTCGTCCCTGTCGGCGTCAAACGCCTCATCGTCATAGTGGGCGTGGGTGTCAAAGAGCATCAGTCCACCTCCGCCAGTTTCCGGATCTCCGTCCGCTCCACAAACCGGTCCTTAAGTTCCCGGAGCTGTGCCATATGCGGCTGACAAAGGTGGACTTCCTGAGCTTGCGCAGACGTCCATTTCTCCACCAGAAGGATCTCCTCCGGGCTTTGCAGTGAGAGATAGTAGTCGTATTGGAGACACCCTTCCTCAGCTCGGATCAAGTCCGGAATGCCCCGGGAAGCCAGCGCCCTGAGGAAAGTTTCCCTCATCCCGGGTTTTGCGATATAGGTTACAATCAGTGTCAATCCATTCATTCTTGCTTTTCTCCTTTGTTTGACGATAGTTATAGTACGCTCATACGCGCCTTTTCCTGTCCAGTCTCCATTCGCTCTTCCGTTTTTGTGGGTTATGCCCTACGAATATCTGAGAAGGCGCTGTCTGGTTCCGCTGTGGAAGGGTGGAGAGCTGGTCACCGGACTCTGTTGAAGACAGCGGGATAAAAGAACGGCGCATCGCCGTTGCCCACGTAGCCGAGCCAAGTCATGTTGTTGCCGCTCTCGGCAACGCGGGTGTAATCGGTCTTGGACAGCTCCTTGGCAGGTGGTCTGGTATGGTAAAAGTTGGTGACCAACTGTGACCATATGCATACCAGTCCAGTTGTTGCCCGGCATGAAACCATCCTCTTTTCCCTTGATCCTTTGCACATTATATCACATTACCCACTAATATAATTCCGTACCAGTCCAGATTTACAATGGATAATTTTCGTTAGTATTCTTCTGTGTCGGAACAGTTCTCGCTGCCTCACTTATAGCAGAAAAGCAGGGCCTGCGTCTTGAAAGAAACATGCCCTGCAAAAAGGCGGAATCTCTTTGGCAAGC
>JAEEGL015563795.1_pt1 | contig 10179 bp, 9 predicted proteins | sample 9134231 | NCBI WGS metagenome assembly JAEEGL01 (sample SAMN16246548, study PRJNA631951) | gut metagenome | biome: gut microbiome; feature: rumen; material: fiber-attached | host: Bos | place: Iran: Karaj | collected 2018-10
AAAGATCATGACCGTGTATACGCCATCCTGAAGAACATGGTGGAAGATGGGTTGTATGGCTTCGAGCGTGTCTACACTGCTGAAGAAGTTGATCGCGAAGAAGGACTGAGCGGTAAATTTGCGTTCGTACTCGAGACGGATGGATACACTTCATTCTCCAATGCCTGGACGCGCCCGCTGGTACGCCGCGTGGACAACAGCGATTACAAGTTCGGCCGTGCAACTCATGGTCATCATCCCGACAAGGGCCCGCAGCCCACTCTCATTGCATGCGGTCCCGACATCAAGGCAGGCGCTGTCGTAGAGCGTAAGCCCATCGTTGATGAAGCTCCGACCTATGCCAAAATCTTCGGTCTCTCGCTGCCGGATGCCGATGGTAAGCCCATTGATGAGATTCTGCTGTAATTAGGAAGGTGCTCCATGTATAAAGCCCGGCATATCGTGGTCATCTCCGAAGATGCCATGGTTTATGATGACCTGGAAGAACTGCAGTATATGCCCTGTTTCGGACGTATCCTGCCCCAGGCTGCCATTGTCGAATCCATACGCTCGGTATACCCTACCCTTACCTATCCGAACCACACCAGCATGCGCACGGGTGCTTACTGCTACAAGCATGGCATTATCAATAACGAAAAGACCATTCTGCGCGAAGTCAAGAGCAAGTGGGAGCTTTTCAATGATGCCGTAAAGATTCCCGATATCTTTGATGCTGCCAAAGCTGCCGGTCTTACAACCGGATCCGTTTTCTGGCCTGTGACAGGGAATCACAAAAGCATTGACTATTTGGTCAACGAATACTGGCCGCAGTATCCCGGACAGACCACTGAAGAATGTTATGCCGAAAGCGGTTCAAGCCCCGAGACCATTGAGAAAGTCGTCCATCCCAGTGCCTGCTGGATCAACAGCTTCCACCGCAAGCATCCATATACGGATTTCTTCAAGCATGCCTGTGCCGCAGCCATGATCCGTGAATTCAAGCCTAACGTCATGTTCCTGCATTCCACCAATCTGGATTCCTACCGGCATGAGACCGGCGTATTCAGCCGTAAGGTATCTCATGGTCTTCATGAAGTAGATTCTCTGCTTGCTTCCGTTCTGAAAGCATGCGACGAGGTCGGCATTACCGATGAAACCGATTTCTTCGTGGTCAGTGACCACGGGCAGGTCAACATCCGCCGCGTGATTGCTCTTAATGCACTGCTTGCAGACAAAGGTCTGATCACCATTGGCGAAGACGGACAGGTAGCCGACTATACGGCCATCGCGAAATCCACCGGCATGTCCGCACAGATCTACCTTAAGAATCCCGCTGACACCGAGCGCGTATATGCCATATTGAAGGAAATGTGCGATGATGGTCTGTATGGGTTCACACGAATCTTTACCGCAGAAGAAATGATGCGTGAAGAAGGCTTGGCCGGCGAGTTCTCCTTTGTTGTAGAGTCCGATGGCTATACATCATTCTCCAATGACTGGCAGCGGCCATGGGTCCGCCGTGCAGACAACAGTGACTACAAGTTCGGCCACGGCACCCACGGGCATAACCCCGATGTAGGCCCGCAGCCTCCCCTGATTGCCTGGGGTCCCGACATCCGTCCGGGTGTACGCATCAAGCGCAAGCCCATCGTTGATGAAGCACCTACTTATGCCAAGATACTCGGTCTCTCACTGCCCGATGCTGACGGAAAACCCATTGACGAAATTCTCTGGTAACAATTATTACTGAATCCACAATTGGTAGCCCCTTTGATTCCGGTTCATTATGCATTCCGTGAATCATACGGAGCTGCCATTTCCTTATGCTCTGAATAGTCTTGATTAATAGATAATGACAAAGCGGTTGATTGCAGATATAATATAAGTGACATATGAATTGTCTTACATATCTGCACATAGATGGTATCGGTGAGATTATGTGTCTCTTGTACCACGCAAAATCTCATTCCAGTACCCTGTTAACCAAACAATTATCCGAAACAGAATACCTGAAAGCTGTAAGTTAGGCTTTGGAGAAGAAAATGGCATTCCGCAAGATTGATAAGTCCAATTATTGGGATTGTATGGAATTGACAGTGGACGACAGCCAGAAAGGTTTTGTTGCCGATAACAAGCAGTCGCTTGTAGAAGCCTTTTTTTGAGGACGGATTGTTTCCTTTAGGAATCTGTGTTGATAAAACAATGGTCGGTTTTTTGCTGTACTGATATGACGATTCTTTCCCTGGTTGGTATTTGTGCCGTTTTATGATAGGAAAGCAGTATCAGGAAAAAAATATGTTAACAGGCTGCTTTGAAGCTTCTTGATTATTTCAGAACAACACACAACGCCGACAAGCTGTACAACAGCGTTATTCCCGAGAATACTGCTGTGCACAATCTGTGGACGTCCATCGGGTTTAAGCCTTTGAACGAAGTGGAGTCTACATTCGGAGGAAAGCATTCCACAGAGCAGCAAATGGTAATAGAATTGTAAGTAAAAACGAAAAATTCCGATTTCTAAATCTGTTATGTCAAGGCCATTCAGTCAATGCAGGCAAGAATGCCGCGAAAGAAATATTCGGGAGGCCGATTTTATGATGAGCGATTTATCCAGGCTGCACAAATGGCAGACGGTTTCCGTCTCTCCTGAAAACCTGACAGGTGAAAAAGGAAAAGGCGGCAGCATGCCGTGGGAACAGGGTTCGTCCTCTCAGGCTGCGCGCGATTTAGGCACCGGCTGGAAGGTGAACCCGCGCATGTTCATCGGTGCACACGAGACACTGACGCTGGCGGACGTAAAGGATGAAGGCGAGATCACACAGATCTGGCTGACGCCGACAGGCTACTGGCGCGGGCAGATCCTGCGCTTCTACTGGGATGGCGAGGAGACTCCTGCAATCGAATGCCCGCTGGGAGACTTCTTTGCCTGCGGTCTGAACAAATATGCACAGATATCTTCACTGGCTGTATGCGTGAACCCGGGCTCTGCATTCACCTGCTATTGGTCCATGCCCTTCCGCAAGGGATTCCGCATAACGCTCGAGAACCGCAATGACGATCAGGTGGTCGTTTACTACCAGATCAATTACATCCGCCGTCCCGTAGCAGAAGATGAAGGTTACTTCCACGCACAGTTCCGCCGTGTGAATCCACTCCCGTATAAGGAAGTATTCACGATGCTCGATGGCATCGAGGGCCGCGGACACTATGTCGGCACGTATATGATCTGGGGTACCAACAGTAATGGCTGGTGGGGCGAGGGCGAAGTCAAGATGTACCTAGATGGGGACAAAGATTATCCCTCAATCTGCTATACAGGCACCGAGGATTACTTCTGCGGTTCCTATGATTTTGAAGACCCGGTCAATCATGACCATTATGTAACGTTCACGACACCGTATGCAGGACTTCCTCAGGTCATTGAACCGGACAGGCTGTATAATTCTCAGATGCGTTTCGGTCTGTACCGCTGGCATATCACGGACCCCATTTTCTTTGAAAAGGATATCCGCGTAACGATCCAGGCATTGGGCTGGAGGCGCGGCAAACGCTATCTGCCTCTGCAGGACGACATCAGTTGTGTAGCATTTTTCTATCTGGATAAACCAAGCTGCAAGCTGCCTGTGCTCGGCAGTTTTGATAATCTGGAACTATGCTGATAACCCGCAGCCGGAATCCGATTTTTGAAGGAGAGACGTCAACATGAAGAAGCAGCCGAAAATTCTGGTGGTCGGCAGTCTGGTCATGGATATGATCATATCTGCACCGCGTTTTCCGCAGGAAGGTGAAAGTGTTTTCGGAACCGATTTCCGAACCGCGCCTGGCGGGAAAGGCGCCAATCAGGCTGTACAGGCCGCACGCCTTGGCGCAGATGTAACCATGGTAGGCCGTGTCGGCAATGATTCCTTCGGGGTGCAGATGATTGCAGGGCTCCGCGCTTCCGGAGTGAATACTGATCATATTCTTATAACCGATAATGCTGCTTCCGCTATAGCCAATGTACAACTGGAAACACATGCAGACGGGACAACAACCAACCGGATCATTGTTGTTCCCGGTGCCAATATGATGATAACGCCGGAAGATGTAGCTTTCCTGAAAGAAGAGATATCGTCATATGATATCGTAATGCTGCAGTATGAGATTCCCATGCAAATCAATGAGATTGTTGCAGAATATGCTGCTGCAAAAGGCGTGCCTGTCATGATTAATACAGCGCCTTCCGCCCCAACGAGCGATGCACTTCTGACAAATGCAACTTATATCTCGCCCAATGAGCATGAAGCTCAGGATCTGACCGGTATTTCGGTATATACGGAAGAAGATGCAAAACGGGCTTCTGAACAGCTGCTTGGCCGCGGTGTCCGCAATGTAATCATTACACGCGGCGTCGCAGGAGCAACACTCATGAATGAGAACGGCATGACTGTCAGCCCATCTGTATACTGTGATCACGTTGCTGATCCTACCGCGGCAGGCGACAGCTTTGTCGGTGCGTTCTGTACGGCTTTGTGTGCCGGCGCTGAAAAGAATGCTGCTTTGCGCTTTGCGAACTATACAGCACATCTGACCGTATCGCGCATGGGCGCGCAGCCCAGTCTTCCCACATTGGCTGAAGTGCTGACCCTGATGCACGCACATGATGAAAGGTGTCCGTTCTTTGCATAATGCGCGATGATACCCGCCTATTACAAAAGCGTCTCTGCTGATTGATCACCAATAAGCAGAGACGCTAGTTTTCTATTCAAAGAATATAATCGCTGTTTACGGTTCCTCGCATCCCACTGTTACTGACGGACGAAGGTGAACTCCTCCCAGGGAATATTCACAGGCGCATGATTGGTCAGGATATCATCCACATGCATCAGCAGCGGGAAATCTGCCAGCTTCAGCTTGCCCTGCTGTGCACGAATACGAATGGCACGTGCTACGCGGACTGCGACCACCAGGCTCTCCAGCGTTACCCCATTCAGTTCGGCCTTCGCCGCATCGATATCCATTCCGCGTCCCAGCAGGATTCCGACAAGACGTGTACGTCCACCGTATACAGTCACGTACAGGTCGCCTACGCCGACCCACAGATTACTCATATCGCCCGCTTCCTGACTCTGAAGCAGTGCGTACATCTCCTTAGCCGCCTGACCGAATACTGCCGCCTGGCTGTTGAAATGCAGTTCACTGTCAAGGCCGAATGCTTTCTGATTCAGGCCAATAGTCAGCGCGATACCAAGCGCATAGCCGTTCTTCAGCGCCACAGCGCTTTCAATGCCCATGATATCAGTAGACAGGCTGATATGATAATAGTCGGTCTGCATCAGGGATTTGACATATTCCAGAACAGCAACATCACGGCCGCAGAAGGCTACTTCCGTCTGGTCATGTGCCACCAGTTCATAGCTGGTACAGGGGCCGCCCACCGCGCAAAGGGGCACCTTTTTGCCAAGCCCATCCAGAACGCGCTGCCACAGATAGGGATAGGGTTCCAGTTCGCCTTTCTCGTTGTCCATTAAACCTTTGGTGACCGTCAGCACAGGCGTGCCGTCTGTAACACGGGGAAGTACCATTTCGCCAAACCAGTCTACACCGAAGCTGCTCACGCCGCCGATGACTAGATCGGCACCCTTGAGTGCTTCATCCAATTCTTCGATCTGATAAAACTTCACACCGTCAGGAAAATCTTTTTTAAATTTCAGGTGCCGGTTGGTCTTGCGTGCAGTGTCAATGATCTCACGATCCAGATGTGTACCGACCAGGCGCACTTCATGTCCGTTCTCCCTTGCGGGGAAAGCCAGTGCCGAACCCATCATACCCGAACCGACAATCGTAATAACAGCCATTGTTTTCGTTTCCTCCTTTATTTATGCAGACCTTTGGAACGCAAATAATTGATAGCCCATGCCGGATCATTGGATGTAAACAGCCGTGCTCCATTGGCGATGGCCTCATCATAATATTCAGGATTTTCCGTCGTATAATACACCCAGGGTTCCACGCCATACGCCTTAGCGAAATCAAAGTATCTCTTGTCCACTACCGGTTTTTCTTTCGGTCCGAAAAGGCACACGCAGAACGCATAGTCATATACAAAGCGCTTCTGGCGTAGGCCCATGCTCTCCTGCGGAAAATATGCATGAATAAGAACTTCATCAGGATAGTTATCCGCCAGCCACTCGTTGAGCTCTCCGCTCCATGTGTTGACTACACTGCGTTCCATGATGCCGTATCGGCGCATCATATCCAGCGCTTTTTTCGCCGAATCATAGGCAAACTCGCCGCTGTCGGCAGGATAATCCTTGAATTCCACATTGAACAGAAGATCAGGCACGCTAGCTGTTAATTCAAGAAATTCTTCAAATGTCGGTACACGTTCACTGGCAAACTGTTCACCTTTCCAGGAACCTGCATCCAGCTGTTTGATTTCCTTAAGCGACATTTCGCGGACCAGACCACTACCGTCCGTAGTACGGTCCACACGATGATCATGCATCACGATCAGTTCACCGTCGCTTGTCATATGCAGGTCCAGTTCTAGCATGTCTGGTGAAAGAGAAAGTGCCGAGCGGAACGATGCCAATGTGTTTTCCGGATAATAGCGTGCGTTACCACGGTGCGCCGCTACCGGGATCTCGTTCAGATACTTCATCAACTGTCCTCTTTTCCTGCTTTGTCCGAGCTTTTTTATCATATCACAATAGAAAACGCCGGTCAATTTATGACACGGCATCTTCTACATTTTCATGAATTATCAGATAAGCACAACAATGACTATAAGTGCTACGGTAATCAGGCAAGCATACAAATCATTCATTGTCAGCTTAAGTACACGGAGGCGGGTACGGCCTTCGCCGCCATGATAGCAGCGTGCTTCCATTGCCATCGCCAGGTCTCCCGCGCGGCGGAAAGCGCTGACGAAAAGGGGAACAAGGAGCGGAACCATTGATTTGGCGCGCTGGATCAGGTTGCCACTTTCAAAGTCTGCGCCTCGGGCCATCTGTGCTTTCATGATCTTATCTGCTTCCTCAAGCAGTACCGGAATGAAGCGCAGCGCAATACTCATCATCATTGCCAGTTCATGTGCTGGGAATCCGATCTTGCGCAGCGGGCTCAGCAGACGTTCCATTCCGTCTGTCAGGACTACAGGCGGAGTTGTCAGTGTCAAAAGGCTCGCGCCGCTGACCAGAAATACAAGGCGCATGGAAAAACGGATAGCAGTCAGCAAGCCTTCGAGTGTAATCCTGATCTTCCATACCTCGAGCAAAACCGTCTCGCCTGCATTGAAAAACAGGTTGAGCAGGAAAGTAAATATCAGGATGATCCGCAATGGTTTGATGCCCTTCAGGAGCAGCTTGAGCGGCAGGTGCGCCAGAACGGCAGCAAGGATGATATATGCCGCAACCGGAATGAATGCCCACAGGCTGGTACCCAGGAAGACTGCGACAATGAAGGCGATTGTCAGAATGATCTTGATGCGCGGATCCAGGTTGTGCACCGGGCTCTTTACAGGATAATACTGACCAAGGGTGATATCCTTAAGCATCCGCAGCACCTCCCTTCAGTGCTGCGCAAATGGCTTCTGCCAGCTCCTCATTGGTCAGACAGTCGGGCACTTCCATGCCGCCTTCACGCAGACGGCGGCACAGCTGAATGGTCTGCGGTACATCAAGGCCCATGCTTTCCAGTTCTTCGCCGCGAGCGAATATCTCGCGGGGAGTGCCCAGCATGGCAAGGTGTCCCTTGTCCAGCACTGCCACGCGTGTGGCGATCCGCGCCACATCATCCATATTATGACTGATCAGAACGATCGTGACCCCGCCATCATGCAGTTCACGGATCACGTCTGTCAGTTCATCTCTGCCTTTCGGGTCCAGACCGGCAATAGGTTCATCCATCACCAGTACACGCGGCTGCATCGCCACAACACCGGCCAGTGCCACACGGCGCATCTGACCGCCGCTCAGTTCGAACGGTGATTTTTCAAGCGTGTCTGCTGGAAGATGCACTTTGGCAAATGCCTCACGGACGCGCGCGTCAAGTTCATCGCCGGTCAATCCCTGATTTTTAGGGCCAAAGGCGATATCCTTATATACTGTTTCCTCAAACAGTTGGTACTCAGCATACTGGAACAGCAATCCCACACGTTGGCGAAGCGCACGGCGGTCAGCGCCTTTGACATTGATGTCTTCACCGTCTACCAGCACGCGGCCGGAAGTAGGTGTCAGCAATCCGTTCAGATGCTGGGCTAGTGTTGATTTTCCGCTTCCTGTATGTCCGATCAGTGCCAGCAAATCGCCGTCATTGATGGTCAGGTCGATATCTTCCAGAGCATCTGCCTCAAAAGGACTGCCCGGCTGATATACGTGCGACATGTGCTCAATCCTTATTGGCATTTCAGCACCTCCCGCGCCATCGCATCGACGTCCATCGCTTCGCGCGATACCGGCAAACCCTTAGCGCGCAGAAGATCACCCAGCGCCACCATGGGCGGCACATCGAGGCGCATTGCACGCATTTCTTCCGCACGGGTAAATACCTGTTCCGGCGTCCCGTCCATTACACAGCGCCCCTCATGCATCACGATCACCCGTCCGCAGCGGGCCGCTTCCTCCATAAAGTGCGTAATCCAGACAACAGTAATCCCCTGTTCGCGGTTGAGCCGCTTAACGATATCGAATACTTCCTGCCTGCCCTTTGGATCCAGCATGGCAGTAGCCTCGTCCAAGATCAGTGCGCGCGGCCGCATTGCGAGGATACCTGCAATAGCAATACGCTGCTTCTGGCCGCCGGAAAGCATATGCGGAGCACGTTCAATAAACTGTAGCATACCCACAGCAATCAGTGCCTTATCGATGAGGGCAGGCATTTCTTCACTGGGAACCCCGATGTTTTCCAGGCCGAACCCGACATCATCACGTACAATAGAAGCCACGAGCTGGTTATCCGGATTCTGAAAGACCATGCCGGCATTGCGGCGGATATCCCAGGTGTGAGTATCGTCCGACGTGTCCATGCCGCATACTATCACTTTGCCTTCTGTGGGAATATAAAGACCATTGAGCAGTTTGGCAAGCGTACTTTTTCCGCTGCCATTATGCCCAAGCACAGCAGTCATTTCACCTGCGCGGAAACCAAGGCTGACATTTTTCAATGCCAGTCCTTCGCCTTCCTCGTAGGCATAGCTTACATTTTCCGTTTGTAGAATAAATTTGTCCATTCTGATCTCCGCTATACGATTGCGCCCTGTTTCAGCAGCTGTGCCCGAGTACACTTTGCATCGCCGTTTGCCCATGCAGTCACTCCGACCGCTTCACCCAGGGCAAATGCCGTAGCCATTACGCGCAGGGAAGCAAACGCTTCTCCATCGCAGCTGATCGCACGGCCTGCCGCCAGCAGGTTTTCAATATCCGCCGACTGCAGACAGCGGAGCGGAATCGGACCGGGAGCAGGCAGTTCCGCCAGCCGCTGGCCATTGCCGTCCGCATGATGGATATCGATCGGGTGCGCGCAGAATGCAATCGTATCGTCAAACTGTGCCCCGTCAAGCAGTTCTTTCCCGGTCAGTACATAAAGGCCGCGCATGCGCCGCGTCTCACGGATGCCCAGATCCGGTGCGATCGCCGCGATCTGTGCATTACGGAATTCCGGGAATCCTTTCCGCAGGAGCTCCACCAGGCGGAAAGCATCTTCCCGAAGCCCGGCATATGTGTCTGCATAAACCCCGGGGTCTGCCGCATCTCCTGCTGCTCTGGTCATATTGACCGCCAGCAGGTTCCCGCGGATCAGAGCATTGAACCACGGACCGCCAAACTGCGGAGCATCCGGCTGTTCCGCCAGCCAGTTGTGCAGTTCCGCATTAACCGAGCGTCCTGTTTTGCCGTCATGATGGATACATCCGCTCAGCAGCGGAGTGATGACATCTGCGCCTTCCAGCAGGAAGCACAGCGTCATCGGCTGGTACTTTTCCGGTGCAGGAAGCATCTCTGCATTGGCAAGACGGCACAGCACCGCATTGCCGGTAGTGTCGGCAAACATCGTTCCGCCGATCGCTTTTTCGCCATCTTCCTGTACAAAATGCACATGTGTGATGCGTCCGTTCTCACGGCAGCAGCCGCTCAGGACAGCACCTGAGAAAAGCGTCACGCCTGCTTCGCGCAGCAAGCGCTCCGCATGCAGTTTCAAGTACTCGGGATGAAAGGACACATG
>JAEEGL015834276.1_pt1 | contig 10179 bp, 8 predicted proteins | sample 9134231 | NCBI WGS metagenome assembly JAEEGL01 (sample SAMN16246548, study PRJNA631951) | gut metagenome | biome: gut microbiome; feature: rumen; material: fiber-attached | host: Bos | place: Iran: Karaj | collected 2018-10
CACGTGCAAGTTCTTTAAGCTCATCCTGATAAGGTCCGGCACCGACAAAAAGCAGGGCCGTTTTTTTATTTTTCTGAATGATTTTTTCAAGCACGTCATAAAGAAATGAAAGATTTTTTTCCTTTACGATTCTTCCAACAAAAAGAAGCAGTTTTTTGCCTTTTAACTGCGGATTTTTCTTGTAGAGCATTGATGAGATTTGAACCGAGCGGATGAGCGAAGTCTTTTCTTTTTCGTCAGGTACGCCCGTAGGAAGAATTTCTACCTGTTTTTTTATTCCGTAATCATCAACAACTGAGGCGATGCGTTTTGTAGGTGCGATAATCAAATCAGCGCGTTTAAGGTAGAACTTAACGACATTGCGGCCGATTTTCCTAAGGCCACGCTCAGGAATAAAAGAGACGTAATTTGAAAGGTAATCTTCCCACATCGTATGAAAGGTAAACACAAATGGAATTTTTCTGTGATGGGCATAAAGGGCACCGAAATATCCGATTGTCCATTCAGAGTTTATGTGAATTACATCCGGATGAAAAAGATCCATTGATTTTTTTATTTTTTTCCATTTGTCAAACCGTATCATCCTGTCTTCGCGCGAAAACAAAAGCGGGGCTGAAGGAATTCGGATTATTTTGAAAGGAGAATTTTCATCACTTGATTTTTCATCAAAAAAAGCGCTTTTCTGCTGCTCCTCCGAATACTCAAGACAGACAACGCAAACTTCGTGCCCGATTTTAGTAAGCTCAGAGGCGTAAGAATGTACAGATACGGACACACCGTTTATCCTTGGGAAGTATGCGTCCGTAAACATTGCTATTTTCATAGGAATATAATTTTATAGAATTGTTATATTAAAGACAAGTTGATAAAATACTCACAAATGACAAAAGATGACAAGCAAAAAATTTTTAATCTCATAAAAACATCTTCTGCATATGCGCTGGGGTACGAAGACACCACATTGAATTTTCAGCCGTCTTTTGAAGATGACGCACCAGAGACAGTTTCAACAATAGACTCAATAGCTCAAAAAATAAAATCATGCAAGCGGTGTATGCTCTGTACAAACCGAAAGCAGACAGTTCCAGGAACGGGCTGCAAGACACCGCTCGTACTCGTTATCGGGGAAGGTCCTGGAGAAGAAGAGGATAAGCAGGGACTTCCTTTTGTAGGACCTGCCGGACAGCTTCTTGACAAAATGCTTTGTGCGATTCAGCTTTCAAGAAACACAAACTGTTACATTGCGAACATTGTAAAATGCCGTCCGCCTCAGAACAGGACGCCTTTTCCAGAAGAGGCTGAAGCGTGCCGTTCTTTTTTGGATGCGCAGATTGCAGCACTAAAACCAAAAGCCATCCTTTGCGCAGGAAGCACCGCAGTAAAAAATCTCTTGAACACACAGTCCGGCATAACTAAACTTCACGGACAGATTCTTGAGTACAAGGGGATTCCAGTAGTCGCAACATATCATCCGAGTGCGCTTCTCCGCGCCCCAGAAAACAAGCGCGTCGCATGGGAAGACTTAAAGATTTTTAAGGCGCTGCTCCAGAAAATCAAGCCCGGTTATGAAAATGACAGCCCGCAAAGAGGTTTATAATTTCATAAAATGGCAAAACGATTTCTTCAAATTGCATTAAACATTCCTCTGAACCAGACATTCACCTACCTCGACATCGAAAGCGAAGAAACTTCTTCAAGAGTCGGATTGCGTGCGGACGTAAAATTCGGCAACAGGCGGATGACGGGATTCATCGTCGGTGAAAGCAATGAGCTTCCACAAGACTGTCCAGTTGATGAAAGCAAAATCCGTCCGATACTGCGTCTTCTTGATGAGAAAGCAATTTTTACGGATGAACTTCTTGATCTTGCACTTTTTGTATCAAAATACTACTTGTGCTCTCTTGGCGAAGCGATTTCCTCAATGCTGCCAGGAGGAAAAAGGGAGGTCGATGCAGGTGGATTTTCTTTCGCACAAGACACTCCTGAGACCACTGCAAGAAAACTCAGCGATGAGCAAAGAACAGCAGTGGAAAGCATTTTAAGTGATGATTCATCCTCACAAGGCTCAAAATTACACTATCTTTACGGGCCGACAGGAAGCGGAAAAACAGAAGTCTTTTTGCAGACGTCTGAATCACTTCTAAAACAGGGAAAAGGCGTCATTTACCTTGTGCCGGAAATCGGCCTCACTTCCCAAGTCATAGAAGCTGTCATCTCAAGATTTGGAAATACAGCCGCAGTCCTTCATTCTGGACTCACTCCAAGCAAAAGACTCTCTGAATGGCGCAGGATAATGAACAGAGATGCCAGGGTCGTAATCGGAGCACGAAGCGCAGTTTTTGCTCCTGTACCGGACTTGGGAATGATCATAATCGATGAGGAGCATGACTCTTCATACAAAAGCGGCAATACTCCGCGATACCACGCGCGGCAAGTGGCCATGTACCGCTGCTCAAAAAATGGAATTCCTCTTTTGATGGGAAGCGCAACCCCAAGCGTTGAAGCGTGGAAACTCATGCAGGACAGGAAAATCATCCGCCATACGCTTACAAAGCGTCTTGCAGGAGGTGCCATGCCTGAAATTTCATGCATAAACCTGTCAGATTATCCTCAGGCAAACGGCGCAATCTCACCAAAACTTGAGGAAGCAATTAACGAGACTTTAAGAGAAAAGAGGCAGACGATTTTATTTTTAAATCGCCGCGGATTCACGCATTTTTTCAGATGCAACAGCTGCGGATACGAACTCAAGTGCAAAAACTGCTCAGTATCACTCACCTATCACAAAAACGAAAAGAGGCTTCGCTGCCATTACTGCGGATACTCTGTTGCTCCTCCACAGCAATGCCCTGAATGCGGCTCAGTCGATGTAGGCTACTCTGGATTTGGAACTGAATTCATCGAAAACGAAGTGAAGGCAAAATTTCCGAATGCAAGGATTACACGAATTGACACTGACAACATAACACACAAGGGAGAATTTCAGGAAAAAATCGACGCCTTTAAAAAAGGTGATTTTGACATTCTTCTTGGCACGCAGATGGTTGCAAAAGGACTCAACTTTCCGAACCTTAAACTTGTAGGAATAATTCTTGCGGATACATCCCTTCATCTGCCGGATTTCAGGGCTGCTGAAAGAACTTTCTCGCTCATCACTCAGGTAGCAGGCAGAGCCGGAAGGTTTTTCCCGGACGGAAAGGTTCTGGTTCAAACTTACTGTCCTGACGCTGAGCCTGTCACCTATGCAGTTCATGGAAAAACAGAACTTTTTTATGAGTCTGAAATTGCCACAAGGGAGATGCTTGATTTTCCGCCTTTTACAAGGCTTTTAAGAATTGTTTTCCGCTCTCAAGTCGAAAATCAGGCCGTGCAGGCAGGAAGCGAGGCAGCTTCTCTTTTTTCAAGACTCCTCTCAAAAATAGTGAGTGAGTATCCGAAACTGAAAGACGACGCTTCCCAAACGGAAATATTGGGGCCGGTAGACTGTCCGCTCTCAAAAATCGCCGCAAATTACCGTCAGCAGATTATACTAAGGGGGCCGTCCGTAAGGGTATTGCTGTACATGGCTCAGTCATTTCAGGCGAATTTCCAGCAAAAATCAGGGGTGTACATCGAGTATGATGTGGATCCTGTAAACCTCTTGTAGCAATTCCTAAACCTAAACATGCCGCCTTATTCCGTCAAAACTTATTTTGTACAGAAAAAGACCTGTCGGAGGCGCGGTCGGGCCTGCAAGCCTTCTGTCTTTTGACTCAAGGACACTTTTAAAATAATCTCCGTTCTTTCCGTTTTTCTCAAAGAAAATCAGGGAGCCGACAAGACTGCGTACCATCCGCCACAAAAAAGCGTTTGCAGTTATCTCAAAGACAATTCTTGAATCACTTTCACGATAAAAATGAGCGTCTTCTATGTAGCGAAAGGTAGAAAGGCTCTGGTCTCCACTCGCAGCAAAAGTCGCACAGTCAATTTCCCCCTTAAGATGGGAACACATTGAATTCAACACTTCAAGATCAGCTTCATGGGCGATATGCCAGACATAACGCATCTCACTGGCAAATGGAGCGATTCCAGTGTGCAAAAAATACCTGTAAGTTCTGGAAGTCGCGCTGAAACGTGCACTGAAAGACTCGTCAACTTCCTCACTTTTGTTTACACGCACGTCCGGAGGAAGGAAAGCATTTATTGCACGGACATAACGCTCGGCAGGAATTGAATCAATCGGCGAAAAGAAATTTGCTGCCTGAGCAAATGCGTGGACTCCAGAGTCGGTCCTACCGCTTCCCTGAAGGTTTATCTTCTGCTTGTGAAGTTTTTCAAGTGCCTTCTCAAGTTCCCCCTGAACGGTACGGACAGACTTGCCCTTGTCTGAAAAATCCTGCCTCTGCCATCCGCAAAAGTCAGTTCCATCATAAGAAAGCGTGAGTAAAATGTTACGCAATTTAAAATCCTTAAATGAAATGATTATCCGCTCAGTTTTTTATTCTTCGTCGTCGCCCAAGTCAATTGAATTGGCATCTTTTAACTCATCAGTGAGCTTGTCATAGAGATTTCTGGCATTCTCAAGCAGAGGTCCCGGCTTTGCCTTTGAAGACTTTCCAAGACCGAAAATCCTTGCTATGGCACGCTTGTTTTCATCAAGTTTTTTGTAGCGCATCTGCATGTCATCAGTCTGGCCGTATTTGTACTCAAGAAGCCCCGAAAGATAGATGACTCCATCATAACCGTAATTTTTATCGATATCCGGGCCAAAGTTATTTACGGCAGCTATAGTCTCGATTCCGCCAGTTTCGTTGAGCAAAGTCTGCTCATAGAAAAAGTTCGCCTTGGAATAAAAAAGTTTTTCAGGATAGTCATAGTTGTAACCGGGAATGGCTTTATTTAAGTCCTGGCACAGCCACGCAAGCCTGAGGCATATCATCGCCCTTTTTAATGTCGGAGCATATCCCAAGTCAATTTTTTCGTATGACAAAAGTGCAAGAAGATACATTGCAGCGCCATCAAGAAGTGTTCTTTCCCTTTTTAAATCGTAATGAGGGAAAATATTCTCAACGACCTTTTTGCGCCTGTCCTCATCGTTACGGAGGGCCTCGATTGAAGGCTGGTCTTTTATAAGCTCAAAATCCTTCCAGAAAAAAGCCGCGTGGCACCTTGGACAGGCACCTACTGCATAAATCATCGGGTAAATGACTCCGTATTTTTCTGATGGAATATAAAGACGGTGAAGTTCATCCGTCAGAGAACCCGCATTCATTCGTCCGCTTCCAGTGAGCATCTCTTCTTTTTCGAAGTCACGCTGGCAGACAGGACAGCGGCACTTTGTTTTTGACCAATACGAAATCTTAAGCTTTTTATTTGGATCAGCAGCTGGTTTTGAACTTTTTCTATACATCCTTACACCTCAATTATGACAAACGCCACGGCAAATTCTTTTTCATGACTGAGCGACACCATTACATTCCAATGCAAACCGCACCGGCTGTCAATGATTTTTCTGGCTTTGTCAGAAAAACAAAACTCAGGTTTGCCATCAGGATTGTTCTTGATGCCAAAATCTTTAGGCGAAATACCGACAAATCCTGTTCCAAGAGCCTTTACAAAAGCCTCTTTCGCAGCAAATCGGACTGCATAATGCTCGCACAAAAAATTTAAGTTTTTGCCTTCTGATTGTTCCATTATCTCACAAGAATTAAAAAAATACCCTATCATTTCGGGCTTTTTTACCCATTTTTCAAAGCGAGAGACTTTTGCTATGTCTGTTCCAATTCCGAATATCAATCCATGACTCCAGGATCAATGATTTTCTCCTCGATTATGCCAGAAGGAGTCTCAGTTACGGAAACTTTTTCTTCCGAAGGTGCGCTTACAACAAATGTTACGGGAATTGATTTTACCTGATCATCAGAGAGTGTAAAATAGCTTGGAATTATATATTTAAGCGCGATTTCATATGTTCCAGGCTCAGTAATTTCAGAGCAGTCGCCTAAAATCATGAAAGTATCAGGCCTGAAACTTTCAAGCTCGGCAAGGGAACCTTTTAATGTAAGGGAAATCCGTTCAACAGCATCATAGTCCAGATTCTCATTTATGTTTGTCAGGTTTACGGTGATGTTGTCAAATGTTTTTGATGTCATTATCTCTGACAGCTCTATTTTTGCAGTTACGGAAACATTCTCGTGATTGATGAAGATTCCTTTTTTTTCGATTCCGACAGTATCAATAAAGCCTTTTGAGGCTCCGTCAATGTTTATGCTTTTTGTCTGAAGTGACTTGCAGTTCAAGACCATTGAGCGCGGCCCCGTAATTTTTATCTGCTCCGGTGAAAGTTTTACTGATTTTAGCTCATAGCCGTATGCAGGTTTTCCTTTTACAAGTGGCGTCAAATCAACATAGGAAGAAACTTCTTCCTCAACCGCAAGAGAAACAGACTCAGGCGTAACTTTTATTTCAAGCGGATTTACCACGCTTGCAGAACTTGAGAGCGCAAGCAGGACCGGAAAATTATATTTGCCCTCTTTTGAGACATAGCTCAAATCAAGATATGCGCTTATGTCAGATTCACGAATCTGGGCAAGTTCCTCACCTTTTCCGGTTATGGTCACGGCGACAACAGCGGGATGCGGTTCCACAGCAACAAAGCCGTTCTCCGTATTGACGTCCAAAGGAACAGAAACTACTTTTTTTTCGAGGCTCTGGCTCTGATAAAAAACATAGAGAAGAAGAGCCATCGCAAAACAAAAAGCCTTTACCGGCCAGTTATTGATAAGTCTGTCAAACAATTGCTTTGCTTTCATCTATGGTGTCCTCAATTGTTTTTTGGTCAGAAGAAATCTCAAGGAGATCCGTCAATATCTTTGTGATTTGATCTATTTTTAAGTCGTAGTGCAGCTTTGAGTCGTAAGCAAGACTGATTGCACCGCTTTCTTCAGAAACCACAAGGACTACAGCATCAGTCTGCTCACACAAGCCGAGAGCTGCCCTGTGGCGTGTTCCGAATGTTTTTTTTATGTCGTACTGCTCACTCAAAGGAAGGAAGCATCCTGCCGCAATAATCTTTCCATTCTGGACGATGCAGGCAGCATCATGAAGGGGTGTCTCATGTCCAAAAATCGTTACCAAGAGGGCAGAAGATATGTCGGCATTGATTTTAGTGCCCGTGTCAATTATGTCACCAAGCCTCGTGTGCCTGGAAAAAACCACGAGCATGCCTTTCTTCATTTTTGACAGAGTCTCAGCCGCGATTAAAACAGCGTCAACATAAGTGTGTCGGGAACGGTTTCCAAACGAGAACCAGTCGTTCTGTCCGATTTTAAGGAAAACCTTTCGAAGTTCAGGCTGGAAGATGATTGCAAAACCGATTGCAAGCCCCGGAGCAATTTTTGCCAGAATCCATAGAAGGGTTGAAAGCTTGAATATGACGGCAAATGCATAAAAGAAAGCCACTACGACAGCAGCCTTGATGATCTGCATGGCATTGGTTTTTACGATAATCTGATAGGCCTTGTAAAGAAGGAAGGTCATTATCAAAACGTCAGCAATAGGCCTGATAATGTTTAGGAATGTCTGAAATCCGTCAAATGCGCTCACTTTTACACCACGCTCCGCCTTACATTTTAAGGTTAAAACTTTGCAAATTCAACAGCATTTAGAATTTTAAGGCTGTCTACAGTCTCCTTGACATCATGAACGCGCACCATAAATGCACCGCGCAATACGCTCAAGAGATCAGCCGCCAAAGTTCCTGAAAGTCTTTCTTCAACTTTTCGATTCGTAACGTCACCTATGCATGTTTTTCTTGAAAGCGCCATCAGGACAGGATATTCTCCGCCGCACAGCTGACCGCAACGCCTGATTAAAGTATAATTTCCCTCAGTGTTCTTTCCAAATCCGATTCCAGGATCCACAATGATTTTGTCTTTTTTAATTCCATTCTTAAGCGCAAAATCTATCCTGGACAAAAGATATGAGTTTACTTCCTCAAAAATATCCGCGTAGTCAGTTTTGTCCTGCATCTGAGACGGAAGCCCTCGCTTGTGCATGAGGATTACAGGGATGCCGCTTTCAGCCGCAAGTGTGGCAAGGCGTTCCTCATCCTCCAGAGAAGAAATGTCGTTTAATATGTCTGCGCCTTCATCAATACAGGCTTTCATTACGTTATACTTTCTGGTATCTATGCTGATTGGAACAGATGATTTTTTGCGTATTTCCCTTACCAGTGGAACTACGCGATTGAATTCTTCTTCCTCAGAAACATAGTCACTTCCAGGCCTTGTAGACTCGCCTCCGATATCAAGGATGTCTGCCCCTTCATCAATCAGCTGCAGCGCACGGTCAAGTCCACCCCTGCTCCCTGAAAAAAAAGAATCCGGTGTTGCGTTCACGATTCCCATGACAAATGCAGCGTTTTCTGTTGTGATGACGCGGTTCCTTAAGTAAAGTTCCTTCATTTTTGGTTTATCCTCGTTTTATTTTTAAATAGTATTTTTAAATAATTTTTTTACGGCAGTGGCAATGTCTTTTGGAAGCATTCCGCATTCCTCGCAAATCTGACTTCTTGCCGTGTGACAGGAAAAGATCCGGAAACGCCTTTATCGCAACATTCGTGAAGTTGTTCCTATAAAGCAGGTTTTCAAGATATTCACTTATTCCGCCAATCTTTACGCCGTCCTCAACAAAGACAACAGCATCGTAAGAAGTGGCAAGGCTTACAAAATAAGATTCATCGAGGGGCTTCAAGAACCTGAGTGAATATATGTCTGCGTAAAAGTTTTCCTGCAAAAGGGAGCGGGCGGCGATGAGTGTTTCTCCAAAGATTCCGCCCGTGCAGACAAGCAGGACTTTTTTGAAGGATTTTTTTGAGTCCTCAAACTGAACGCTCAGCGATGGCGCAAATTCTTCATTTTTTATGAGGATTCCTCGTCCGACTTGGATTTCAGAGGAAAAGGACGGAAACTCAGACGGACATGAAGATTTCGGATAGCGGATTGCAACTGGCGAAGAGCTTTCGACCGCCCATTCAAGGCACAACTCAAGGTCGCGTGAGCTTACCGGAGCTAAAAGAGTCATGTTAGGAACAGGGCGCAAAAGCGAAATGTCAAAAAGCCCCTGATGAGTCTCTCCATCGTTTGGAACTACTCCGCTTCGGTCAAAAACAAAAACGACTCCCTTTTTGGAAAGAGCCACGTCATGAATTATCTGATCGACGGCGCGCTGAATGAAAGTTGAATAAATCGCAACGACAGGAATCATTCCGCCCTTTGCAAGTCCTGCGGCAAAAGTCACCGCATGTTCCTCCGCTATGCCTACATCAAAGAAACGCTCCGGATGATGACGGGCAAAAGTATCAAGGCCAGTTCCCTTGGACATCGCCGCAGTAATAGCCGCTATGCGTTCATTTTTTTCGGATATCTTCATAAGGGAGTGATTGAAACTTTCCGTAAAACTCAGGGCATCGAATTTCTCCATTTTGCCGTCTGATATCTGAAAAGGCCCGACTCCATGAAAGGCTGCGGGATTGTTTTCGGCAGGATAATAGCCCCTTCCTTTTTTTGTATGAATGTGAACCACGACAGGCTGCGAAAGTTTTCTGACGCGGCGAAGGTTCTCTTCAAGTTCCCTGATATTGTGTCCGTCAAGAGGGCCGACATACTCGAACCCCAAGTCAGTAAAGAGATTTTTATCAAGGAAGAGCGCCTTTATGGCTCTTTTAAAACGGAATATGAGTTTTCCGATATGGTGCTCAGAATAAGGGATTTTATCGACGATGGCATCAATAGTGCAGCGGAATTTCTGATAGAAACTCGTCATCGTAAGCGTGCTGAGATACCTTGAGAGGGAACCTGTGTTTGGACTTATGGACATCTGATTGTCGTTCAAGATGACTATGAGGTTTTTCTGAATCTGACCTGCATGGCTCAAGGCCTCAAAAGCCATTCCTCCCGTCAAAGCCCCGTCACCAATCACGACGACAACCTTTCCATCACGGTGAAGGCGATCCCACGCCGTCAAAAGCCCCAGTCCCTGCGAAATTGAAGTTGAGGAATGTCCGTTGTCAAAAAAATCATGCACGCTCTCGCTGTCCCTCGTAAAGCCGGAAAAACCACCTTTCAAGCGGAGAGAGGCAAAATTAGAGAATCTTCCCGTAAGGATCTTGTGAGCAGAACACTGATGGATGACAATAAA
>JAEEGL016058775.1_pt1 | contig 10179 bp, 15 predicted proteins | sample 9134231 | NCBI WGS metagenome assembly JAEEGL01 (sample SAMN16246548, study PRJNA631951) | gut metagenome | biome: gut microbiome; feature: rumen; material: fiber-attached | host: Bos | place: Iran: Karaj | collected 2018-10
AACACTTTAAAGGAACAATTTGTTGACAAATTAAAAGCAACTATGATAATATAATTCTCGTTGTAATTGCTGCTATGGCTCAGTAGGTAGAGCGTCGCATTGGTAGTGCGGAGGTCACGGGTCCGATTCCCGTTAGCAGCTTACGGACAAAACACCGTAAAATAGGCTTGAAACACTGTAAATAAAGCATTTGCGGTGTTTTTTCTTTGCCTTTTGTCAACTCTCATTTTCCTAAAATAAAGCCACATTTTACAAGTTTTTTGTCATGAAATTTGTCACAAAATCGAATAATACTCTTTAAGATTATATTCTCGGAAATACCTAAAAATAGGCTTGTAAACTGTCGCTTTACATCCTCAAACATTATATATAATCTCTCGGAATTTGTCACGATTTGACACGAATCAAATAATAGGCTTTTCTCCGCTCGTATTTGCTCCTATTTCGGCTTATTTCCTTATTATCGATAAAACGCTCGTAAAACTCATAAAATCGAATATAAAGCGAAATAAAAGCTCATTTTCCACAAAAACATTACAACTATACAGAAGATTTTCATGCTCTCCGGCATCGGTACTCTATAAACTCTATCTTGCCGGAATAGGTGGGGAGGGTATAATAAATGCCTTTATCCAAACAAAAAAAGCGATACCGAATAACCGATACCGCTCTTTTGCTCCTGCTTGATCTCTTCAGATCATAAGCTCGACATCATATTTGCAAACATAACTTTACCTTCCGAAACATTCTTCTCTAAAGCTTCTCTATATACTCTCTTCATAACTTCATCCGTCTTCCATCCTCCCATCGCCATGATATCTGCATCGCTTATTCCCATTTCATGAGATACCGAAGCGAAATAATGCCTTAATTGATGGAGTCTGAAATGAGGGATTTCGAGTTCTTTCTGATACCTGGTTAAAGCTCTGTTTATCGAGTTCGGGAAATACTTATAATAATATCCCTTTTCACGTATCAAAGAAGCTAAATAATCATCGATGTATATTTCTCTGTAAGAATCCTCTGTCTTTGGTATTTCCTTTAATACCCATGTTTCGCCTTCTTCTTGCACTAAATCCTTTGTAATTGATAATCGGTTATCTTCTGATAAGTCCGAAATATCTAAAGCACAAATTTCGCCTCTTCGGACTCCATAAGAAGCAAGTCTTAAAGGGATTTCATATTCGCTCCCTTTTGCCAGGTTAAAAATATTCTTAATATCTTCGGTCGAAGGAGTGTATTCTTTCTTCTTTATGCTCTTGGGAAGAGTGACTTTAATATTCGCTTCCGGTCTTACGAATGTGACAACGATCTTTATAAGGCCATACATATTTTTACAGCTTTTAGCCGAATGCCCTAAAGTATAATCGTTTATAACTCTTTGGCAATAATTACTATTAAAGTCATAAACGGAGGTTTTCTTAACCTTCTCAGGTATATTTCTATACATGGAGTTATAGCCTCTTATCGTTGCCGGAGAAAGAATATTCGATTTTGCTTTTATGTAATTGTTAAAAGAACACTCGAAAGAAGTCGATCTTCCGCTTTGAGTTTTTCCGTTAACTCTCTCTTGAATCATAGCATCGATTTCTTTATCAGAAGGCTTCTTTTCACTTTTAACAGTGAAGGAAATCAATTCTCCGTCATACATTTTGCGGACTCTCCAGGATCCGCTTGGAAGTTGTGTTATATTTGCTTTTCTCATAATCTTTTCTCCCTTAGATATTTATTTCGAAATAATCAGCCGAAACACCTAAAGCCATTACCAAATTACGATAAGTTAAGCAGTTCATAATATTATCGGGAGTATTGAGTATTCTTTCGAGCTTCGCTTCAGATATTCCCATCTTTGAAGAGATGCTCTTCTTTTCGATTCCGTTCTCCTGCATATAAAGATCAATTTGTTTTCCAACGCTCATATTTAAGCCTCCTATAAGTTTAATTTCAGAAGCCTATATGATATAATAAATAAGGCTTCTATCAGTTTACAGTTTCCTAAATTGTGACTCTTGGCAAAGAAGCTTGTGCTGTATTGTCTTTAGCCGGATATACAGCACTTTTTTATTTGTCTTTTTTGAGTTCTTCGGCTTTTCTATCCCAATAAGCCTCTTTATTAGCCTTAACCTTATCGGGATTATCTTTTCGCCACTGTCGAGCATAAGAATTAAGTTTCTCTCGATTCTTTGCTCTATATTCCGCATCGTATTTCCTACGTGCTTCGAGTCTTAATTGCTTCTTTTCCTCTTCTGTCATATTGGCCTCCCTTCACTTCGAATTATACTCTCGTTATTCTCGTTATGCAATAACTATTATTTTAAGGGTTTTATAGGGCCCTCCCTATTTTCTGCTTTTTTGCCTTTTAAAAATCCCGATGCCCTACTCATTCGAATACTGTCAAACTGTTTTCCTATAACCCCACCCCACGAATATTATTTAAGGCTATATCCTCACTTTGAAGAATATAGCCTCTTTTGATCTTAACATCCTCTTCCTTAACTTCTATCGGAGGCTATACCCCTTTTACGAAAGGAGGAAGCTTTTAAAGAAGTATAGCCCCTTCTAAGAAAGGAGATTTAATCCGATAACAGATCGCTCCGTCTGTTTCCGAAAGACAAATCCATCTTCGGAATATCGGCAAACATGGAAGAAGACTTTCTTCGAGTTTCGCAAAAGCTTTTGTCGAAGAATTATTTATCTAAAAGGTTTTATCCTTTAGATACAATTTAATCCGGGAGTCCTCCATGATCTCTTAACCAGGTTATAAGTTCGTTTTCTTCCTCTTCAGCTTTTGGAAGAAGCTTTGATAATGCGTTCATAGTCGAAACATAGTTCTTTTGTAATTTACAAAAGGCCGAAAATGAAACACTCTCTTTGTTTCCGTACTGATTCGCTCCATTTTGATATTTTTCAACGATTCCATTCGCTATAATATCCTCCTGGAGCTTCTGAAGTTCACAGATCATAAAGGATGCATTAGCGGTTAAGCCTTCAGCAAATCTCTTTCTATTCTCCGGGAGCTTCTGAAAAATGAGGTTAAGTTTCTCTCGCTCTGTCTTCTCGTCAAACATTTTGAGTTTTTCCTCCTTTTATCGAATTATTTTTGATTAAATCGATTTATTTTGTTTTAAATCGATTTTTATTTGATTTTGTTTAAAGATAGCCTTTTGAGGCTTTTTTGATCTTTTGACGGATTCCTTATACTACATACTACACCGCCCTCTTGAATTTTGACTCAGATAGAAGTATGGCCTGCCCATCGGCATCCATGCCCTTTAGAAATAGCTCTCGAAGGGGGGAGTATTATGTAAACCCAAAGATTATCTATATTCGATCATTTCTCCGTCTTCGTTCACTTCAAAAGCAAACTTGTTTGTTCTAAGTTCTCTCTGAAGACAAGCTATACATACTTTCTGTATGCTTCTCTTGGAAGGCTTAACACCTTTAGTCACAAAGTTTATTGCCGAAGAGTGCGAATACATTCTCTTCTCTGCCGGGCCTCCACATATAGCACACTTGCCTATAATCTTATCCTGGCCTTCCTTCGATGCATTCTGGATGCGGTTTTCTTTGTTTAATCCTACTGTCTTAAATTCTGCTTTGTTCATTTTGTTTTCCTCACTTTCATATAGTAAAATTGCTAAGTCTTCCACAACGGAAAAACCATCTCTTTGAAAAGCTCTTATCCCTTTTTGACGGAAGCAATTATAATCACTTAATTCTTCGAGCTTCTTAAGTTTGCCCGGCTGATTCTTTAACACTCGAATAGTTCTATAAATATCATTTCGAATAAGCCTCTTATCGCCTTCATACGTGCCTTTATAATAAGCGGTGATATTTTCCTTATCGAATTTACTTTCGTTTGTTACAATTCGCCATAGCTCTTTATTTCGGTATTCTGTATCTATCGAATCACATAAGGCTTCTATACTGTCGGTCTTTTCCGGGATAAGATCTTGAAGTTCTTTTCCGTTTTCGGTAATAACATCATTTAAGGACTTTGTTTTTGCTCTCTCTAAGTCCTTCTTCAGTTCTAATATTTTGGATATTTTAACACCCATAAAAGAAGCAAGTTCTTTGTCTGTCGGCTCTCTTAATAATATTTGTGATAGCCGATTCTTCTCTTTCTTGAAAATATATAATTCTGAACATTTATAAGACGGAATCCGGCATGACTTTTGATTCTCCAGGAATCGAATGATCTCGCCTTTAAGGTATTCATAAAAGTACGATGAAAATAATATATCCTTATCTGTATCGAAATTGTTAACCGCATTCGATAGCCAAAGAAAAAATTCTTGCGATATATCCTCTCGGAGATCTTCCGGCACTCCTAAGCGATTACAGATTTTATACAGTAAACCTAAATTTTGATTATAAAGTTCTAACATCAAACAGCCTTCATTGTCTTTTCCGTTTCGAATCGAAATTATAATTTTCTCATTACACATATTCACTTGTTAAGACCTCCTCATTTTATTAAAATAGAATCAGTCTTTGATTATTTTATCGAGTCGGTTTTCTGAAGATTTTCTCTAAAGAATCCCGACTCGATTTTTTGCGTTGTGTATATACACACGCTATGCTTGCTTTTTTCAAAATAGCAAGGCATTTGCCAAAAGCAAGGACTCGAATTTTTCGGAATGTGTCACGACACATCCAATGCTTGCTAAGTCGTGACTTTGGCAGTGCTTGCTATACTTAAATTGTTCTACCAATTTCTCGCTTAAGAGATGCTTTTCTGCTCTCCAGTTCTCCGCACTTTTCGCAAAACATTGAGCCTTCAATTGTATAAATCTTTTCAGCTATAACAAGAGATCGCTTGCACTTCTTGCAAGTCTTGCCCTGCCTCGTCACAATGTCTTTGTGTAAGTCAAAATATATGTTATTCATATTTTCTCCTTTCCGCTTGCTATCCTAAAATCGAATAGGATTTCCAATGCTTCCGTTTGCGATCTCTTTCGCCTTCATGCTTCTTTCAAGTTCGAATTTAAGATCACAAAGCTTTGTGAAGATAATTTCCGACTCTCCTTTCTCATAAGGAGCTACTTTGTTTTTCCACTGTCCAATAAGACTTATCGCTTTCGATCTTCTTGAATCAGCTCGGCTTGTGATTTCGAAAAGCTTCTCAAGAAGCTCTTGAGCTTCCTTTAAGTCTTCCGCATCCGCTTGTTTAAGAATGCCGGTAACGAGTTTATAAAAATCGTTTGAATCCTGGCTGTATTTGATAGCTAAGTTTTTCCTCACTTCCGTTATATTGATCTTATTAAGAGATTCCGCTCTCTCTTTGAGAATATTCTTTTCCTTTGTCAATTCATCGCCACGAATAATATTTCCCAAAAGGTATGCTTCATCAGATTCTTTCTGAAGCCTTGCTATATCCTCCATCGTTTTTTCATATAATGCTCGATAATCGATTCTTTCTCCGTTGATCTCATCGGATTTCTTAACAAGCATCTCTTCTGCCATTCCAAAAATATTTTCATTCTTTTTCATAACTTAATCCTCCTACGATTTAAAACTCTTCTTCCGTGTCGGTATCCTCTTCGAAGTCCTCTTCGAAGATATCCTTATACCATGATTTATTTGAGCATTCCTCTTCGAATACGTCTTTATCTAAAGGCTTGCATCCTGAGAATACATGAAGCAAATTGTAAAATACATAAGCTTCATCTTTACTCTTAAAGTTCGCTACATGCCCGATTTGATTCTCTTCTCCGATAAATAAACTCCATTTATCAAGTTCGGGTAAATAACATACACCGATACAAACACCGTTATTAAAGAAATACATATTATTCTCCTTTCATTTCTTTGTATTTTCTGTCCAAATAATTGAGATACTCTAATGAGATCTTCCGGCTGAATCCTAAGCTCTGCTTCTCATACTTGGAATTAAACTCTTCCGCTCGTTTGATAACCGCATCCCAATATTCATCGTTTGCTTCCACTTCCCAAAAGTCTTTAACAAGCTTGTAATAGTCGCTCATCATTTGAAACGGAAATGAATCTTCTGTAAATCTGCCTTCCATTTATGCCTCCTTATCTGCCGTAAATGGTAAGACGGCTTGATCTTCTTCCTGGTAAGAATCCCAATGTTCAGCAAAAGTCATGTATTTACCTTCAAAGTCAAGCTTATAGCTTCCGCAAGTTCCTTGTCTGTTTTTACTTACTTTAAGATTTTTAATGTCTTTTGCCTTGTCATCATTCCAAAGTAATAAAACCACTGAAGCATCGTTTTCGAGATCTCCGCATTCTCTCAGATCGGAGGAAGAAGGCTCGCTCTTCTTTTGTGATTCTCTGTTTAATTGACTTAATGCTATAACCGGGATTTCAAGCTCCATCGCCAAAGCTTTCAATTTGTGGCTTATCTCCGATACTTCAGCGACACGATTTCCCTTGTATTTATCTCCGGGAGATACTAATTGCAAATAATCGATTATAACCACTTTCGGAAGATTCCTTCTCACTTCGAGAAATATCTTTGAGATATTGAAGGCCCCGGAGCATATCATGAGATTTTCGAATCCGTTCTCAAAAGAATTGAATTTTTCCTTTTCATCGGAATTGATAAACGAAGCTGCATTACTCAAACGAGATAATATAATCCGCTTATCTGCCGAAATAATTCTTTCGAGTATCTGCTTTTCGCTCATTTCGAAGTTAAAGTATAGTGTTTTCGCTCCCTGCTTCGAAAATGATCTTGCAAACTGTAAAGCTAAAGCACTTTTACCGCTTCCCGTATAGCCTCCCAATATATAAAGGCATCCCGGAGATAACTTCACATCCGCATCCAAACACTTTATCCCGAATTTGATCTCTGACTCCTTCTTTGTGAAGAAGGTTTCTTTCAGCTTCTGAAATAACTTATTTGTGCTTTTCGCCTTTGTATTGATATTTAAGTCCTGGATAGCAATAAGCTTGTTTATGATTTCCTCTATCTCTATATTGTTCTTTAATGCTTCAGAACAAACAGTTCTTTTGCATCGCTCTTGGTATTCCTTAACGAGTGCTTCTTTCGTTTGCATCGCTATTCTTTCCGTAAGAGTGACTTGGAAATCAATATCGCTCATTTCAAGCTTGAATCCGTTTTGTTCAATATATTCCGCTGTTAAAATATCTTTTGTTTGATAACCTATAAAACAAATCTTCGCTATCTCTCGGCATCTTGTATCTTCAAAGAATTGAGGCTTGATTCCTTCCAATAAAGCTCTTTGTTTCTCCGGCTTATCAGCAAAATATATAACATTCGATAAGAATTGCTTTTCGGTTTTTAACATAACAGTACCTCCCGGAATACATCCTTTAAGGGTTTTATATAATCTGTCATGTTTCGAACAAATAACTTTATCCGTAAAGCCTTCTCTTTGCTAAGATCGAAAGATTCTGAAGAGATCGCCTCTTTAAAAATTTGATAATCTTCTTTGCTCTGAAGCTCTGCCGGATAATTGTCTTGGCAATCGGTAAAGATTTGATATAGTTCTCTCTCTTGATCTCGATCTTCTTCGATCAGCTTCACTTCAGGCTTACTCTTTGAGTACTTTAACCAATGATTTATAAATCGGTGTATTCCTCTTGGAGTCTTTCTTTTATCGGGATTATCAATACACCAGGCTTTCATATCAAGAATTTCTTGTCTAACATCCAATAAGGGATAATTTCTTTGTAGTTCTTCGAGTTCAGAAGTATAAACCGAATAGAAAGAATTATCTTTAAGCGGAATCTTTACGAATATATCTTCTTCTTTTTCGCTTATATTATCTTTATTATTCTTATCTATACTTACCTTACCTAACCTACGTGTACAGTTTGGATACACATTGTATCCATTCTGTATACATTCTGTATCCATAACGGAATCAGACTTCAAAGAATAGGCTCTGTTTGTCTTAACGATCAATTTTTCCTTTTCTTCGGTGTATGTAGTCGGCTTATATCGATCTGTTTGGATGTAGTTGTGTATCTTCCAATGTTTGATAACTATAATCCCGGACTCAAAAGGGATGATAAAATGCTTATCAATAAGGATTTTCATATCTTCTTCCGAAGCTCCTATAACCTTTTGAATCTTCTTTGAGTTATTGAGGAATCCGTCATCGTCTGCTTCCATGCCTAAATGGAAATATAAAACTTGCGTGCTAAAAGGCATCTCCAGGAATGCATCCGACTCCGTGATCTGCTTTGAAAACATTCTTCTCTCAGCCATTTCTTAAAACCTCTCTTTCTCTCTTTGCCTCTTCGAGCTTGTTATTGATAAGCAAATATTGACGAAGTGAAAGAGTGTTATTCTTGTAATGGTTCGAAAGATTCTGCTTCGTGCATCCGCAAGCTTCCGCTTGCTTGTCTAAAGTGATTCCGAAAGTCCGGCATTCCTGCTTGAGTTTCTCATGGAAGTCTGAGATCATATACTTCTCTGAATTTAGGTTGACTCTTGGCATTAGATCACCTTCTCTCAATTCTCTTAACAGCTTCAAGAAATGCTTCTCGTTTTTCTTCTTCGAGAGGGTATCTTATCCATCGAAGCAAAGTTGATTCCGCAACTCCCATTTCATCGGCTACTTCCCAAAGATATATTTTTTTATCTTTGATAATTTCCTTCAAATCTGAATTTTGCGTATTTTTCATTTATTACTCCTTTTCTTAGATTTCGTATAGTATCAATAAATCCTATAAAGACTATCGATACTATACGAGTTATAAAAATCCTATAATCTTCTCTTTTTTCTGTTTCGTCTTTCTCTTTGTTCTTTTGCCTTTTTGAGAATATCTTCGAAAGTACACTCAATACATAAAGAATGATGATCTTCATTAACCCATGTACCCTCTTTTATTTCTTCTCCACAATTTAGACAAATAGCCATTTTGTCCTCCTATTCAATTGTTCAATAACTATCCCGGAATAGTTTGACTTCTGTTACTACTACAACTATAATAAAATCAAAGTTTATAGTCGATAAACAAAACATAAAAGTTTTTGGAGGTTTTATATGAAAATGCGTATCACTGATAAACAAACCTTTATTAATGGGATAATTCAATATATTCAAAAGGACTTCCCAAATAATAAAATTGATGAATTAATTAATGAATCAAAAGAAAAAGGATTATTTATAGACAACAAAAATATTGATAAAAAAGATATAAACACCAAACTATATGCTAAATTATTGGGATATAGTGATAATTCTTCTATATCCCAACTACGTTATTCAAATATTGACAAGGATTATTTTCACAAAGACGAAGACGAAGAAAAAGATAAAAGAAAAGGCAAAGGGGATTTAAAAGCTAAAGATTTAATAGTTCTTTCAAGAATCTTTGGTGTTTCCACAGATTATATACTTGGATTAAGTGAAGAAAAGCATCCAGGGAACAAAGAGTTCTCTAAATATACCGGTCTCACTGAAGAAGCGATCGAATCACTAAGACAGCTAAATAAATATAATCCCGAAAATACAAACAGCTCCGAAGAAATGTTATTATGTGAGGCAAATAGCGATATATACTCTCAAACAAAGAAATCCATAGATTTTATAAACTATGCACTTACAAATACAGTTCATGAGAAATATAACAACAAAGAATACGATACAACACTATTTGAGCTATTATGGGATTATATTGATAGTAACAATATAGATTATCTGAATGCGGAAGATCGTTATCCTCTCGGAGATTTAATCCTTCCTGTCGCTTCAGACGGATTCGAAGGCTCGATGTTTGAAATACATAAGATGCACAAAGAAAGTCTTATTTATCAATTAAGAAGAATTTTAGATAAATTTGATAAGGATAAATGGAGAGAAAAACATCAGATAGGGAAAAAGAATTAAAAATTTTGTCACGAATTTTGACACGAATTTTTGAAATGCCCTATTTATAAGGCTTTTAGAAATAATGTTAAAGTTTCCGATTCCCGTTAGCAGCTCGCGCGTTAAGCACGAAGAAAATAAGACAAAAAATAACGCATCCGCAAGTTCACTTGCAGGATGCGTATTTTTTTCTTATTTTGTGACGCTCGCGGTGAAATAAATGCGTTAGCATTTATGAATACGCGAGCACTTCGTGCTTAACGCGTAAAATTATGCGAAGCGTTTATGAATGCGCCGTGAGTGCTTGTGCTTTGCATTCGAATACGCGAGCACTTCGTGCTTAATGCTTAACCTTACTTCAAAATCAACT
>JAEEGL016259022.1_pt1 | contig 10179 bp, 8 predicted proteins | sample 9134231 | NCBI WGS metagenome assembly JAEEGL01 (sample SAMN16246548, study PRJNA631951) | gut metagenome | biome: gut microbiome; feature: rumen; material: fiber-attached | host: Bos | place: Iran: Karaj | collected 2018-10
ATTTTTGTTAATGTTTGTTGTAATTTATATCTTACATTTTCAGGCATTAAACTAATTTTTGATTGTATACCTTCACCAACAATGTTATCAAGACTTCTACCAAATATTTCACTTTTCCAAATACTTGTTGGATCACTTTCATAATCTTTCATTAAATAGTTAATAAGTTCCTTACTCTGTGTCTCGGTACCAATAATTGGTTCGAATGTTGAGTTAACATCTACTCTAATCATATGGATAGATGGTGCAGTAGCTTTTAACTTGACGCCAAAACGACTTCCTTGTTTAGTTATTTCTGGAGTATCTAATTTCATATCATTAATAGTTGGACTTGCAACGCCATATCCTGTTTGTTTAACCATCTTTAAAGCATATTTAACTTGATCATATTCTTGTTTGGCTAAAGAATATTCTTGAAATAATTTTAAAACATCTTTTTTATTATTTATATCAATATTAATAATTTCATTTAATGTTTGATTATATAGTTCATCTGGTGCATCTAATGTAACAATTACTTCACCACAAGAAGGATCAACATTTGATAAATAAGCATTTGATATTTCAGGAACATCTTTAAAAACTGTTGTTATCTTATCAACGTCTCGTAACTTATCCACTTCAGTTACACTTTCCTTAATCTTTTCAATATAAAGTTTCTTAAGCGAATTATTATTACTTAAGACACTAATCCAATCTGGTATTTCTACTTTAACTTCCATAATAGGAAATTCATATAAGGCTTCACGTAAAATATTTGCCATATCTTTTTCATTCATATCCAAAACATTAATTGGTAAAGTAACAACATTATATTTATCACTTATTTCCTTTTGTAAACTTATTGTTTCTGGATTAGTTGGATGTGAAGTATTTAAAATAACAACAAAAGGTTTATTAATACTTTTTAATTCATTGATAACACGTTCCTCCGCCTCAATGTAATCTTCTCTTTTAAAGTCTCCAAAACTACCATCTGTAGTAATAACAATACCAATTGTTGAATGCTCTTTAATAACTTTTTCAGTACCTATTTCTGCAGCTTCACTAAAAGGTATAACATCATCATACCAAGGCGTTTTAACCATTCTTGGACCATTCTCATCATTAACACCTTTTGCATCATTAATTAAATATCCAACACAATCAATTAAACGTATACTTGCATCAAAATCATCTATTTTAACTTTAACTGCATTATTAGGTACAAACTTAGGCTCAGTTGTCATTACCATTTTTCCTTGAGCACTTTGAGGTACTTCATCCAAACAACGAACACGTTCATATTCATCAGTAATATTTGGAAGAATTAAATTTTCAACTACCTTTTTTATAAAAGTACTTTTTCCCGTTCTAACTGCTCCAACAACCCCTAAATATATATCCCCTTTTGTTCGCAAAGCAATATTTTTGATAATCTCTTTTTTATCCATAACATTCTCCATTCAATAAAATATATGAAGAAAAAGAAAAAATATAACATAATAATTATGTTATATTAATCCCAAATGTTTTTATACTCTAATCGATAAAATTTAGCACTTTCTTTATTTATTTTTTCTAGATAATAACACAAATAATTATATAATCTTTCCCCAGAAACAGTAGGAATGTTAAGTAAACTATCTAATAGATGCTCTATTAAATCAATTTCTTTAATATTATTTACAATTAACTTAATAAGTACCTTTTTTAATCTTTTAATTTCTATATCATAGCTACTTGCTAATCCATCTGCTAATTCTATTAATCCATTATCAATAATATCAGAATTGCGAATTATAAGATGTAAATCATTACTTTCTTTAAATTCAATTAGTGCTTCTATTTGTTCATCTATATAATATTGATTACTAATAATTAATTGATCTTCATCTGTTCCTTTAATAATTGCAATACATCTACCAGTAAATTCATGCAATGGTACATATATTCCCAATATATATACATTTATTGTTTTATCATTATCTTGAATATGTCCATAATTAACTGGATAGATAAATCCATTACCATTACTACCAATTGGATAATCAATTATTACTCTTAAATCTTTATCTAAATATTTGATATTTTCCATTATATTATCTTCTTTTCTGTTTAGTTTGATCATTTAATAGTGAAATAAAATTATTAATACAATAATCACAACTATCATTATCAAGCATTGTAAAAATATTTAAACATAAAGAATGTAAATTAGGAAATTCTTGAAAACCAAATTTATTATTATCATTTCTATTTAAAAGAATCCAACTATCACAACCTTTATACATTATATAATTACTATTAACCTCTTTTTTTTCTTCCTTACCTAGTTGATATAAATTGTCATAACCAACTTGTTTCATTAAATATTCAAAAACATATAATACTTTTTTCTCATTATTTGATAATTCCATTAAAACCTCCAACTGTTTTTCTATTATAAATAAAAGATAATTAAATAGCAAGAAAGAGATGTTAATAGTGTAAAAAAAGAACTATTTAGTTCCTCTTATACTATAGATTATTATATAGATAAACAAAGTAGTTCATAACAGTTAAAAGAATTATTATCATTAGCATAATAAGAATATGTTTCTTTTTTTCTTTAAAGATTGTAGCGATAAATTCCCTAATAAAGGCATTTATCCAAAAATATATTTTTGTTTTGGAACCAATTCCATCCATTAAAATATTTAGTTCTGTTGCAATTAATCCTGCTCTAAATACATGATATTTAGTTGTTGAAAAAACAATTTTAGCATTTTTCTTTTTCTTATCAATAATATTTTTAGAAAATCTTATATTTTCATAGGTATTAGTTGATTTATCTTCTATTAAAATATTCTTTTCACTTACTCCTTCACTAATTAAATATTCTTTCATAGATAATGCTTCTGCTTTTATTTCATCATTACCTTTACCACCTGATGGTACATATATTATATCTTTACCAGTATTATCTTTTTGACACTTAGCAAATTCAAGTGCTTTATCTACTCTACCTTTTAATAAGTTTGTAAGACTACCATCTTTTTTTATTTGACATCCTAAAATAACTATAAAATCTTTATCATAACTTGGAATATGTCTTGATGCCTTGATACTTAAAACAATTGTTCCTATTAACACGCATTCTAAATATGTTAAAGTATAATAAATAAGAGATTCAAGTAAATTATAAGCACAATACATTATACTCCCCATATTATGAATATCAATAAAAGCATCATTATAACTAAAACTATACATTATTTCTGGTAACCATGTTAAAAAACAGATAAAAACACCAAGAAAAATCCCCAACATATTACGCCATGTAAATCCTTCTTTTATCAATAATTGAATATTAGATAAAATAACCAAAATTGAAACAATAAAAGCGATTGGTAATAATAATATTGGAAAATTGAATGCACCAATAAAGAATTCTATATAATAAATAAAACCATTATAAGAAAATAAATGTAATATCAAACTAACAATTACTACGCCTGTAAAAATAATAATACCCATATATGCAATATTTTTATATTGATACATATTTTTTCTAACACTAATCTGATATTTTTTTATTAAATTTATAAATAAAAAAGTTAAAAAGATAATTGTACTAATAGGAATAACTATATCACCATCAGCGTGACCAAAATACTGATTAACAGTTATAATACCAAAAGAATGAACATAAAAAGATTCAAAAGGATTAACTCCCCCTCTTTCTATCTTGATATATGCTTTACCTTTATTACGTGATTTAATTTTTAATGATAGAACATGATCAGTTAAATCTTTATCAACTATTTCAATTATCTCACCATCTTGTTCAACATCAATACCTAATTCATCGATATTATAATCATCAATAATTCTTACTTTATATGTACATGTATTACCTAATGATATTAAAACAGTAAAAGATATTAAAATTAATATCAATGCTAGAATTAATAATTTAAATTTACTTTTCATCTTTTATCACCTTATTTCATAATAAGTTTTTAATATTTTATTACTTGAACTTCTTTTTCATTATATCATATTTTAATAAAAAAAAGATGAATTTCTTCATCTTATTCCCATTCAATAGTTGCAGGTGGTTTATTAGTTATGTCATAAACCACACGATTAATATGTGCTACTTCATTAACAATTCTTTTTGATATTATTTCTAATACATCATATGGAATATATGAAAAATTAGCAGTCATAAAATCGCTTGTTTTAACCGCTCTAATAGCAAGCATATAATCATATGTCCTAGCATCTCCCATAACACCAACAGAACGAATATTTGTTAAAACTGCAAAATATTGATTGATTTCTTTATCTAATCCACTCTTCTTTATTTCTTCTCTTAAAATATAATCAGCATCTTGCAAAATACTTATTTTATCCTTAGTTATATCACCAATTATACGAATTGCAAGACCAGGACCTGGAAAAGGTTGACGAAACACTAAATCAGAAGGAAGTCCAAGTTCTAATCCTACTTTACGTACCTCATCTTTGAATAATTCTCGAAGCGGTTCAACTATTTCTTTAAAATCAACATAATCTGGAAGTCCTCCAACATTGTGATGACTTTTAATTACTGCTGAGTTACCAAGACCTGATTCAATAACATCTGGGTAAATTGTTCCTTGAACTAAATAATCTACTTTACCAATCTTTTTAGCTTCTTCTTCAAAAACTCGAATAAATTCTTCTCCAATAATCTTTCTTTTCTTTTCAGGATCAGTAACATTCTCTAATTTCTTTAAAAATCTTTCCTTGGCATCAACCTTAATAAAATTAACATCATCTCTATTTCCAAAAACACTTTCTACTTCTTCACTTTCATTTTTCCGTAATAAACCATGATCAACAAAAATACAAGTTAAATTTTTACCAACAGCACGTGACAGAAGTGAGGCGGCAACTGATGAATCAACTCCACCCGATAATGCACATAATACTTTTTTATTACCTATTTTTTCTTGTAATTCTTTTATTTTGTCTTTGGCGAAAGTTTTCATTTTCCAATTTTTTTTGCATTTACAAACATGTTTTAAAAAATTATCAATTATTTTAATACCATTTTCTGTTTGATTAACTTCAGGATGAAACTGTACACCATAAAGTTTTCTATCATCACTAGCGATTGCACTTATTAAACATGTTTTAGTACTAGCGATTTTTTTAAAGCCTGATGGTAATTCTGATACATAATCAGTATGGCTCATTAAAGAAGTATTTTCTTTATTTAAACCTAAAAACAAAACATTTTGATTATCTATTTTAACTTTTGTTTCACCATATTCACGAGTAGTAGCCTGGCTAACTTTTCCTCCAAGAATATAGGCCATAAATTGCATACCATAACATATTCCTAAAATTGGGATACCTAAACCAAAAATTTCTCTATCAATTTTAGGAGCATTTTCTTCATAAATACTATTAGGTCCACCGGTAAAAATAATACCCTTAGGATTTATTTTTTTTATATTATCAATAGATATATTATATGGCTTAATGATTGAATAAACATTAAGTTCTCGAACACGTCGAGCGATTAATTGATTATATTGTCCACCAAAATCTAATATCAAAATAGTATCCATTATTCAACTTCCTTTAAGAAAACATCATGAGCAGATCCTTCACGAATACTAACACTTGATACTAAAGTAAAGCGAGCTTTTTTATGAAATTCAGGGATTGTTATTGACCCACAGTTACACATCGTAGATTTAATCTTTGAAACAGTAACAGATAAATTATCTTTTAGTGATCCAGCATATGGTATATAAGAATCAACACCTTCTTCAAAAGTAAGTTTTGCTTTACCGCCTAAATCATATCTTTGCCAATTACGAGCACGATTTGATCCTTCACCCCAATATTCTTTATAGAATGAACCATTCTTTTTAACAATTTTAGTTGGGCTTTCATCAAATCTTGCAAAATAACGTCCCATCATGACAAAATCGGCTCCCATTCCTAATGCTAAAGTAATATGATAATCATGAACAATACCGCCATCGGAACAAACTGGAATATAAATACCTGTTTCCTTAAAATATCTATCACGTTCTTCACACACATCTAAAAGGGCACTAGCTTGTCCTCTGCCAATTCCTTTCGTTTCACGAGTTATGCAAATACTTCCCCCACCTACTCCAACTTTAACAAAATCAGCGCCAGCTTCAGCAAGGTAGCGAAATCCATCTTTATCTACAACGTTACCTGCACCAATTTTAACACTCTCGCCATACTCTTTACGAACAAACTCAATTGTTTCTTTTTGCCATATTGAATATCCATCAGATGAGTCAATACATAGTACATCACATCCGGCTTTAATTAATGCTGGAATTCTCTCTTTGTAATCACGAGTATTAATTCCTGCTCCTACAATGTAACGTTTTTCTTCATCAAGTAATGAATTACTATTATTTTTATGATCATCATAATCTTTTCTAAATACTAAGTATTTTAATTTGCCTTTCTTATCAACAATTGGTAAACAACTAATTTTCTTTTCCCATATTAGATCATTAGCTTCTTTTAAAGTTATTCCTTCCATACCAATTACTAAATCTTCTTTTTTTACCATGAATTTGCCAATAGGATCATCCAAATTATCACGAGAAATACGATAATCCTTATCAGTTACTAATCCTAATAGTTTTCCATCTTCTTTGCCATTATCAGTAACCATTACTGTTGAATGCCCTGTCTTTTCAGTTAAAGCTAATACATCTCTTAAAGTTGTATCAATTGATACATTTGAATCACTAACTACAAAGCCTGCTTTACTTTTTTTAACATTTGATACCATTTTAGCTTGATCTTCAATAGTTTGTGATCCATAAATAAAGGCCATTCCTCCTTCCCTTGCAAGAGATACTCCCATCTTTTCTCCTGATACTGATTGCATAATTGCAGAAACAAATGGTACATTAAGACTAATCAAAGGTTCTTCACCTTTTTTGAATTTAACAAGTGGTGATTTTAAACTAACATTATCTGCAATACAATCCTTGGTGGTTAAATTAGGTAATAATAAAAACTCGCTAAAAGTTCTTGAAATGTCTGGTAATATTTTTGCCATAATCCTCCTCCTATTAAAAATATTTACCCTATTATATAGTTTAATTTTTAATTTGACAAGTAGTTTATGAAAAAAAGTAATTTCAAAAAGAAATTACTTTTTATTTATCTTCTCTTAGATAAAGTTTTATCATCAGCTTTTTGTCTTAAATTACCTTGAATAACAATTTCAAATGGAACTCCTGATAAAACTAAACTTTTAAATTCTTCAAAAGAATTTGGACCATAATAATTTAATCCTCCATCTCTTAATAAGGTAATTAAAGTATTAAAATTAATAAAGCCTTGTCTACCAGTTTTTTCACCATAATCATATGTATTTGTTTTTTTACCATTTAAATAGCTATCAATTCTACCAGTATAATAACGAACAATATTCTTAAGTGGTGATGCATTTTCTTTAATCTGATTATTTTCAAGAACATCATCTTTATCATAAATTAATCCTAATGATAAACGCATACAAACAGTATCAAAATCACAATGATATGAATACATTTCAACGGCAGATTTTAAATTATTTATAATTGGAATTATAGAATATTCATTATCAACATCTTTATTTAAGCGATATACACAATCTGTTGTATCAGTTCTTACTTCACCATCATTAAAGAAACATACATAAGCTACTTCATTACTTTTTTTAGCTTCAATTAATTCTTGTAATAATTCATTACTCAATTTAAACCCTCCTTTTTTATTTTTGTCTGATTGGCCAACAAACAAGGTTGTATTATAGTACAATTTATGGTATAATCAAAATATTTATTTTTTATATCAGGTATAACTGTTAGTTATGGAGGAATTATGAAAACAAATTTAGAATTATATAAAGTCTTTTATTATGTTGCAAAAAATAATAATATAACACAAGCTGCTAATGAACTTATGGTAAGTCAACCAGCAGTTAGTAAATCAATTAAAACCTTAGAAAGAGATTTAAATACTATTTTATTTAATAGAAATAAAGATGGAGTTTCCCTTAATAATGCAGGTGAAATTTTATATAATAAAATTAAAAAAGCCATGGAATTAATTATATCTGCTGAAGAAGATATTGATAGTCTTAATAACATGGAATATGGAACCATCAATATTGGTGCTGGTAATACAATTATGCAAAAATATTTAATGCCTTATATAAAAGAATTTCATGATCGATATCCCCACATCAATATTATGGTACATACACTAGTTACTGAAGAATTAATAAAAAAAGTCCAATTAGGATTAGTAGATATTGTTTTTACACATTTACCAAATAATTGTCCTAACAATTTTGATATTATTAAAATAAAAGAATTACATGATATCTTTGTTTGTAATAAAGATAGTAAATATATCAACAAAACAATTAATAAAAAAGATTTAGAAAATCTTCCTTTAGTTTTATTACCTTATCGTGCTAGTAATCGTAAAAACTTTAATAAATTCTGTGCAACAAATAACATTATTATTAATCCACTAATGGAAATTGGTAATGACTTAATAATTGAAGAATGTGCTGAAAATGGTCTAGGTATTGGTCTTGTTGTTCGCGAATATGTAAAAAACAAATTAAATAATAATGAATTAGTCGAACTTAAAACAGCATTTAAAATTAATGAAAAATATCTTGCCTGTTTAATAGATTCAAGTCGTCGCAATAATAATATTATTAAAAAGTTTTTAGAATTATTAGAAAACAAATAAAATCTCTTGACTATTTTTTTTACCAATGATAATATGATGTAAAGAAAGGAATTATTAATATGGAAAATATAATTAAACGAAAACATCATTCATGGCATATTAATAACACTTATACCCTATAAAAAAAGTAATAGGTATAGGTGTCTTTAAACATACATCTATACCTGTATAAAATATATTGAGATACAGGTAACTGTATCTTTTTTTGTTAGGAGGAAATATGGAAACAAAAGATATATTAAAAAATTTAGTAGGTTTTAATACTATAAGAGATAAAGAAAACAAAGAAATAATGGACTATATTGAAAAATATTTAAAAGAATTAAATTTTAAAACTCAAAGAATTGCTAAGTGTTTAATTGCCTATAATGCTGAAAACCCTAATATTGGTTTTGTTGGTCATACTGATACTGTTGATTATGAAAGTTGGGATGGTAATCCTTTTACTCTCTATGAAGAAGGAGAAATATTACGCGGTCTTGGAGCTTGTGATATGAAAGGTGGTATAGCCAGCATCTTAAAGGTAATTAATGATATTGACTTAGAGAAAAATAAAATAGCTTTATATTTTACAAATGATGAAGAAATTGATATGGAAGGTATCCAAGCTATTAAAGATTTGGTAACACCAAGTAATATTATCATTGGTGAACCAACTAATAATATCCCCGTTTATGGAACTAAAGGTATTTTAGAACTTCAAATATCCTTCTTTGGAAAAAAATGCCACTCATCTACGCCAGATAAAGGAGTAAACGCAATATATTTATGCATTGATTTTATTAACCAATTAAGGGATTATTATGAAAAAGAAATAAAAGAAGAAAAATGTATTGATTTTGAAGTGCCATATACAACAATGAATATTGGTATGATTAATGGTGGAGAAACAGTTAATTCTGTTCCTGGCAAATGCGTAATACCAATTGATTTTCGTATTGCTATTAAGGATCAAGGCAAGAAAATATTAAATAAAATTAAAAAACTTTTAGAAAAATATGATCATGAACTAATTGTAAAACAAATTCTTAATCCTAATATTAATAATAATGATATCTCCTTCATTGAAAAACTATCATCTAAAAAGGAAACAAAATGTTATTTAACAGAAGGAAGTTATCTTAATAAAAACTTTATTATTTTAGGTCCTGGTCCTGATACTTCGCACCAAAAAAACGAATATATTAAAAAAGAGGCGTTAGAAAAAACAGTTCGTTTATATAAGGAAATAATTGAATACTATAATAAATAAAAAAGGCTTAATATTATGAAGTGAACCCTATTTAGGACACTTTAATAAAAAAGACTTTTAATGTAAAATAACATCTCAAGAAAGTGAGGTGTTATTTTTATGGGTAAATATAATAAATATAGTAATGAACTACGGCTAGAAATTGTCAATAAATA
>JAEEGL016996615.1_pt1 | contig 10179 bp, 7 predicted proteins | sample 9134231 | NCBI WGS metagenome assembly JAEEGL01 (sample SAMN16246548, study PRJNA631951) | gut metagenome | biome: gut microbiome; feature: rumen; material: fiber-attached | host: Bos | place: Iran: Karaj | collected 2018-10
AGGGGCAGGATCGTGCCCGCGTGGGTCATGGTGGCGGTCATGGCCAGCACCATGCCGAAGCAGTGGAACATGGGCACCTGGATCATCATCCGGTCGGCGGTGGACAGGTCCATGCCGTCGCCGATGCACTTGCCGTCATTGACGATGTTGTAGTGGGTGAGCATCACGCCCTTGGGGAAGCCGGTGGTGCCGGAGGTGTACTGCATGTTGCAGACATCGTTGACATCCACGGCCGCAGCCATGCGGCGGATCTCATCCATGGGGGTGCGGGAGGCGTACCGCAGGGAGTCTTCCCAGGTCAGGGCGCCGGGCATCCGGAAGCCCACCGTGATGACGTTGCGAAGGAAGGGCAGCCGCCGGGCGTGCATGGGTTCCCCCGGCTTCAGGTCCTTCAGTTCCGGGCACAGCTCATTGATGATCTTGTCATAGTGGGAATCCCGGTAGCCCTGGATCATGACGAGGGTGTGGGTGTCCGACTGCCGCAGCAGGTACTCGGCCTCGGCGATCTTGTAGGCGGTGTTCATGGTCACCAGCACCGCGCCGATCTTGGCGGACGCCCAGAAGGTCAGGAACCACTGCGGCACATTGGTGGCCCAGATGGTGACCTTGCTGCCGGCCTTCACCCCGAGTGAGACCAGCACCCGGGCGAATTCGTCCACATCGTCCCTGAACTGGGAATAGGTGCGGGTGTAGTCCAGTGTGGTGTACTTGATGGCCTGCTGATCCGGGAACTCCTCGCACACCGCGTCCAGCACCTGGGAGAAGGTCTTGTCGATCAGGGTCTCCTTTTTCCAGAGATATTTGCCGGTGCCCCGGTTGTTGGTGAAGAGGTGCTTCCGGTTGAGGCGCGTGCTCTCGTAGCCGGAGAGGGTGGAGACAAAATGGGTGAGGATGACCTCCGGGTCCGTCAGCCCTTCCATCCACCGGGGATCCCACTGCAGCGAGATAAAGCCGTCGTAATTGACCGAGCGCAGGGCGTTCATCAATTCCCGCAGGGGCAGCTCGCCCTCGCCAATCAGCTCCGGCACCGCGCCGTGCTCCGTGCGGCGGAAGTCATGCAGATGGACATGGCGGACGTAGGCGCCCAGGTTGGTGATGCTCTTCTCCGCATCCTCCCGGGCTTGCATGCAGGTGGCGTGCATGTTCCAGCAGGCGGCCAGCCGGTCGTCGGCAAAGCGGTTCAGCAGGTCCCTCAGCCGCTCGGTGTCGGCGTAGGCACCGACGCTGTCCACCAGCATGGTCACGCGCTTGTCCGCGACCATGCCTATCAGCTGCCCGAGACGCTCGGCACAGGCCGCCTGGTTGTCCGTGTCGGTGTGGAGCACGATGTAGGGAATGCCGAGATTCACACACAGCTCCGCGCTGCGGGTGAGCTCAGCCGGAAAATCGGGGTTGGTGAAGTCGCCCACCGTGTCCACACAGGGGATGGAGAGCCCCTTCTCCAGCAGGTCCCGGCGTGTCTTCGCGGAGAGCTCCGGGTTGGCCGGGCTGTGCTTTCCCTGCAGGGCAGGGGCGTCGCACAGCTCGATCCCCTGAAGGCGCATCTGGAAGGCCGCGCCGCACAGCTCCGCCCAGGTGAGGCTCTCCCAGTGCTGGATGGAAAAAGCAAGTCTCACGGCTTACGCCTCCTCATACACGATTTTGTTCAGCGCGTTGATGTAGGCCCGGATCGCCGCGCCGATGATGTCTGTGGAGATGCCGTTGCCGGAGTACAGCCGGCCGTCGGCCCGCAGCTTCACCAGCGCGCTGCCCATGGCCTCGCGGCCCTCGGTGACGGACTGGATCTGGAAATCGTCCAGCTCGTAGTGATGGCCGATGATCTGCTCGATGGCCAGGAAGGCCGCGTCGATGGGGCCGTCGCCCACAGAGACGCCGCGCAGCTTCTCGCCGCTTTTTTCCAGGGTGACGTTGGCGGTCGCGGTGATGATGTTTCCGCTGTTGATGACATAACTGTCGAGGCGATACGTGGACGGCACCTGCAGGGCGGTGGAGGCCACAATGGCGTCCAGCTCCCTGGCGCTGACCACATTCTTCTTCACAGCCACGCGCTTGAAGGCTTCATACACCCGGGCGCCGTCCTCCTCGCTGAGATCGTAGCCCAGCTGCCGCACGGCCTTGGTGACATCCGCCTGCGTGTCGTCCGCGTCGAGGCACAGCCCCGGGGTCTCGTCCGGCATGATGCCCGAGAGCGCGGAGGACTCGGCCTTGCGCGTCGACATCATGCGTTCCAGCTGACTGGCTGTACGGGAAAGCTCGGTCGTGCGAAGCGAAGTCCCCAAGTCCAGATCCTGGCCGCGCATCTGAATGAATTCGGCCATATCGCTCAGCGTGGCCCCGCCGCCGGGCACCGCGGAGCACTTGACGCCGTCCGCACCGGCCATGATCGCCGCCGCCGCACAGGCAGCCGCCATGTGCATGCCGTCGGATACCTCCGCGTACCACTCGGCGTTCACGTCGGGGAGCGACTCACGGGTCTCCTTCACAAAGGCGGCGAACTCGCCGGGCAGCATCACGCCCGCCGTGTCGCAGAGGGTCACGCGGGTCGCGCCGTTCTCGCACGCCGTGCCGATGACCTGCACGAGGAAGTCGCGCTCCGCCCGTGTGGCGTCCAGGCAGCACAGCTCCACATCCTCGCAGCGGGAGCGGCACTGCTTCACCTGGCCTGCGACGGCTTCCAGCATGGCGGGCGCCTTCTTGTGCGCGGCGTATTCCATGCCCACGGGGGAACAGGGCACCGCCAGCGACAGGCGGGGATGCCTTGCGGAACGGATGCTCTCCCATACGGCGGAGAGATCCGTCTCGGTGACGGAAACAGGTGCCGTCAGCGCGGTGGAGACCAGGGAGGCGATGGTCTTGCCGGAGAGCTGATCCGCTTTGCTGCCGTTCATCGGCGGCAGCTCGATGGCGTCAACACGCAGGCGGTCGAGGCTCCGGGCCATTTCCAGCTTTTCCTTGAAGGTCAGGGCGTCTTCGCGCATATTGTTGGCGATGCGGAGAGTCGTGTCGATCAGCTTGATGGTTTTCATGCTTTTGCTCCTGTTCCGATCATGATAGGCGGTGTCTGGTCCTGCTGTAAGAAAAGCCCCAGAAATCATACGACTTCTGGGACGACTTTCACAAATCGCGGTACCACCCGGATTCCCCCTCGCGGGAGCTCTCATCAGCGCTCTGTCAAGCGCCATGCCATGGTCACGGGGCAAGCCGGATCTCCCTACCGGGATACCATTCAGGAGATCTGCTCGGGCAGGAGACTGCCTTTCGTCGCCACACCGGCTTGCACCGACCGCCGGCTCTCTGCAGTGGGAAGACGAGGACATAGTGCCGTCATCGCATTTGTAATCATAACTTGTGTTCCGGGAACGGAACGCTCTGAAGTTTAGCCCATCGGGGGGAGATTGTCAAGACGGCAGCCCGCCCCTCTGTCCAAAAAACAGCGGCAGTACAAGCTTACCGCACAATGCGCGGCGTGGGGTGGGGCGTCGGGGTGGCGGAATCCTCCACGGGTTCCGGGGTGGCCATGGGAACGGGGGAAGCGGTCGGTACGGGACTGGGCGTGGGGACCGGGGTCGGGGAGGCGACGGGGGTCAGTTCCTTCGCGTACAGCTTCTGCAGCGTCTCCACGGTGGCAACACCGCTGGCCCGCAGTCCGTTGGCCTCCTGGAAGGCTTTGACCGCGGCCACGGTACCGTCCAGATAAGTGCCGGAGCATTTGCCGCTGTAGTAGCCCAGTTCCTTCAGCTTCATCTGCAGCCACCAGACAGCCTCGCCGCTGTCATTCTTTTTCAGCTCCGTCAGGGGCATGGGCGGTTTCGCGCCGGAGATGTAGACCGGTTCCTGGGTGGGCTGCGGCGTGGCTACGGGGAGCATGGTGCGTTTGTTCAGCGCGGGCTTGATGATGGAGGCTTTCAGCTCCGGATCGGCCGGCAGCTTGTAGGTGATGGTGCAGATGGTGCCGGCCTCCACATAGTCATAGATCCACTTGGCGTCGGCCACCTGCAGACGCACGCAGCCGTGGGAAGCCCGGCGTCCCAGCCGGTCGTAGCTGCGGACAGACAGGTCGGTGGTGCTGACGGTGTTGTAGATGACGGAGTGGAAAGCGATGCCGGCGTTGATGCGGGTCCAGTACCGGGCGTAGTCGCCCCACTTGGGGAAATAGCACCAGGTGGTCTTGTAGCCGCTGATGATCCAGTCGCCGGCATCGGATGGATTTTCCTTTGTGCCGGAGGAGCACATCATCTGCTTGACGACAACGGTATAGTCCCCGTTCTCGTCCCGGGCATAGGCGGTGACGATCTGATTGGTCACGTCCACCACCAGGTGGTAGGCGGGCTGCTCGGGACGGGGCGTGGTGCGGGGCGTCTCATTGGCTCCGACCACATGAGCGTCGTTGAAGAGGGCGTTCCACGTCCTTTCATCCACCGCGCCGGTCACATCCAGGGCGTTCTGCTTCTGGAACGCTTTGACGGCGTTGCGGGTATGACCGAGGAAGTTGCCGGAGATCGGGCCGGTGTAATAGCCGAGATCCGTCAGCCGCTGCTGGATCAGCTTGACCTTCTCGCCCTTGCTGTTGTAGGCGTATTTCTTCGTGTAGGGGATCGTGTTGTCCTGCAGATCTTCCTCGCCGTCCGGAACGGAGACGATGTCCTCCTGCACGGGCGGAGCCGGAGTCGCGCTGGCCTTTTCAGACCGGCCCACCGCCTGGTCGGAGAAGAGAAGCTCTTGGGTGGCGATGTCCGCGCTGCCGGTCGCGCTGAGGCCCATCTTGGTCTGGAAGGCCTTCACCGCTTCCTGCGTGGCAGCCAGATAGTTGCCGGAGACCTTTCCGCCGTAATAGCCCAGATACAGCAGGCGCGTCTGCAGCCGCTTCACGTCGTTACCGTGGGTGCCCAGCTGCATGGGGCGATACTTCGCGGCGGCCAGGGCTGCCTGCACGTTTTCATCCGCGTCGCTGCCCTCGCCGAGACCGAAGTCCTGTTTGAATGCCGTCATGGCTTCGGCGGTGCGCTCGCCGTAGTGACCGCTGATTTCGCCTTCATAGTACCCCAGCCGCGCCAGATGGATCTGGGCCGTCCGGACGTTCTCGCTCCACAGTCCGAGCGTCAAGGTCTCCGCCGACGCCCATGCGCACAGGAGCAAGGCCGCTGTCAGCAGCAGGATCACTGTCAGTCGCTTCATCGTTTCCAGCCTCCGAGGATAAGTGTTACAAAATGCAGGGGGTATTGTAACTGTTTCTTAATGCAAAAGCAAGGGGGCAGGGGAGGTTTTCTTGCGCGATCCGCCATGAAAAAGCACAGCGAAAACCGTATCGGACCGGCCTTCAACTGTGCTTCCGCAGACATTCCGGGATTTGTAACAAATCCGGGATCCCCGTCCCCGCCGAGCCGGAGATCAGTCTTCTTCGCCGTCGATCTCGTTTTCCTCGGCTTCCAGCTTCCGGATAAAGAGATCGAAAAGGGCTTCGTTCAGCGCGTCGTCGGTGACGGCCTCATAGCAGTCCTCATCGTTTTCGTCCCGGGTGACCAGCATGAAAACGATCTCGGCCTCCTCCTCTTCGCCGTCTTCCTCGTCCAGAGGCTCAAGCGCCAGGTAGGTATCGTCCCGGTATTCCAGCACGTCCACCAGCCGGAAGGAAACCTCTTCGCCCTCGTCGTCGATCAGTTCAAAGATGCCGTCAAATTCTTCAGACATGGGGTGATCCTCCTGATAAATTATTGCGTCATCACCGTGCGCCAGCGGAGCACCTGCTCCTCCCGTACGGCGATGCCGATAAACCGGTTCTCAAAGTACACGCGGACGGGACTGCGCTCCGGAAGCTCCCGCGCGCCGTCCAGCCTGTCCGCGGGCAGAACGGTGCCGCATCGGGCCATCTTCTCCATCTGATCCGGGATCTGCAGCGACGGCAGATGCCCCAGCGGCCAGTCGGGCGGAAGAAGATGCTGCGCCAGCGTGCCCTCTTCCGCATAAGCCGCGGCTTCATCCAGCGTCAGGGTATGCGCAAGGTCAAAGGCGCCGCTCCGGGCGCGGAGCAGGAACCGCATATGGGCCGGACATCCGCAGAGCCGTCCCAGATCCTCGCACAGGGAACGGATGTAAGTGCCGCGCCCGCAGTCCACCGTCATCAGCACCCCGTGGCGGGGCGTCTCGCCGTGGAGGGTGATGCGCTCGATGTGCACCGTGCGCAGGGGAGCCTCTGCCTCCACCCCTTTGCGGGCCAGCTTGTAGAGAGGGTGGCCGCCCTGCTTGACCGCGCTGAAGACGCCGGGCCGCTGCAGGATATCGCCGGTCAGAGCGTCCGCCGCGGCGCGCACCTGCTCCATGGAGGGATACGCATTCCCCTCCGCCGTGACCGAGCCCTGGGCATCCTGCGTATCGGTGGCCTGCCCGAAGGCGACCTCCGCCACATAGGTCTTTTCCTTATCCACCAGGTAGTCGAAGAGCCGCGTGGCCTGACCGATCATGACCGGCAGCACCCCGGCCGCCTCCGGGTCGAGCGTCCCCGCGTGGCCGATGCGCCGCTCATTGGTCAGGCGCTTCGCGGCGCCGACGACGGCGGCGGAGGACATGCCGGGCGGCTTCAGGATATTCAGAAAACCGTTCATGTCATCTCCCTGTCCATCGACTCGCACAGCGCGGCGCAGACCGTCTCCGCGGCCTGATCGAGGGTCATGCCCGTCAGCGTGCAGCCGGACGCGCGCATGTGTCCCCCGCCGCCAAAGGCGTGGGCGACCCGATCGACCGTATAGGGTTTGACGGAGCGGAGGCTGGCCTTGACCTTGTCCTCATGCTCGCGGAGCAGCACCGCGGCCTGTACGCCGCGCACCGCGAGTCCCTGGTTCACCACGTTGTCCGCGTGCTCCGGCAGGGCGCCGCAGTCCGCGAAGTCCTGCCGCGACAGGGTGAGGACCGCCAGCGTGCCTCCGCGGAGCAGCCGCATGCGCTCCACCGCGCGTGCCCTCAGCCGGATGTGGGCTTCCGGCGCCAGCACAAACAGCCGGCGGTTCAGGTCGTTCAGCGAGAGCCCGGCATCCATCAGCCGCGCCGCCGCCCGGAAGGCTGCCGCGCTCGTGTTGTCAAAGCTGAAATTGCCGGTGTCGGTGGCGATGGCGGTGTAGAGGCAGGCGCACAGCGGATCGTCCAGGGGGATCTCCAGCGCGTCCGCCAGCGCCAGCACCAGCATGCCGACCGCCGGCGCGTCCCCCTCCACCCAGTTGATATCGCAGTAGCCGGGGTTGGTGCCGTGGTGATCGATCTGGACGGTCCGAACTGCGCGGGACTTCATCGCTGCAAAAGCCTCCGCGTCGCCGATCCGGCCCATGCGGTCACGGCTGGCGATGTCAACGGGCAGAAGCAAATCAAAGCGCTCCGCATCGCCCAGCGTGTCGCAGCACCGGATGCTGTTGGCCCCGGGGAGGAAGGCGACCTGCTCCGGCACGGGGTCTATGCAGAAGTTCTCCACGCGCTTGCCCATGCGCTCCAGCATCAGCCGGAGAGCCAGCGCCGAGCCGATGGTGTCGCCGTCGGGGCTGATATGGCTGAAGATCGCCACGCTGTCGGCGGCGCGGATGGCGTCCGCCACGGCCCGCATGTCCTCAAGCATCGGTCTCGTCCTCCTCCGGCGGCGGAAGCTGATCCGCGCCGACCTCGTGCAAGACCTGCGCAATGTGTGCCCCGTAGGCGATGTTGCGGTCCTCGGTGAAGATCAGCTCCGGGCTCTGCCGGATGATCATCTCTTTGGCCAGACTGTGCCGGATGAAGCCGGACGCGCTCTTCAGGGCGTCCATCAGCGGCTGGCGGCGGTCCTCCTCCAGCACGCTGACATAGATCTTCGCATAGCGCAGATCCCGGGTGACCTCCGCGCGGGTGATGGAAAAGGTCCCGTCGATCCGCGGATCCCGCAGCTCGTCGCGGATGATGCGGTCGACCTCGCGCCGCACCTCCTCGGAGATGCGGTCGATGCGGTTGTAGGTATTTCGGGTGGTGGGCATGAGTGGGTCTCCTTATGATGCGGTCGATTGGGATCTATGGAACCTTTGGGGCGCTCCGGGAGGGCTTTGTTCCCCAAGATCCGGAAACGGGCGGAAACGGGGATCATGCGTCCTCTGTCCGGAATGCGCAATACCCCTCGTAACGGTAACTGGCGTCGATGCCGTGCATATAGACTTCCCGGCCATCGGCGGCGTCGGTCAGGGCGCCTGCGAGCAGGAGGCGCAGCTCGGTGTCCCGGACCGGACTGCGCTCCATGGCGGCCATATAGTCGTCACGGGAGATGCGCTGCCAGTCCACGACCTGCCCCAGGGCAGCGCGGAGCATAACGTCCAGCCAGATGCGGGCGGCGCGGCCGTTGCCCTCAGGGAAGGGGTGCGCAATGTTCATCTCCACGTATTTTGCGACGATCTCGTCGAAGGTGGATTGCGGCATGGCGCTGATCTGGCGGAGGGCGTCGTCCAGGTACAGGGCGGATGCAAAACGGAAACCGCCCTTGGCAAGGTTGAGCGTCCGCGTCTTCCCCACGAAGTCGCAGATCTCCGCAAACAGCCAGCGGTGAATCGCCTGCAGCTCCGCGTACGTGCCGACCTCCACGGTATCCAGCACCCGCTCGTCCCACAGACGGCGCGCCTGCCGTTTGCTGATGCGCTCTTCTTAAAGCTGGAACGCAAGGCCGTCAAGGCCGAGCTTGTTGGGCAGGGACATAGACGCGGCCTCCTTTCAGCGGCTTTCAGCGTATTTGTCGTGAAGGCGGCGGACGGTCGATCCAGCCAGGATGTGTCGTCGGAACAGTCTTCCTCACTAAATTCGGAGGGAATGCCATTCTGCTCGCACCGTACGCCCTGGTGTTCATTCCCGCGGCGGTGTCTGTGCAAAGTCACGGCCGGAGACCTTCATCGCTCCGGCCGTGACTTTGGGGCGTTACCTCGGGATCTCCTCCATGATGAAGCACTCCACGATGTCGCCGATCTTGATATCGTTGTGGCCCTCCAGGCTCATGCCGCACTCGTAGCCCGCGGCCATCTCGCGGACGTCGTCCTTGAGGTGGCGGAGGCTGGAGAGCTTGCCCTCGTGCACGACCACGTTGTCGCGCAGGAGACGGACCTGGGCGTTGCGCTGCACCTTGCCGTCGGTGACGTAGCAGCCGGCGATGATGCCCGCGCCGGTGATCTTGAACACGTTGCGGACCTCGGCATGGCCCAGCAGCACCTCGCGGTACTCCGGCTCCAGCAGGCCCTTCATGGCCAGCTCCATATCCTCGATCGCCTTGTAGATGACGGTGTAGAGGCGGACGTCCACCTTCTGCTTCTCGGCGGCTTCCCGGGCGGAGGCGTCCGGCCGGATGTTGAAGCCGATGATGATCGCGTTGAAGGCGGAAGCCAGGTTCACGTCGTCCTTGGTGATGGCGCCGGCAGCGCTGTGCAGCACGCGGATCTTGACCTCGTCGCTGCTCAGTTTCTCCATGGCCTGCTTGACAGCTTCCACGGAGCCCTGCACGTCCGCCTTGATGATCAGGTTCAGGGTGGTCACCTTGCCCGCCTCGATGGAGGAGAACAGGTTCTCCATGCTCATCTTGGCCATGGTGGCCTCGCGGCTGGCGCGGATCTTCTCGCGGCGCTCGTCCGCGACCTGGCGGCTCAGGTGGTCGTCGCCCACGGCGATCATCTCGTCGCCCGCGCTGGGCACGTCGTCAAAGCCCATGATTTCCACAGGCATGGACGGACCCGCCTCGTTCACGCGCTCGCCCTTGTCGTTGATCAGCGCGCGGACCTTACCGGAGGCAAGGCCGGCGATGATGCTGTCGCCCACGTGCAGCGTACCGTTCTGCAGCAGCACGGTGGCCAGCGGGCCCCTCGCCTTGTCCAGCTTCGCCTCGATGATGACGCCGCGGCCCAGGCGGTTCGGGTTCGCCTGCAGCTGGAGCATATCCGCCTGCAGGAGGATCATCTCCAGCAGCTCGTTCACGCCCTGGCCGGTCACAGCGGACACGGGCACACAGATCGTTTCGCCGCCCCAGTCTTCGCAGACAAGGCCGTACTGGGTCAGGTCCTGCTTGACGCGGTCGGGGTTGGCGTCCGGCTTGTCCATCTTGTTGATCGCCACGATGACCGGCACTTCGGCGGCCTTGGCGTGGTTAATGGATTCGACGGTCTGGGGCATGACGGAGTCGTCCGCGGCGACCACCAGCACGGC
>JAEEGL017283476.1_pt1 | contig 10179 bp, 10 predicted proteins | sample 9134231 | NCBI WGS metagenome assembly JAEEGL01 (sample SAMN16246548, study PRJNA631951) | gut metagenome | biome: gut microbiome; feature: rumen; material: fiber-attached | host: Bos | place: Iran: Karaj | collected 2018-10
AAATCGTGTTATACTTTTTATAATGTTCAGAGATTTCATAAAAAAAATCCTTCATCAAAGGAGAAGCTAAATCATCTATAGTTATTTTTGCTACCGCTTTTTCACAATTTTCAGCATTTTTTAATATTAAAGATAAAAATTCTTTTTCTAATTGTATTGAAACAAAGGCGAACATCTAAACAGCTCCTGTTAATATATTTATGCATCTTTTTGATTCTTTATTTGCTCTAGTTTTTCTTTCCAATAATCTCTAAGTTTTTCCCATTGTTCAGGTGTATATTTTCTTTGTTCTTTTGTTACAGAAAAATATTCTTTTATTCTTTTAGAAAGGTATTCAAAAACCCCTAAACCATATTTTTTATATAAATAAATAAAATAATTTGGTTGAACTCCGAACCAATCTTGAAAACCATTACACTCTCTACATTGTGCATGGCAATTTAAAGGGTCTAATAATAACCATTCGATTTTTCTAGAAACAAAATGTCCAGGATGCATTAATTTTCTGGCCTCAGGGCTATTTTTATCCACTTTCTTGCCACAACAACAGCAAGTAAAATTATCTCTATATCTAACCCAAGTCTGAAAAGAATCTACTGCTTCTTTTTTAATTTTATTTAATTCTTTTCTTGGATCAATTTTTTGAAATTTTGTTTTGCATTTATTTGGTCTAATAAATTGTTTTGTTTCTGCATTATAAACACAATTGAAACCTTTATTACAAGGCTCAGTTTTTTTTCGCCTATTTAATTCAATACAACCATCACAAAGTTTAATTCTTGCCATAATTAGTCCTCACTTGGTTTTATAACAGTTGCCTGATTATTTAAAGTACGATTATCTATCTCTTCAAACTTTTGTCTTTCCTCTGGTGTTGTCATTTTGTTTAATTCCGACACCATTTCTAAATATTTTTTCATCCTATATTTTTTTAAATCTCTGTCTGACATATTATTTTGTTTTTCAAACTCTTCTAGAGAATTTTTATAAAACTCTTCAAATGTCATGTCCATCATACGATCATGAAATTTAGCCCAATAATCTTTTACCCTATCAATAAATTGTTCTTTTGTCATCCTATTCACTTTTTCGTTTTTTATATCTTCTAATTCTTCCATAAAATTCTCCTATTCCAAAATTATTTTTCTAAATAAGATTGTCCATCTTTTTTAGATACAAAAATTACATTATCTGCTGCTTCTATTGCATCTTTATCTGCTTCACCAGTAATCAAAATAATTTGTGTATTTAATTTACTAGCAACATTTTGAAGAAATCTAAATGCATTCTTTTTATATGCATTATCTTTTGTGCTGTGAAGAAATTTGAATGATTCATCTAATAATAAAGGGCATTCTACTTTTGGTTTTACCAATGCTCTGCAACATAAAAGTATTGCTGTAGAAACAAGATCTCTAAGTCCACCACCTCTACCAGATTCTATATCGTAAATTTCGCCATCTTCTTCTATACACGCAGAAATAGATGCTTTTGATCCTTCTGAATTTAAAATCAACTTTAATTTTAAACTATCTTTATTAAAAACTTCAAAAAGCGCACAATTAACTACACTTTCAATAAAATTTATTGCCTCATTCCTGGTATTTAAAATTATTTTATTGATACAATTTTTACTTTTTTCATATAAAATAGTATTCTCTTCTTGCAAAGATAAATCTTTTTTAAACTCTTCTAATTTGTTTTTTAACGCTTCATAATTAAATTTAAATTGATTATAATCTTCGCTTTCTCTAAGAAAAATACTATTGTTGTTTTGAACTCTCTTCTTCAAATCTTCTAACACCTTCATTAACCTCTTTTGTCAGTTTTTCTATTGTTAAATCTAAATCTTCTGGTTTTATACCTAACTCTGCTAATTCTTCAATTACTTGTTGCTTTCTTGTTTTTAATTCTATAAGCTTATTACATATTTCTTGATTTTCTTTTTTCTTTAGCTCAATCTGTTTTTCTATTTGCTCTGCTTTTTGCAAAATTTCAGTAACTTTATTTTGATCCACAATTTTGCTCCTCCTTATAAGATGTTTCACAACAACAAGTCGGCTCATAACATTTTTCAGTAGTATAAAAATATCTATCAAAAGGTTTCTTTGCAACAAAATAAGTTTTTTCATTATCTGCTTCAATTACAAGTGGAGCTGGCAATTCTTGCATTAATGCATTTACTGTATCTTGATAAAAACTTACAAGATATTTTGCTTTTTCTAATTTATGAATATAATTTATTAAAACTTCTGCTTTTAAAATATCGTCTTCTTGAAATTTATGATTATCATCTGTAGATATATTTTTTAAATAAATAGTTTCTTCAAAATCAGTATTGATTCTTAAAAGTCTATTGTAAAATTTATCTTCATTTTCACAAATTAATCTTTCCAAATCTTTATTCATTTTATCTCCTTTAATTTATCCTCTATATAGTTAATTATACCAACTTCTACATCATTTTTCTTTAACAAATTTATTATATCACCTGAAGAATTATTCACCAATTCATTATCTAAAAGCATATCAACGAATTTGCTTTCAAAAGTTTTATCTAATTTATTCTCCTCCGTATTAGAAACTTCTAACAAAGATTTGACTTTTAAAGGTATATGTTCAACCCTTAAAGAATCTGAATCTAATAAAATAACTTCTGGAATTCTGTTTAATTGCAATTCTTTAACTGTAGATCTCATCAAAGAACCAGGATTTATATATCTTGTTCTACCCACAGTAATATCAAAAGGATAATGATAATGACCACAAAAAACAAGCTTATAATCATTTTCTTGACACTCCTTATATTCAAAATTTTCTTTTGTCCCACTTGGCATTATATAATCATGAATTAAAGCAATTTTATTATTACTTTTTCCATTGAATTCTTCACGATTATAATAATGAAAGAAGTCCATATTTTTTGGTGCTTCAATATTTATGTAATGCATCTTTTCTAAAATACCAAAACTTGTCCCTTTTAAATCTCCATTTACGTTTTTACAATCATGGTTTCCAATTAAAGAAGTCCAACCTCTTATTAAATCAGAAAGTTCATACATAATAGACTCAAAATAATCTTCTACATAACTATTAAAGAAATCACCTAGACAAATAATTTGTGCATTATTTTCTTGTGCAATAATATTTATTTGTCTTATTTTGTCTTTAAGCTCTTCAAAATAAGTTTCCTTTCTAAATACTGGTGCTATATATTTTATGTGTAAATCACCAACTATAATATAATTATTCATTGCCTATCCTTTCTGTTCTTTTAGTTATTTCTTATATTTTTGAAAAATGCTTCTGTATTTTCTTTTTCAAGTTTTTTAATATATTCTTTTAAGTCTGAATTTTCTTTTTGATAATGCTCTATTTGATGCAAACTTCTTTCTTTAAATAAAACTTCAGCTCTTATTCCCATTGTGCTATATAAATTTCTTATTATTTCTGCCACTAAACCCCAAGTAGGTGCTTCATTATGTCTTCTTGGGGCAGATAAAACTTTATAAATATATAAAAACTTATCTTCTAAATCAACTTCTAATAAACCTGCCCAATCTGGAATTTCTTTAGGATCTAATAAGCCTTTTGGAGTTATATAGTAAAAATAATTTGAAATGCATTTTGCCGATCTTTGCTTATTCAAATTTTCTACATCTTTTTTAAAATCTTGTTTGCTTGCTTTAATTTCAAAAACTATAACATCGTTTCCATTATTTGTAGAGATAACTACATAATCAGCACTTCTCATAGCAGTTCCACTAAAACCTGTTCCCATTCTTATCTCTTCAAGACAGCAAAACTCTCTTTTATTACCGTATTTTAAATTTAATGCTTCATAGATCTTTGCTGTTTTTTCTTTATCAGTCATGTAAGATACTCCCACATAATGGACATTTGTCAAAATCTCTTAATAAATTTTGTTTTTCTAAAAGCATATTGTTTATCTCTCTATTTATTTCTTCATACTTTATACACAACTTTGATTCTTCTATTTGATATTTATTTACTTTTTCTTGTATTTTTAATAGCTTCTTTAAAAAAATCAAATCTGGCAATCCTATCTTTATTAAAGAATTATTTATTTTTTGTAATTTTTGATGCTCACTGATCGTTTTTTCTATTTTTTCATTGTCATTTTTTATTTTTAAAAGATTTTTTAATAAATTAATATCTTTTTTAAAGTTAAAAGCATCTATTTTTTCTTTATTTAAATTATATTGATTTACATTAGTGTTTATATGTTTTTCAATCAAAACAGTGTTATAACTTAATTTTGACAACTTTTCGAGCATATTAAATTTGTTTTCATAAGCTTCTTTTATGCTTTTTAATAAATCTACTCTTTCTTTCTTTTTAACAGTGTTTTCTTTCAAAACATCTAATTTAGACGAATCTTCTTCAATTTTAGATTTTAAATATTTAATGTTAGAATTTGCTTGACGAATATCTGCATTTATTCTGTCCATCAATTTATCAACAATATCAATACCACAAATAACACCAATAATTTTTGATTTATCATAATCAGAAAGAGTTATAAAAAAATGCGGATCAAATTGCGAATACATACAAAGTGATAAATTATTGTTTCCAAATTCTATATTTGTTTTCCCTAATTCCTTAAAATATTCAAATGGAATTTCTTTTCCAACTCTTTCAAAAGATTTCCCATTTGCAGTTGCAATATTATTTTTCTTTCCTCTTTCTCTTATAAAAATAGAACTATCAGAAAAATTTATCTCTACTTTGCAAGATTTTTCACCTTTTCTTATATATGATTCTGGCATCTTACCAGTTAAAATAGACGATATTGCTCTAAAAATTGTAGATTTTCCTGATTCAGTGTTTCCGACGATAACATTTAAACCATTTGTAAATGGAATTTCCCCCTTTTTCCATTGTTGAAAGTTTTCTAATTTAATTAAATTGATATTCTTCATATTTAAAATTATGCAAAATGGCAGCATGTTAGATAACACACTGCCATTTATAATTTATTTGCAATATTTATAAGTTGCTTTTTCTACACACTCAATTTCTACGCCTTTCTTTCTAAAATCAGAAATTAAAGAGCGAAGATTTTTATAAGTCTTTTCATTATGGACATTATATAATCTTTTTGTGAGTGTGCTTGCTTTAACTTTTTTGCCTGTTTTAAGCAAATTCCAAGCTTTTTCTGTTTTTGTTAATGGTGCTACTTTTGGCATAATTCTTTTCTCCTTCAGTTTTCTTTATTTCTTTACTTCTTTTATTTACGACCTTTAAAACTCTAGCTTAAATAAATGGTCTTTATCTAAACTCAATTTAGAACCTTCCAGTTTTTTTGCTTTATAAATAACAAAATCACCCAACTCTACTTTTGAACTCAAATAAGCATAAATTTTTTCACTTACCATAACTTCGTATGAATTATAAGAATCATCAGTTATATAAAGAATAACATATTTATTACCTTTTTTGCTCTTTTTAATTTCAACATCAATTAAATATCCACATAAAATAGCGTTTGATTTTTCTGGCAATTTTTCAAATGTATCATAATCTAAACAATTTTGTAGTTCAGGTTTGCTTCTATCTATATGATTATTTAAAATTATTCCTAAATGTTTACTTTGTTTAGTTCTAAGATTTTCAGTAAACAAAACTGCTAATGAGTCTTCATACTTGTTTTTTGTCCACCATGTTTCTATCTCTTCTTTATAATTAGGCAATGAATCAAAACTTCCTAAAGCAATTAAAGGAACAATTGCTCTTTTTGTGATTTTCTTTCCTTTAATATATTCTAAAAAGTGATTAAAAGATTGATATGGTTGGCCTTTTTCTATTTTATCGGCTACTGTAGATCCAATTCCTTTGACTAATGAGAAACTCCAGTATATTTTTTTATTTTTATCATCAAAATAGAATCCAGCTTTTGATTTATTTATATCTGGAGGCAAAATTTCATAACCAAATAAGCTTGCCATCTTCATAGCAGTTTGTATGTTATATTTATCTGTTTCTGTTCCTGCTGAAACTATAAAAGAAGCTTTTAAAAATGCTAAAGGATAATAATATTTTAACCATGCACACCAATAACCTAAAACTGAATATGCTGTAGAATGCGCTTTACAGAATGCATAACCGGTCATTTCCTCAAACAATCTTTTTGCTTCTTCCAGGCTTAAGCCTTTTTCTTGTGCTTTTTGCAAAAACTTGCTTTCAATATGCTCTCTGTGATCTTTCCATTTAATAATATTTTTTCTAAAAATATTTGCCTCATATAATGTGAAATCTAAAAATTTCATTACAATTTCCATTTTAGATTCGTCATAAGCAAGAATATAATGGGTCTTTTTTAAGATTTCATCTATTTCAGGAATTCCAAATTTTTGAATATTATCTGGATTGAATCTATTATTGACATATTTATCTAATGAACCAGAGATCAAACCTGCTGGTCTAAATAATGTATTTAAAATAATTATATCTTCTAAGCATTCTGGTTTTATCTTTTTAAGATAGCCTTTCATCCCCGCGGACTCCATTTGGAAGACATTGTCCGTTAATGCTGTCTGATATATTGATTTAAACACTTTCTTATCATCTAAATCTATTTTTAATAAATTTACTTCCTCTCCATACATAACTTTTATTTGATTTAAAACATGTTTTATAAAAGTCATTGTAGAAAGACCTAAAATATCAAATTTAATTAAACCGGTATGTCCTATATCATTCTTATCAAATTGACTTACTAAGAAATTTTCCTTCTCCACTTTTGTGTTCATCATAGGACAAATATTTCCTATTGTTTCGCTAGAAATAACTATTCCTGCAGCGTGTTTTGACATCTGTCTAGGAAAACCAAGAAAATATTTTACTTTATCAAAAACTTCTTTATTGTCTTCAATTATTTTTTTAGCATCTGGATTTGTTTCTTCTGCTTCTTCAAGTGTATCATATTCATCCCAAGGAATTGCTGAAGAAAGCTTATTTGCATCCTCTATAGGAATATTTAAAACTCTACAAACATCTTTTATTCCAGATTTAATTTTGATTTGCGAAACTGAACAAATTTGTGAAATCTTATCTGCTCCGTATTTATCTTCTAAATATTTGATTACTTCGCCTCTTCTCTCATCTTCAAAATCAGAGTCTATATCAGGAGCGGCTTCTGCTCCTTTTCTACCTGCATTATAAAATCTTTCAAAAATTAAACCAAATTTTATAGGATCTATATTTGTTATTCTAAGCAAATAAGCAATTAAGCAACCCCCAGCTGAATTATGAACAGTTACTCCTGAAACAGTATAATTATGAACATCTTCTATCTGCAAATCATAAACTTTCCCTGTATAATTAAATTCTTCGATTTTTTCAATGCTTATTTCATTATGCAATGCATCATTCATTAATTTTAATTCTTTTCCTGTTAATAAGCAAAATTCCAAATTATTCTTTTTACAATATTTTTTTGCAGCTTTGATTTTATTTAAAGTTTTTTCTTGATTAAGCTTCCAATCTGCTTTTATTTCGACTAAAACTTTTTTTCCATTTTTATAGTAAAGTAAAAAATCTGGTTTATAATAATGTTCTTCTTTATTATATGTATAAGGAATTAATAAATTAGGTCTTTCAAATTTTGTTATATTGCTAGAGTTTTCCCAGACATTTAAAGCTTTTAATTCCCAAGATGATTGATAAAAAATATTGCTAATATTCTTTTCAGAATAAAATTTTCCTGTTATATATCCATTCTTTTTTGTGCATCTATCTATTAAAGTCGGATCTTTTTTATAATTTTCTTTAGTTTTTTCTCCTATCGCTTTTTTTGCTTCAGGATGCAATTGATAATGTTTTATTAAACCAAGACTTATTTTTTCTCTGAGATTTGTCTCTTTCATCAATTTTTTAATAGTGTTTGAATTTTTAGTTCTTGATTCTATTTTTTTATTTGCATTTCCACCAGCCATAATAATTTTTTTCTTTAAAATTGGGTCGGAAAACATTTTTTTATTAAAACATTTTATGCACAAAAACTCGTCCTTTTTTGCTACACTATATTTTTCAATCAATCTTCTTTTTATTTTTTTTATGGTTGTATATCTTTCTTTTCCGCAATCTGGGCATTTTATTAAAACTTTTTGTCTAGAAGTTTTAGGTCCTAAAAGAATATCACCCACTTTTAAATCTTTAGCGGCTATAAAACCTATATCTTTTTTAAATATTTTATGATCAGACGTGCATTCTATTTTTTCTCCATTAGATAAGAAAAGTCTTATGCAATTTTCATTTTTCACGTCATATTCAAAATGATTTAATATTTTTTTATTTTCTAAGCTAAAAGTTGCAGCTTTTTTATTTAATAAAAGATCTTTTTTCTCAATTCCTATTGGAGATCTTGATTCAGTACGGACCTTTGTTCCTGGTAAAAAACAACCTCTGCCGGGACCCACAAAAATTCCTTTTTCTCTACAGAAATTAAATAAATCTTCCATTACCAGAAAATAGTTTATAAAACCTACTTCTTTTATAACAGCAAATTCTTTTTTCATTCTGTCTATGTAGACAGGATTGTTTTCTACACCACGGAATTTTAAACCTTTTGCTAAAAGATTTAATAAATGTTCTTCTTCAGTAGCATAACCACCTTTAAGGATTGGAAGCTTAATCTCTTCTGTATCTAATTTAGGGGGTTCTCCTTCTAAAACTTTTTGTGTATTGTTTATTGCTGCTTCTATATCTGATTCGGAAAGTGAAGGATGGTATTTTTTGAATTCTTTTCTTACATCATCTTCTGACATTATATACATTGAAGAAAGAGTACCCACATCTTCATCTTCCCTGCCCCATCCTGCTTTGTTCATCAAAATTAAAAACCTTCTATAATCGACTTCATCTTTCCAACAAAAATGTGCATCACAAGTAGCAAGAAGTGGGATGTTATGTTTTTTAGATAATTCCACCATTGCAGAATTAACCTTAATTTGATCTGGCAAATTATGAGGCATTATTTCTATATAAAGATTTTCTTTTAAAATTTCTTTATATTTTAAAAGCATTTCTTCTGCTTCTTTAATTTTATCTGCTAAGATTAATTCTGGAACTAAACCAGAAATACATGCTGTTGAAAAAATTATTCCTTCATTATATTTTTTAAGCATTTCAAAATCTATCCTAGGATTGTAATAAAAACCTTCCATGAAAGACAGAGAAGAAAGTTTATATAAATTCTTAACTCCCTTCTCTGTCTTCGCTATTGCTAATAAGTGAAATGCTTTTCTATGATCTTTATCTTTTAAAGTTGCATCCGGAGTAAAGTAAAATTCTTCCCCGGGATAGTATTTTATACCCGCATCTTTCAATTTTTTAGAAAATTTATAAATATGACTACAATTACCATGATCAGTAATTGCTATTTTATCCATATTTAGCTCTTTCAATCTTTTAATTAATTTTTCTGGTGAAATTAAGGCATCACCTAAAGAAAAATAAGAATGGGTATGGCAACTATAAAACATTATTCCTCGTCTATGTCAGAGTTTGATAACTCTTCTTCAAAATCATTTTCAGAAGAAATAGAAAAATCTTCTTTTGAATTTTCCCAAATTTGCTTTGCTCTTTTCTTAATTTCTTCTACAATTTTATTATACAAATCATTTTTCAATTCAGGATTAGATTCTATCTTTTCATAAATTTCATAAGAAGAATTGGCAATTTTTTCATCATTATAAATATATGCTCTGCTACCTTCTTTCTTTAAAAAACCAAACCAAATAGCATAATCTATAATTTCTTGAACAGTATCCCAACCTTTTTTAAAATCTAATGAAAAGATTCCTTCACCATAGGGAGGGGCAACTTTGTTTTTTGTAAATGTGACTTTTACACGATTTGCAGATTTTACATCATCTCTATCTTTTACTGTCTCTATTTTTGCAAATTTCAAACGCATAGAAGAAAGAAATTTTAAAGCTCTTCCACCAGGAGTAGTTTCTTGTGGTCCAAAACTTTTTCCAAAGCCAGATTTGACTTTATCCATCAAATGATTAATAAAAATTACATTGCAGTTATGTTTAGCAGCAATAGGGTTTAACAAAACTAGTTGATTTTTGAATTTTTTAGGGAAGAGTGGCATACCATTACCTTCGAGCTCTTCCGATTGAATATTGTCCAATGTAGCGAGAGCAG
>JAEEGL011300453.1_pt1 | contig 10178 bp, 8 predicted proteins | sample 9134231 | NCBI WGS metagenome assembly JAEEGL01 (sample SAMN16246548, study PRJNA631951) | gut metagenome | biome: gut microbiome; feature: rumen; material: fiber-attached | host: Bos | place: Iran: Karaj | collected 2018-10
AGGAAGAGGTATTGGAAGTGGTCTTGGAAAAACAGCTGGAAAAGGACACAAAGGTCAAAAAGCTAGAACAGGCGGAAAAATTAGAAGAGGATTTGAAGGTGGACAAACACCTTTATATAGAAGATTACCTAAAAGAGGATTTAAAAATCACTTTGCTAAAGAATACGCTGTTGTTAACTTAAGTGATTTAGAAAAATTTGAAAATGGAACTACAGTTAACGCTGAATTATTACTTTCTGAAGGAATAATTAGAAAAGAATTAGATGGCGTTAAAGTATTAGGTAATGGAACATTAACTAAAAAATTAACTGTTGTAGCTGCAAAATTCTCAAAAACTGCTGAAGAAAAAATACAAGCTGCAGGTGGAAAGACTGAGGTGATGTAGTATGTTAGAAAGCATCAAACAAATATTCTCAGTTAAAGATATTAGAAAGAAACTTTTATTTACTTTCGCAATATTATTAATATTTAGAATAGGTACATTTATTACAATACCTGGTCTAGATAAAATTACAATAAATCAACAATTAGGTGCAGGATCAAATGGTCTAACTGCAATGATCAACTTGATTTCAGGTGGAGCATTTAGCAGATTATCTATATTCTCAATGACTATAGGACCATACATCACAGCATCTATCGTATTAAACTTATTACAATTTGTAATACCAAGTCTTGAAAGACTAGCAAAAGAAGGAGAAACTGGAAGAAAGAAATTAGGAAAGTATACTAAATATTTAACAATTGCTTTTGCACTTATTGAAGGTTTAGGATTATACTTTACATATAGAGCTTACTTACTAGCTCCATTAACATATGGTGCAGGAAAAGTTCTAGGATTATTCTTATTCCTTGTATCATTAATGGCTGGTACTTCACTTCTAACATGGCTTGGAGATAAAATAACTGAATATGGAATCGGAAACGGTATTTCAATGATCGTATTCTTTGGTATCGTTGCTGGACTTCCAACTACTATTAGAGCATTCTGGAATCTTGGAGGAGCTGGATTTACAGGAATCCTTGTATTCGCACTTTTAATGGTAGGATTAATCGCAGTAATTACAGGAGTTGTATTTGTTCAAAAAGCTGAACGTAGAATTCCAGTAAACTATGCAAAAAGAGTTGTAGGTAGAAAAATGTATGGTGGACAAAGTACACACATTCCTATCAAACTAGCTATGGCAGGAGTTATGCCACTTATATTTGCAATGTCATTTATGTCATTCCCAAGTATAATAATTAGTTTAGTTACAGATACTACACAATTATCTGGATTCTGGGGTGGAGTATACAAACTATTTACAGCATCTCAAGGTAGCCATTGGGGTTACTTACTTGGATATGCAGTTATCTACATGGCATTAATTATTGTATTTACATTTGTTTATACAATGTTCATTATTAATCCAGTAGAAATTGCTAACAATTTAAAGAAAAATGGTGGATTTATACCAGGTATTAGAGCTGGTAAAAATACATCAGACTATATAAACAACGTTCTAATTAAAATTACAGCTGCAGGTTCAATATTCTTAGCTGCAATTGCAATTTTACCAATAATTTTACAAGCTTTCACAAGCCAATCTGTTTCATTTAGTGGAAACTCAATACTTATCTTAGTAAGTGTTGGACTAGAAGTACTAAATACAATAGAAGCGCAAATGGTAAGCAGAAATTATTCAGGATTCTTAGGATAATAATGTATAAAAAGGGTGATACTATTTTGTATCATCTTTTTTTGCTTTTTAAAAATAGCTAAAATCACTCTTGCATTTTACATAAATATATGTTAAAATGTGAAAGCGTTTTTGAATATAAAAGGAGGGTATCATGGAAGATTTAGAGTATGAAAAGCAAAAACTTGAAAATGTTGAGTCAAATTTGGAAGACATTCAAAAGGGAGAAGAAGAAATTCTTAGGGATTTACCAAAAAAATATGGTAGTAATCCAATACTTCTTGCAAATCTTATGAGTACATCAGCTACTAAAATTGCAAATATACAAAAAATTAAAGAAAAACCGTATTTTGCAAGAATAGATTTTAAAGAAGATAAGAAAAGTACTAAAGACAAGCTGTATATAGGCAAGATTGGTGTTACAGACTTAGATGGTAAAGTCGTTGTAACAGACTGGAGAGCTCCTGTTTCAACACTATATTATGATAGCAATCTGGGACAAGTTGAATATGATGCACCTTATGGAAAGATTCATGGAGAGTTATCTTTAAAAAGACAAATTATTATTCAAAATAGGAAAATTGAATCTATTTTTGATGTAGATTCAGTTTCAGACGATGAATTACTAAAGCCTTATCTTGGAGCAAGTGCAGATAGTAGATTAAAAAATATTGTTGCTTCAATTCAAGGTGAACAAAATGAAATTATTCGTAAGAATATTGAAAAGAACTTAATAGTTCAAGGTGTTGCAGGTAGTGGAAAAACTACTGTAGCACTACATAGAATTGCATATTTAATGTATAACAATTCAGAAAAATATAAGGCTAACCAATTTATGGTTATAGGACCTAATAAATTCTTTATCAATTATATATCTAATGTTTTACCGGATTTGGATGCTTCAAATGCGGTACAGTTGACGTATGAAGAACTTGCTTCAAATTTTATTGGAGAAAAGATTTCATATGAAGATTCAACTAAAAAATTAAACGATATTATTGATGGAAGAGATACAATTTCAAATGTTAAATATAAGACTACACTTGAGTATAAAGATTTGTTAGATAATTATTTAAAGCAAATTGAATATGATATTATACCAGATGATGGATTGGTAATTAATGGGATTTGTGTATTAAGTAAAGATGAGATACTTGATGTGTATAAACAAACACAGGGAGAAAGTATTAAACAAAGACTGGATATAGTATCTAAAAGAATAGCAAATAATATTAAAAATGATGACAATATTTATTCTAGAGTTAAGTCTCAAATGGATGCTTTAGAGCTTTCTCAGACTGATGTCGAAGAAAGAAGAAAGATTATTAAAAAAGAACTAGATATGCTTAAAGATTTAAACAATACTGGTTTTGAAAAGCAGCTTAATAAGCTACTAGATATATCTAATTTAAAAGTTATTCCAATATATTTAAATTTTGTTGAAAGTGTGGATAACATATCACAAATAATACGTGATACAACTATAAAATCATTAAAATCTAGAGTGATAGAAAATGAAGATATAGCACCAATTATGTATATTAAACTTAAATATTTTGGAAATGAAGATTATAAAAATATAAAATGTGTTGTAGTAGATGAGGCTCAAGACTTTGGCGTGTTTAGCTATTACATTTTACGAAATGTGTTAAATCAAGCAAATTTCTCTATTTTTGGAGATCTTGCTCAAGGAATATATTCTTATAGAGCAATAGATAAATGGGAAGATATTCAAAGTAAAATATTTGAAGATAGTGAATATTTAAATCTTAGAAAATCTTATAGAACCTCTATTGAAATTATGAGTGAAGCAAATAAAATATCTAGTGCTATAAATCTAGGTGAGGCAAAACCTGTGATTAGAGAAGCTGGTCCTGTAATTAAAACAAAAGTAGATGTGAAAAATAAAAATGAATACATAAAAAATAAAGTTCAAGAGTATTTGAATAATGGATATAAATCTATTGCTATTGTATATAAAAATCAAACAGAAATGGCTAAAATTAGCAAATTGTTGAAAGAAAATAACATTGAAAATGAGATAATATATAAAGATCAAGAAAAATATAATGGTGGAGTTTGCATATTAACTTCATATTTATCTAAAGGGCTTGAGTTTGATGTTGTTATTGTTGCAGATACTGATGAGTCAAACTATGATAGTGACAATGTTTTAGATATGAAATTATTATATGTTGCAATGACTAGAGCGCTTCATAAATTAGAACTAATTTATACAGATAAAATTTGTAAATATTTAAATTAAGATAAAAAAAGATAGTGACCTTAAAATCACTATCTATTTTTTCACTTAATTAGTTGTTTGAATTGTTTTGCATTTGGTTTGCAGCATTAGCTACAAGTCTTTTTACCATTTCACCACCAACTGAACCAGCTTCTTTAGATGTTAAATCTCCATTATAACCTTGTTTAAGATTTACTCCGATTTCGTTTGCAACTTCATATTTGAATTTGTCTAAAGCTGCTTTAGCTTGTTTGTTAGTCATTTTGCTATTTGTAGAGTTAGCCATGTTTAGATTCACCTCCAGTTTTAGTATTAAAGTGTTAACACTTTACATTAGTAATGTGTGCAATTTTTTATTATTCATACTAAAAAATAATAAAATATTGTTTAATTAAAAATTTTTAAAATTTTCGACAAAAATAGTGCACGAAAAATTGCTTTTTTACTTGATTTTACTCGCTTTCAATTGTATAATAGTGTTGCTTTATAGGATAGACTGGAAATGGAGCACAAAATGGAAAATAAAAATAATTTTAAAATTATGATTGTTGATGATAACAAGGAATTTGTTAAACTACTAAATATGTACATCAACACACAAAAAGATATGACAGCGCTTGAACCTTTATATGATGGAACAAACGCAGTTTCAGCCATAAAACAGTCTAAACCAGATGTATTACTACTTGATGTGGTAATGCCAGAAAAGGATGGCCTTACTGTACTTGAAGAACTAAATGATGAAGTAGGTATGGACAAGCCAACTATTATTATGATGTCTGCAATAGGACAAGAAAAGATTACCCAAAAGGCTATATCACTAGGTGCTACATATTATGTAGTGAAACCTTTTGATATGATTACTCTAGTAGATAGAATTAGAGATATTTTAACTGAAACAGAAGAAGTTAAAAACGAATTTATGGTAGCGTATGGTAATAAAAACTTACCAATTGAGGTGAGAGTTACTCAAATGATTCATGATGTTGGAGTACCAGCTCATATTAAAGGCTATCAATACATTCGTGAAGCAATCATTTTAGCGGTAGAAAATGAAGATATACTAAATTCTGTTACTAAATCATTATATCCAACTCTATCTTCTAAATTTGATACAACACCTTCTCGTGTTGAAAGAGCAATTAGACATGCTATTGAAGTTGCTTGGAATAGAGGACAAATTGAGATGCATGAAAAGATTTTTGGGTATACTGTTAATTCAAACAAAGGTAAGCCAACTAATTCAGAATTCATTGCGATGATAGCAGATAGAATAAGATTATCTGAAAAAGTTGCTGTATAATTTTTGAAAAGGAAATATAATGTATAAATTATATTTTCTTTTTTTTGTGTTGTAAAAAGTTATGTTTTTATTATATAATTATTTTGGTGATGATTATGGGTTATTATGGAAGAGGATCAGGAGAGATTCAAATTTTAAGAAATAAAAATATGCAATTAGTTGGAATTAATATGCAAGGCGGACATCATGCTGAACAAGAATATTTTGAAGGAGAAGAGCCGGAATTAGAAAATCAATCTTTTGAAGATACTATTGTAAAAGATTCAAAAGATATATGTATGGTAAAAACAGAAGATGGAAAAATAGTTGTTTTTTCTGGAGATTCTGAACATGAGTATACTCCCGAAGAAATACAGGGTATTCTTGATGATATTAATTATCATAAAAATGATGATAGAGATATTTTAGAAAATATTGGAGCATCAGATTTAGAATTGATGATTAATATGAAAAAGGATTTAGACATTTTAGAAAGTGATAGGCCACAAGAAGAAAAAGATATATTATTAAGTGATAGAAAGTCTATTTATGGAACTTGGGAAAAAGGCGGAAGATTTGCTATGGTTTCCCAAAACGAACAAGGTGCAAAAGATCTAGCTGAATTGTACGAAAATATTGAAAGAGGCAATGTTTCTATGTCTACAAATCCATATGTAAACAATGAAAATTACAATAATCCTCGTAGTATGTCTTTTACTATTGTAGATAGACTTAAAGAAATGAAAAAGGAAGAACAAGAAATAGAATCTAAAGAAACATATAATGAAAATGATAAAAGAGATTTAACTCAAGACGAAATCGAAAACGCAGTTGAAATAGATGATAATAGTAATATGGATTCTAAATTTGCCAATAATTCAACTAAAAAAGGCGAAATCTTTATTAGTGATGATGATAATAAAAAAGGTGAATATGCAATAGGAGATTTCTTTAGGAATGATGGATATAAGGATATTTTTGAATTTTATTCTTTAGATGGTAAAGATAGGAGCCTTGGATATTTATCATATTTTGAAAGAACAGGAAAAAGTATTTCTCCTGAAGAAGTTGATAAGCTTAAAGAACAAGTTGAAAAGTATGAACACGAACAATATGGGAAAGAGCAAAAAGAGTCAGCTCCTCAAGAAATGACAGATGAAGAACTTAAAGAAGTTTTTGGGGATGAAGCTCCTCAAAAAAACTCTTTGTTTAAAATTGCATCAAGGCAAACTAAAAAAGCCATAGATAAAATTTCTTCTTTATTTAAGTCAAAAGTTAAAAATTATAACGAACAATCTAAAGATGAACTTAATAAAAATGAGGATGAAATTAATAGAGAATAGGAGGCATGTATGGATAATACTATATATTTAAATTCGCTTTATGAGTTAAGTGAAATTATAAAAAATTTAAGTGATAAAATTAGGGCTAAAATTCCAAATGACGTTATTGACTATATTGAAAAAAATAAGTCTCAAAACTATAAGTGGATTTATAATTCTGATTTATCTTTAGATGAGCAAAATATGCTCCCTGAAACAGAAGAACTTCTTACTGCAATATATAGAGATTATATTTGTTCAGATGCTGAAAAAGAAAAAGTAAATGAAGTTCTTATTGATAATGAGAATTATATAGAGGAAAGTAATAGAAACGTAATTAATAATGAAGCAATAGAAAAAAGTGTTAATGTAGATACTGTTGCTCATAATTACCAAGTTAGGGAAGATGAATCTATTCCTAATTCGCCTGCAATAGTTGAAAAACAGAGCTTTTTTGTAAAGATTATTAATAAAATCAAATCTTTTTTTAGTAAATAAGAAAATATTATTATTTAAGCTAAAAAATCAATATAATTTTTGAAAAGAAAATATAATGTAAAAATTATATTTTCTTTTTTTGTAGTTATATAGGTGTTTTACGTATTTCAAAGAGCCTTGAAACCCTTTATTTTACTTGACATTTATTAATATTAATAGTAAAATATAATGGAATTATAGGGAGAAAAGGAAGTTTGAGTTTTATGGCAAAAGATTCTAGAAAAAAATCCGGATTTTTTAAATCTTTATTAACCAAAATAATTATAATTGCATTTATTCAAATAATATGTGCAATTGTGTCTATAATATTCCCATTATCGCTTTTTGTTGATATTGCGATAATTGTTTTGTTATGCCTTTTTGCCATTATTATGTGTGTTGTTGAATTTAAAAACAAAAAATTCAGACTTGGCGAAGTATCTAAAAATGTAGATTTTATATTTAAAGATTCTTTAAATCTTGTAGATATTCCGATGGCTATAGTTGGAACACAAGGAAATATAATATGGAAAAATGAGTCTGCAGATAATCTTTTATCTGATGATTATATTGAAAAAGCTGCTATTAAACTTGAAGGACTTAAAAAGAAAAATACTAACTCTAGTTTACTTGAAGAAAGTCCAGATGGTGATATATATAACGTAATATGCAATCCAATTAGATTTGAAGATTTTGATTGCTTACTTGTATCATTTATAGATAAAACATATGAGACAAGTTTAAAGCAAAGTTTAGAAGATTCTAGAGTTGCAATTGGAATGCTTTTTGTAGATAATTATGAAGAAACATTACAAGGTTTAGATGAAATGCAAAAAGCAGAAGTTAAATCTGTTTTAACTAAGGAAATTAGAAGCTGGGCAAGAGAAAACCAAGGTGTTCTTGCTAGACTAGATAAAGATAAATATGTTGTGTTTGTAGAGAAAAAATTCATAGATAAAATGGAAGAAGAATCTTTTGATATTTTAGAGAGGGTTAGAAATTGTACTAATCTTACAAAACTTCCAATAACTGTTTCTCTTGGTGTTTCTTATTCAGAAGATACACTTGAGGATAGATATAATGCCGGTAGTTCTGCTCTAGATATTGCTCTAGGTAGAGGCGGTGACCAAGCAGTAGTAAAGAAAGACAAAAAATATGATTTCTTTGGTGGATCTAATGCTGGTCTTGAAAAAATTAGTAAAGTTAAAGCAAGAGCAATGGCTCAAGCTTTTAAAGAATTAGTTGAAAAATCTGAAAACGTTTATGTTTGTGGACATAGAAATTCAGATTTAGACTGTATAGGAGCTGCAATTGGTGTTGCAAGAATTGCAAGATATTTAGGAAAAGAAGTTAAGATTGTTGTAGATGGAAAACCTACAGCATCAACACAAGGTATAATAGAAAAAATTCAATATAGCGAAGAATATAAAGATACCTTTGTAACTTATGCAGATATTAGAAATGATGATTTTACTAATAGTTTACTTGTTGTTGTAGATACACATAAACAATCATATTTAGTAGAACCAGATTTACTAGATAACATAGAAAATGTAGCTGTAATTGATCACCATAGACGTGGACCTGAATTCATAGAAAAAGCAGTTCTTACATATCACGAAATTTATGCATCAAGTGCTACAGAACTTGTTGCAGAGTTAATAATGTTACTTGAAGGAATTGAGCTTACATCTAATGAAGCAGAATGTATGTATGCAGGACTTGTAGTAGATACTAAAAACTTCATGTTTAAAACTGGTGTAAGAACATTTGAAGTTGCTGCATTTCTTAAAAAATTTGGTATAGATGTAGCAGAAATTAAACTTCTATTCCAAAATAATTTTGATACATATGTAACAAAAGTAGATATAGTTAAAAATGCTAAATTCTATAAAGATAACATTGCAATCTCTATGACAGATGCACAACATAAAGATATGCCAATTATTGCTGCACAAGCTGCAGATGAACTATTATCTATTTCAGGTATTCAAGCATCTTTTGTACTATGTATGGTAGATGGTGTTGTTATGATATCTGGTAGATCAATGGGAGATATAAACGTTCAAACTATTCTAGAAAAAATAGGTGGAGGCGGTCACTTAACATTTGCGGGAGCACAAATTGCAGGTGTTGAGCTTGAAGAAGCTAAATCTAGACTTTTAGATAGTATAGATGAATATCTAGAGGATAACGAATAAAGATTAATATATAGTAATAGAGGAGGTAATTAAAGATGAAAGTAGTATTAAATCAAGATGTAAAAGGAGTAGGAAAGAAACTCCAAATAGTTGAAGTAAGTGAAGGGTATGCTCGTAATTTTTTATTACCTAAAAAGTTAGCTGTTGTTGCAGATAACAAAAATCTAAATATGGCTCAAGGAAAAATTGATTCACAAAAGTTTAAGAAAAAGACTGAACTTGAAGCTGCAAATGAAAATAAGAAAATTATTGAAAATGGATTTATTGAATTTAGACATAAAGTTGGCGAAGGAAGTAAACTTTATGGAAGTGTTACAGAAAAAGATATAGCAGATAAAATTAAAGAAAAATTCAATATAGAAGTAAATAAAAAGAAAATTACTATATCTGACCCTATTAAATCATTAGGTTCATATACAGTAAATGTAAAATTGTACGAAGGAGTAATAGCTAAGTTAAAAATATCAGTAGTAGGAATGTAGGTGTATATATATGGAAAACGAAGTAGTAAATAAAGTACAACCAAATGATACATTAGCAGAACAAGCTGTTCTAGGTTCTATGTTATCAGATAAAGAAGCAGTACAAACAGCACTTGAAACTTTGGGGCCTGAAGATTTTTATAGAGAAGACAACAAAGAAATTTTTGCTGCTATGCAAGATATTTATACTGTTGGTAAAGAAGTAGATATCATTACTGTTGGAGAACAATTAAAACTTAGAGGAACACTTGAAAGAGTCGGTGGAACTCAAAATTTAGCTACACTTATAGATAATGTACCTACTACATCTAATGTTGCTAGATATGTTGAAATAGTTAAACAAAAATCTCTTTCTAGATCAATTATAAAAGTTAACAATGATATTTTAAAAATTGCATATGATCAAACTGAAGATGTTGATTCTATTCTTGAACAAGCAGAAAAGAATATTTTTGATATTGCTCAAAATAGAAATACTAAAGATTATGCA
>JAEEGL011355168.1_pt1 | contig 10178 bp, 9 predicted proteins | sample 9134231 | NCBI WGS metagenome assembly JAEEGL01 (sample SAMN16246548, study PRJNA631951) | gut metagenome | biome: gut microbiome; feature: rumen; material: fiber-attached | host: Bos | place: Iran: Karaj | collected 2018-10
ATTACTGAATATCTTGGCTATAAAAATATTGGGACACATTCTTTCAGGAAGTTTTTTGCTACTGAGATATATGAAAATAGTGGTCATGACATTATTTTAGTGCAGGGGCTACTTCAGCATGGTTCCGTTATGACTACGCAGAGATATTTAGGAAAGTCAACGGAAGCAATAGAAAAAGCGTTAAAAGCCCATGTGCATTTGTTATAGATTTTTACTTGATTTTAGTAGTCGTATTTTTGTTATTTAACGTTAGGGCACTAAAGGTATGCAGTTTTTCTTTGATATGGGTTATCCTTTATTTCTACAACATATAAAGGAGGGCCAGGGAAAAATGGCAAGAGTTGACATGGGATTTATCAATAAAATGGAAGAGCAGGCATTTAGACTTGATCATGTGAGGGCAAATCTTAAAGTGGTTGCCCTTGGCATGAGAGGGGATACACTGGGATCAGATGTGCCTGCAGTAGAAGCATGTGCAGAGATGCTTGAGGTGATTTATAACGACATGATGTCATTACTTGAGGGGAACTGTCCTGAAAATGAGATTAGAGAATAAGTCAGATTGAGGGTGCCCTCAGTTTTTTTGTGTCAATGAGGCTCTAATAGCTTTTTTGCCCTTTCCGCTGTGGAAAGGCTGTCATCATTAAGAAGATCCCAGAACAGGTCATAATCGGGCCCGCATTTCTTGTACATTGGCGAATACTTAAGAATTAGATTGGGAGAATACGAAGAAAACGGACAATAACAAGAGGAAATCATTCAAAAAGCAAGGACTGGGGGAGTATTTTTCCAGTCTTTGTGCTTTAGTAATTGGTTGCATCTGTACTGCCTAAAAGGAAGTCAACCTCCTGCCAGTAGTATGTAGGTTTTTCAAATGTTTTGTTATCCTTTATTCCTAAAACAAATAAAGGAGGGCCACGAATATGGCAAGGAAACATTTTGAGGAGTTTAGAGAGGTTGAGAACAAGATCTTAAGGCTTACTATGGTAAGGGATAATCTCAGAGTCATTGCAGAACACGTGGATCTGGGAGACCAGTTCAGCAATTCTATAGAACTTAACTCGGAAATTCTAGAGGAGACTGTTCTTGAGCTTAATGAGCTTCTTGCTACGATTGAAGGGCGAGATAATGAAGGAAATGCAGTTGAGGAGGATGATGAGGAATAGTTTGTTATGAAGTATGAATAGGCGGTGCTGCGTGGCGAAGCACATTTAATATTTTGTTTAGCACCTGTTAAAAGTCTGTTCAAGAATTTTGCCTACAATTATTACAGACAATAAAAGCAAAATTTCTTTTTCATCTTCATAACTGGGCGGCTCAGGAGAGCCGCCCACCTCCTTTCTTCACTGTTCGAAAATTTGTTTCACAAAAAAACTATTTACAAATGGTTTGCGTTCTGATATATTATCCCTCGCAGCAATTCACAGCTGTAGTTATTGCAGTCGCAGTAATTTACTTTCCAACACTTTTAGTTACTGATGTTTGTTTTTGTAATAGGAGTTTTTATGTTTACCGCTACAGATTTTTTATCCATGACTGATTATTTTGACTTCCGTTCCACAGATGGAGAGACTTTCTTCGAAGTTGTATCAAAGAATACTACTCATTGCTGGAAAGTTGTTGATATGGGAGATTACTTCAGGCTTTATCATGCCCACAAATATGAGGATGGCTACCATATTCATGGGGAGTACGGGCTGATGATTGATTGCGTTCTTGATATTGTGGAACATGACGAATGGAAGCTGGGCATTTGGAGACACAAGCGTCTAGGCAAGATAAAGCAGCCTAAGACATATTTTGACTGGCTCATAGATACATATTGCAGGATTCCTGCATATGCGTAAGGAGGCATCATGAAAAAGTTTATAAGTATTCTGGTGCTGATAGCGTTTTATGATTTATGCGGTTTCTTTCTTATACATGAGTTTAATGGTCTTACGCTGTTATCATGGTTTGCGTTTACCGGCATGGCAGCTCTTAATGTATTTGTAATGACTACAAAGCTCATCATCATGCTTTTGGAGCTGCCCAGGAACATACGCATAGGGTACGCTCCTGATATGGAGGCAAATTAGATTCGCTGAATCTTTGGAAAGAAAAACTGCTAGGCCGCAGGAAAACCTTAAGCGATTTGACGGTTATTTGAATGGATTTTATCCTTTTTTAATTGATGTGGAGATGTTTTCGAACCATAATTAATGGAGCGAAACGTATTTATTGAAACAATTCGCGTTATAAGGAGTAGAGGCCTATGATTATCTTACTTATAATGCTTGCCGTAGCCAGTGTTGCTGGAAGCATCTTTGTATTCATAAGGCGTAATCAAGCGAAAGCCAAGGGATTAGAATATAAAAAGATTCAGGCTATTGGATTGGGACTTTTAGCGCTTGCTATAGTAATGGCTTTTTCTGCGTTTTATATTTCGCAGGATGCTATATCTCCATCAAATAACGTAGAAATAGCAGATAATGCGAACGTTGCAGCATCATACATTGATACTTCTAATATTGCCACATCTGTTGAATCTGAAGATATTTTTTTAAATACTGTTCCTGTTGAACTATCGCAATATTGCAGTATAGGCATCCCTTCAGCATGGGACAATCCAAATCATCGGGAGGATTCCAATGGCGGCATAATACTATATCCTAATAGTGTAAGCAACTCGGATGTGAAAATAGAGCTTAGAGCTATTAAGTATACGTCTCCTATCTCTCCCTTGATTAAGCTGTTTGCTGATGAAGAAAATAAGTTGCGAACAAAAGTGAACATAGGAGGAGGCTTGTCGAAAGCTTCTATTTGCACAGACAGTTCCAAAAATGTAATCTGGGAAGAGCTTGTTTACGATTGGAAAGATTCTAAACATAATTATACTTCAATGGTTGTTTTCTTTCCCCAAACCCCGTATGATGCACTTGAATATACTCTTGAAATGGCTAATAAATCTGAAGTCTCGCAGAGGTTTGATGATTATTATAAGATGTTCCAATCTATAATAGGGACATCGGATTTCCAATATAGCTATACTGAGAAGGACATTTTGGAGTGCCTGGCTGCTGATGAAAAACGAAAAAACAGTGGAGCAGATAATTCTGTTGCCGCTTCAGAGGAAGCTTCTATTATTGTGGATGCTGATACAGCTAATTCCTCCCAGAAGGAGTTGGTTACTTCCGATGGTTCAAATGATGCTTCAAGCAATGAAATAAATACTTATAAAGATGATATCCGAGGGCATATAATAGTCAACTATTCCGGAACAACTGTTGATTCCATCACGTTAAATGAAGATTATGGGACAGATAAGGAAGGTGATTATATTGCGTTGATTAACCTTACATGGACTGTAAAGAATAAAGGTGAGATGTCAAAGAAGGTCCTGAAGATGTACAGTGATGATCTTGCAGCAACTGTTGCAAGTGAATGTCCCAATATACAGGAAATTGCTATTTTTTGGACAGTTCCATATCTTAATGCAGATGCAAAATGCTCATATGAAAGAAAAGGTGAAAGCATGTATGAGATGGATATGGTTTGGGATACGGTATTTGATAAATAATATATTTGACACGGATTTTTCTCTTGTAGTGATGCGTCATAGAACAATGGTTAGAGAGGAAAGATTAATAGAAAATTCACTAATCATTACTGGTTTATTAATTGTAAATCCGATAATTTGTCAGTAAACTAGAGGTGTGCACATTTGTGTACACCTCTAGTTTTTTCACTGTTTTAAGGAGAATAAATTATATGGCAGAGAAATTAACGATTACAGCAAAAAAGTACAAAGGTGAGACTTCAACCATAACAACCAGACTCCCGTTAGAGTTAATTGCTAAGATTGATGAAACGGTGAAAAGAACAGGCAGAAATAGGAATGATATTGTCCAAAAGTTTATTGAATATGCAGTAGACAATTTGGAAATATCTGATGAAGCTTAAAAAAGCAACAAATTAAAGATCTTCCATATGCAAAACCATAAGTAACGTTATTTTCATAAATACACATGCAGTAGGAGTCAGTATGTTTAAAAACGTGAAAGACTTTCTAGGATTTCTGGTTCCAGAGCACCAGATTATCGATACCATAAATGAAAATGGCTTTTTTCGAAAAAGCAAAAACAGTACACAGTATCAAACCAGAACAAACCAAGCTTATGTTGGCAGAACACAGTATGGGGTGCCCGCGAAAGGAACTAAGCAGGCTACATCTTATAATGGTGCTCAGCCTAAGACTTCGTATGCCAATGCCCAGCAAGTGCAAGCAATGCCGATGGCGCAAAATCCTGCCGCAACAGTTAATGATTCAGCAGCAAGTGAAAACTATGTGCCAATTACTGATGATACTAAGACAAGTGCAAAGGCAGATGATGTTTTTCGTGTGCTTGAAAGAGAACTAAAAAAGTACTGGGTAGGCTCAGAGAAAGATATTTCGGTCTTATGCAAGGCGTTTCAACGTCCATATATACAGGGATTTGACAATATACGCCCTAAGAATGCCATGCTAATTATTGGCGAAAAAGGCAGAGGAAAACGCTATGCTATTCGGTGTATTAATGAAATTCTTAGGCGGAATAAGCTTTTCAGGTACGCTGATCTTGCAATCATCAATCTAGAAGATTATGCGGCCGATTCTGCAAACAGTTTATTTCTATCAGATATCTATCAAGGGTTAAATAACAATACGGAAACCATCATATTTGAAGATATAGATAAAGCTACTTTACCGCAATTGGACATCATTTATCAGTTACTGTCTGAAGGAAAATATAAACTTCCGAAAAGGTATATGTCGAATAATGGTAGCCTTACTGAGGCGACCAATATATTAAATACACAGCTTATTTCAGAAATCTCCACAAATGGTAAATACTTTGTATTTACAACCACAGTACCAGAAGCAAAAATAGTTTCAATTCTTGGAAATAAAATTGTTAATGAACTAGGAGATATTATTACACTGGATCCCATTACGGATGACCAGATTTATGACTTAGCGTACACAATGTTGACAAACATGAAGATGAAGTGCTTAGAAAAACTTCATGTTAAGGTTGAAATAGTTGAGTCGTTAACTGAGGAGATTAGTACGCATTATAACCCTAGTGCGGGGATTAAGGAACTAAAGGAATATATTGACGAACAGCTTTACGCGCCGTTAGCAGAAATGAGATTACAAAAGAAGCTCTGGGACGGCGATAGCTTACGCCTGAGATTTGATAATGGCTATTGTGCTCTATTAAGGGGCGGAATTATATATAAACTTGCAGATTTTGTTAAGAATTACAATGCTATCGAACTCGAAGAAGCCAAAAACGAGTTAGATAGTGTGGTTGGATTGGCAAAAGTCAAAGAATATGTTCTTAATCTTGAGAATAATTATAAAGTCCAAAAGATGCGAGAGGATGTAGGACTTAAAAAGTCAGATATTTCCATGCATATGATTTTTGTGGGAAATCCTGGAACGGGCAAGACCACAATAGCAAGGATTGTTGCAAAATACTTAAAAGCAATCGGAGTATTGTCATCAGGGCACTTATGCGAAGTGACAAGAGCTGATCTAGTTGGACAATATGCCGGTCATACCGCAATGAAGACTACAGATGTGATAAAGAGTGCATTAGGAGGTGTTCTTTTTATTGATGAAGCATATTCTCTGAGCCGAGAGAAGGAGGATGTCTTTGGATTAGAAGCTATTGATGCTCTTGTAAAGGGAATGGAAGATCACAGAAAGGATTTAGTTGTTATCCTGGCAGGATATGAAGAAGAAATGCAAGACTTTTTGAAGGCTAACACAGGTCTTAAGTCAAGGTTTCCTAATGTGGTCCATTTCGACGACTATACAGTTGATGAGATGTATGAAATTGCAAAAGTGACTGCATCTTCGAAAGGCTATAAGTTAGACGAGTCATGCGAGGAAGGATTGAAGCATCAATTTGAAAAGCATCAAATAAAAGGAAAAAACGATAGTGGAAATGGTAGATTGGTACGAAATCTTATCGAAGCCGCGATTCTCAATCAGTCACAGCGTATTATAAAACAACCTGATGATGATATGGAATTATTGACTCCATCTGATTTTGGATTTGACAAGGTTACAGAGTTTGATCTTGAGAAGAGCCTTGCTGATATTATTGGAATGGATGAGGTAAAGAAATTCCTCCGGACTCAGTATGCAATACTTCAAGCAAATAAGATAAGAAAAGATGCAAATATAGAAGTTGATACTGCGCAGTCGTTAAATATGATTTTTGCAGGGAATCCAGGAACCGGAAAAACGACCATGGCGAGAATAGTTGCTGAAATGCTTCATTCCATGGATGTATTAAAATCGGGTCAAATGGTTGAAACCGACAGAAGTGGTTTGGTGGCCGAATACGTTGGGCATACAGCTAAAAAGACGGAAGAGGTATTTAAGTCAGCACTCGGAGGCGTTCTTTTTATTGATGAAGCATACTCTATCGCAGATGACAGCAGTAGTTTTGGACAAGAATGCATAGATACAATAGTAAAGCTGATAGAGGACTATCGTGGAGAGATAGTGGTAATTCTAGCAGGCTATAGCAAAGAGATGAAAGATTTCATGAAATCGAATTCCGGATTGGAATCACGATTCCCTTTGTTTATTGAATTCCCAGATTATACTGCTGATGAGTTATATCAAATTGGTTTGAAAATGGTATCGGCAAGAGGCTTTAGATTAGAGGATGATGGAAGGAAAGCCCTTAAAGAAGAGATTACAGAACAGAAGCAGTATGCTTTAGAAAATGCAGGTAATGGACGAATGGTCCGAAATTTGCTTGATGAAATAATTCGAAAGCAGTCTGTAAGAGTTGTTCAAAAAAGTGTGGCACTTGAAGACACAAATCTTTTATTACCGGAGGATATCAAGGATGATAGAAGAAACAATAATTTTGATCTTGAAAAGGAACTTGCCGGAATAATTGGCCTTAATGAAGTCAAGGAATTTGTCCGTACACAGTATAAAATGTGCCTAGCAAGAGAAAAAAGGCTGAAAGCTGAGATTGATGTCGATACATCACAGGCGCTTAACATGGTTTTCTTAGGAAATCCAGGCACTGGAAAAACGACTATAGCTCGTGTAGTTGCGGACATGTTCAAATCAATGGGAATACTGAAGAAAGGCCAGCTAATTGAAACAGATAGAGCAGGATTGATTGCTGAATATGTCGGTCACACCGCAAAAAAGACAGAGGAAGTTTTTAAATCTGCAATTGGAGGAGTTCTGTTTATAGATGAGGCTTATTCTATTACTAATGATCGAAGCAGTTTTGGACAAGAGTGTATTGACACGCTTGTTAAGCTAATTGAAGATCACAGAGGAGAAATCATAGTAATTTTAGCTGGATACAGTAAGGAAATGACAGAGTTTCTTCAGTCTAACTCCGGACTAGAGTCCAGATTTCCAATAAAGATAGAGTTTCCGGATTATACAGCCAAGGAGATGTTCGAGATAGGGAAACAGATGATTGCTAAACGAGGATTCTCGATGGGCTATGATGCACAAAAAGCATTCGCAGAAGAAATTATAAAGCTAAAAAAGCAATCAACAGCATCTTCTGGAAATGGCAGGCAGGTCAGGAACTTTATTGAAGATATTATCCGAAGACAGAGTTCACGAATTGCTGTGCTGGATGTAACAGAAAAAGGTCTAACAGAAATATTGCCAGAGGATATAAAGGGAGATACGGATAACAGTTCAACGTTTGATTTGGAAAAAGAATTATCTAAAGTTATCGGATTGGAAACAGTAAAAAAATATATTCGAAGTCTTAATGCGAGATTGCGACTGCAAGCAGAGAGAAAAAAAGCTGGCTTAAAAGTAGACAATGCACAGACTCTGCATATGATTTTTGCGGGAAACCCAGGAACTGGTAAAACAATGATGGCGCGAATGATTGCTGAAGTCCTATATAACATGAATGTTATAAAGACGAATAAGCTCATAGAAACTGATAGATCCGGTCTTGTAGCTGGATATGTAGGACAAACTGCCATTAAAACAAGACAAGTTATAGAAACTGCATTGGGTGGCGTTCTCTTCATTGATGAAGCATACTCTCTTGCACAGGGTGGCGAAAACGATTATGGTCAGGAAGCAATCGATACTTTAGTAAAGATGATGGATGACAATAGGGAAAGGTTGGTTGTAATTCTCGCGGGCTACACTGATGACATGAACAATTTTTTAAGCAAAAATGCAGGCTTGCATTCCAGGTTTGCAAATATAATTGAATTTCCAAATTATACAACTGATGAATTGCTTCAGATAGCTGATGGGATGTATTCAGAAAAAGGATATGTTTTAGATTCTGATGGTAAAGCGGCTCTAAGGATGAATCTCGATCTTGCACGCAATAGTAAGCATTTTGGAAATGGAAGATACGTTAGAAACATTGTAGAGAAATCGTTGAACAATCAGGCATTGAGACTAAGTAGTGACATGGATTTAACTAAGGAAGAATTAATCACAATTACAGAGGCCGATATTAAGGAGGCGTACTGATATGAAGGATACTTTAGCTAATATCGTTGCGGTGATATGGTTTTTAGGAGCATTAATTTGGGCGATTTTTTATAGTGTGGTAGGGGTTCTTGGCGTTTTCTTCTTTGACATTCTGGAAATGATAAAAAGCGGTTTCCCGACCTCTACTGTAGGATTTCAAATTTTCTTGATGACAGGCATTGTTTTTGCCATAACCGGCATTGTGCCTGTCTTTAGAAGGTGCTACTACAAAATGCCGTGGCTATATCCTTTTTGTATGATGACAATGATGAATTTGTTTATTGTATCGATAATTGAGGTAGTCATAGCAAAGGGATTCTCTGTTATTAACACGCCGCGGCATATAATTACAGAGATAATTGCCGGGATTATATTTATTCTATGCCGATTGATTATGAGTATATATATTAAGAAGAAACCTATGGTAATACATAAATATGATGTTGAGGAGGCAAGTAATTCATGAATGAGATTAGACAAAAACAAACAGAAAAAAAGCCTCAAACTAATAGTGGAGTAAACTCTCAAAGACAACAGCAGTCACATAATAGTAGTGGCGTATACATTCCACCACTGAATCAGTCAACTGAGAAAAAGAAGACCAATACTCCTAAGTTGACTAAAAGAATTGTAACTGGAGCTGGGATTTTGTTCGCAGCATCCGTTGTGGCTATTGCTGCAACAGTAATGACCAGTACCAGTAGTTCTGTTGACACAAGCATTGAAGCACAGGAAGCAGTAGATACTCGTACATCTACATCTTTGAAAATTGGAACTAGGATTTCAAGTGAGGATGATAGCTATGTTGGTGAAGATTTGACAATTACTCATTCATCAGACAAGGATGAAGCAAAAATATACGTCTGGGATTATGCTGCTGAAGATGGCGATTATGTTCAAATTTTAGTTGACGGAGTGGCAATATGTGATCCATTTATGATAGTCAATAAAGCTGTTTCATTTTCTGTTCCGACAACAGGGGAAATCTCCGTGATTGGAACAAGAGATGGGGGCGGTGGTATTACTTATGGTGTTTATTATGAAGTAAATCAGACAACATATTTTAACGGAATGGATCAGGGCGGGAGCAATATCTATACGCTTATAAAGGAATAGATTTGATAATAAAAACAATGGGCAGGCTCTTTACGAGCTGCGATTACTATAGAAACAATTGAAAAAATCTATTGGACTTTTACGAAGAAAACATAGAGAAGTTCGAAGAAGTGAGAAAAAAATTAAAAGTTTATGACTTGCCTTATCCTCAGATGAAAATGCTTGATATGGGATTCTGGCAAATAGGTTTTGAAAAGGATACTCTAAAAGGATCAAAAGTGCCTCACTAATTGGGAAAAGATATCTGATCACGAAAAGGACGGAAAAATATGGGAAATGAAGTTAATGAACATGTAATACCAGATTATGATGGACTATTAGATTTGATGGATAAAAAGTATGGCGATGAGTATGATTACTCTTTTGATGAAATGGATCAATGCATCCGAGAGCATTCATATCAGGGAAATGAGTGGCTATACGAAACATTTATATATTACATGTTGGATATTACCACTGCTGATTATTATAGGTACGAAAACCCCACGGTATATTTCAGTTCCCTTATACACCTTCTTAAGAGTTATGCCGAGAC
>JAEEGL011849459.1_pt1 | contig 10178 bp, 15 predicted proteins | sample 9134231 | NCBI WGS metagenome assembly JAEEGL01 (sample SAMN16246548, study PRJNA631951) | gut metagenome | biome: gut microbiome; feature: rumen; material: fiber-attached | host: Bos | place: Iran: Karaj | collected 2018-10
ATCCCCCAGGAGGAGCATCCCTTCTCCTGCGAGATCGTCCTCCCGCCGCTGGCCGCGGTCTTCTTCCGGGTCCGGAAAACCGAGGACATCCGGCCTGAATGATCCCCGCCGCGGACTCCCGGGTGTTTACCGGATCATTCCGCCGTGGAAAAGGCATTCATATATCTGCTCTCCGCAATATTCAATGGTTTCTTTCCCCCAGAACCAGTCAAAACTTCCCTCCGCGTTACAGCGGTAAGTATAGTTTCCGTTTGTAAACACTTCCGGCCCCCGGTACGGTTTCTCCTCCGGGACGCGGAGCAGCGCTTCCTTCAGGAAGTCCCCGCTGAAGTTTTCGCCGGTCACCCGGCCAACGTAGTTCATGCTCCAGCACGGCACGTCCGAAAGCCAGAGCGCCTCTTCCCCGGCAAACCTTTCTCCGCCCAGGTAGGTGTCGTAATACATCCGATCGCCTTCCCGGTATACCAGGTCATGGGACCCGGCCCGGGAAGGCTTTGTTTCCGCGCCTTTTCCGGCGTATGTCGCCCGTTTGGCCCTGATCAGGAACCCGATTGTCGCTTTATCCATCTTTCAGCAGCCCCCTGAGATTCTGTTCTTTTTCGAAGAACGCCTTTTTCAGCCGGAGGTATTCTTCCTCCGTGCAGACCCGCCGGCATTCCGGTTCGAATGATTTTGTCACTTCGAAGCATTCCCTCATGTTTTCACAGGGGTACCGCTCACACTGCGAACAGTTGCCGATCCCCCTGTCCCCGCAGCATTTCACAACATGATACCTGCACCAGTTTTCCGGTTTGCATCCTGTACAGGAGATCTCTTCGTTCGTTACGATATGATCCCGGTATCCGATTTTCATCCAGAGCTCCGCCGTATGCCGCAGCTGCTCTTCTGTTTTTTCATACGGATGCGCCGTATACCTCGGGCAGGCGGAACAGTCGTTTCCGCATGCCGCAATGATCCTCTCCGGTCGGTTTTCCATCAACGCCGTGTCCTCCTGTCAAAGAATCCGTTCGAGTTCTATCTCATGCTTCAGCGGAATGCCGTCCATGCCGGTCAGCGGAATCTCCGGCTTGATTTTTCTTGCCCGGTCCAGGGCGTTCCGGTGAATCCGCACCAGGTCGAATCCGCGCTTCTGGTAAAAACGCAGCGCGGAAAGATTGTCATTCGTTGTCATGAGCATGATCCGTTCCAGGCCCATGTCCCTGGCTTCCCCGATCGCCGCGTTCAGCAGCGCCGTACCGGTTCCCTCGTGCCCGCGCAGGCTGTCAAGGGACAGGATTTCCATTTCTTTGCCGGCCACCCGCCAGGTCACCAGGCCGGTGATTTCATCCCCGTCGCAGGAGTAAAAACCGTCGGCGGCGCCCAGGTCGATGCTTTCCCCATGCACCACCATCTGCATGGTATACCATTGCCGCACGATCAGGGTGTCAATCTGTTTCCGGTCTGACTGGTCAATCCGCCTGATTATCATTCCGTTTCCCTTCCCGCCTGCCCGATATCATCCTGTTCTCCGGACGGGTTTCCGCAAAGCTGCCGCATGGCTGGCCGTTCAGAGCCGCTTTCCGAAGAATTCGACCTGGATCACCGTTCCGTCCGGGTAGGTTTCTGTCCCGGAAGAAACGTATTCCGTAAATCCCCAGTGACGGTAGATTTCCCGGTTGAGCCGCTCGCAGGGCTCCACGCCCACGACCGCTTTGGTGTATCCCTTCTGTTTCAGGTCTTTCTGCAGGAAATCCATCAGTTTTGAGAAATAGCCTTTGCCCCGGTATCCTTCATTGGTCCGGAACGCGCACAGCTCCACGACGCGGCCTGCCTCTCCTTCCGCGATCCCGTCGCCGGGATTCAGCACGGCGGTCGCTTCACAGATGACTGTCCCGTCGAGGATGCCGTAATACGGGACAGACCGGCCGGCCCGGGCGCTGCCGATGGCCTCCGCTTTCCAAACGATCCAGTTTCCCTTTTCCGAATGCCGCGCGATCTCATCATCCCACTTCTGTTCCATTTCCTCCGGGGAGGCAATCTTGCAGATATAGTTTTCGGAACACATCTTCCATCTCACCTCTTCAGGCATTCCGGCCGGATGCCGGGTTGCGCGCGATATGGCCGCCGCCGGGAACGAAGCCCCGGACGCCCTGTTTCCGGAACCGCGCGCCGGTATTCACGGCGGTGTTCACCCGACCGTTTTCCGGATCGTTTCCCAGTCAGAGCACCTCGTGTACCGGTCGCAGGGAAACCGGCAGTCCCGGTTCCACGGACGGTCGAAGACCATCACCTTCAGGTCCGGCAGATGCTCAAAAAACCGGAACGCGGCCGGCGAATCCTCCACGGCGTAATCAAAACGCATCCGGAGGTAGTCCTCAATCTCAAGGCTGAAATCGCTGTTCCTGATAAAACTGTCCCGCCCGTACTTGTTGAGGCAGTACAGCCTGACGCGTTCCAGCCCGTGGCGGTCAAGCCATTCCCGTGACGCCTCATAGGCGCTGTACGGGCGACCGGTGATGACCGACACGTCATACCCGCGGTCCAGCCAGCTGTTGATCGTCCCGCATGCGCCCGGCGTCTCCTCATAGGACAGGAGCATCTCCGGCCTGTGTCCCTCAATCATCAGCTGTTCAAACTGCCCGTCTGTCAGGGAAAACGATTTTTGCAGTTCGAAATACCGCATCTCCTCATAGGGCACATTCTTCCCGAAAAGCTCCGCCGCAAGCCGGGCGAAGTGCCGCCCGGTCTCGCACAGGCAGTCATCAAAATCAACGTAAATATTCATTCTTTCCGCAGCCTTTTCCCGTCTTGGTTTTTCAGGGTTCTCAGGTAAGCCTTTCGTTCCTCCGGAACGCGATAACTTTCACAGGCTTTCTGAATCGCCTTGTTGTGGGTCCAAGGGTCCAGCCTGTGGGTTTCGATATAAACCACGGCGGCCTCCCATTGTTTGATCAGCGCCTCCGCGAACAGCCAGGCGGTCATGATGTTGACGTAATACTCCTCCGAACGAAGGTCCGCCGGCAGGTCCAGGTACTCCGGCCTGAAATCCCTGTCCAGGTAATTGGCCATCAGGATCCTCATTCCGCACCGGCGGGTATAAGGCGCGTCCGAGGCGATCCATCCCTGTACCCTGCCGATCAGTTCCGCCCGGCGCTTCCTGAAGCAGGCGGGATTGATCGCGTCGTTGACCGCCCAGTTGTCGATATACGGCATGAACTGTTCCAGCGCCGATACGCACGCGCCGAAGTCCTTCATCTGATTGATCAGCGCCGCGTGAAGGCAGTTCTCCTCGTGCCAGGCATGGGGAAGCGACGACATGAATTCCGGCACCACGGGATCGTCCCGGATTTGTCCGATGATTTTTCTGTACTCCGGGGAACGGATGCCGATCATCTTTTCCCGGGGCACCGTGGGAATCAGTTTCGCGGAGAAATCCGCGTACGCCGTATCCCGGTACCGGAACAGAAGCCGCTGAAGGTCACTGATCGTCATGGTTTTCCCCCTCTGCGGCTGTCTCCATCTTCAGCCTGTCAAACACAGACCGGATATCCTCTTTGGCCCCGTCAAAACGGGGCCACGCGTCAATCCCGTCATGGCGTTTCCTGGGAATGATGTGCACATGGAAATGGGGCACCGACTGTCCGGCGCTTTCGCCGCTGGCGTTGAGGAGATTGACCCCGTCGTATCCGCACCCGGGGGCCAAGTGCCTTGATACCGTCCGGACTGTCTGAAACACCGCGGACAGGGTGTCCGGATCACAGTCCAGAATGCTTCCGCAATGCTTTTTCGGAATGACCAGGATATGGCCGTCCACATCCTTCGCGGCGTCCATGAACGCCAGCGTCCGTTCATCCTCGCATATTTTCATGCACGGTATTTCACCCGAAACGATCCCGCAGAAAACGCAGCCGTCCGTATGGATTCCTCCTCCCGTTGCTTCGGTATTTCCCGCCGGCGGGTTCATTGTTATCCAACCAGCAGGATGTACAGAAGGTCATATGCCGCATGGGCGATGACCGGATTCATGATCGTCTTCCCTTTCTTCAGGAGCCAGCCGCATACAAGCCCCCACACGAGCGCCGCCAGGCTTTGGAGAAGCAACGCCTGCCAGTCCAACGTCCCGAAGCGTATCATCCTGATCAGGTACGCGGGCCAGTGCAGCAGGACAAAAAAGGCGGTTGATACGGCAACGGCTTTCCTGTATGTCACCGCTTTCGACAGGGCATTCAGTCCCCATCCGCGGAATACCGTCTCTTCCGCGAAACCGACCAGGGCAAACCGGATGACCTCCAGGGGCAGGCAGACGGAAGGATTCAGCCAGAAGCCTCCGTGGACCACGAACATACAGCCGGCAGTATAAATCACTGAAGCCGCCAGCACGGTAATCAGGGATCTGTTCCATACAGGACGGGAAAACAGTTCTTTCCGGCCGAAGCGCAAAGACCCGCTGTACCGGACAATGAGCCACACAGCCGGGGCCGCCCAGACCAGCCGGCTGAAGTAAGCATAGATATAGCTGCCGTGGCTGACCGGCAGGCGGGAAGAATATCCCCACGCGTCCGTCAGCACAACCCACAGGAGGATAAAGCCGGCCTGGCTCAGAAGAATGGTGTGAAACGCGAAGCTCTCTTTCCGGTCAGGCATGTTTCCCCTCCGCTAATTCCGATTGTCCTTTCCGCGAAACGGTTCAGGGCTGAAGCATCCTGACCATCAGGTAATCGTTGTCATAGCTGCCGTCGGGATATTTCATCCCGTGGGGCCGGGTGCCGTAGACCGTGAACCCGTACCTGAGATACAGGCTGATCGCCCGGCGGTTTTTCGATTCCACCGTCAGCTCGATCTGCTCGTAGCCGGACTGTCCGGCAAACGCGATCAGCCTTTCCATCAGGGCGGAACCGATCCCCCGGCGCCAGAAATCCTTCCGGACAGAGATGCCCAGTTCTCCCCGGTGCATGACGCGGCTTTTCGCCCCGTGGGAGCAGATGTCCGCGCAGGCAATGATCTGTCCGTCCAGTACGGCCGCCAGCATCAGGCTCCGGGGATCATCCCTGCGCCCGGCCAGGATCTTGGCTTCCTCCTCCGGGGTATAGGTGAATTCCTCCGGAGTCCGCAGCAGGTACGGCGTTTCCCCCAGCATGATCTTCATATATTCCAGCATGCGGGGTGCGTCTTCCGGCTCCACGGAGCGGATGGTATAACGGCTTCCGTCCCGGAAAGCCAGGGTTTCCGCGGTGTAGGTCATGGTTCTTCCTCCCTGTTCCGTCCGGCCGGAGCCGGGCGTGCCTGCTGTTTCCGGCCTGTGCCGGATCGCTTCCGTTTTTCCCCTCGCCCGCGGCGTTTCCTCCGCGCGGCGGTCAGTCATTGCAGAGGAATGTCACGAATCCCAGGTCATATACCGTAATCTGCCGGCCGAAAAATTCCGTGACAGTCCCCGGGACTTCCCGGTCCAGGATCTGTTTTGCCCCGTCGCGCAGCCTCCGGATACAGTCGGGGGAAAGCGGGCAGTCCGCGTGGGAAGGCCAGATTTCGTCGAAACCGTCCGCCGTTTTCTCCAGCTTTTCCAGGCTTCGGACGTATTCCTCCATGTTCCGGTGCTCCCCGAACATGAAGATCCGCCCGTGTTCCTGGATCGGGTCTCCGCTGATCAGTACCCGGCGGCTGACGTCGAGCACCGCGATACTCCCGGGGGTATGCCCGGGAAGGTGGATGATCCGCAGCTTCCGGTTCCCGAGATCCAGCTCGTCGCCGTCCCGGACGGGGATCACCCGGCCGCTGTTGCCCGACTGGCGGTATTGCGCCTCATCCGCCGGATGCATATAGAAAGCGTCAAACTGTTCGTTGCTGCCGGTATGGTCCCTGTCCGCGTGGGTATTCAGCAGCAGGACCGGCAGTCCCGTGAGCGCGGAGGCGATTTCCTTCGCGTGGCGGACGGTCATCCCGGTATCGATCAGCAGCGCTTTCTCCGTCCCCTTCAGCAGGAAAAAACGTACCATCCCGTTTTCGATCCGCCAGGTGTCCCCGTTGACCTGAACCACCTGCGCGCCGTACTGTTTTCCGCATCCGCTGCAGATCCCGGTATGGACGGATACGATATGTCCGCATTCCCCGCATGTCCATTGCTTCCGCTCGTTCTCCAGGAACTTTTCCATGCCCAGTTCCCGGATCCCGCGCAGGTTTTTGCAGGGCGATTCATACAGCGGGTATTTCGAGGTGTAGCGGTTCTCCTTTTCCATCACGTCCCCGCAGGGATAGTCCGGACACTCGTCGCAATACTCATATCCGTTTTCCCTGCGTTTCGCGCAGAGAACGATTCCGCACCTTTCCGCGCAGAACTCCGGCTTGTTTTCGTTCGGGCCGTGGCACCCCGGACATGGATCCGTTTCGGCCAGCGCGCGCTTGCAGAGGCTGCAGTCCAGGCCGCATGGGGCGATCATTTCAGCTGTAATCCGGTTTCCTTCCATCCTTATCCCTCCGTTACCGTCAATCCCGTGATTTCCTCCGTCCAAACAATCCGCGGCTTCCTGTTTTTCCTCTCGGCTCACCGGATCTCCCGCGTTTCCTCCAGGATCTCCGCTTCGCAGTTTTCCTCCACGAACCGGGAAATCTCCTCCATCAGGCTGTCCGCCAGCGCGCAGTGCGGAACGACGGCCGCCGCTCCGATGACAATGATCTGGTGCGTGTCCTGTTCTCCGGTTTCCGCGGCGGAAACGTGGAACCTGTTCTGCAGCTGCGCCGTCAGGCTTTTGACAACCATCCGCTTCTCCTTCAGGCTGCGGACCCAGGAGGCGCGCAGCCGGAAGGTCACCGCCGCGATCATCATTTCATTTTCCCTCCTGTTCTTCTGACAGCCTCCCGGATCAGGAGGGGCTGGATCTCCGGGTATGTCCACGCGTCCGGCAGTTCGTCCCGGATCTCGATCCGCTCGATCTCGCTGTGGAGCTCCTTCTCAAAGGCTTTCACTTCCGCGTAATACAGCATCCCGAAGGTCTCCCGGCTGTCCGGATCCCGGGATGAGATCACGGAGTACACGCAGACGGGCTCCAGGCTGTAATCGACGGCTCCCGTCTCCTCGTACAGTTCCCGCTTCGCCGTTTCCAGGATATCCTCCCCCGGCTCCCTGTGCCCGCCCGGAACCTCCAGCGTATCGCGTTCCCGGTGTTTGCAGAACACCCAGCGCCCGTTCGTTCTGGTGACAATCACCGCGAAACGGAGCTTCCGGTCTTCCGCCCGGTCGTAAAACTGTACTCTGGTCATTCCGCGCCTCCTGGACATTGCTGATACCCGGGGAAATGCTTCCCTGCGCCCGGACCGCCGGGCATCCGCCGGCGGTTGTCAGACCGCGCAGCGGTTGATATAGTGCGCGGTGACCCTTCCGTCCTCCGCGACGCTGAAACGCGATACCGATCCGCTTTGTCCGCTGAAGCGGAAGCGCCCGCGGTCCTCCACCGCCTGCCCGGCCAGCATGGACTGCAGGAAACTGAGGGTCGTCCCGTGGGACACGACCAGGATGTTTTCATCGCCGTTTTCCATAATCTCCCTGCAGAACGGCAGCAGCCGGTTCCACAGCTCCCGGTCGGACTCGGCGTCCGGGAAATCCCGGTGATCCGGATCGAACACGGGACCGCGGGGCGCCGCGTGATCCCGGTACCATTCCCGGGTTTTTCCGTTGCCCTCGCCCGCGTTTACCTCCCGGAGCGCCTCCCGGATTTCCGCTTCCGTTCCGAGCGCGCGGCTGATCTCCTCCGCCGTCTGCCTGGCCCGAAGCTGCGGGGATACATACATCCGGAAGATCCGGCCCCCGGTCTCCCCTTTCAGCCATTCGCCGATCCGGAAAGCCTGCTCCTTTCCGCGGTCGGTCAGTGACCAGTCCTGCCAGGCGCCGATGCACCCGTTGATATGGTGCTCCGATTCCGTATGCTGCACCGTCAGAATCGTTTTCATCCCGTTTTCTCCTGTTCCCGGTGTTCCGCGCCGTCAGTCGATCCAGGTGACTTCGTTTCCCTTCATGGCCATCAGGCCGCGGTTCGGCAGCCCGCTTTCCGTCGCGGGGTAGCCGATGATCACCGCGCCGTAGACCCGTTCGTCTTCCTTCATGCCGAACCCGCGCAGGTACGCCAGGATCTCCGGGTCCTCATTCAGCCACCTCAGCTGGTTGATCCAGCAGCTTCCCAGGTCCAGGGCGTTGGCGGCGACCATCATGTTCTCAATGGCGCACGCGCAGTCCGCGATGTTGTTCCCGTAACCGGTCCGGTTGGCAACGGCGATCAGGAGCGGCGCGTTGTAACAGAACACATATCCGCCCTTTTTGGACGCGGTGACGGCATGTTTCATGCTGGAATACATGTCTTCCGTGATTTCCATTGCGGCAAAAGCCTTTTCGGTCATGGATACCAGCCTGTCCAGCACGTCCCGGTTCCGGATCACAAAGAAATGGCTGGTCTGGTTGTTCCCGCCGCTGGGAGCCTGCCTTCCGGCCTGCAGGATCCGGTCCAGCTTCTCCTGTTCCACCGGGTCCGGCCTGAAGTTCCGGGTGCTTCTTCTGGTGATGATCGCTTCGAGCGCGTCCATGGAGGTCCTCCTTTCGTTTCCGCTGTCCTCCGGCCGCCGGAGAAACAGCCCGTTCGCCGCTGCCAGGAGCCTGATCCGGTTCAGCAGGGCTTCCGGCGGATTGTAAACCGTCATATATAGTTCATCATGGTTCACCGTGATCAAGGCGTCTTCCCCGGGGAGGAGGACGCGCAGGTCCTTCTGTTCCTCCATCATCCAGGAGGCCAGCTGTTCCGGCGCCGGATTGCGGATGAACGCCTCCCCGTCCGGGAAGCAGACCTGAAAGCCGGAATAACAGTTCAGTTTCAGGAGGACATCCGTTAAACGGGCACGGATCTCCTTCAGCAAAGGCGGCCGGAGATAATACTTCTCAACCGCGAAAAACAGATCCGCGTTTTCCTTCGGAACCTGTTCGGGAAGGATATCGATCACCCAGTACGGCCTGTCCAGCAGGGACTCCATCATTTTCTGCCTCCGGTATAGAAGGTTTTCGGACCGCCGCCGTCACTCCGCGCGGCACAGTACGTTGACCCAGCGCTCGCCGGCCCTGTCCGGGCGGACGTCGCCGGTCGTCCACAAAGCGATTTCCCGGAATCCGCCCGTTTCCACCAGCAGCGTGCGGAGCGATTCCTCCGTGAAGTCGGAAAAGACCCGCCCGTTGCTTTCCCTCTCCGCTTCCCCGTGTTTGAAGGACGCGTAAAAGACGCCGCCTTTCTTCAGCGCGCGGCGGACCAGGCGAAGCACCGGCGGCAGGCCGGTCTTCCGCACATGCAGCAGGGAGGCGCAGGCCCAGACGCCGTCGAACTCGTCCGTGTAGTCCAGTTCCTCAAAGCGCAGGCAGCGGACGGGGCACCCGGCGCGGCCGCGGGTATACTCGCACAGTTCCGGGCACCCGTCCGCCGCCAGCACGTCGTATCCCGCCCGGGTAAAGTACAGCGACGCGCTCCCGGCGCCGCACCCCAGGTCCAGGACGCGCCCGCCGGATGGCACATGCTCCAGGAACAGGCGGTACTGTTCCGTCATATCCGCGTCCGCCGTGCCGGAAATGAAGGATTCCAGGTTCTCCCGGTACCAGTCCAGCGTACCGTTGCGCCGGGAATCCGGTATTCTCTTCGAGAAGGACACATGCCCGGCCAGCTCGCTGAATCCGTTCTTCAGATAAAACCTGTAGGCCGGCACATTGTTCTCCGTCTGCAGGAACATCTGGCAGATTCCGTTTTCGGACAGGTACGCCTCGACGGCTTCCAGGAAGCGGCCGCCGATCCCTTTCCCCTGCATCCCGCGGGCCACGCAGAGTTCGTCGATGAAGTATTCCGTCCCGGTATACCAGTGTTTCACATGCCCCATGGAAAGCGCGACCAGCCGCCCGCCGTCAAAATACCCCAGCGTCAGGGAATAACCCTGCCCGGTCAGGTCGGTAATATAGGCGTCCAGCTGCGCCGGATCGCTCCAGTCGTCATTCCACGGCTCGTTTGTAAACACATCACGGAAAAGCTCCGTAATGATCTCCCTGTCGTGAACCGTCAGTTTCCTCAGTTCCATCAAACCGGTTTCCTTTCAGCGTCCTGCCCCGGGTTGTTCATCTTGGGAAGCGGCGGGTTCAGCCCTCTCCGACCATTTCCATCGCGGCCACGCACCGCAGCAGGTCCGGA
>JAEEGL012016157.1_pt1 | contig 10178 bp, 7 predicted proteins | sample 9134231 | NCBI WGS metagenome assembly JAEEGL01 (sample SAMN16246548, study PRJNA631951) | gut metagenome | biome: gut microbiome; feature: rumen; material: fiber-attached | host: Bos | place: Iran: Karaj | collected 2018-10
AGATGCCTTTTGCGCACATCACCTTGTCATATTTTGCATAGCGTGATTTTACCATTGCAGATGCAAGCAGACTGAGCAATGCAGCCGGTAAAACAAGAAGAAGATAATATATATCAATGCCACCTAAATACATAAAGGCCTCCAAGAATTATATCATATTCTACCACAAAACTCGGAATAAAGGTATAATAAAAGTATGGAGCGAATAGATAAATTACTGGCGCATGAGGGGTTTGGGTCCCGCAAAGAAATACGGAAAATCCTGCATAAGTGCGAAGTGCTTATAAATGGGACTCGCGTTACAGACCCCGGGACTCAGTTTGATGTAGACAAAGATACCCTCACCATTGACGGAGAACAGATAGATTTTCACAAACATATTTATCTTATGATGAATAAACCTCAGGATGCTGTGTGCTCTACAAAAGAAGGCCAGAAGCAGACTGTTTTTGACCTTCTGGATGACAATTATCGCACTCCATACTTTATAGAAAAGCTTCATATAATCGGAAGACTGGACATAGACACAGAAGGCCTCCTGCTTTTTACAACTGACGGCGAGCTTACCCATAGACTCATCTCTCCAAAAACACACGTGAGCAAAACCTATTACTGCGAGCTGGAGCACGAAGAAACGCAAGAACATCAGGCACAGATTACACAGAAATTCAAAGACGGAATAGAAATTGAACCCGAGCACAACGAAGCAGGCTTTACCGCCCAGCCGGCCTTTATAAAATGGCAAGCCCCGGACAAAGCCCTCCTCACAATCTACGAAGGCAAATACCACCAGGTAAAAAGAATGTTTGCAGCTGTTGGGAATAAGATTACCTTTCTTAAAAGAACCAGTATCGGGGATTTAGAGCTGGATAATGACCTTGAACCTGGAGAATATCGCGAATTATCTGAAGAAGAATTAAACTATTTAAAATAAATTAACGCCTGTGCGCGCCGTTGGCGGTCGTCATTTTCTACGGGAGCACACAGGCGTTCTTATGATTGATTTTTATTCTTCTTTAGAACAACCCGCTTATTACTCCATTGTCATCAACGTCAATATCCAGTGCAGCAGGGGCCTTAGGAAGTCCCGGCATGGTCATGATGTCGCCGGCAAGGGCAACTACAAAGCCTGCTCCTGCATAAAGCTGAACATCGCGTACAGGGAATGCAAAGCCGCGTGGAGCGCCAATGAGTTTTGGGTCATGAGATATTGAGTTCTGAGTTTTTGCAATACAAACAGGAAGCTTTCCGTAGCCTGCTTCTTCAAAGCCCTTGAGTTTTTTGAGGGCGGCGCTGTCAAACTCTACGCTGTCGGCACGGTAAATTTCTGTTGCAATCTTACGGATTTTATCGGCAAGAGGAAGGCCCAGATCGTACAACGGATGATAATCTGCTTTTCCGCTGTCGGCAATAGCAGCAACTTCACGGGCAAGATCGGCGGCACCTTCTCCACCCTTTCCCCAGCCTTCGCTCAAAACTGCTTTTGTTCCAAGCTCGCCGCACAGTTTTTGCAGCAATGCAATTTCTTCATCTGTATCTGTAATAAACTTATTTACTGCAACAACAGCAGGCAAACCAAACTTAGCAATATTTTCAATATGAGTTTTAAGATTTTCAAAGCCTTTTTCAAGGGCAGCGCAGTCAGGCTTAGACAAATCGGCCTTGGCTACTCCACCATGCATCTTAAGCGCGCGGATTGTAGCAACAATAACTACAGCCGACGGCTTAAGTCCAGCTGCACGGCACTTAATATCAAGGAATTTTTCAGCACCAAGATCGGCTGCAAAGCCTGCTTCTGTTACAACATAGTCTCCACTTGCAAGAGCACACAAGGTTGCGTTTACACTGTTACAGCCGTGAGCAATATTTGCAAAAGGTCCGCCGTGAACAAAGGCCGGATTCTTTTCCAGAGTCTGAACAAGGTTTGGTTTAATAACATCCTTGAGCAAAGCAGCAACTGCACCGGTACACTTGAGCTGACCAAAAGTAATATTTTCTTTAGCGTAGTTCTGTCCAATTACAATGCGGTCAATGCGTTCCTTTAGCTCGCTGATTGTGCGTGACAAACAAACAATTGCCATAATTTCTGAAGCAACTGCAATTGTAAAATGATCTTCACGAGGCACTCCCTGGAGGCGACCACCAAGACCAATTGTAATATTGCGGAGAGCACGGTCGTTCAAATCTACACAACGCTTCCAGCTGATTGTGCGCGGGTCAATATTAAGTTCATTTCCCTGCTGCAGGTGGTTATCAATAAGGGCAGCAATCAAATTGTTTGCAATAGAGATTGCGTGAATATCGCCTGTAAAATGAAGGTTTATATCTTCCATAGGAACAATCTGTGCATAACCACCGCCACAGGCTCCACCCTTTACACCAAAGCATGGACCAAGGCTAGGCTCGCGCAAAGCGACAACAGTCTTTTTTCCAATGCGGTTGAGTCCATCTGCAAGACCAATACTTACTGTAGACTTTCCTTCACCGGCAGGAGTTGGAGTAACGGCAGTAACAAGAATCAATTTACCTGGTTTTGCTGCTGCCTTTTCCTGCAGGGCACGAAGTTCGTCAAAAGTGAGCTTTGCCTTATAAGGTCCGTAAAGCTCAAGCTTGTCGGCAGGAATATTTATCTTTGCGGCAACGTCTGTTACCGGCACCATCACGTTTTTCTGTGCAATTTCTATATCTGTCATACTCTACCCTCTAATCTATTCTTTAACTCTTTAATTTCTTCTGCAAGTTCTACGGTGCGGTTATTCTGTCTTACTACGCGCTGGGCGAGCAGCTTTGACAAAAATATACCGTAGTGCGGATTCTTTCGGATCAGGTTTAAGAACGAAACCTTTGGAATGCGGATAAGCTTTCCCTCTCCTGCAGACATAATAGTAGCAGAACGACGGTCATTCAAAAGGAATGCCATCTCGCCAATAAACATATCATCAGGAGTCAAAACCGAAACAAGTTTACCATCTGCATAAACACCGTAGCGGCCAGAAACAATAAAGTACAAATCGTTGCTAGGTTCATCCTGCTTACAGACAATTTCATGGCGCTTATACTGAATAGTTGCAAAAGGAATCATGATTCCAGGAACACTGTTTGACATATCTTTTACGTTGTTAATTTCAAAAGAAACAGCATTTCCTTTTTCGTTATAATGAAGTGCTGTAACAAGTCCACGAGAAAGACTGATTCCGCGACCATGTTCAAGTTCAAAATCAGGAATGTTACCATCAACAACTCTTGCACGCCAGTTGAAGCCAGGACCTTCATCTTCAATCATAAAATGAGATTTATCTTTTCCAATAAAATAAGAAATTTTAATTTTCTTATCACGGTTTTCAAGAAGATTGCGCTTTAATTCAATCAGTTCAAGAATGTTTTTACCGCTTTTGATCCAGTCGGTTTTTTCTTCATAAGAAATATTACAGTTTCCGTGCTCAAGGGCATTTGTCAAAAGTTCCATCAGCGCAGTCTGCAAAGCGTAGCGGCCTTCATCATCAATTCGGTTAGAACAGTAAAGATAGTTTACAAGAAAGCTTGTGTAAAGGCGGATATCAAGCGGATCATTATCGCAGATGAAACCACCCTTCTCCTGACCACCCATTCGGTCCTGAATACCACGGTTAAAAAGGAATTGCTGATTACTCTGCAAAATACGAAGCAATCGTTCAAAGTTTTCTTTAAAAGTATAAAGCGTAAGAACAATAAGAATGTTAGGATCCTTCTTGTCTTCAATTTCCTGCTGCATAGCGGGATTTGGTACAACAGCAATAATACCACCATTATGAAGCCATGGGTCCGCATGAATAGCAGCAAGAATTCGGCTTGCATCCATATCCTTCGACGTATAATCAAGAACTTTAATTTCAGGAAGTTCATAATCAATAAGGCTCAAAGCCTCATCCGTGTCGGGACAGTAAATAGCGTCAAAATTTTCGGCAAATTTATCTGCTGCCTTTTGAACAATAGAAGCAACCTCTTTGTTAGTCGAAGCTACCAGAATTTTTTTCATACGACTTTCCTCTTCGTCTTATTGTTTTATGATTCCGATGCGACTCGAACGCACTACCTGTTGCTTAGGAGGCAACCGCTCTATCCAGATGAGCTACGGAACCGTAATATGTAAAATGATTTAAGCAGCATCCAAACTAACATCTGTACCAGACGCCAGGCCTTGCAAGCTTCCTAAAACCATCTTCTTCCGGATTAATAGTTTCTGCCTTTCCGTTGTAGTGGCATAAATATGTCATAGCCCTTATTTCATCAGGCAAGGTTTTAAGCTGAGCATAAGAAGCGTGAACACCTTCGCTGTAGCCCGAAATATCGCAATCATGGAAAATAACTTTTACAGGATAATTCTGAGTAAGATATTCAAGCTGGCTGCGGTTAAACTGAGTATCACAAGGATAAAGCACCTTGTCATCAATCAAAACCCCGTAAGAAATCTGAAAGTCTCCGGTGGCCTGGCAGGTAACATGGTTAGTCCTGAATAACTTAAGGTTTATACTGCCAACATTAGTTTCGAACATCTGGAAAGGCTGGGTCAAAATTTCTTCCGGCTTAATCTGATTAAAATAATCATCAAGAACAAGCGGGCCTTCTTCGTTTACCTTAAGCCCCCCCTTAAGAGATTCGTTCCACAAAAGTTCTTTGAACTCGTCGGTAATAACAAGATTTGCCTTCTGCTTTTTTACATAGCGGTCTACCAGAGCAAGTTCCTCTACCCCGCCGATATGATCTGCATGAGGATGAGTTAAAAGAATATTATCGATTTTAGAAAGTTCAAGCCCGTAAAGTTTTTCAAGAGCATAAGGACATAAAGTTCCACAGTCGATAAGCAGATGGTCCTCTCCCTTTACGACCAGAACATTAGTCTGAAAATATCTTTTAGAAAAAGCGCTCCCGGTTCCAACAAAAAACACCGAAAGTCTGCCACTGTTTTTTAATTCCAAAACAGAATTATCATTCAAGCTCATTTGTTCTATTATAGCACATTTTTTGGAATGTGTCAGTAATTATGTTTTTTGTAATTTTTTTTATGATTTTTTCAAATTTACTTCCTCTTTTAACAAATTTTTTTGTCTATGATTGATTCAAATGAACTTTTAAAGGGCATGGAATACAGATTACTGCCGGAGAGTATAATCATCTTTATCTGTACAGGTGATCCATTTGGCAGAGGTTTTCCTCAATATACTTTCAAAAACATCTGTCTGGAAGAAAAAGAACTAGTTCTTCAGGATGAGTCTACAAAATATTTCTTTAATTCAGAAGCTGCTGATAAGGCAAAAGATATTGAAATCCGCGCATTTCTTGATTATATTAAGAATGAGAGACCAACAGACAGTTTTACAAAAACGATTGATTTAGCTGTAAATAAGGTTAAAAAAGATGAGTCTCTAAGGGGGATTTACATGTGCGAACCGATACGTATTCAGGATGCTAAATGGGCAGCAAGAGTAGAAGCTGCGAAAAATTTTCTTCGAATGAACGTTCTTACTCTTGAACAAATAGCACAAGGCGAAGATCTTCCTCTTAAGAAAGTTCAGGAACTTGCAGAAGAAATTGCTGCAGAAAAAGAAAAACAATAATATAAATTACTCCTTCTGTTTTACCTCGCTCATAACTACAGTTCCGTCTGCATAGTGGCAGATTGTGGTATAGTAGTAGTCCTCCGGGACACCTGCAAGATTTTCGTCGGTGTAGCTGAAGGTTATGCCTGTACCGTCGTTATAAACAAGACCTGTTTCCTGAGCGCGGGTTTCCCATTCAAGAGCTGCTTCTGCTGTTGTAAAGTTTCCAGTCTGAGTAAGATTTTTTGAACAATAAAGAGTGTGAACAAAAGCCGGCTTGTCCACAAAAATTTGCCAGCCGTTTGCCATAGGCATCCAGGTTTTACTCTTGCAGTAGGCAGGAGCCGTTTGACCTGGATTGTCGGCTTCGTAATCAGCAAGATATTTATAATAACCGGTATAGATATATTCAGGTTTCATAAATATTGGTATATAAGAGTAATAATTATCACCAACACTGAAATTAGCGCAAATTTTAATAAATGTATCAGAAAAACTTGTATATGGTATATCATAATTCCAGTTTCCGCTGCTTTCATCCCTAACCATATCAGAATGAATAACATCTGAATCTTTCCAATCCTCATTTTCAAGATATCTTATGGAAACATGGTTCGCGAAGTTCGAAATATTTCCTTTTTTGTAGGCAGGACACATATTTGAAGTGAAAGAAACACTAGAAATCTTTATTCCACTTGATTGTGCTTCAAATGAAGGTTTGTAATCAGCAACATAATGTTTAACCGTACTACTAACTTCATCACCCAAAGTTGTATTTCCTGCTTCATTATAGCAAATAACATAGATATCATATGTACCATCTGGTAAATCATCATACGCATACTCAACGTAACCATTTGTAATATCAGCAGGCAAAATATCTACTACATTTTTCTTATACCTTTTTATTTCGTCAATAGTCAAAGATGGCAATTCTTCGGGAACAAAATAAAACTCGGCCTTTGATATTTTTTTATCATTATAATTACCATCTGGAGAAATATTTCTGCAACGGATTGCATTTGGTTCAATATAATTCTTTTCAATATTATCTTTAGCATATATAAATCTCCAATATACAGGAGGACAATTTAACTCATCATATAAAGATAGTTTTTGAGAAAGTTTATTACTTGCAACTATACTCCCACTATCAATAGCCATTAAGTAGACATCATATTCTCTCCTAGACCTTACTTCAAAATCCAAAGAATCTGTTGCATAAGTAGTACCCACTCTTACATAATAAGAATAATTCATGTTTACATTTTCACCATAATTAAGTCCTATAGAAAATTTGGCGGTACCTTTATTTGGCACATAAAAAATCTGGCCAGCTGAATAAACAGGCAAAACAACATCTGGCCAACTTATTGAGTTACTTGTATGTGTATTTGTAATTCCCTTATAATATTTTAAAGGTTTGCCTATAGATGTAAAAATATCAAACTTACCAGAAACACTATACCTGCAAACCATATAGATAGTATAGATTCCATCAGGCTTTTCTGACTTATCTTGATTCAATAAGACACTTTGAATATATTCTCCGGTAAATGAAGACGGAAATTTATCCACAAAGACATATTCTCCGGGAGAATCTTCCTCACTTGCCTGATAAGTATAAACAGGAAAATAAGTTGTATAGTAATGATAATCAAAACCTTCAATATTTTCAGCCGGCTTAGTAAAACTTATAAACCCTGTATTACTGGTTGGAAAATTTACTACATCAACACTCTTTGGAATTACAACAGGAAATTCAAACACAAGTCCAGATTCTTCTTCTATTCGCACTGTAAACTTTGTATATTTTCTGACATTTCGTTTTGTATTCTGTAAGGCATTATTTACAAGTTCTTTAAGTGAAGTCGAAGATCCCATATCATAACCATCAAAGACAGAAATAATCTGTCCATCAAAGTTATTAAGATTTGCTTTATCACTCTCACAGTATTCTAAACTAAAAACTCTTTGAGACTTCAAGGCATTAGATGATACCTTATAAAAAGTATCTGAATTAATTGTGAAATTAATAAATTGAATATTTGCTTCATTATTTGTAACTGGATAACAATTAGATGTACCAGTTTGAATATCACACGTATAATTTCCAGAACTATCTCTTATTACCCAGTATTCTTTTGTAATACTCTCATTATTTGTTCTATCTAAAAAAGAAACATCAACAGTGTATAGTCCGTCTAATACATTGTCATTATCAAACTGATATTCTATAGCATAAACTATTGTTCCATCGTCTTTTTGTTCTACGATAACATCATCAGGAATACTATATAAAGTTGTCCTGGCTTCTTGTCCTCCAGATACATTTGTTCCATCAGTATCCTTTTTATAACTTTCTTTAACAGCTATCTTACTAAGCCCAGAATCCTTGTCATATCCCGAAAGTGTAATATACAACTGGTTTACATGGTTCCGGCTATAGTCACCGTTTAGATACAGGGTTGTTCCGTCGGGATTTTTTTCTATAGTGCGTGACCAGTTATAGAATTGTTTATCGGTCAATTCCTTATAAAAATAATCACTCGTATCGCTTGTTGAAAACAAATGGATATCTGTTATTACAGGAGGCACATTGTCTACATTCTTATTTACACGGTAGGTATAAGGGGTAAACTCTTCAATCGGTAATCCGTCGATATCTTTTACACTTGTGAAGTCTATTCTTATGATTATATCATCTGTGGATTTTTTTGAATTATGAGGTGTTGTGTCTTCGTCTGAACCATCAGGCAAGAGAAGGAATTTTCCTTTGATGGTTGGAATATTCAAAACTTTATTATCACTGGAGAAATATGGATTATCAAAAAAGGAAGCATCAGGATCTGTGGAAAAGAGTTCTGTTCCTTCTGATGTTGTGATTGAAATAGCTGAAAAATCAAAGGACTGTATATCAAGAGCTTTATTAAAAGTAATTTCGATGGTTCTGTCCTGATCGCAGCCAGCGTTGTCAAATCTTGGAGAAATATCTATAACCTTAGGAACCAGATTGCACTTTGGATGAATCATAAGGTTTTCGGTAGGTTTTAGGATTGTTGCTTTCGTTTCCAATTTTTGAGGGTTTTCAAATTTAATTGCATCAGAAAGGAGTTCGCCGGTCGTACGGTCAAGGGCTTCCCAACAGATAAAGTTCCAGCCCTCTGCCGGAGTAAATAATAAATTTACAGTTCCTTTTTTCTTGAGTGTTACTTGAGTTGGAGAAACAGTTCCAGAATCTTTGTCTGCAATTATATGGTAAAGAATGGGGCTGGAATTGGCAATTTCTATTGCTTCCTGAATTTCATCTTTTACCTGATTGGCCTTAAGAAAGTTTTCGCAGGAGGTTAGCAGCAAGGTTACTATACAAATGAACACCCCTCCCCACCTCAACATATTTGAATGTAAACTTCTTTTCATTTCTTTGCCCTCAAAAATGGTTTGATATTTAGATCCTGAAACAAGTTCAGGATGACAGTATACATATAAAACTATTTTAGCATAGAAAGTTGATTTTGTATGGAAAAGAGTGAAAAAAATGAAAAACTTTTGATTTTTTTTGTTTTTTAGAAAAAACTTCCTCTTTTAACAAAAATTTTTGTTAACTATAGTATGGGAATTTTATAATCCATTTATTAATCAATTATTAATCTTTATGCATCCGCTGGGCGCAAAGTGTGAGTTACAATGTCACTTTATAATTACAAAGATTGTTATATTCTTTTCATCTGTAGGTATGATCCTTTTAAAGATGAAAAGAACAAGTTATTTGGAATGCCTTGTTACACATTTCATAACACCTGTAAAGAAAATCCCGCTGTAAATTTAAATGACAAAAGCATAAAAGTGATTTATAATTCAAGTGCGTACAAACTAGAAAAAGATGAACGTATAAAAAGATTTCTAAAGTATGTTTGTACCAATGAACCTGGTGAAGATGATTTTAATAAACGTCTTTCTGCAGCTGTAGAAAAGATAAAAGAAAATGAAAAATTCAGGAGTGATTACGCCGCTATGAATTTACATGACAGAGATATAACACGAATGGCCAAAGAAGCTGGAGCTCGTGAGAAAACTATTGAGAATGCATGCAACCTCTACAAAAACGGAGTCTCTAAAGAAATAATCGCAAAATCTCTAAAATTATCATTAGAAGAACTTGACGAAATTCTTAAAGAAGCGTCATAAGCTAAAATATTTCGTTAATAATATTATATACCTCTTCCACCCCGGTAACCAGGATGCCACCCATGCCCATCTGAAGCGGCAAGGCTATATCCATGTCGTAGCGGTCGCCTATTGCGATGCATTCTTTTGGTTCTGTGTGTGTGAGTTCGCAGGCTTTTTGGAAAGGTTCAAGGGCCGGCTTTGACTTAAGGCAGGTGTCTAAGCCTACAATATCCGGGAAAAACTCGGAAATACCAATTGCATCTAAGGTTTTGCGGGCTGTGAAAACAGGGTTGTTGGTTACGCAGATGAGGTTGAAGGATTTTGAAAGCTGGTGCAGGGTTTTTATGAGCTGTTCGTCGCGCTTCAGAAAGTCGGCGGGTTCCATTAAGGTTTTGCGCCATTCTACGCTCTGGGCAATGGGGATTCCAAAGG
>JAEEGL012536056.1_pt1 | contig 10178 bp, 10 predicted proteins | sample 9134231 | NCBI WGS metagenome assembly JAEEGL01 (sample SAMN16246548, study PRJNA631951) | gut metagenome | biome: gut microbiome; feature: rumen; material: fiber-attached | host: Bos | place: Iran: Karaj | collected 2018-10
CATGCTCTTCTCGACCGGCTTCACGATCGTCATGGTCCCGTACAACGGCCTGCTCCCCGACATGGTCGACGACTACACCGTCCGCGCGAAGTTCTCCGGAACGCGCATGATCTTCTCGACGTTCGGCGCGATCCTCGCGGGTCTGATCCCGACGATCCTCATCAAGGACAACACGAACCCCGCTCCGTACCTGACCTGCGCGCTGATCTTCGGCGTGGTCTTCCTCGTCTGCATCCTTCTGACGTTCTTCGGGACCTGGGAAAAACAGAAACCGGTCGTGAAGATCGGCTTCGGCCAGTCCTTCGTCCACTCCTTCACGGTCTATAAGAGCCGCAGCTTCCGCCTCTTCATCGGCATCTTCCTCTGCGGCCAGGGCGCGGCCGACTTCGTCACGGGCCTCGCGGTCTACTACGTCGACGACGTCCTCAACGCCTACGGCGGCGGCCGGTTCACCTATCTGATGGCCGTCATTCTCCTCTCCCAGTTCGTCGGCACGATCCTGTTCACCCCGATCATGGCGAAGACCTCGAAGAAGTTCCCGCTGCTCGTCGGCTTCCCCGTCCGGATCGCCGCGACGCTCGCCCTTCTCGCCTTCTCCCATGAGGGCGCGAACTTCATGATCATCCTCGTCCTCTCGTTCATCATCGGCCTCGGCATGGCCGGCTCCTCGACGACGATCTACGCGATCCTCGCCGATATGGCCGACGTCGACCAGCTCATCACCTCGATGAGCCGCCCGGGGACCTGCTCCGCGATGGCGACGTTCATCCGCAAGATCGCGACCGGCTTCTCGTCCGCGATCATCGGCCTTCTGCTCGCGATGGTCGGCTACGACGAGATCCTCTCGAACAGCGGACTCCGCCAGGCCGCCTCGACCCAGCACGGCATCGCCTTGATCTACGTCTTCGCGCCGATCGTCCTCATGATCCTCGCGATCCTCTTCACCGTCATCTTCCCGATGAAGAAGAAGGAATTCGAGATCGTCAAGAAGGAGATCGCGCGCCGCAAGGGCGAGGACGACTCGAAGGCCACCCCGGAGGAGATCGCCGTCTGTGAAAAGATCACCGGCTTCGCGTTCGACAGGCTCTGGGATGAAAACAACGCACTCAAATTCAACGCATCGAAATAAACGACCCCAAGGAGGAACTGAACATGCAATACTTTCTCGACAGCGCAAAGCTGGATGAAATCAAAGAAGCCTACGAAACGTTCGGCATCGACGGCGTCACAACGAACCCGAAGCACATCATGCTCTCCGGGAAGCCGTTCCTGACCGCGGTCTCCGACATCGCGAACTGGATCGACAGGGAAGGTCTGACGGGATGGGAGAAGTTCCCGGTCTCCGTCGAGATCAACCCCCACATTCTCGACGCCGACGGAATGGTCGAGGCCGCCCGGAAGATCTCGGCACTCTCGAAGAACTTCGTCATCAAGATCCCCGCGACCGAAGCCGGGATCACCGCCGCGCGCCGCCTCGAGCGCGAAGGCATCCGCACGAACGTCACGCTGATCTTCTCCGCCGCCCAGGCGATCCTCCCCGCGAAGAACGGCTCGCTCTTCGTTTCGCCGTTCATCGGCTGGAAGGAGACGAACGGCGAAGACTGCCGCCAGTACATCCAGGACATCGTCGACATCTACGCGAACTACGGCTTCACCGGCAAGACGCGCATCATCTGCGCCGCGATCCGCACCCCGAAACAGTTCGTCGACTGCGCCGTCGCGGGAGCCGACATCGTCACGGCCGGCCTCGCGGTCTATAAGGATTCGATGAACCATCCCTACACGCGCCAGGGCATCGAAACGTTTCAGGACGCGTGGGACCACACCGCGAAGGACTGAGTTTCCGGGGAGAACGATCGCTATGAAAATCGGATTCATCGGACTCGGCATCATGGGCGAGTCCATGTGCGAAAACATCGTCCGGAAGCACGACGACACGGTCTACTGCTACGACCACAAACCGGCCCAGAACGAAAAGCTCGCCGCGATCGGCGCCGTCCCCTGCGACGGAGAGCTCGACATCGCGGCCCGTTCCGACGTCATCATCACCATGGTCCCGCGCTCGGAGCACTCCCGCGCGGTCTACACGAAGATCCTGCCGCTCCTCGGGCCCGGAAAGACGTGCATCGACATGAGCACGATCGATCCTTCGGTCTCCCGCGAACTCGCGGAGACGGTGAAGAAGACCGGTGCGGAGTTCCTCGACGCCCCCGTCGTGAAAAGCAAGCCCGCCGCGATCGCCGGAAAGCTCGGCATCTACGTCGGCGGCTCGGAGGAAGCGTATGAGGCGATGAAGCCCATCCTGCTCTATATGGGGGAAAACATCATCCGGATGGGCGGAAACGGCAGCGGGCTCGTCATGAAGATCTGCCACAACGCGCTCGTCGCCCAGATCCAGAACGGCGTCAACGAGACCGCGACCCTCGCAGCGAAGAACGGGATCGACATCCTCACGTTCGCGAAGGCGATCTCCTACGGCGGCGCCGGGAACTGGTACCTCGATTCGAAGAAGGACTCCCTTTCGCGCGAGGACTACACGACGGCCTTCTCGGTCGAAAACGAACACAAGGACATCCACATCTGCCTCAACCTCGCGAAGGAAGCCGGGTTCGCGATGCCCGGCGCCGAGAACGCGGCGCGCGTCTACGACAAGGCGCTCGCGATGGGGATCGGCAAGGAGGACTTCTCGGCGACGATCAAGGCGGTGCGCGGTGAATAAACTCGCTGACTTATGCCGCAAAAATGGTATACTGATCAGGGATGCCGCTGACGACGCGTTCCGCTCCTACGGCCGCGTCCTCCGCGGATACGACACCGAAGCGCTGTGCCGCTATCTCGACGAGCGGACGCCGATCCCTGCGGAGGGAAACGTCTACGTCGCGTCCGACCCCGCGATGGAGGATCTTCCGCTCGCGGCGGAGCTCTCCGCCGCGTTCTACGGCGGGATGCCGATCGAGATCGGATACTGCAACGGCCGGAATTCGACCTATAACGGCTTCGAATACCACAAGGGGAGCGAGATCAACGTCGCAGCGACGGATCTCTGCCTCGCGCTCGGCCATCTTTGGGACGTCCGCGGACTCCGCGGCGACGCGGAGGCGGACGGAACCGCCGCTCTTCCGACGTACGACGGCACGCTCGCCGAGCTCTTCTTCGTTCCCCGCGGAACGGTCCTTGCGCTGTACGCGACGACGCTCCACTTCTCGCCTCTCCGTGTGACGGACGAAGGCTTCCGCGACGCGATCATCCTCCCGCGCGGCACGAATACGCCGCTCACGGCGGAAGAATGCGCGCTTCGCGACGAGGCGGCCCGGACAGGCGACGGCGAGGCGCTTCTCCTCTTCCAGCGCAACAAATGGCTTCTCGCCCACCCGGAACGCGAACCGCTCGTCCGGAAGGGCGCGTACACCGGCCTTCTCGGCCCGAACCGGGAGCTCCTCTATTAAGCGATGGAACGGATCCTCTTCTTCCAATAACCGGCGGCTTCCCTCCGCCGCAAGACAAGGAGACCCTATGAAACCCTTTGAAACCGCATACGTTCCGATCGGCGTCGGAACGTTCCACCTCGAAAGCGCGCGGGACGCGTTCGGGCGCTCCGCCGCCCTGCTCCGCTCGGTCGACCCGGACGTCCGCGTCCCGGACGATCTGCTTCTCACGATCGACAATCTGACCGCGTTCCTCGGGACCGTCTCCCCGGATCTCATCGTCCTCCAGAACGCCACGTTCGCGAATGCCGCGTACGCGACCGAAGTCCTCGCGCGGTTCCCAGATGTGCCGATCCTGCTCTGGACGCTCCGTGAACCCGTGATCGACGGCGGCCGTCTCCGCCTCAACTCGCTGACGGGCGCCTATTCCGCCGGAAACGCGATCCGCCGCTTCCGCGAAGAACCGTTCGAATACGTCTTCGGCTCTCCCGAAGAGGACGCCGTCCGGCGGAAGGTCGCCGCGACCGTCCGCGCTGCCCGTCTCCGCCATGAGATGAAGGGGTTCCGTCTCGCCCAGATCGGCCACACCCCCGAAGGCTTCGGCTTCGGCCGCGCGCTCGACCTCGACATGCGGAAGACGTTCGGCGTGACGCTCGAATCGATCGAGGCACGTGAGCTGATCGACCGCGCGAAATCGCTGACGGACGGAGACTGCGCCGCGTATCTCGCCAAGGCAGACAGCGCGATGGCCGGTCTCGACGCGACGCCCGAACGGAACCGTCTCGACTTTGCACGCCTCTTCCGCGCCTACGACGAATACGTCACCGAACACCGGATCGACGCGGTCGCCTCGCGCTGCTGGCCCGACTTCTTCACGTCATACGGAACGCCTGTCTGCTGCGTCCTCGCGATGCTGAACGACCGCGGGATAGCGGCGAGCTGCGAAGCGGACGCCTACGGCGCGCTCTCGATGGCGCTCGGTCAGCGGCTCACCGGAACGCCCGCGTTCTTCGGCGATCCCGTCTCCCTCGACGAGGCGGAGAACACGATCTCGTTCTGGCACTGCGGAACGGCGGCGTGCTCCCTCGCACGCGAAGACGAAGGTGCGAAGGTCGGCGTCCACTGCAACCGCAGGATCGGCCCGACGCTCGAATTCGGCTGCAAGTCCGCGCCGCGCGTGACGGTGTTCCGCATCGGCCGGGACCGTGACGGCCGTTTCCGTTTCTTCCTTGCATCGGGAGAAGCGCTCGACAAGCCGCGCCAGTTCCTCGGAACGTCCGTCGTCGTGCGGATGGACGCGAACGCGAAGGAGATCGTCGAATCGACCGTCCTGAACGGATGGGAACCCCACTACACCGTCCTCTACGGAGACGTGGCGGACGATCTTGAGATCCTTGCCCATATGCTGAATCTGCCCGTCGTCCGCTGTTAGGAGGAAATCTGTATGACGAAGACCGGCATGAACATGGAGCGCGTCCGCCAGGAGAACCGCGCCCTGATCCTGAACTGCATCGAAGGCCGCGGCCCCGTCTCGCGCACCGATATCGCCCGGATCACCGGCCTGACGCCCGCATCCGTCTCCCAGATCACGACTGCGCTCCTCGCGGAGGGCGTCCTCACGGAGACCGGAACGGACACGCCGCGATCGGGCGTCGCCGGGCGGCGGAAGGTGCTGCTCGACCTCAACCCCGATGCGGGGTACTGCTTTACCGTCAACATCGAATCGGACGATACGGCCGTCGCGATCGTCGACCGCAAGGGCCGCCTGCTCCGCAACGCCGTGAGCGGGGACGGGATGCCGCTGTTCCGCGTGATCCCGACCGACCGGACCGTTCCGCCGGATGCGTTTCTCGCCCGGATCGCGGACACGTGCCGGGCGCTCCGCGCGTCCCTTCTTCCGAAGGACGCTGCGCGGATCGACTGCTGCTCCGTCGGCGTCGCGGGTCCCGTCGACCCCGTGCGCGGGATCTCGCTCCATGCCTACGGCATCTGGGACGGACCGGTCGATCTAGCCGTGATCCTCGGAGCGGAGCTCGGCCTCCCCGTTCTCTGTGAGAACAACGTCGACGCGCTCGCAACGGCGGAGCTGATCTTCGGCGTCGGAAAGGCCGAGGACAACTTCCTGCTCATCAAATGGGGCCCCGGCGTCGGCGCGACGATCGTCGCGGACGGCGCGATCTACAAGGGGCGCCGCGGAAGGGCCGCCGAGCTCGGCCACGTCATCGTCGATCCGGACGGCGAGCGCTGCACGTGCGGACGGACCGGCTGCCTCGAGACGAAGGTCTCGGTCGACGCGCTGAACCGGATCCTGCCCTTCACCCCCGGAACGTTCGCGTCCGCATACGACCATGCGGACAGCAACGTGAAGCGGCGGTTCGACGAAGCCATCCGCCTCTTCGCACGGTCGATCGTCAACGCCGGCACGGTCCTCGCGCCGGACCGCATCGTCCTCGCGGGAAGCCTGTTCCGCAGCCCCGCGCTCCGGGAGCTGTTCCGGAAGGAATGCGCCGCCTTCGACGACGCATACGGCGAGGACCGCGTCGTCTATTCGTCGCTCGGCTCGTACGAGCCGTACGCGGGACCCGCGGCGGTCTACCTGAAAAAGATCCTGCTCAGCGCGTAAGCGCGCTAAAAGAGGCGCAGAACGGCCTTAACAGCCGCTCTGCGCCGTTTTTTTACGGTTTTGGATATTCGGGCCGGTCTCCCTTGTTTTTTCGCGGAAACCGGCCGTTTTCGGTTTTCGGTCCCGCTTCGCCGTTCGCACGGAGAAGCGGTGAAAAAAAGCGGCCGGGCAGATCGTCCGGCCGCTTTCGTTATCGTTTGATGATCTTGCGGAACACCCGCTTTGTTTCCGCGGCGAGCTTCTTGGAGGTGATGCGGATCGGCGCCGTCGTCATCCAGACGGACGAGAAGGCCTGGTAGCCGCGCTCCGCGACGGAGTGGCGCTTTCCGTTCCGCACGAAACCGGTCACCACGCCGAGGATGTCCGCATCGCGGATCCCCGTTTCCTCCGTGACGGAATTGTCGCAGAGGATCACGTAATCATCCGGCCGCACATCGATGACGCGGCAGAGGACATACCGGTCGGGCGGCCGGCGGCAGAGCACCACATCGCCGATGTGGCACCGCTCCGGCCCCTTCTTCGTCACGATGAACAGCGCATTCCCCTGGCGGAACAGCGGAAGCATGGTCGTTCCGATGTTGGAATACTTCAGCTGGCCGTAGCGATCGAGGTATTCTTCGTAGGACAGAAGGTCGCTCATAGGTCCTGTATCCGGAGATCAGTCACCGCCGCCGGCATCAGCGTCAGCACGAGCGCGACGCTTAAGAGGAGTGCCAGAAAACGCTTTCCTGTGGTTTTCATTAGGGGTTCCATCCTTTCGATCGGGTTCAGCGAACGATGAATTCGTTCAGGATCATCTTTTTGACGAGCAGAAATTCATTCGTGAGGTCTTCTTCATTCTCCGCGGAGTAGAGCAGGCCCTGGGCGTAGCGGACGGCGACGGCGAGCATAATGTGGGCCGTCGACGCGAACAGTTTCTCCTCCGGGAGGTCGGTACGGATCGTTCCGTCGCGGACCCCCTTCTCGTACAGCCCGTGGAACAGCCGCCCGAAGACGTTGATCGCCGTCAGATACGGCAGGAGCTGTTCCTTCGTAGCTCCTTCGTGCCGGACGTAGTTGTTGAAGTTCTGGTTGAAGCAGAGCAGCTCTTTATGGTTCCGGTAGAGGTCTATGTAGAAATCGAGGTAGAACGCGAGCTCTTCGGCGGCCGTCATCGCGTCGGCGTTCCGTTGTTCCCGGAGTTCCTTCGCGAACCGGCCGTAGTCCTCCCACTGGCGCGTTCCGATCGCCAGAACGAGCGCGAGTTTCGTGTTGTAATAGCGGTAGAGCGTCGCGATCCCGACGCCGCAGGCGTTCGCGATCTCCTGCATCGAAACGGGTTCGATCCCCTTTTCCGCAAAGATCCGGGACCCTTCCGTCAGCATCGCTTCGCGCCGCGCGGTCATCTCCAGTTCATCTTTTTCCAGGTTTCGCATCGGTTTTTTCTCCGGATAACGGTTCTATCGTGATGGATAGCATGTCAGAATAAAGAGCGGCCGTCAACGGATCCGGCCGCCCGTACGGGCTGTATCAATAATTAATATGCGTTAATGAATCGTCGTGTCCGTTTTTCCGCGCGGCGATGCGGTCGTTCACGCAGGCGATCAGCGTCGTGACGTCGAACGGCTTCGCGATGTGGTCGTTCATCCCCGCGTCGAGGCTCATCCCGCGGTCCTCGGGGCGCGCGTTCGCGGAGAGCGCGATGATCGGCAGCGTGCGGCAGTCGGCGCGCTTCAGCGCACGGATCGCGCGCGTCGCCTCGTAGCCGTTCATGATCGGCATCTGGATGTCCATCAGGACGAGATCGAAATAGCCCTCGGGGCTGTTCTTCACGGCCTCGACGGCGTCGCATCCGTCCGGCACGGACTCCACGAGGAATCCCGCCTCCTCCAGGATCGTCTCCGCGAGCATGCGGTTGATCTCGATGTCCTCGACGAGGAGGATGCGGCCTCCGGCCGCCGCGCGGGACGGCTCCGCGGATCGTTCCGCTCCCGTCCCCGTTTTCCGTTCCGCAGGCGCGAGCGGCAGCTCGACCGTGAACGACGTTCCCTCGCCCTTCCGGCTCTCGCAGGCGATCGTGCCGCCCATCATATCGACGAGGCTCCGGACGATCGTCAGCCCGAGACCGGTCCCGGCGACGCCCGTCTTCGTCGAGCTCGCCTCGCGTTCGAACGAGCCGTACATGCGGTTCATGAAGTCCTCGGACATCCCGATGCCCGTGTCGGCGACGGTGAACGCGTAGCGCGCAAAGCCGTTCTCCGCGGCGCGGAGGCACGACGCCTTTACGGTGATCGTCCCTCCCTCGGGCGTGAATTTCACGGCGTTCCCGATGAGATTCGCCAGGATCCGGCGGAACGACAGCGCGTCGATCATCACGGGATCCGCGGGGAGATCGATCTCCCGGATCAGCGTCAGCCGCTTTTCGGCGATCGGAACGGCGAACAGATCCGCCGCACGGCCGATCTCAGCCGCCAGATCCGCCGGCGCCGCCTTCAGCTCGTAGCGGCCGCTGTCGAGTTTGTTCATCTCGAGCATGTCGTCGATCAGGGCGATCATCTGGTCGCTCGAACTCTTCACGCGGTCGAGATACTCCGCCGCGCACGCCTCGTCGCCGAGGTGCTGTCTGGCGAGCTCCGAGAAGCCGACGATCGCGTTCATCGGGGTGCGGATATCGTGGGAAAGGTTGAACAGGAAGTTCGATTTCGCCTCGCCCATCTTCCGCTCGTGTTCGAGCTCGAGTTCGGCGCGGAACGCTTCTTCCTGGGCCTTTTTCTTGTCGGTGATGTCGCTGATGAAGACGTAGTAGACCTTGCCGTAACCGGGCATCTCCGCGAAGTGGCCGTAATCGTCGACCCAGCGGATCTCGCCGTCCTTCCGGATGATGCGGTATTCGACGGCGTCTATGTTCTCCATGTTCGCCTCGTCGGCGATCTGGGCCTCGATCGAGGACTGTATCTCCTCATAGTCCTCCGGATAGACGAGTCCGCGGAACGTATTTCCGGTCAGTTCGCGGAACTCCTCCCCGGTCTCGCAGCCGAAGATCCGGAGCGTTGCACGGTTCACGTAGTAGATCTCCTGGCTCTCTCCGGCGTCGTAAATGAAAAACCCGCCCGGGATCTGGTCACCGATCCAGAGGAGCGTCGGCATATCGATATTCATAAAGGAACGGTTCGTCGGAGTCGTCATCGGAGCTCCTTTCTTCTCGCGGAATCGTTACGGTGTCTTATCCGTCTGGGTCTCGGAATTCCCTTTTACGCGGAGGCGGTTGAACGTCTTTGCCAGCGTCATCTGGTAGAACGCGTAATCCTCCTTGGATTTCCGCTCGCGCATCGCCGCTTCGGCCTCCGCGAGCGCGCGTCTCTCCATCTCCTCGTCGATCTCGTCGGGAGCGACCGCCGATTCGCAGAGGACGCGGCAGCGGTTCTCCGAAAACGTGACCATTCCGCGCTCGACCGCGCAGACTTTCCGCTCGCCTTCCGGGGTCGTGAAGAACACGACGCCGTCGTGGATCGCCGCGGTGATGGGGATGTGGTGGGCCATGATGCCCATCATCCCGTCGCCCAGCGGAATGACGAGCGAAACGCAGTCGCCGCGGTAAAACGGCTTCTCAGGCGTCAGGACCTCGAGCAGGAAGGTGTTCATCGCGTGGGATCCTCCGCGATCCGTTCGGCCTGCGCGCGGGCGTCATCGATCGTGCCGACGTTGAAGAACGCGGCCTCCGGGCATTTGTCGAGTTCGCCGTCGAGGATCGCCTTAAAGCCGCGGATCGTCTCATTGAGCGGAACGTAGATGCCTGGGATGCCGGTGAACTTCTCCGCGACGTGGAACGGCTGGGAGAGAAAACGCTGGATCTTGCGGGCGCGGTAGACGGAGAGTTTGTCCTCCGGGCTCAGTTCGTCCATGCCGAGGATCGCGATGATGTCCTGGAGCTCGCGGTAGTGTTCGAGGATCTCCTGGACGCGGCGGGCGGTCTTGTAGTGGTCCTCGCCGACGATCTCGGGCTCGAGCATCCGCGACGTCGAATCGAGCGGATCGACGGCCGGGTAGATGCCCTGTTCCGCGATCTTGCGCGAGAGGACGGTCGTCGCGTCGAGGTGGGAGAAGATCGTCGCAGGCGCCGGGTCGGTCAGGTCGTCCGCGGGAACGTAGAC
>JAEEGL014120942.1_pt1 | contig 10178 bp, 9 predicted proteins | sample 9134231 | NCBI WGS metagenome assembly JAEEGL01 (sample SAMN16246548, study PRJNA631951) | gut metagenome | biome: gut microbiome; feature: rumen; material: fiber-attached | host: Bos | place: Iran: Karaj | collected 2018-10
CTGACGAGAATCCGTTCTCAATGGCGTTGAGAGCGTCTTCATAGCTGCCGTGGTCTACGTGAAGAGCCACCGGTACGTTTATGTTCATATAGTTCATGAAACCGAGCACCGTGTCAGCTATGGTGCGGTAGCCGCCCATATATTTGGCCGTTCCGCCGGATACGCCCAAAATAATAGGAGAGTTGGTTTCCTGAGCAGCCTCAAGGAACGCCCTTATACTCTCCATGTTGTTAAGATTGAAATGTCCTACTGCATAATGACCCTCTTCAGCTTTCTGAAGCATTTCTTTTGCAGATACTAAATATGCCATGTTATCCTCCTTGTACATATTCTGTGCATTTTATGTGCCTATATTTTACCATGAAAAAAGCAGCCTGGCACATCGGCTTGGCTGCTTTTGCAAACTTTATTTAACTTCCGTTCTTATGGGTCTTCCGGCGAGATAATCCCTCAGATTGTCGCAGAGAAGCCCTATAGCCCTATCGTAGTAATAGGGGGTGTTTGCGGAGCAATGGGGCGTGAGTATCACGTTGTCCATCTTCCAGAGAGGGCTGTCCGCGGGAAGGGGCTCTTTCGCGAACACGTCCATGGCGGCTCCGGCCAGATGTCCTGACTCCAAGGCTCTCACGAGAGCGTCCTCGTCGACTACGACTCCTCTTCCCATGCTGATGAGATAGCTTCCCTCCTTCATGGCTGCGAACATGGAATCATTGAAAAGTCCCACGGTGGAAGGCATAGCCGGTACAAGGGATACGACGAAGTCGCACAGGGATACCATCTCTTCGTTCTGATCTACGCCGTAGATCCTGTCCAGATCCTCTTCGGGCTCGGAATCAAGCTTCGAACCGTAGACAGTCATGCCGAAAAGCTTGCACTTCTTGGCCACCTGCCTGCCTATATCTCCCATGCCTACGATCCCTACGACCTTTCCGTAGCAGTCGTTGGAACCGGGAAGGGGCGGTTTTTCCCAAACGCCCTTTATCTGGTTCCTCATAAGGAAGGGCATGCAGTTGAGGAACATAAGGATATACATGATGACCGATTCCGACATTGGTATGCCGTGAACGCCGGCTATCTTGCTTATGATGAGCCCGGGGAACTGCTCTCTTAAAGGCTCCAGTTTATCGACGCCTGCGGACAGGCTCTGGACCCACCTGAGGCTTTTTGCCCCCGCAGCCCATTTGGAAGGGGTCTGGGTGCCGAATATGAATAGCACTTCGGCGTCGGGGCATTTTTCTATGAGTTCTTCCTCGGTCTCGCAGAGTATGACCTCCACGTCGGGAGATACCTTCCTTAGCATCTCCACGTGCTCCGGTCTGAAGTCCATGGGCTTGGCCGTCGTTTTCTGATGTACTATAGCAAGTTTCATTTGAATCCTCCCTTCCTATGCTTTTACTGGACCCGCCTGATTCCCAGGTCGGTCCCGAGGGTGTTCATGTTGTATACGAAGAGCACTTCTTCAATGCCGTTCTCCGTGACGTAGCTCGAGATAACGTCTCCGTAATATCTCGGGTCGACCACGGTGATCGTATGGTAGTCTACTGTCATGAAGGGCAACATGCAGTTGGCGTAGCTGTCCTTGATGACCAATATATCCGGCTTCTCTTCATTGGCTTTGTTCGTGATGGTGATGAAGGGGTGGTTGCCCGAAAGGAAGTAGGCGTACTGATCAGCCGTAAAGAGCTTGTTATCATTGAAAATGAGTATCTCTTTTCCGCTGTCGTCCCTGCATTCCACGCCTTCCAGGTCCAGCCCGATGGGCGTATATATGGTATCGCTTCCCAGGCCGCACTCTCCCACCTTGTTGAAGAGGGTCCCGCGGAAGCTGTCAGAGACTGCCTCGTATCCGTACTCTCTGCTTTCAAAGGGATGGGCCGTTACCTCTTCGGTATTGCTCTGCAAAGCTGCCCATAAGGAATACAGACCGCGCCTGTAGGCCTCGTAACCCTTCTGCGCCGCCATGGTGGTCCAGTGATGGTCAAGGCGGTAGAAGATCTGCTCTTCCGGAACGGAAAGAGTATCGGCGAGACTTACGGTAAAGCAGCTGAGCGCTGAATAGAGTTCCTCTATATCGGCCTTCTGTGCCTCCGCGTCGCCTTCCTTCCCCGCCGGCAGCCTGTCTTTGTTTATGACCACCGAGGTCGGCACCGCCATGAAGGTGACCTTTGCCTGCCCTTTGACTTTCTCCGCAAAGGCGTTGATGGCTTTGGCCAGCTTTGCCATATTGCCGGAAGATGAATATTCTTCAATGAGGTAATCACCGGAGCAGAAGTACACCCCGTTTATGAGGGTCTTGCCCTTGAGGAGCGAGAACCTGGTGTTTACCCCTATCCACAGATCCCTGAAGGGGAAATGATCGCTTAAGTAGTCGGATATATCCTCCATGAAGCTTCCGTCCTTTACGGAGGTCCAGCTGAGCTTCGGCGCAGGCTCAAGATAGCGGTTCTCCCTTTCGGAAAAATCTCTTGACGGCAGAACTGCGAAAGCCGCCAGCAGAGCCGCTATTATTACCGGTATTAAGATCGCGTTTATTTTCTTATGCATATCAGAACCTGAAATACAGGAATGGGTTGTAACTGTCAGTGACCAGCGCCGCCACCGTTATGACGAACAGGAGCGCCGTGATCAGGGATATGATGACCTCGGTGATGGGTTTGTGCTCTTTCTTAAGGAAGTTCCCTATGAGAGGCGTGCTGCAGACCACGCCGGCGATGATGGCGATGATATAGCTTCTGAAATAGAAGACCGATGAAGGATCCGCAAAGCCGTTCGCTCCGAAAAGGGAAACGAAGAAGCGTCCCAGCTGCCCCATATCGTCGAAGGCGAAGAGGACCCAGCCCATCATGAAGGCGAATACGGTATATACGTGGCCAACGATCTTGGGCGCCTTTGCAAGAGCCTTGCCGTATACGTACTTCTCGAGTATGAGTATGATGCCGTAGTAGATACCCCACAGTATGAAGTTGTATGCCGCTCCGTGCCAGAAGCCGGTCAGGAGCCATACCACCATGAGGTTGAATATATGCCTCGGAACGGACACCCTGTTCCCGCCCAGAGGGATGTATACGTAATCCCTGAACCAGGTGGAAAGGGATATGTGCCATCTTCTCCAGAAGTCCGTCACGCTGGATGCGATGTAAGGATGGTCGAAGTTCTCAAGGAAATGGAAGCCCATCATGAGACCCATTCCTATGGCCATATCGCTGTACCCGGAAAAATCGAAATAGATCTGAAGGGCGAAACCCGTAAGCCCGAGCCACGCCGTGACGGCGGAAACGCTGCTCTCAGCAGACACCAGGGTAAACAGCTCTCCCAGGGCGTTGGCAAGGAGGACCTTTTTGAAAAGCCCCAGAAGGAAACGGGAAAAGCCTTTTACGAAATTCTCCCTGCTTATATCTCTGACCCTTATCTCGTCCGCCACGGTCTGGTAGCGCACTATGGGTCCGGCGATGAGCTGGGGGAACATGGATACGTACATCAGATAATAGAAATAGTTATGCTCCACCTTCGCGTCCCCTCTGTATACGTCGAGGGAATAGCTCATGCTCTGGAAGGTGTAGAAGGAAATGCCTATGGGAAGGGAAAGCCCTATGACGGGAACGTCTATCCTGAAGATGCTGCCCACGGCTCCCAGGAGGAAGTCCGCGTACTTGAAGAAGCAAAGCAGCCCCAGATTTATGACCACGGCTATGGTGAGATAAAGCTTCTTAGCCTTGGGATGCCTTTCCAGCATCAGGCCGTCGAGCCAGTCCACCCCCGCGGTGAACATCATGAGGAAGATGTATATGGGTTCGCCCCAGGCATAAAAAAGCAAGCTGAAGACGAGCAAGCAGTAGTTCTTCAGCTTGAATGGTACGATGTAATACAGCGCAAAGAAGGCTGTAAAGAAATAGAAAAGGAAAGGTATGCTCGAAAAGACCATTTGCCCTCCGCTCTATTTCCCTATGAGCGCCTTCATCGCGTCGTTGTCGGAAGAGATGATGCAGATATATACTCCGTCCTCTTCGCTTTCATAGCGGCCCTTGACTTTGGGGGCTTCAGCCTGTCTTTCGGCATAGTTGGAGTTGACCCAGGAATCCGCGTAGGTCTTGATGATCTTCTCCATCTCTCCGTACATGAGGCTGGCTTTGCCTTCCTTGGCCTTGGCGATGATGAACATATTCGCGGAAACTCCGTTGGTGACCTCGGTGTAATAGAATTCTTCGGTATCCTCGAGAGTGATGTCATACTTGAATTCTATCTGGTCCTTGTCCATGATAGAGCAGCCCTTGAACTCATCGGAGCCCAGAAGCGCTTCAGCCGCTTTCTTTGCGTCGAAGGGAGTCTTGTCTTCCTTCTTGCCGCTGTCTCCGCAGGCAGCAAGGGAAAGGACCATAACTAAAACGAGCATTACTGCAAATACTTTTTTCATATCTTAAAAATCTCCTTTATACGATCTAATAGTCCAGATGGCACATGATGTAGTCCAGCATAGCCTGGCAGCCCGCGTCGGAAAGATGTATGCCGTCGGGCTCGTAAATGTACTCCTGAATGCAGGCTCCCGTATTGGGATCCTTTACCGCTTCGGCGGCGTTCATGAACTTGAAGCCGTACTTGCGGCAGAGCTCGCACATATATACGTTCATCTTGTTGATGCGGTCGTCCCTGTTGTATCCGGTCTCGGCCACGTACTCGGGCCTGTCGTACCAGTACTCCACCGGCATGATGGAGCAGATGATGAAGTTGGTATCGGGATACCTTTCCTTCATCTGCGCGTAGGCCTTGTCGCAGCTCTCGTTTAAGTACTCCGGCGTCCAGCGGCTTGTCCAGTCGCTGTTGAGGAGCACCAGCACGTTTTCGGGATGATGCTCGTCCATGGCATCCCAGAAGGTGCCGCCTAAGGCTCCGTAAACGTATATCTCCTTGGTATAGAAATCATCGGTGGATATGGAAGGCCTGGACCAAAGGTGCCTGTAGGCCACCATGCCTATCTCTCCGAACTTCTCTATGAACGAATCTCCGAAAAGGAGAAGGTCCGCGAACTTCTCTTCGTTGTAGCCCACGTCCTTGCAGATGACGTCGGGATAGAAGGGGTTGAGGTCGAAGGACAGCACGTCCATCTCCATGGCGCCTCCATCCACCACGTTGACCGTGCGGCGTTCCCTGACGGCGTTGCCTGCCGCGTCGGTGGCTACGTAGCTTATATGGTACACGCCTGCAACGTCCTTGTTCAGGTCGCTGCTTACCTCCACTTTGGATGTGATGTCTCCGTCTATCTCGTCCCAGGCTTTAAAGCCCTGTTCCGTATATTCGGCTCCCGTGGACATGTATATGACGTCGCTTCCCTCGAGGGTAAGCACCGGAGCCACCCTGTCTACGACGCTGACTGTCCTCGTCCTGTGTGCCAGGAGGAAGCTGTAGGTGATCTTGTACTTTCCTATCTTCGAAGTGTCCAGATCGCTTTTGACCTTGGGCTGGCCTTTCCCGATGAGGAGGCTCGCCCCTGCGTCTTCGTAGCTTTCCCCGTAGCCTATCTCCACCTTGCTGTCTCCGTTCATCTTTATGAGGACAGGGGTGAACACGATGACCGCTGCCAACGCCAGAAGGGCAGCGAATATGATGAATCTTATGAACTTCTTTTTGTTCAGTTTTTTCTTCTTTGCCGACATGATCTCTCTCCCAAAAAATCAGTACATTATATTATACAGGAACGCAGTCTCTTTCTCAAGACTGCAAAGCGCGCATTACCAGTCGAGGTGGCTCTCTATGTATTCTCTCATTTTTATGAAACCGGCCCTTGAAAGGTGGATATGGTCTCCCGATATATATTCGTCCCAGCACCCGCCGTTGGATGGGTTCCTTAGGACTTCCGCCACGTTCATGAACTTAAAACCGTATTTGCGGCATAAAAGACACATGTGGACGTTCATCTTGTCTATGTTGTAATTCCTTCCGTAGCCCCCGCTGTTGAAGTAACTGTCCAGAGGCGTCAGGGAGCATATTATGATCTCGGTATCGGGGTAATTTTCAGCCAGGAAGGCGTAGGCTCTGTCGCAGCTTTCGGCCACGTAGTCCACGGACCACTGGCCAGTCCAGTCGCTGTTGAGAAGCACCAGAAGGGCCTTCGGCTTCACCGATGCCATTATGTTTTCGAAATAGTCAAAGCCGTCCGGATACCTGACGGATACGGTCCTGAAATTATCCGTATTGAGCGACGCGTAATATATGGTCCTGTACCAGGAAAAACCTCCGTAGTACTGAAGGTTCCCTATGAAGGAATCGCCGAAAGTCCAGAGGCTCTCGTACTTTTCCTGATCGAAGGGCACTTCCCTGCAGATGATATCGTCGAAATACGGAGACAGGGAAAAGTCCCATATGTTCTGCTGCATGGGACCGTATTCGGATACGCTTATCTCTCTTCTCTCCCTTACGGCGTTGCCGGCTCTGTCAGACACCACGTAGCTTACGTGATAGCTGCCCTCTTTGCTCATATCGAGTTCCGAAAGATCCACTTCCACGAGCTGCGTCAGGTCCCCGTCTATCTCGTCAGAAGCGCTGTAACCGTATTCATAGTAGCTGTCGCCCACGGAATAGTACTGAGTAAGAGGTCCCTCGAGCTTTATCTCGGGCCTTATCCCGTCCACCACGCGAACAGTCCTTGTGAGCCTCTCGCCGAGGAAGCTGTATCTCACCTTGTAAGTACCTATGGCATTGGTATCCACTTCGCCCTTTATCTTCGCTGTGCCCAGGTTCCATTTGACTGTTGCGCCTTCTTCTGCGTATTCTTCTCCGTAGCAGATCTCCACCTCGCTCTCCCCGTTTAGGCGAAGGAGCACGGGAGTGGTGAGCACGCAAATAGCAGCCACCAGGACGAGGGCTGCTATGACCATCAGGATGAAGTTCCTGAACTGTTTCGTATTGATCCTGTATTTCTTTCCGATTTTCAAAGCTGTTTTTCCGCTGCCTTCTGCTGAAGCTTCCTGATCTTCTTTTCCTTCGCTTTTTCAAGAAGCGCTATGGCCTCGTCGAAGGCCTGGGGGATCTTATCATCCATCCATTCCCTGCCGCTCTTTTCGTCTTTCTTGATGGCTTCCCAGTTCTTAAGGACCTCGCCCACCGTGTCGGCCTTCACGTCGCCGAATACGTGGGGATGCCTGTGTATCATCTTGTCCTTGACGTGTTTGGATACGTCTTCAAAGTCGAAGTATCCTTCCTCAGAAGCGATCTCGCTTTCCATGACTACGAGCATTAGAAGGTCGCCAAGCTCCTCCATCATGCTTTCGGGATTCTTTGTCTCTTCGTATACGTTGATGCCGCAGATGACTTCGGCGGCTTCTTCCATGATATCTCCCTTGAGAGACGCGTGGGTCTGCTCCCTGTCCCAGGGGCAGCCGTCCTTGGCTCTCAGCCTCTTTATGACCTTTTTAAGTTCTTCGATCTCGGACATATATGCTCTCTTTCCGGCAAAGCAAAAGCTCCGCCTCTAGCTATTATACCACGGCGGAGCGTTCATTACCTATGTTTAGAAACTCATTTCTCTATCCATATCTTCTGAGGGCTTCTGTTTCTGTCTATCGGAATTATCCCTGTATTTCCTCCAAGGCTGCTTTTGTAATTCCCTAAGAAAAGCGGCCCTTCCTTTCCGAATACTACTACGGCGATGCCGCATCTTCCGATCTCGTAATCGCCTCCTGGTCCGCGCAGATCCGGAACGGCTATATACAGCTTTCCGTCTTCATAAAGGGCTGTCTCCACCGGCGGCTTCGGCACTGTCCCGTTGGGAGAGTAGTCCTTCCAGTCGGCGTAATAGAGCAGATCTTCCGCTGTATTCGTATCCCCGAGAAGAGAAAGATCCGCGTCAAGGACTGGGGAAAGCAGGCCCTTTTCGTCTTCTTCCAGCACGTAGAGGCGGCTTTCCAGCTGTTCGCTGTTGCGGCGCGCTGCGCCGAATATGAGGCTGGAACCTTCCTGCCATACGAAGCTCTCCATCCCGCCGGACCTTTCGCAGATCTTAAGGCGCTGTATCTCCTCTCCCGTAGCCGCGTCAAGGGTGCAGACTTCATATGCGCCCGCCGTCTTTATGAATGCATAGACGTACTTCCCGTTTGCCGAGCCTTTAAGGAACTCTATGGTCTCGTCATCTCCGAAGGAACGGAAGGTGGTCAGGCTGCCCGGATCTGCGCTGAAGACCCCTCCTTCATAGGAAAAGTCCACTTTGTAGATGCCGTAGCCGCCGGGGACCTTGGAATAGTCCTTTCTTACCGACCCGCTGGAATACAGGTCGAAATAGAAATACAGACTGCCGCCGTAGCTTAGACTTCCGCTTCCTCTCAGCAGGGGATCCCAGTCTCCGCCTAAAAAAGTTGCCCGTACATCTTTGGGCCCTATCGTTACTGACAGATCCCAGTCACGCTCGATATCGAAATTGAAATATTCGTACAGTCTGTCGCCAAGAGCAGCGGAATTATACACATGAAAAATGCCGTTCGTTGCCTTTTGCAGGATACTTATCTGAAGAGGATAACGGTCGTAAAACGCGGATGCAGGAACGGTTTCCGTAACGGAAGCACCTCTATCCATTTCTTCCGAATACTTTTTCCTCAAAGCTTCCACCGTATCATTTCTGAAACGGACGGATCCCGACAAGAAAGGCATATCCCGCACCTGCACGGATTCGGGAACCTCGGCCGTCCTGTTTTCATAGCCGTACTGATGCAGAGTTTCCGCTTCGAAAGATCCTCCTCTGAAGCATGCTTCGGTGGTCCAGGTATACCGTCCGATCTCCGACGGCATGTACGGATTCGCCCGCTCTCTTGCAAAAGAGACGTGAAGGCCTTCAGCCTCTTTGGGATCTCCGAGAAGCACTTCTTCAGTAAACTCAACTTTATCCGCCGTTTTCTTTACCGATGATCCGAAACGAAGGGTCGCGGCCCCCGATATCAGCAGTATGCAAAGAATGTACGCTAATGCTTTCTTCATTAGTTTTTCTCTCCCGTTATGTTTTCCAGGGCTTTTGCCACCCTGTCTTCACTATATCCGTAGCTTTCCTTGACGAAGGTCACCAGGTCTTTTCCTTCGCTGTCCAGCTCCGATATGGTCTTGTCACCCACTATTTTGCCCTTCTTAAGAAGAACGGCCCTGCTGACAAAACCCGATACTTCCTCTATGAGGTGGGTGGAGATGATGACGCTTTCCGTGGGTTCAAGTATGCCCAGCAGCACTTTGTAGAAATCTTCTCTGTTGAAAAGGTCGTTTCCCGCAAAGGGCTCGTCCATGAGTATCACGTCCGCTCCCTGGCAAAGAGCCAGTATCATCTCATACTGGTTCTGCTGGCCTGTCGAAAAGCTCTTCAGCTTTTTGTTCTCCGGAAGTCCGAAGAAGTCCATGAGCCCGTCGTACCTCTTCTGTCTGAACAAGGGGAAATGATCCTTATAGAACTCCTCGTGCCTTTTTGCCGTAAGCTCCGGGAAAAAGCTGTGCTCGCTGGTCGCAAAGGATATCCTGCAGATATTCTTCCTCGACACCGGTTCTCCGTCCAGAAGTATCTCTCCCGAATAGCTTATGAATCCGGGTATGCTCTTAAGGAGCGTGGTCTTGCCCGCTCCGTTCTCTCCGAAAAGCCCCACTATCTCGCCGGGACCGACGGAAAAGGATACGTTATCAAGAGCCTGCGCGGCAAAGTATTTTTTGCTCAGGTTTTTCAGTACAAGCATATTATCATCCTCCAATAACTGAACGGGATAGATTCTCTTACGTAAGCCCAGGACGGGACCGCTGCGTCATAGGCATGCATGCCGCATGCTGCAAGCAGCACGGCAAGGATAAGCGTGATCATTATGAATCCCAAGGGGAGGGCCAGGCATCTTCTGTGTATCTCCAATGCGTCCGGCACCCTCTTCATGGTATATACGGCCATGGAGCCTTTCTTAAATGACCTATAGTGCGCCTTTATATACCCTCCGTAAACCATGAGAGCCGGTATGATGAAAAGGAGAGTATTCCTCATGACCCACATCATGGATTCGCATTCGTTGCGGGAATTGCCGCTGCTGAGCCTTAGGCTCACTCCCTCGCTCATATGCACCCAGAAGGTGGCGCCGAAGGCAAGGGCGAATATGATGAGCATAAGGCCCGAAAACATGAGTTCCATCTCTACGTCCCAGCCGGGAGGCGCATACTTCTCCATTTTTTCGATCAGC
>JAEEGL015323873.1_pt1 | contig 10178 bp, 3 predicted proteins | sample 9134231 | NCBI WGS metagenome assembly JAEEGL01 (sample SAMN16246548, study PRJNA631951) | gut metagenome | biome: gut microbiome; feature: rumen; material: fiber-attached | host: Bos | place: Iran: Karaj | collected 2018-10
CAATTACAAATACAAATGCCCTTCGCTTACGACTTTATAAATACGACTGGCTTGAAGTAAATCCTGAGCTTTCTAACAAAGAAAAAAAGAGAGTGCCCTGGAATGAACTTCTTGCACGCGATAAAGAAATTTTAGGTCCTGTAACATTTAAGACTTTTATTAAACCCTGGAAGAATAAATAATAAGTTGAATTTATGTTTAATTCTATTTAAACTTTACGGATACAAATAGTTAGGAAATTATTAATGGAAAAGAATGATATTTTAAAGTTAACCGAACAGGTTGTTCCTATTAGAATGGGAATAGATGTTGGCTCTACAACCGTTAAAGTTGTTGCTTTAGGTGAGAACGATGAGCTTTTATATGGAGCATATGAAAGGCATAGAGCTGATATTAGAAATACAATTATTACTGTTGTTTCAAAAGCTTTTGATGAACTGGAAAAAATCCTTCCTGCAAAAGAAAATCAGACTATTAGTGTAAAAGTAACGGGCTCAGGCGGACTTTCTGTTTCTCAGTGGCTGAACATTCCGTTTATTCAGGAGGTTGTTGCTGCTACTACTTCTGTAAGAAAAATCATTCCACAGACTGATGTTGTAATTGAACTTGGTGGCGAGGATGCAAAGATAACCTATTTCCGCGGCGGTGTAGAACAGCGAATGAATGGTACCTGTGCCGGCGGAACCGGAGCTTTTATAGATCAAATGGCAGCTCTTCTTGAAACTGATGCGAAGGGCTTAAACGAACTTGCAAGAGGCGCTACAACAATTTATCCGATTGCAGCCCGCTGCGGTGTATTTGCAAAAACTGACGTGCAGCCGCTTATAAATGAAGGTGCCAGAAGAGAAGATATTGCAGCTTCTATTTTCCAGGCAGTAGTTAGCCAGACAATTTCAGGCCTTGCATGCGGTAAACCAATCCGTGGAAATGTTGCTTTCTTAGGTGGTCCGTTACACTTTCTGGATCAGCTCAGACAAAGATTTATCATCACTTTAAAACTAAAAGATGAAGAAATAATTGTTCCTGAAAATTCCCAGCTGTTTGTGGCAAGTGGTGCCGCTTATTCTGCTGAAAGAAAAATCAACTGTATAACATCACAGCAGAATCAGGTTTTCCCTACAATAAAAGATTTCAGGGAGAGCTTAAAAAATCTTGTGGGTGCAGAAATGCAGGAAGTTCAGCGACTTGAACCTCTGTTTACAAGCGAAGAAGAACTTGCTGAGTTTACAAACAGGCATGCACAGGAAAAGGCAAAGGTTGGAAAACTTGAAGATGCAAAAGGCCCTGTGTTCTTAGGACTGGATGCGGGCTCAACTACAACAAAAGCTGTTTTAACTGATACAGAGGGACGAATCTTATGGAGATTCTATGATGTTAATGCAGGAAACCCGGTTGATTTGGCAGTAAAGGTTTTAAAGAATCTGTATAAGATTTTACCAAAAGACTGTTACATTGCGCGTTCAGTTTCTACAGGTTATGGAGAGGCTTTGTTCCAGGCTGCTTTGGGAGTAGATGCCGGAGAAGTTGAAACTATAACTCATTACAGGGCAGCAGATTTCTTTGTCCCTGGTGTTGAGTTCCTGCTTGATATCGGCGGACAGGATATGAAGTGCCTTCGAATGAAAGACGGTGCAATTGTTTCTATCCAGTTGAATGAAGCCTGTTCTGCAGGTTGTGGAAGCTTCCTTGATAACTTTGCCCGTACAATGGGAATGTCTGTTCAGGAATTTTCACAGATTGCTCTCATGGCAAAAAAGCCTGTTGATTTGGGAACCCGCTGTACTGTATTCATGAACTCACGCGTAAAGCAGGCTCAAAAAGAAGGTGCTGAGGTTGCAGATATAAGTGCCGGACTTTCATATTCAGTTATTAAAAACGCTTTGTTCAAAGTAATTAAGTTAAGGCGTGCAAGTGACATTGGAAGAAAAGTTGTTGTACAGGGTGGTACATTCAATAACAATGCTGTTTTAAGGGCGTTCGAAAAAATTGCGGGCGTTAATGTATTCAGACCGGATGTTGCAGGACTCATGGGTGCCTATGGCAGCGCGTTAATTGCCCAGGACCAGTGGGAAGATTTGCGTCGTCCTAAACCTGATGATCCTGATCAGACTCCAAAAGATGTTCGAAGTGGAATTGCGACTTTAGACCAGCTGGAAAGCTTTAAGGTTGATCTTGAATTAAGAAGATGCGGCAAGTGTTCTAACAACTGTCTTTTAACAATAAACACTTTCAGTACCGATGGAAATGAATCGCAGGAAAAAGCAGTGCGTCGTTTTATTACCGGCAACAGATGTGAAAGAGGCGCTGAACTTGATGCAAAAGATTCTAAGATTGTAGATGCAAGCAATAAAAAGAATACAGTTCAAAATGATGATGAGGACAATAAAAACCTTCCGAATCTTTTTGAATGGAAATACAAGAGACTTTTAAATTATGTACCGTTAAAACCAGAAGAAGCTCCTTATGGTGATGTAGGAATTCCACGCGTTTTAAATATGTACGAGAATTATCCATTGTGGTTTACCTTCTTTACAAAGCTGGGGTTCAGAGTCCGCTTATCTCCGCGCTCAAGCCGTGCAGTTTACGAAAAGGGCCTGGAAACAATTCCTTCTGAGTCTGTATGTTATCCTGGAAAAATTTCTCACGGTCATGTAGAAAGCCTTTTGCAGCAGGGAATAAAATTTATTTTCTATCCTTGTGCTCCGTACGAAATCCAGGAAGACAGTGGTGCGGGAAATCACTATAACTGTCCTATTGTTACAAGTTATCCTGAAGTTTTAAGAAATAATGTGGACCGCCTTCGCCAGGATTCTTCCATTCTGTTTATGAATCCGTTCCTGCCGATTTATGACAAGGCTCGTTTAGGCGAAAGACTCTATGAAGAACTGAGTAAGCATTTTGACATAAAGAAAGAAAAAATAATTGAAGCCGTAGAATGTGCATGGAATGAACAGCAGAAGTTCAAGAAAGAAGTACAGGAAAAGGGTGAAGAGGCTCTTGAAGAAGTTATCAGGCGAAGTGCAAACGGAATAGTTCTTGCCGGCCGTCCATATCATCTTGATCCGGAAATTAATCACGGTATTCCTGAAATGATTAACGGACTGGGAATGGCTGTCTTTACTGAAGATTCTGTAGCTCATCTTGGTGCAATAGAGAGACCTTTGAGAATTATTGACCAGTGGACCTATCACAACAGACTTTACAGGGCAGCAAGTTTTGTAAGCGGAATGGCAAATCTTGAATTAGTACAGCTTACTTCTTTTGGCTGCGGACTGGATGCTGTTACTGCTGATCAGGTTGATGAAATCCTCAGGGCAAAGTCTAAGATGTACACGCTCATAAAAATTGATGAAGGTTCAAATCTGGGCGCCGTAAGAATCCGTATCAGGTCTTTAATTGCCGCCGTAAAAGCACGCGAAAGAAATCATTTAAAGCTTTCTGTAAAATCGTCTGCATATCAGAGACAGGTGTTTACTAAAGAAATGAAATACAAGCACACGATTCTTGCTCCACAAATGTCACCGATTCATTTCAGGCTTCTTCAAAAAGCATTCCAGTATTCGGGTTACAATTTTGTAATTCTGGACGCTGTAGATCCAGGTGCAGTTGAAACCGGTTTAAAGTATGTAAACAATGATGCATGTTATCCTTCTATATTAGTTGCCGGTCAGATGATTGCTGCTTTACAGAGTGGTAAGTATGACCTGAACAATGTAAGTCTTTTGATTACACAGACAGGCGGCGGCTGCAGGGCAACAAATTATATCGGTTTTATCAGGCGCGCTTTAAATGATGCAGGACTTTCACATATCCCTGTAATTTCAATGAGTGCCCAGGGCTTCGAGAAAAATCCTGGCTTTACATACACTCCGGCCCTTTTAATCCGTGCTTTGCATGCAGTATTTTTGGGCGACCTTTTAATGCGTGTTTTGTACAGAACCCGTCCTTATGAAAAAGAATATGGAAGTGCAAATGCATTATATGAAAAGTGGAACTATAAGTGTGAGGCCGGCTTAAAGTCTTTATCAAGTGCAAAGTATCACTCTTTAGTTCGCGGAATAATCCGTGATTTCGACAGACTTGAATTGCTGCCGGTTAAAAAGCCTCGAGTTGGAGTTGTTGGTGAAATTCTTGTAAAATTCCATCCGACTGCAAATAACCAGATTGTAGAAACTATAGAAAAAGAAGGCGCTGAATGTGTAATGCCTGATTTGGCAGACTTTTTGTTCTATTCATTCAGTACCGGAATTTTCCGCCATCAGCAGCTGGCATTCCCTAAAGCAACTGAGCGAAATGCGAAACTCTTTGTATGGGCCTTAGAGCTTTTCAGAAATTATATCAAGAAGAGATTAAATAAATCGCACAGGTTTGAAGCTCCTTCGATTATCTATGATTTAATGAAAGGTGTTGATGATATCGTACAGATTGGAAATATTACTGGTGAAGGCTGGTTCCTGACTGCAGAAATGGTTGAACTGATTCACAGTGGTGTTCCAAGCATTGCCTGTGTTCAGCCTTTTGCCTGCCTGCCAAATCATGTTACGGGCAAGGGAATGATTAAGGAACTCAGAAGAAGATATCCTCAGTCAAATATCAGTGCAATTGACTACGACCCTGGTTCGAGTGAAGTAAATCAGCTTAACAGATTAAAGCTTATGCTTTCAAATGCACCTGTTGGAAACCATCCTGATGAAGAGAAAGACGGAAAGATTCATTACAGGGGAAAAGTGTATGAGCCTGAGATTCAGCTTCCTGAAGGAGCCGAAAGATTTATAGACCCAGAGCCTGTAAAGATGAGTGAAGTTCCAGTCGTGGATTTTTAATCATATTTGATGTAAAATTCTAAGCATACTAGAACGAAGAGGTATTTGTTTTGAATTTATTAGGGAAGAATTTGATAAAGAAAGTATTTTGTATTTTGTTTTTAGTTTTTTCTGCTGCAAATTTATTTTCTGAATATAATTCAAAAGGAATTCCTGATTCCGCAGAGATTAGAAGAACACTTGTCAGGGAATGGTTTACCTGTCCTGTCAGTGAACTAAAGACAAAAGATTCACGCGTTATAGAAAATAATATCGGTCAGCGCTTTCAGGTTCGGATGGAAGAGCGGTTAGACAGTTATGTTATAATCGTTTCTCCTGAAAACATAATGAAAGTAAAAGTTATAACTGATGACGGCTACGAGTTTATAAAGTCTCCTGTGTATTCAGAAGGAGCCTGCGGAAGTTTTGTTTTGTACAGGAATAAAGTTAACGGTGCACCGCAGAAAATTCAGTGGTTCTTTAATGCAGACTCAGAAGTGTATCTTGAGTTCTATCCTTCGGGCGCAAAAACTTATGTGGATTTAGTAATTTATTCATGCTATGCAATAAGAAAAGTTTCTGTGCCTTTGGGTTCAACTTTTGACAGGCTGTACACCGCTTCATTCAATGACATTTACAGATGGACATCAAGTATTGTTCCGTGGGAAAAAGTTACGGTTGTTCCGGGGCAGTACAAGGAAATGCTTTTGATGTCGATTTTAATTTCAAAAGAACTGCCAAAAATTAAGTACTTTGACCAGGGCTGTTATAATGAAGATGACACTCTTTGTTCTATATTCACTGCAAAGCCGATTGTGTTAAAGGATAGTGACGGAAACGATTATTATCCTGATACAAAGGGAATGCTCTGGCTTGATTCAGAAGGATTCCTGAAATGGATTATAGACGGTATTGTTAAACCTATAAGCGGCACAAAATTAAAGATAGAAGATATAACACGCCCGACAGTTAATTATAATGAAATAAGCAAGAACGGCGTTTTGTCGCAGGACTGGTCTTTATCGTTTTCTCTTGATGTTGTAAGAAACCTTGCTTCCTGTGCTTTAGATGTCAGAAGCTACGGAATGTATGAAGAGCCTTTTAAAATGGTTGATGTTGCTGCAAATTATTTTGTAGGAATGAAAAAATCAAATCTGAAGCCAAACACTTTTTTCTATATGAAAGACATCGGCTATAAAATTGAAATGCTGAACGGCCTTCTGTATGTTCTTGCAAATATTGAGCCTTCATATTTTTATCTGGCAGCAATCAGAAATTCATCTAATGTAAAGGCAGAGGAATTTGTTTTTAATCAGTCAGCAATTCTGTTTCCTTATTTTGATGATAACGGTCACTTTGATTGTGTAGTATTTGAAAAGGGAAAAGAGTATTCATTTTCTGATTTTATGAAATTACACCCGGGAACTTATATACATTTAGAAAGAGTTAAATCAACTGAATATTTCTTCTTAAATGATGATGATATTGAATAGAATAAAAATTTATTTTTAAGAGACTTGTTGCATATGAAACGAAAAATTTTATATCTGTCATTCATTTTTTTTCTTGCATTTGGATATTCTCAAAACATTAGTGTAGAAGAAAGTGAAATGTCTTTGTACGCGGGAATGACTTCGGCTTATAAAAGCAGTTCATATCCTGCAGTTGTTGAATATTCTGTGAGACTTGAAAAACAGTTTCCTCACTCAGAATTTCTTACTGAAGCAGGTTTGTATCGCGGGGAATGTTATTTTTATTTAGGGCAGTATTTTGAATCCCTGGAGAGTTTAAAAAGTGTGCTGGCTCAAAAAAACATTTCATACGAAGAAAAATTAAAATCGCTTTATTTTTGTGCGCGCTGCAATTATGAACTGGAAAGAAATAAACAGGCCCTGCAGTATTTTAATGAAGCTGCAATCTTATATAATGAAAATAAAAGTGAATCAAATTCAGAACAGAAAAAAATATATTATTCTTCATTAGTTTATTCTGCGCTGCTGTTTCAAATGGATGAAGACTATAAAACCGCTGCTTCCCTGTATGAAACTTCTTTGCAGAACGGAAAGTATTTGACGCAAAAAGAATTTGAAACTTTGCTTACTGAACTTTTTGAATGCTATAAAAAAACTAAGAGCATAAAGAACAGCGAAAAACTGTATTCATTCACAGAAAAAAATCAGGACAAAATTTCTTTGCTGACTTATGTGAAATCTTCTTTCACAGTTGCTGAAGCCTACGAAGAATTAAATGACTGGGTAAAAGCGTATAAGATTTACAAAAAGCTTTTGCAGCTTCAGGAGCTTTCTGCAGTAAATCATGCAATGCAAAAAGCGTGTGAATTATCTGAGAGCCATTACAATGTAATCCGTGAAGACCCTGGTGCAATTCTTGCCGGAATGGAAGATAAATTCCAGGATAATAAGCCTTTGTTAAGTGAGTTCTGGACCCGCCTTGCAATTTCTGCTTTCTGGGAAGGCGATTATAAAAAAGCGGCAAATTATTTTACAAAGGCTTCCGGTGCTGATGAAGAAAAAAAATATGCAGCAGTTATTTCACTTTATCTTTCAGTAATGGATGAAGCTTCTCCCGTAAAACATTTAAATGAATATGTTTCGCAAAATCCTGTAAAGGAAGAGAATGAGTTTTATTTTGAATACAAGGCAGCTTATGCAAGGGCCTACGCATTTGAAAAAGACTGGGATAAATGTATTGAAAACGCAAATGTAATCATTGAAAATTTTTCTAATGAAAAAATCAGTAAGAATGTATTCTATCAGACTTTATATTTTGCAAGTGCAGCATTCTTTGAAAAGGAAAAATACTTCAGGGCAGAAACACTTTTGAAAAACTATTGTCCTGTTGTACTTTCTTCTTCCAATAATTTGTCTCAGAGGGAAAAAAGTTTTTATTACTCTTCTAACATCCTTCTGGCTAAGACTTATGCAATGCAGAAAAAATATGCTCAGGCACAAAGCGTTTATGAAAATATTGATTCATCGTTTTTTACAGATTCAGACCGCCTGGAATATGCTAAGGTTTTATTTTACAACAATCAGATAGACTTATGCTTAAAGCAGACACTTAGATTAAAGTCGCAGGAAAGCAATCAGTTAAGCGGCTTATGTTTTTTCAATAGAGCTGATTATACAAATGCAAAAAAATACCTGCAGAAATATATTGAATCAAAATCGCTTTTAGACAAATCGTATGCACAGTTCTATTACGCGTGGTCTTTGCTGAAGCTTCAGGATAAAAACGCCTTCGATAAATTTAAAGCTTTTCTGGATTCATATCCTGAACACCAGATGTATTATAAAGCCTGTATGCTTGCATCTCAGAGTGCACTGTTGCTTTCAGATTTTGAAGGTGCACAAAAGTATGCCCAGCGTGCCGTAGAAATCAGTAATGATGCTGCAAAAAAACAGGAATCGGTAATTCTACTTTCTAATGTTTATGTTGATTCAAATGAAACACTGAAAGCTCTGGACCTTCTCTTACCATATACAAAGGAAGAAAGTGCTTTTGGTATGCAGTCAAATTTCAGTGTTGCGCAGTTGTATGCTTCGTTAAATGAAATCAACAAGAGTGATGAGTATTACAAAAATGTTGAACTGAAGTACCCGAAAGAAGCACTGGCTGATGAAGCTTGTTACAGGCGCGGAGAAATTTTTTATACTGCACAGGATTATGAAGAAGCTATAAAAAGATTTGAACGATACCAGAAGAAATTTCCTGATGGAAAATATAATGAAGCTGCAAGATTTTATGATGCTGACTGTTATTCTTTGAAAGGAAATTCTGAAAGGGCAATTGTAGGCTATAAAGCTCTTCTGCAGATTAATGAAAAGAGTTCGTTTGCCTTTAATGCCAGAAAAAATATTGTTGAATTGTATGAGCGGATTGGCAACTATCAGGAAGCTCTAAATCAATTGAATGAATTAATCAAACTGTTCCCGGAAGAGTCGAAAAAAGAGGGACTATCTTCTAAGGTTGATGAACTTAAAAATTTAACTTCCGGTCTGGATCCTGAATATATAAAACTAAAAAAAGCTTATGAGGATTTAAATGGACTTGCTTCAAAAGAAGGCCGTGATGCCGGTACAGATTTAGTATTGTTCATGTCTGAAAACTCATATCCTCAGAATGAAATTTTAACTTTGGCAAATGATCTGTTTGAACTGCAAAGTAAAAAACAGAATGTTTCAAATGAAGCTGCAAATGCTGCAAAAACTTCATATATAGTTGCGCGCATTAACCGCCAGTCGGATTTAAAAAATGAGAGTGCTAAAATGTTTTTAGAATCTGCAAAATATGCAAGGCAATGTGGAAATCATTTACTTGCACAGCAGGCTTTATACGGTGCAATGGAATCTTATATATCTGAAGGATTTAAAATGGACGGTGATGCAACTTATGGAAAACTACATCAGTGGTATCCTGATTGTGAATTTGATATAAGTGCGAAAGATCTTTTGAATAGGAGTAAGTAATGATGAATTTCAAGAAAATAATTTTTGTAATAACAAGTGTTTTATCTATAAATGTTTATGCACAGACACAGGAGGAAAAAAATATTGAGCTTCCGGAAATTACAACAGTTGTTTCGGGAGAATCGATTGATGTGGAAAAAAATGCCGTTCTGGATTTTTCTACATTCATAGAGCTTCCTCTGGAATCAGATTCGTTTTTGCCTGTACTGCCGGAATTAGAAACTGAAGATGATAAAAATTACTCTGCTGAAAAAAAGACTCAGGCAGAAAAAAATATTTATGTTGACAGTACAATTGCTTTTGCCTGGCCTTTATCTTTTTCTGATGATTTTAATATATTTAAGTCGTCAGGAAAAAATCCGTTCAGCATTAAATTTCATCAGCAGAACATAAACGCATTCGGAAATAAAACTTCTATAGATGGTTTCTTTGAAGATGATACATTTTTAACCGGGCAGAAAAAAATCAATACAAAAAATTTTGACTTTGAGTTTAACGGTGAATACAGAAACGGAAAGTACGGCTTACAGAATCAAAGTGAAAGTTTCTATAATTTAAGTTCACAGAGCTTTATCACTTCTGATTATATAACATGGAATTTGCCTTTAGGCTTCAGTCTGGATTTTAACTTTGACGGTGAAATTTATTCGCGCTTTTCAGGCTTGAGGGATTCTTCTGCATCAACTTTGCTTGATTTAGAAAAGAAGCTTTCTGTACTCGATTTAGCACCAGAGTTTATGGCAAAGTGGAATTCTAAAAAAGGCTTTGTAGAGTTTTATTCAGGCTATGATTTTGAAACTCTGTTTGGAACTACTGCGTCTGAGAATAATATCCTTCATCGCGGAGAGTTTTATTTAGACGGAGGAATTAAATATACAAACGATGA
>JAEEGL015785967.1_pt1 | contig 10178 bp, 10 predicted proteins | sample 9134231 | NCBI WGS metagenome assembly JAEEGL01 (sample SAMN16246548, study PRJNA631951) | gut metagenome | biome: gut microbiome; feature: rumen; material: fiber-attached | host: Bos | place: Iran: Karaj | collected 2018-10
GCGCGGATGTCCTCGTACCGCCGGAGCGGTCCGCACCCGTCCATCGATCCGCCCTCTTTGAGGAACGATTCGCGGTACGCGCGGATCCGGTCCTCGTATTCGATTGTCGGTTCGACCAGTTTCATGTTGCGATCCTTCTTTCGCTTTCGCGATTGTACCACAAAAACGTGCGTGCGGCAACCGGCGCCGCCGGTCACTGAAATACCCGTTTCATCCGATGCCCTGCTGTGCTAGAATGGACTCACGGAAACAGAACAGGAAGCCGGAACGGAGGGACCGTATATGAAATACGACGAGGAATGGATCCGGGCGCGTCTCCCGAAGGCGTACCGCAACGACCCGATCACCGACTCAAGCTACGAATATCTGGACGGCCTGACGGTCATGCACGAAGGCGAGCGCGGCGGCCCCGACGTCGTAGTGTACCGCGCGAAGGACGAAGAGGATCTTCGCTGCTGGGAACTCGAACAGGTCTGCCGGTTCCTGAAAGATAAAAGCCGCTGCGCGCCGAAGACGTGGCGCTACTACCGCGACCACGCGAAGGACGGCCGGTGGTATTACGTCGAACACCGGAACTACGACTACAACGCGATCGAAGATGTGCGCCTCCACGGCTTCGAGCAGTTTCTCCTTCTCACGAAATACGGTCTCCCGCCGGAGCGCTGGGAACAGCGCGTCGAAGAGCACGTCCGGCTGATGAACTACTGGTATCCCGAGCCCCACTGGGACTATGACCGGCGGCTGCTCCGCTTCGTCGAGATCAGCGACTCCAAAGAATACGACTCCCGCGACGATCGCGTCGGGGAGCCGCGTCCGGGCTCGATCATCCGGGTCGTGGACTGAACGGCGGATCCCGGTACAGCAGCACAATTACAAGGAGAAACCATCATGGCATCGAGCAAAGATTATCTGGAATTCATTCTGGATCAGCTGTCGGAAGCGGGCGACGTATCGTACCGGGCAATGATGGGCGAATACATCATCTACTATCGCGGCAAGGTCGCCGGCGGGATCTACGATGACCGGTTTCTCGTAAAACCCGTCGGATCCGCGGCCGCGATGATGCCGGCGTCGCCGATGGAACTGCCGTACGAGGGCGGAAAACCGATGCTTCTCGTCGACAACGTGGAAGACAGGGAATTCCTGCGGGAGCTGCTCGAAGCGATGTATCCGGAACTGCCGGCCCTGAAAAAGAAAACGAGACGATAAAAGCCTCCGTGAGGAGGCCGAAAGGTGTTTGAAATGATGGACATGAAAAAACTGCTGTTGATCGCCGGCATCGTAAGCCTGAGCGTCGGTGTTTTATCCCTGCTGTTCGCCGTGCTCAGCGGGTTCGGTTATTATCACGTGCTCGACGGGTCGTCGGAGCTGTATGCCTCTTTGCACCGGCGGATGATCGTTTTCGGGGTGATCGGCCTCGTTCTCGCGGCGGTCGGGGCGGTTTGCCTGATCGTCCGCTCCAGAACGGCGTAGCGCGGCCGGCTCATCAGTTGAACCAAATCCGGCAACTTCCTTTGCGGATCCTCAAAACAGATCATCGCAAGCTTTTTTCATAATACAGGAAATCCGTCCACCCGGTGTTTTCCGCGTATAGATGCTGTACCCCTCTGTAGAAAAAGCCGGTTTTGTCATACAGTTTCTGCGCGGGCAGATTGGAGCGGAGCGTATCCAGCCGGAGCGCCTTCTTCCCGCTCTTTTTCGCGAGAGCGGCGGCCTCTTCCAGAACGGTTTCGCCGAGCCGTTTTCCCCGAAACGCAGGGCAGACCGCGAGGAGATGAAGCGTCGCCACCTCGTCGTTCGCAAGATCCTCCGCCCATGAAACGGTCTCGTAATCCGCATCCTGGTGCATGACGATCGCAACGACCCCGACGGCCGCATCGCCGTCCGTCAGAAGATACATCTCCCCGTTGTAGATGTACGTCCGGATCGTTTCGTCCGTCGGATGCTGGCCATAGACCCAGCGGGCATACTTCTCCATATCCGGTGTGTTTTCGATCACATCCAGATAGATCGCCTTCACGGTTTCGAAATCCGTTGTTCGGTTCAGTTCCATATCATTCTCCCGACAAGCGCAACGCTCAGTCCCGTTTTCTCCGGTCGACGCCCGATTTGCTGTAGTACGCCGTTTTTTCCTTGTACATCTCCTGGTCTGCGATCGAGACGAGTTTCTCCATCGAGACGCCCGGATGGTCGGCGGCCTCGGCGCTTCCGACGGACAGGGAAAGCGACGGGGCTTCTTTTCCGTGCCACGCATTCGCCTTCGATTCCAGCTGTCCCTCAAGCGCCGGGATCAGCGCGCTGTCCTCGAGGTGCGCAAGGACGATGAACTCATCGCCGCCGGTCCGGTAACAGGTCCCGAACGGCGCAAACACCGAGGAGATGCAGTTCGAAGCGGCGCAGATCAGCTCGTCGCCGGCGTGGTGGCCGTATGTGTCGTTCGTCGTTTTGAGGCCGTTGATGTCGATCGAGAACGCGACGAGATCGCCGGGAAGCGAATCCAGCGCGGCCAGCTCCGTCATCGCCGCGGTATACGCGTAGCGGCTGGAGATGCCGGTCAGCGGGTCGACGGAGATGCGGATCATCTGTTCCTGGATCCGGTCGTCCGACGCCATCAGCGCGAATTCCGAATTGTGGATGAACAGGAACGCCAGGCAGATGACGAGCGCGATGTACGCCGTCCGCACTTCCCCTCCCATCACTTCCTGCATCGCGATCCCGACGACGGTAAAGATCAGGACCGCGATGAGGGAGACGCGGTTCCGGCGGCGGAACTGGTCGCCGTAGACGGCGAAATCGAGGATGACGAGAAGGATGATGAACAGATAGAAGACGACGTAAAGATTGTACCCGGGTCCGTGGGCATATGTATAGTCGGGGCCGATCGTGATCATCCATCCGGTAAAGGCGGAGACGATCTGGAACAGCGTATTCGCCGCCAGGACCGCATACAGGAACTTCCGCCAGACGCTTTTCGTCTGGAACTGGAGAATGATCGCGCCTCCCGCCATCGGCGTGAGGATATAGTCAAAGAGCTTGACGGTCCGGAGAAGCCACGGGGCGATCGCGGGATTCCCGTTCATCTTTACGCCGAGCCATTCCGACAGGGCGGCGACTCCGACGATCAGATACGTCAGATACAGGATCCGCTTTTTCTCCTTCGAGAAGCGGCCGTTCTCATTCGTCAGGATGCAGAGGACGACCAGCGCCAGCCATATGAGTATGATGAGCGGTGTGTAATAGGTCATGGTTCCGTTCTACCTTTTTTCATCGCGTTTTGTTTCTTTTCCGTCCGATCCGATCCGGAGGCTTTTCAGATACCGTTTTCGTTCGTTCGGAACGCGGTCGCTCTCGACCGCCTTTTGGATCGTCTTATTATGGGTCCACGGAGCGAGCCGCCGGTCCGAGAGAAACGGCAGGACCGCGTCGTACTGTTTGGCCAGAGCCGTCGCGAAGTACCAGGCGATCATCATGTTCACGTAGTATTCGTCCGACCGGACGGACGCGACGAGCTCCGGATACGCCGGATCGAACGCGTCGTCGAGATAGTGGCGCATCAGCGTCCCGATCCCGAACCGGACCGTATAGGTCTCCCCGGACGCGATCCATCTCCGGATCATCGGAAGGAGCGCCGCGGGACGCTTTCGGAACGCCTTCGGAAGGATCGTGTCGCACGTTGCCCAGTTGTCCGTATACGGCAGGAACCGCTCCAGCTCCGCGACGCAGCGATCAGCGTCGTTCTCCTCCGAGAGAAGGCACGCATGGAGCATGTTTTCGTCGTAATAGCGGTGGGGCAGGTCCGCCAGGAACGCCGCGTCATCGCCGTCTTTTCTCAGCTGTTTTGCGTACTGTCGGAGGTCCGGCAGCCGGACGCCGATCACCGTTCCGGGATCGACGGTCGGGATCAGTTTCCGCTGGAACGCGCGGTATTTCCGGTCGCTGAGCCGGAAGAGTTCCTTCCGGACCGCTCCGGATCGTCCGTTCCCGCTTCCGCCGGCGTCGAGCTTGACCGGATCGCCGGAATGGACATAGCGGAGCCGGCCGCCCATGGTCTCTTTCATGCGCAGGAACGCGGGAAGTCCGGTACAGTGGCCGGTATAGAACACCGTATCGAACCCGAGCAGCGCCTCCGCCGTCTCGTCGATCTCGCGGAGTTCGCATTCCGTATAGTCCGTCTTTTTCATCAGGTGGAAGCCGCTGATCGCCGCGTCGGGATCCGCACCGCAGCGCCGCCGGTACTCCGCAAGGATGTTGACCATCCCGTTGTGGGCGCAGCCGGAGAGCAGGATCCTGCGCTCCCCTTCCGCGATCACCAGATACTGTTCGTGGCGGAAATCATCCCGGTCGTAGCGGCCGTTCGTGCGCTCCTTCATCCGGCTGTTCGTCGACGGAACGGGCACGGTGCGCTCCCGGAGCGTGAACAGCGACAGTTCGTCGTCGATCCGGCAGTCGCCGTCGAGAAAGACGACGCCGGGAAGCTCCGCGATCCGCTTATCGATCCCGATGTAGCGGTAGCGTTCCTCCTCCGGAACGTCTGTACGGCCGGTATCCGAATAATAGTCGCCGGTCGCGGTGCGCTGCAGATAGATCGCTGCGCGCGGGTTCCGCGCGGCGAACGCGAGGATCCCGCCGGAGTGGTCGTAGTGGCCGTGGCTCAGGACGACCGTGTCCACGCGCCCGAGATCGATCCCGAGCTTCTCCGCGTTCCGGAGCGTCTCGTCGGACGGCCCGAGATCCATCAGGAGAGTATGATGCGCCGTTTCGATGTAGAACGACAGGCCGTGAGCCGCCGCGCAGCCCCGGTCGCCCTCGGTGTTTTCGATCAGATTGATGATCTTCATCCGGTCTCCTCCGAACGTTGAAGCCTACCAGATCGTGATGCGCTTCTCCGGTGCGATGTACATCCGGTCGTCTGCCGTGACGCCGAACGCCTCATACCATTCCGGGAAGTTCCGCGGCGGCATGTTCGCGCGCAGCTCGGCCGGAGAGTGGACGTCCCGCGCCAGAAGGAGACGGATAAACTCCTCCTTCGCCTTCATGCACCAGACGCGCGCCCAGTTGCGGAAGTACGCCCGGAAATCGGGATCCGGGAGCGTGTGCATGATCTCGAGCGTCACGCCCATCCCGCCGTTGTCCGCGATGTTCTCGCTGACGACGAGCTCGCCGTTGACGGTGCCGCCGTGGTAGGGGATGCCGTCGAACTGGGCGATCATGTCCTTCGTCAGTCCCTCAAAGGCCGCGAAGTCCTCCTCGGTCCACCAGTTCTTGAGGTTGCCCTTTTCGTCGAATTTCGCGCCGTTGTTGTCGAACGCATGGGAGATCTCGTGGCCGATGACGGCGCCGATGCCGCCGAGGTTCTCGCTCACGGACTGGCGGAGCGAATAGAACGGCTTCTGGAGGATCGCCGCCGGGAACGTGATGTCGTTCGCGCTCGGGTTGTAGCAGGCGTTGACCATATGGCCGGGCATCGGCCATTCGGTGCGGTCCACGGGCTTCCGGAGCCGGGCGATCATGTCCTCCCGGCGGACACGGGAGATCCGCTTCATCGCCGCGTAGAGCGAGTCGTCCTCCTCGAACGTGAGCTTCGACCAGATCTCCTTGATTTCGTCGGGATAACCCATCTTGATCTCGATCGTCGACAGTTTTTTGATCGCCTCTTTCCGCGTGGACGGCGCGAGGAACGTGTTCCGCTCCATCCGGAGCTTGTACGTCGCGATGATCTTCTTCACGAGATCCACGACGTCCTTCTTCGCTTCCTCGCCGAAATACGTCCGGCCGTAGTAGACGCCGACCGGTTCGGCGTACACCGCGGACGCGGTCAGGTAGGCCTGTTTTTCGAGCACGGGGTCGGCGGCGACGCCGGTCAGCGTGCGCGCATACGTCCGTCCGAGCGCGCCGAGTTCCTCCGAGAGGCACTCGGTCGCGCCGAGCAGCACTTTAACGTACGCCCAGTGCAGGTAGAGCGGGAAGGTCTCCTTGGAGAAATAGCCGCTCATCTCCCGGACGGCCTTCGGATCGTAGACGATCAGCGTCTCGGGAGCAACTTCGCCGTAAAGGCCGCGGACGAAGGCTTTGAGGTCGAACGGCGCCGTAAACGCGGCGACCTCGTCGAGGCTCATCGGGTTGTGGTTCTTATAGTATTCCGCCCATTCGAGCTGGCTCTTGACCTTCTTCGCAACAAGCGCGTCGAACGCGAGCGCGCCGTCGAGGACCGTCTTCCGTTCCGCTTCGGAGAGCGGCGTATAGGCGAGGACCTTCGACGCCATATCGGCATACACGGAAAGGAGCTGTTTCCCGGAGGGATGGTCCTCCGCGTAGAACGTCGTATCGGGGAGGATGATGTCCGCTCCCTGGACGATGAAGGAGTGTTTCGTCGCGTCCTCCATATCGGCGTCCACATACATCCGGACGGGGAGCGGAACGCCCTCGCGGAACAGGTCGCAGGCCGCACGGTTCAGATCATCGACCGTCCGGATCCCGCGGATCTTCTCGAGGAGCGGCAGCACGGGGGCGATCCCCTCGCGGTTTCTGCGGTCCGCGTCAAGGACCTTTTTATAGAGCGCAACGGCGTAGCGCATCTCCGGGATGTCGGTCGTCTTCGTCCCGTCCGCAAACGCGCGGAAGTCCGCCATCATCGTCTTTTCGACGTTCTGGTCGAGGTCGGAGAATCCGCCCGTCCGCGGCCGGTCATCGGGGATCACGGCCGTCTTCATCCATTTGCCGTTCACGGCGTTGTAGAGGTCGTCCTGGATCCGGGCCGTCGTTTCGTTCGTCGTCGTTTCGTTCATATCTTTGTTCTCTCTTTCGTTTTGACCGCTCATTCGTTTTTCCGTGTCCGTTTCCGGATCGCAGAGGAATCCCGCGTACGGGAACCGGTAGTAGGTGACGTCCGTTCCGTGGACGGTGACCGGGGTCCCTTCGGCCTTTCCGTCCAGGATCGCGCGGGCGCCTTCAATGAGGTTCCGGGTCAGCCCGGGGCTCACGGGAAACGTTCCGTGCATCGGCCAGACTGCATCGTACAGGCCGTCGTAATCCGCAAGGCGTTCCAGGCTTTCGATATACCGTCCGAGATCGCGGCGCGTTCCGAACATGAAGATCCTTCCGTCCTGGATCGAATCGCCGCTGATGAGGATCCGTTTCGCAGCATCGAGGATCGCGATGCTGCCCGGAGTATGGCCGGGGAGATCGATGACCCGGAGCGGACGGCCGCCGAGATCGATGACGTCCCCTTCGCGGACCGGGATCAGCGTTCCCGTGCCGTGATGGGCGCGGTAATTCTCCTCCTCCGCCGGGCTCATGTAAAACGACTCGAACGCACCGTTTCCCGAGATATGGTCGGGATCGGCATGGGTATTGATCAGGATCAGCGGCAGATCCGTCAGGCTCTCCGCGATCGCGCGCGCGTCCGGCCGGTTCATCCCGGTATCGACGAGCGCCGCACGCTCCGTCCCGCACAGCAGGAAAAAGCGAACCGTGCCGTCTTCGATCCGCCAGGTGTCGCGGTCGATCCGAATGATTTCAGCGTTCATCCCGAGCTCCTTCTTTACAGCGGTTTTCCGGTTCGGACAGGGTCGGCATATTCCTCGACGGTCACAGCGGGGTTTGCGGCGGCGATCCGTTCGACCATCTTCTCCGCGTTGGCCTCCTTCTCGACCATCAGGACGAGCGGGGACTCCTCTCCGTAATCGATCCGCACCTTGAACACGGGGATCCCGCGTCCGCAGCAGCCGCTCGGCCGGTACACCGACGGCTGGATCCGGACGGTCTCGATCAGGGACACAGGAAGGTATTTCCCCTCGAAGTAGACAGCCCGGTCCGATACGCCGTATTTTTCAATACCCTTCGCCGTCTTCCGGTCTGCCCGGACGTCTGCGAGCCCGCAGCCCGGTTTCACACATTCCCACGCCATTCTGTTTCTCCTTTTTCGGATGAATCCGTTTCGCGATGATGTGATCTGTTTTTTGCATACTGTTTGTAGCATACCATATTTCGCGGCGGAACGCCATGATGAGTGAGATGAAAAAAGAGAGCCGCGATCGGCGGCTCTCTTTTGATGCGGTTTTGTTATTCCGCTTTCGGAAGCGGTCCGATCTCGAGTGCCTTCTTCGGGCAGCCCTTGACGCAGAGGCCGCAGACCGTGCAGGCGTCGCGGTCGATCGTCCACGTCTTGTTCGGGCGGTCGACGGTGATGGCGCCGTTCGGGCACTTCTTCGCACAGAGCGTGCAGTAGACGCACGCGTCGGCGTTGAAGAGGACTCCCTCCGGAGCCGGCTCCGCGAACGACAGCGTCTTCTTCGGGCACTTCGCGATGCACTTGCCGCACTTGACGCACTTCGAGTTGTCGCACGTCCACGTCTTCGTCGCGCGGTCGACGGTGATCGCACCCTCCGGGCAGGCCTTCGCGCAGAGGCCGCAGAACACGCAGGCATCGCCGCAGACGACGTCGCCTTTCGGGATCTGCTTGACGCGCGAGCCGATGACGACGAGGTCCTTCGGATCGGTCGCGGTGAGGTGGTAGTCGCCGGTGAGGACGATCGCCTTCTCCTCGCAGAAGTCCTGGCACGTTCCGCAGAACGTGCAGGAGCACATGTCGAACGCGTAGGTGATCTTCGTCCCTTCGGGCGTCTCCTCGAACGTCCGTGTAATGGCGGACGGCGAGCAGACTTTGATGCACATGCCGCAGTTCACGCACTTCTCGGGATCGTAGGCGATACGGCCCTTGTAGTTCGGCTTCGCGTCATGGTTCTCCGCCGGGAAGTTGACGGTCGAGGGCTTGGAAAACGCGTTTTTCAGCGCGATGGGCAGGAACGGTAATTTCATTTCTTGTCCGCCTCCTTTTCCTTCTTGTACAGCGCGGCGCGCTTCTCCTCGAGGATCGTCGCGGCCTTGTAGAGGCCTTCGATGACGGTCTCGGGCTTGCAGGCGCATCCGGCGATCGCCACGTCGACGTCGCAGTATTTCTCGACCGGCGCCTCGACGGAGTAGCTGCCCTTAAAAACGTTGCCGCTCTGGGGGCAGGAACCGAGCGTGACGATGCAGCGCGGTTCGGGGACCTGTTCGAGCGTCCGGATCAGACGGTCGCGGGACTGGAGCGTGACGGGGCCGGAGATGACGACGATGTCGGCATGACGCGGCGTTCCGGCGAGCTTGAAGCCGAACCGCTCCGCGTCGTAGCGCGGCGTCAGGACGGCGACGAGTTCGATGTCGCAGCCGTTGCAGGAGCCCGTGTTGATGTGGTAGATCCAGGGGGATTTCGCCGAGGATTTCGCGATTGCTTTCTTGAACATGGTTTCCTCCTCCCTTCCCTTACAGACCGAACCAGACGAGGATCAGGCTCAGAAGAGCGAGACCCGCGACGAAGGTCCAGTAGAACTTGAACAGTTTCTCGATCTTGAGACGCGCGCAGATCGCGTGGGGGATCGTCATCGTGAGGACGGTCAGCCCGATCGAGATCGCGACGTAGATGATGGCGTTGAGCCATACCATGCCGGTGTCGATGCCGCCGAGGAACAGCGTCGTGAACAGGCCGGTCATGATGAACATCTTGATCGCGGTGTTGAGTTTGAAGACGCCGAGGGGCGCGCCCGAGTATTCGACGAGCGGGCCTTCGCAGATCTCCGTCTCGGCCTCCGCGACGTCGAAGGGCTGGGTGCCGACTTCGGCGGGGATGACGAGCAGGAACGCGATCGCGGCCGGGATGAGCGCCCAGTGGGCGATCAGACAGCCGTTCGAGAGCTGCCAGTTGGCGATCGACCGCATCGAGAAGACGAGCGCATCGCCGCCGACGACCTTGGCGACGCCGAGAAGGATGATGATCAGCGGGAGCTCGTACGCCATCATCGTGACCATTTCACGGGAGATGCCGATCCCCGCGTAGGGCGAGCCGGACGCAGAGCCGCCGACGATCAGGCAGACGGCCGGGATCGTCAGGAGGTAGAGGATGACGATGAGGTCCGCCGAGCCGCTGAAGGCGCTGAAGCCGAAGATCGGGATGAAGAGCATCATCACGATGAGGCTCGCGAGGCCGACGACCGGCGCTCCGAGGAAGACCGCGCGGTTCGCGTTGGCCGGGATGATCGTCTCCTTGCCCATGAGTTTGAGGAAGTCATACCACGGCTGGACGATCGGCGGGCCGACGCGTTTCTGCATCCGGGCGAGGACCTTGCGGTCGATGCCGGCGA
>JAEEGL016755060.1_pt1 | contig 10178 bp, 5 predicted proteins | sample 9134231 | NCBI WGS metagenome assembly JAEEGL01 (sample SAMN16246548, study PRJNA631951) | gut metagenome | biome: gut microbiome; feature: rumen; material: fiber-attached | host: Bos | place: Iran: Karaj | collected 2018-10
CCCGCGCCTCTCGGCCATCGAGACGAAGATGAACCTCCTTCTCTGGCTGCTCGGCGTCGCCGTGACCACGCTCATCCCGGCAGTTGCAAAATACCTTTTCATCGGAGGACGCTGACATGACGAAACTTGACATCTGGAACGCGGCGCTCGCGCTGCTGCCGCACGACATCCGCGTCCTTGCGCTTGACGAGGACTCCACGGAGGCGCAGCGCTGCCGCGAGAACTGGGACGGTGCGCGTCGCAAGGTACTCGCCGCCCGCGAATGGGGGGCGCTCGCCATCGACATCCCGGCATGCGGTCCCGGCCCCGTATACCGGCCAGCGAACGCGCTCCGCGTCGTCGGGCTCGTCGATGCTCGTGGGCGGCGCATCCGCTCGACGCATTCCAACGGCGCGCTCTTCGCCGTGTGCGGGTTCGCGGCGGCGCTCCGCTACATCCCCGACGTGGACGATCCGGAGGCGTGGCCCCCGGCCGTGCAGGATGCCGTGGTGGCCGAGCTCGCCGCAAGGCTCTGCCCCGTTCTCACGGACAACGCGGCGCGCGAGGCGGACTTGCGGCAAGAGGCGGAGCGCCGCATCATGGACGCCGGAGAGCTGGACGCGAACGAGTCCGGCTGGTCCGGCACAGACGGCATGAGCTTCATCAGGGCGAGGGGGTAGCGAATGGCGACGCGCGTGATCAGAAACGACTTCGTGGCCGGCGAGATTTCCCCCGCCTTGTGGGGGCGCGAGGACCAGGACCTGTACTTCCACGGCGCGGCGCGGCTTGAGAACTTCGTGCCGATGAAGACGGGCGGCATCCGCAAGCGCGCGGGCACGGAGCTGGTGTGGCATATTTCGCAGCCAGCCGCCACGGAGTACCGCATCGTCCCCTACCTCTACGACCGCGAGGCATGGGGGCTTCTCGCGCTGTACCGCGCGTCTGGAGAGTCGACGGTGAAGTGCCAGTTCATGGCTCACCGGGCCGACGGGACGGTGGCGACGACGGCGGAGGCGACGGTCTCGCAGATTTCGCTGACGTCGAGCGAGTCGCTGTCCGGCATCCGGTACCAGCAGATCGGCGACACGCTGTTCCTGACGCTCCACGGCCATCGTGCCGTGATGTGCCGCGTCACATTCGCGGCGCCATCGCTGGAGTGGGCGCAGGTTGTGTCGAACGAGAAGCCCGCGAATGCCCCCGCGTTATCGGCAAAGGCGTACAACTTCCACCCAGCCGGGTCCGATGGCTATGTCGAGGGGTTCCGCAAGTTCCGGCTCTGGGGAGTGCGCAACGGAGTCCTCTCGGAGCCGTACGACACGCGCGTGTCCATCACGCTGAAGTGGATTTCCGGCGCGTACATCGAGGTCACGTTCACCCCCAACTGGGGCCAGCACGACTACTACATCCTCGGCAAGCTCCTCGGCGGGCAGTACGGCGAGGTGGCGCGGTTCTACCCCGACAGGACGGCTGGCGCGAAGTCCGATGCGGACTGGACGGCGGCGGCGATGTCGAAAACGGGTACCGTTGGCACGGCGACCTACACGGCCGCTGGCCCGGACACCGGGATCGACCCGAAGGAGCGCTGGCAGAGCGTCGACCCTGACGACCTGGAGGGCGGCATCCACAAGTGCGGGACGTTCTGCTCGATGCTGACGGGAACCTACACCAAGAACCGGTCTTCGCCAGTCCTCTCGCTCCTCGTGTGGTTCGGCGCGAAGATGAAGGACGGGAGCGACAACGTGGTCGACGTTGGGCTGGCCTCACAGGTGGTGGCAAAACTCCGCAAGGGCGGCACGTCCGGCGATGTGATAGCCTCGTGGATCATCACGCCGCAGTACGGAGACTCCTCGCAGACGCTCATGGTCGAGTCCCCCGTCGCCGCGCCGAATGGCCAGTACTCGCTGACCTTCCACGACCCAACCACCGACGCGGCAGTCGCGGTGCCGATGCGCGGCATCGTGCTGTGCTCGGACACCTCGACGCTCATGTTCCACGACGACAACATCAGCCCCGGAAGCATCGCCGGACAGCAGGACCCAATCCTCGTCGGAGACACTGGGATGGATGTGGACATCATCTCGACGTGGCAGCAGAGGCTTGTTGCGGCGTCCAGCCAGACGCACCCCTTCACGATGTGGTTCTCGACCATCGGGGACCTCTACAACTTCTACACATACCGGCCGCAGAACGCGGACGATGCCTTCGAGGCGACTCTCGCCGTGACGCGGGCGAGCCGCATACTGCACCTCGCGACGGAGAAGCTCTTTCTGGTGTTCACGGAGTCCGGAGAGTTCACGGTGGACTCGTCCGGCGGCGCGTTCTCGTTCAACACGATCAACGTCCGCAAGTGCTCCGGCATCGGGGCGCACCCTGATGTGCCGCCGACCATCACGGAGGGCGACATCCTGTTCGTCGCCAACGACGCCCGCTCGCTCTACCAGATGCGGTACCGTCTCGACGAGGACAGCGTTCGGCCGACGTGCCTCTCGCACCGCGCGGCGCACCTCACGGAGACGCACCGCATCCGCGCGATGGCCTACCAGGCGCATCCCGACTCGGTGCTCTGGTGCCTACTCGACGACGGGTCGCTCGCCAGCCTCACGTTCGTCCCAGACGAGCAGGTGGTGGCGTGGGCGCGGCACACGCTCTCCGGCGGTGGCGGGCTTGTCGCGCAGGACATCGTGGCGACGGGAAGCCTGCGCGCCGACGCGGAGACCGACACGACGGGCGACGTGTTCCTTGTGCTGCGGGACTCCGGCGCGACCGGGAACGTATGGATTGAGCGCATGCGTCCGTGTGTGGTGTCCGACGCCCCGACGACGGCGACGGCGAAGTGCGCGGACCATATGGGGTATGGCCCGACAGACTACCCGACCGGCGGGAACCCGGAGAGGGACGTGGCCGCCTCGATGGAGACTCTCCGCATGGACCGCGGCGACAACGCGATGGCGGCGCAGACCAACTCGTTCGACTCGGTTCTGCGCATCAGGCGCTCCGGCGCCGTGTCCGTTCGCCCCGCCGGGGCCGGGGACAGGGTGGCGTGGAGCGGGACGGCGACGCAGCCTGACGCCCTCCCCAGCGAGGACGATGGGCGCGTTCAGCTCGTGAGGCGCGACGTGCGCGTGTCGCCGAGGGCCTTCCAGAACAAGGACAACAGACTCGAAATCAAGTCGTCCGACGAGTGGCCGTGCGAAATCCTCGCGCTTGAGGCGGCGGTCCACTTCGGGGACACAAGGAGGACGTAGACATGGCAGGCAACGACTGGAAATCGGCTGGGCAGGGTGCGGCGAGCGGTTTCAGCGCCGCAGGGTCGCTGTACAGCGCCTACGAGCAGTACAGGCACCGCAAGGACCAGGGCAGATCGCTTCGCTCCGCGGCGGCGATGTCGAACGCGCAGGCCGGTCTCTACGGCCAGCTCGCGGGCGTCTACTCCGCCAGTGGCAGGGGGTACCTCGGCGCGGCGGAGACCGCCGGGAAGATAGGTCTCGCCAACGCGGCGAACATCCGGCGACAGGCGGCGCAGCTCGACCTCTACGAGCAGCGCAAGCTCCAGGAGAGCCTTCTCGAAGCACGTCGCCGCGTGGGCGGAGGGCGCGCCGGTTTCGCCGGGAACGGCATTCTCGTCGATTCCGGCACGGCCGCTCTCTGGGAGCAGGACGAGGCGGCGGACGCCGCGCTTGAGCGGCTGGACATCATGCAGCAGTTCGAGGACGAGGGCTGGGCGCTCCTCGTCAAGGCCAACCAGGCGGAGGCCGAGGGCTGGGCGAACGCTGCTGGGTATGCCGGACAGGCTGCGGGGATGTTCGGACAGGCCGCTGGGTCCATGGCGCAGGCGCAGATGGCGGGACTCCAGGCGTCGGAGTACATGCGGCAGGCGCGAGCGGCCGACAGGGCGAACCGGCACGCATGGTTGGGCTCGCTGATAAGCGGCGTTGGGAGCGGGCTGTCGGCGGCCGCGTTCCTCGCGGCGGTCTAGGAGGCAGGAAGACATGAGAATCCCGGAGAACAGAATCTACAAGGTGCGCTCGACCGCTCGTCAGGCGGCGAGGATTGCGGACCCGAACCTCGGAGCCGGTCCGGCGGCGCTCGCGCGCGGCATGGCCCCGGCGATACAGGGCGCAATTGCGGCGACGGGGCAGCGGATACGCAACACCCTTGAGGAGGCGCGCAATCCGCACTGGCTGACGCACCTGAAGCTCGCGCAGACCATCGCGCGGACGGGCGCGCAGGTGTCGCGCGACCTCGCGGCGGCATACGAGCGTCGGCTCGCGCACGGCCTGGAGGAGGACCAGGTAGACTACGCGAACCACATGCGGCAGTTCTACGATGCGCAGGATGCGGACGGGAACCTCGTCGAGGGGAAAATCCGCTCCAAGTGGAACCCGGACTCCAAGGAGCCAAGCGGCCCTGTCAAGGCCCTCACCGACCTCGATGCCGGCTATGACGAGACGGACCACTACAGGGGGCTGTCTGCGGAGCGGCGCGCGCGGTTCGACCAGTGGAGGAGCGGCCAGCGCGAGAAGTACGCCAACGACGCGATTCGCGAACAGCAGCGGCAGATGGAGCAGCATCGCCGTGACGTGGAGACGAAGCGCGTGAACCAGCTCGCGTTCGACGTTGAGAACGCGATGCGCCCTGACTCGCAGAATTGGGAAGACGCTTCAACGGCATACGCCACGGAGGCCGCGAACAAGATGGTCCCGGAGTCAGTCCGCATGAAGGAGGACGGCACGCCGGTTGACTTGTGGACGGCGACGTTCCAGCAGACGAAATCAAACCTCCGCATGAAGCGCAACGCATTGTGGAACAGCGCGTATGAACTGCTAGGGGAGAATGGCGATGATGCGGAGAAGGCGGCGAAGCTCCGCGCTGCGATAGACGCCGACACCGAGGCCGGTGGCGATTTCCTCACCGACGAGCAGATTTCCGCGATGAAGGCGGCGGGTGAGGCATCCAGCATGAAGCGCATCGCCAACATAGAAGCCGGGTACCAGCGGGCGGAGAAAGATGCCGGAATCGCAAACGCAGACTGGTTGCTCTCCAAGGCCGGAAGCGACGGAGACGCCGAGCGAAACGGCGCGGACGCCCGCGTGAACGAGGCGCTTGCGAGATTGCCGGACGGACGCCGTGAGGCGACGAAGGAGAAGATCGTTGCCGAGCGAGATGAGAAAGCGGCATTCGACTTCATGAAAGTCCACGCCAATGACTTCTTCTCTAAAGCCGGAATGGATGCCTTGAAGAACTCCGGGCTCTCCGAAAACGCCAAGCGAATCGCCGGGAAGATAGCATTGAAGAGCGAGGATGCGAGGGACAAGGCGCGCTCCGATGCGAAGAATCGTGTCAACACGTGGATCGCAAGGGACGGAAAGACTGCTGGCGAAATTGTGAATCTTCTGCGTGGCATTGCGGAGTCAACTGGCGATGTTGACACGTTCCAGTATGGCATAGAGGCGCTGGCCGACGAGGCCGACTATCTGCGCATGTTTGAGAAACAGCCGGAACTCCGCACGGAATACGAGGGCATCATCCTTGAGGGGATGAAGGAGGCGTATGGCGAGGACATCGTGTCGCTTCTCAAATTCGACAAGAACGGGCACATCGTGTGGGATGCGGACAACCGCCCCGCTCTGGCAGACGGCGTGACGCCGGAGACGATGGCGCGCGGGCTGAAACGCGGAACACGGCAGTCCTACATGACCGTCCCCGGAGGCCAGAGGGTGACGCTGAACAACGACATCTTTACGGAAATATCCGCGCAGACGGTGGCCGATACGCTGTCCCTTGGCCGCAAGTACGTCATGCTCCGCCACATGGGGAATGGCCCGGACGGAACTACCGGGAAGCCCGTGGCTTCCGAATGGGCGAAGTACTTGAAAGACATGCTTGGGCCGGACATCGCCAAGCTCGATGATGCGGCAATTGGCGTGACGACGAGGCGTTTTCTTGAAGCCATGCCTGGATGGGTGTGGAGCGACAGCACCGCCAAGCAGGAGAGCCGAGAGCTTCTGCGCGAAGTCCGCAAGTCGAACAGGCCAACGCCCGAAGAGGGCGGCAATAACGAACGGAAGTAGACCATGCCACTCGACATCACCGGAGAAAGCGCCTACGGGCGCGACTGGGAGGGCGTCGCCCCCCTCGACCTTGGACGCGGAGAGACCGCCGAAGACCAGCAGATGCGCTATGCGCTTTCGCCGTCCGCGCCGGATGCGCCGGACATCGAGCTTCGCACGAAGGCTACCATCATCACGCAGCACTTCACAGGGCGCTTCGACCCACACGGGCGCATGTGGTCCGGCCCAGATCATGGACCGATGCAGCCGAAGGCGTACTACGACAAGATGATGGAGTACGTCCGCACAGGAAACCCGGAGACGCTTTGGAGCGACGAGGCGAAGGAGTACCGGAAGTTGCAGACCGACGCGGAGCGCCGCGACTTCGCCGCTTCGCATTGGCGCAAGAAGTGGGATGACTACACCGACCCGCTCGTTGACAGGGCAGCAAACGCAACGGAGGCGAAGGCGGTAGAGAATACCCTGAAAGACCTACAGGGAATCTCTGACACGCTCGACGAGCAGGACGCTGCCTTCGTCGCGTCATTCATGGAGAACCGCCCAAGCGGCGAGTACCACGATGATTCGGAGTTCTCCCCGACGGACTCCACGATGGGTATGATGCCGGACGCGGACACGATGGCGAAGAAGCGCGCCGCTCATCTTGAGCGCGTGGAGTACGACCGGAGACTTGAAGAACTTTGGTCGAAGAACTCAAAGGCCATCGAGAAGCAGAAACTCGTTGACAAGTACGAGGCTCGGCTTGCGAGCGAGAACCAATGGCAATCCTATCTCCGCATCCGCAACAACCTCACGGATGATGAGGCGCAAGTTCTCGACATGGCGCTCTCCGCCGGAGGCAAGGCACGGACGTTCCTCGGCTCGACGCTGACGCCGGAGGTGAAGGAAGCCTTCATGGCGCTCTCCGTGGAGTCGCAGCGCAAGGTCGCCCCGTTCCTGAAAGACAACGCATGGCGGCGCGACACGACGTGGGTTGGCGATGCCGTGCGCGGGCTGGCCCGCATCACGGGCGAGACCATCGAGGACGCCGGAATCGGGGCTGCGGAGTATGTGCGCCGCATCGTCGTTGACGGCAAGGAGTATCAGGACGGCGTGGAGCGCCGCGCTCTGCTCCGTTTGGCGAACGAAGGCCGCATGAAGGAGTGGGGCATTGCAGGGGACGTGCTCATCGACGCCATAGGCAACATCGGCTACATGGGGCTAGCCGCCATCCCGTATGCAGGGACGGCCATGATGATGCTCTCCGCCGGGGAGCAGTTCGAGCGCGAGGCCGCGCTTGCCGGTGCCGACGTGTCCGGCTGGGACATGATCGGGGCGAAGCTGGCCTTCTCCGCGGCATACGCCGCCGTGGAAGGGATGCAGTCGCACCAGATTTTCGGTGAGCTGACGGACTTCGAGCGCCGACAGCTCTACGCGAATCTCACGCACCACTTCAACGGCAAGCTCTGGGCGAAGCTCGGCGCGAACGTCGCCATCGACACGATGCACGAATCCATCGAGGAGGGCATCCAGAATGGCATCCAGGATTCCTACGTCGCGCTGGGTCTCGACAAGCCGCTCCCGGAGGCTTTCTGCAAGGGGTTTGTCGAGGACTTCATGGCATCGCTCCCGTCGATGCTTGTCACGTCCGGCTTCGGCCATGGACGGCGTATTGCGCAGTACCGCAACCGCCCGTTCTCCGGGCCGGAGGAGGTTTTGAAGCAGGGCATCGAGCTTGAGAAGGTCGCCCGCGCTACCGGCGAACGAGGCTCCGGCGCGGAGGGTCTGGCGGAGATGGGCCGCATGATGGGCTTCGTCTCCCGCGACTGGCGGCGCGCGGCGGCCGCCGCTGCCGAGGCCGGTGCTGGCGCGGCGGAGCTTCGGAAAGCCGCGCTGATGAAGTATGGGCTCGACGAGGGACAGGCGCTCCAATGGGATGCGATGCTCACGGAAATCGAGCGCAACATCGGTGAGGACAAGGCGGCGGTTCAGGCGTTCTACGGGACGCAGAATGCGCTCACCCGCTCCGAAATCCGGCAGGCTGGCGGCATGACCGAGACCGTGGACGAGGCGACCGGTGCGCGAACGCTCACATTTAAGGACGTGTTCGGCACGGGCACGTTCTCGGTCGAGCTGAACGCGGCCAGCGGCATCGACGCTGAGTACGCGAGGACGGACGAGGGCGTGAGGTCAATCGTCAACGCGCTGAACGACAGCCGTCAGCCTGCGCCGGACGGCGGCGCATGGACCGATGAAAACTGGCGCGCGCTGCCGGAAGCGGACAAGCAGTCGATTCTTTCGGAGTTCCGCAACCCAGGCCTCACGACCTTCACGCTCTCCACGGGCGAGACAGTGGACAACCGCTTCCTCGCGGCGCTGGAAGGGAAGATGCAGATTGCCGACAATGCGGAGTCCGGCGACGTGCTGGGCGTCGCGGCGTTCCATGAGCAGGGACACGTCGCCGGAAGGATGCTCGCGCTTGCGGCGCGGAATGGCGACGAGAAGGCGAAGGAGCTTGTCGGCAAGCTTGCGGAGAAGTTCGGCACGGCGAAGCTCGGCTCCGAGGATTTCGACGAGGAGGTGTTTGGCGACAGGTTCCGCGACTACCTCGTGGGGCGGTTCGACGTGCAGGACGGGCGGCTTGTGCGCAAGGCCGGCGCGCTCGACGTGGCCGCGGAGGATGAAACGCTCTTCGGGCAGTTCGTGGACTGGGTGCGCTCGCTGTTCTCGCGGGCGGACGAGGCGGTGCGGACGCGGACGCGGTACGATGAGTTCTTCGAGCAGGCGGTGAACGGCGACTTGGAGGGCGCGGTTGCGGCTGACGATGCGGCTGCTGGCGAACGCGAAAGCGCGGAAATTCCACGTTCCACACAGGAAAACACCCCCGAAACGGTCAGAAACTTGCAGGAAGGGGACGAAAACGGTCCGCTTGCGCCAAATGCGCAGTCCGGCGGCACCGAGCCATCCGGCATCCAGAAGCAAGCCGGAACGGCGTACCCTGATGCCTCTGCGGAGATTCGCGGCATAGATGAAAGGGCATCCATCACAGCCAAGCGGCTCGATGAGTTCATGCGCATCCTCGCGAAAAACAGGCCGGACCTCGATGCCGGGAAAACCGTTGCCGAGCTGGAGAAGTTCGACACGCCGAAAGAGCAGAAGATTGCCCTGCACTGGGTTGTGCGCGGCGGGCTACTCCTCCCGGAGGACGCCTACAAGGTGGCGGACGCGCTCTCGGTAGCGGAGAAGGCGAAGGTCGATCCGTTCCAGTACAAGTCGCCGGATGAACTGCTGCTTGCCCACAAAGAGTTCAAGCCGTCACGCCGCCCAATCGACCCGGCGACCGTGCCGGAGCTTTCCGACCCCCGTGACGAGGGTGACGGCATCGTGAGCTACCTCGTGCAGGACGACAAGCAGGGGCAGGCGGCGATGCGGCGCATCATCGACACGCACTGGGGCGAGGACGCGAACCCGTGGTGTCTGCTGGCTACCAAAAATAGGACGAGAAGGACTGGGGCTTTTGCGGCTTGGTTGTATACCAACCACCCTGGATGGGAGGAGGGCGACAGTGATTATCAAAAGTGGGAGCGGGAGTTTGAGAGAACTACGGGGCATCACGCAACGCGCAGATTGAGTGATGAGGAAAGTTTAGTTAGTGCGTGGCAATACTGGCAGCACTACTCCGCCCTCCCCAAGCGCGTGGCGTTCAAGGACGGCAAGCTCCTCGCGTTTATGGCCACGGAAAAGATCGATCTTGAAAACTGGTCCGACGCACAGCGTTTTGAGGAACGACTTAATGCCGAATACCCAGAACTCCGGAAACAATACGACGCCTGGACCGAAACGGACGAGGCACAGGAGAACGGCATCCCGGAGTTCGCCGATTGGCTGGATGTCAACGGGTTCATCGGCAAGTACGAAGAGGCCGCTCGCACCTCCGAAGAGTGGTGGGACCGCAAGGACGAGTAGCACCCCGACCTCGACTGGGCTCGCGGCGCCGGCGCGCGGGCAAGCATCGTTGGCATTGCCGCCGTGTTGAACCTCCCAGACGGAGACGCAAAACGCAACCTATCGCAAGGACTCTCCTCGGCCATCGCCATGACGGACAATAAGCCATGGTCGGAAATGACGCAGGACGAGCGAAGGACTGTA
>JAEEGL016966564.1_pt1 | contig 10178 bp, 5 predicted proteins | sample 9134231 | NCBI WGS metagenome assembly JAEEGL01 (sample SAMN16246548, study PRJNA631951) | gut metagenome | biome: gut microbiome; feature: rumen; material: fiber-attached | host: Bos | place: Iran: Karaj | collected 2018-10
CTGCTCCTTCCGGTAGACGCGCTCGTGATTCTCGTTCAGGTCGAAGTAGCGGAAGGATGCCTGCCGCTTTGCCAGCAGCGCCTGCTCGAGCTCGTTGACGCTGTAATAGATGGATTCGTTCGTGTGCTTCCGCGTGTTGAAGTGGACGATGTTCTCCTGCAGAATCTGCCCCATGTGGCTGCCGCCGAGGGCCGCGACCTTTTCCGCCAGCTCGGCGGTCTTTTTTTCTGTGACGAAGGTCGCCGCCTGGAGGGCGTCGATCAGGATTTTCAGCTCGGGGACGCTGAACCGCCGGTCCGGCACCCAGTAGAACCGGTCCCGCCCGACCTTCTCGGTGCGGACCTCGTAGCCGTGCCGGAGGAGCAGCGCCACGTCCGTGGACACGCTCTTGCGCTCGCAGGGGATGCCCCTCGCCGCCAGCTTCCGGCAGACGTCGTTGGTGGTCAGCGGATGCTCCGCGTCCGACTCCTGCTTCAAGATCTCCCACAGCGCCAGCATCTTCATCTTCAACGTGCTGTTGTTCGCCATCATCCAAGCCTCCCGTCGCGTCGGTTTTTTCTGCTGTACATCATACCATAGACGATCGGATTTGTCCATAGCGGACATATCCAAAGTTGAGGCGGTATCGCGCTTTCAGCCGTTTTTGGGGTTGCATTTTCACTTGAATCCTGTATAATAAAATATGGCGAATTGTATTCTTTTGTAGCGTTTATTGACTGCACTTGGAGCGGAGAAACCGCCATGACGTATATCGGATGGTGCAAAAAAGTAAGCGTCTCATCCAGCAGTGCGATCTGCTTTTGCCGCGCCTAATGAGCGGAGAGTTGGAGGTATAGGTGAGAAGAAAACGCATTACATTCTATAAGCATGATGGCCCATACTTGGGGTTTCAACTTGTAGATTTTCCAGCCATGTCTGTGCCTGACTACGATGCTGTGACAATCAACGATGCTATAGAATATTTTCAGATAAAACAATTCTTCGATCAAGACTTGCAGGTTCCAGCGTGGACTCAGGAAGAGCATGAAAACTACAAGAAAAAAAGTAACAAGCTGTTTGGACTCACCATGAGATTCTTCAATGGTTTGTCAGACGACGGAATAATCGAACAATACCAGACAGTAGAACTATCATATCATTCCCATTTCTGGGCGTTGTTTGTTAAATGCAAGTTGTATGAAAAAATATCAGCGGCTGTATTTGAAAAAGTCATCCATACGGAACATGTAGCGCCAGATGATTTGTTCCGATATAAAGAACTTGTGCATACCTATGGCCTGGTACTCAAGCAATATATATTAGAGAATTTCTCTTGCATTAGAACGATTATCCACGTATATGAGCAGGAATCTAACCCATCAATGGAGAAACTGTTTCTTCCATCAGAACTAACAGGAGAGGAACGTCGCGATTACTTTGAAAGCTATATTGAAAGTGATCAAGCAAACGCAAATGTGCTTCGAGAAATCCAACATCTCAAAGGAAAAGATTATGTCGTTCCGCTGACTGATGAAATAAGGTTGAAAGCAAAAAGAAAATTTGCTGAGACCGTTAAGCAGCACTTTCGTACAGGAATACCAATTGTATTTGAGATTGCTTTTGCGAAGAACATTGCAGATATAGTACAATACTCAAGTCAAGAGAATCATTACAAAATAACATATAATGAAGAATGGTTACTTGACACATTAGATAATCCTAGCATTATGAATAACTTTATCTATACGTTCGAATACGTAGACTGGATACAATTCCGTTTTAACTGCGTTTCGAAAGAGTCGGATATAGGTGTTCTGGAACAGTTGTTTTTGCCATCTTCAAAGCGGTATTATTCGGAATCAGGGCGTTTTCAGACAATTAACAATATGAATCTGCTTCAGATGGACGCTTACTATAGTTTTTTGGAGCACCACTGTATTCACCTTGAAGACGTAATAAAGTGGGTATTTACCGAATATTTCCAGGAAGAGTTTAGCTGCGCAGAAATGCGTATTGTACTGCCAAGCCCGCAGACCACATTTGCAGAAAAATGCGGTACGGCATGTCTTGCGATAGAGTCAATACTAAAGCAGTTTTATTCTTATGTTAAGAATGGGGATATTGATTTTGAATTATTAGCAATGTCCTCTGGATCACAGAAGTTCGATGAAATGTCAAGCATGATTGCGGGAAAAAACGTATACGGATACGGAGAAAAATTTCGAAAACTCTGCAAGCTTTGTTTTTCAAATCAATATACGCTGCATGTCGATAGAATTGACAAAGAAAACAGGTTTTACGAAAACTTCATGGAGCTCATCAAAAACGAGTGTGTATATCTTTCAGATTATCAAGCTGATGAACTCGACGATATCATGTTTTTACAATCCAATCACATGATAGCTGTTCAAGAAGACGGCAGAATTATCGAAAACATGACATGGAATCGTGCCGTAATACAGGATTTGTACATTAACGAAGGAATTAGCAGATGGCATTACCCAAAGGAAGCGCAACAAACAATCCAAGACTTAATTGACACTGGAATTTGTAAAGCTGACGATAAATTGTTTCTTAAAAACGAAGTCAGTTTCTTGAATTATATGCTCAATAATGTTGAGTTCTGCAACGGACATGAATTAAGGAATGGATACGCTCATGGGATACTTCAGGTGTTCTTTGATGAAAGTCAACATAGACGGAACTATATGAATCTTCTTCGAATTCTTGTTTTGCTTGCAATTAAGATAAATGATGAATTCTGCTTACGTGAAAAGTTAAATAAGGTGGAACACGATCAATAAAGAATTGAACAAGCATGTATTGTAGCTTATTCTGATTTACACTATGGAGAGAGAATTATTATGACAAACCTTTGCAAAGGCACCACAATTCACACTGCGTTTGGAGACTATAGACTAGTCCAGCAAATTGGGCAAGGAGGAAATGGTCGAGTCTTTTCGGCAGTGGATTTTTCAGGGACACCCGTTGCTATCAAGTTTGTTTTGGCTACATTAACAGAAGAAAAAAGAAAGCGTTTGAAAAATGAGATACATTTCTGTGAAAATACAGAATGTCCAAATATAATAAAGATTATTGATCATGGATATTTTGAAGCAGAAGATGGAGGATTCCTGTTTTATGTGATGCCGCTCTATGAAAGAACTCTTCGAGATAAAATGAAGGCGGGCATGACTGCTGATGAAATATTGGATGTATTCACAGGGGTTTTACTCGGACTCCGTTATGCGCATAGTAAAGGCATTATTCACAGAGATGTGAAACCAGAGAACATATTGCTAAAGGATGCTTCCTGCAACCCGGTAATATGTGATTTTGGTATTGCGCATTTCTCGGAAGAGGAACTCTACACAGCAGTAGAAACAAGAGCCACTGAGCGGCTGGCAAACTTTAACTATGCGGCACCTGAGCAGAAACAACGAGCCTCTGTCGTGGGCCCTCCGACAGATTTGTATTCTCTGTGTCTTATTCTCAATGAAATGTTCACAGGAGAAATCCCCCAAGCAAGCGGATATAGAAAGATTTCCGAAGTGAATGAGAAATTTGCTTTTTTAGACACACTTTTCGTCCGGTTGTTTCGGCAGAATATGCGCGATCGAATCCAATCTGCAAATGAAGTGTTAATGGATCTTGAAGCACTTTCGATAGAGAATGAGCACAATATAGCTGCGATAAAAATCCAACAGCAGATTGATTCATCCAAAGAACCGCAGAAAATCGAATTATCCGTAACCAGTGTCTCATACCAGGATGGGGTGCTTTGCTTTGCAATGAGCGAGCCCATTCCAGTGGGCTGGTTGGCTGAAATGGCCAATACTAACTTTAGCCGTCAGGCGATTCAAGGATATGATAAGAACAGAGTATATCAATGTGATGAGCAAACTCTCGGAATGAGGCTAAGAGGTGGAGAGCCACAAGATATTATTATAAGAATAGTACTTGATGTAAAGACGTGGGTTTCCACTGTTAATGAGTTGTTTTACAAACAGCAGCTTTATGACTACAGTGCTGTAAAAAGAAAAGCAGAAGAGAAAAGGAACGCTGAATTACAAACGCTCGCAGAGAGCCGACGGGTTAATACAATTATTGCAAATCTTTAGGGAGGCACAACATCTGCCTTCAAAGGAATAACAGTACATACCGAATGCTCATCAGCCTTTGTCAGCTGATTGTGGAAGGTATGCTCCTCACAACAGACTCGGGAGACTATAAGCTGGCCTCGTTTATCGATGAGCAAAGAATGAGCCGGCTCTATGAGAAGTTCATTCTTGAATACTACACGATAGAACACCCGGAACTGTCTGCGAATGCATCTCAAATCCGATGGGTGACAGACGACGGATTCACGACGATGCTGCCGGAAATGCAAAGCGACATCACACTTTCTCCGCGAAGCAGGAGCAACGAAGTGTTGATCATTGACGCAAAATATTATACAAGGACAACGCAGACCAACTATGATACGCATTCTCTTCATTCCAACAACCTATATCAGATTTTCACCTATGTGAAGAATCGCGACGCAGAGTTTGGGAAAGTGCCGCACATAGTATCCGGTATGCTTCTGTATGCTGCGACAGACGAAGCAATCCAACCAAATCAACCGTATCAGCTGAGCGGAAACAGAATCAGCGTCAAAACATTGGACCTGAATCAAGAGTTTTCAGCAATTGCTTCTCAATTGGATCAAATCGTAGTAGAGCATTTTGGAGCAAATGGTAAGCCAGAGGATTAAGTACCCAATCAAAGTTGCAAAAGAAGCGATTTATGCGATAAAAATCCATAGTCTATCTAATGACTACGACAGTATCGGGAGGTTAAAAAGATGACAGATCTTGAAATTCTGCAGCGCGCGAAAGCATACATTGAGAAAATGGCAAATGGCGTGAATCCCATTACAGATCAACCGGTTCCGGATTATGAAACACTGAACGATGTTCGAATCAGTCGTTGTCTGTTCTACGTATCGGATATCCTTCGTCAGGTGATTGAAAACGGCGGCGAGATTGGAAAAAAGAAGACTGCAAAGAAACAGCCCTTTATGATTTCTCAAGAACAGCTTCGAAGCTTTGAGCTTTCAGAAAAGCCGATTTCAGTCAGTGAAGTGACTCGCAGGATCAACGCACTGAAAAACAGCGAGGAAATGGCAAATCTCAAGTATAAAAGCATTACGGATTATCTGATGAACGCCGGGATGCTTCAACTGGTGGAATTCAATGATGGAAGCAAGTCAAAAGAACCTACTGAGATGGGCAGAACAATCGGTATTTCTGTAGAGGAACGTTTTGGGCAGCGCGGCGCATATCGTGTCGTTCTATATAATCTGGATGCGCAGCAGTTCATTTTGGACAACATGGAAGGAATTCTCGAAATCGACCATAAGCCTGCTCCTCAGAGGGAGATGCAAGGAAAGCCGTGGACAGAAGACCAGGAAAAAACCTTGCTTGAACTATACCATCAGCAACTTCCATTGCCCGAAATAGCAAAAACGATGCAACGCACCAAAGGCGCCATCGAGAGCAGATTGGAAAAGCTTGGGCTTCTGCAAAAACGCTGATCACAATAAACGGACTTCAATTTTTTACTATCACATTACAAAGCATAAAAGATCTAACACGAGAGAAAGAAGGATTCTCATGCCAGAGATCAAATCTGCCGGGCTATTCACCACAATTGAAAAACTGGTTAATGGATACTTGGAAGCGAAAGCTGGGCCATTTTCCGGTAGCGAATTCGGAGCCTTTGTGCGGAATGATATTCCCGATACTTTTTATTCAACCGGGCTCGTAGATAGAACAAAATACCTTGTTGCGGCTAGCGTTGGTAAGGGAAACTGGGCTATTGTTCCCTGGATTTGCATTTTTGACCGTTCGATAACGACCTCTGCAACCAAGGGCGTTTATGTGGTCTATCTGCTGTCTAAAGATACAAGCACCCTTTATCTGACATTGAACCAGGGGTGCACGGACATTCGCTCCTCACACAGCAAAGCTGAAACAATCCAAATTATGCGAGAACGCGCAAAAGCAATCACAGAAGATATCGATTGTGATGGGTTTTCTACCGACGATAACGTTTTTCTAGGGGATGGTCTTACAGAACTCGGGGAATTGTATCAGCGGGGCTCAATTTGTTATAAACCATACAAGAAAGGGTCCATTCCTCCGGAGGAAGAACTGTTGGAAGACCTAAAGTCAATCCTAGGAATCTACCGGCTGTATGTTGATGGTTTGTCGCAGGCTAAAGATCAATGGTGGCCGTCAGAGGAAGAATACACTCCCGGGATTTCAAAAGGGCAGTGGCGAGAGATTCTAAACGATCTCCTAGTCAGCAGCCGCCTCACTAACTCTACAAAGTTCCGGGCGCTTGCAATGTTCCACGCTGAAAAAGATGGGGCTACCTGTTCAGCGCTAGGTGCAAAATACGGGATAGACCCAGCAGCTATTCGTGCGGACTGCATGGCGCTTGCAAGCGTAATAAATAAAAAAACTAGCTGCCCATTATATGAGCATGATGGTGTAAAATCAGCGTTGCCGATTCTTTTCTTGCGTAGAGGCGCAAATATATTGGAACAGGGAGTCAGCGTGTGGAAACTTCGCCCGGAGTTGTATGACATACTGATGGAATTTGGTATTGAGAAATACCTCCCCGCCCATGATCGAATCGGAACTTTTGATTCATGGGAAATCATTGATGAAAACACGGCAATCAAGACCTGCGATAAATCTTTCTTCGAGCACAACGGATCTGGGGTGCCCAAAGAAATCTGTTGGTTTTTCAGCGCGGATCAGTTGGAGCGCGGAGAAACAATACGTATCACGCTTCAATATGAAGGCAGCGAATACACGGGCCGTATCGCAAACGAGTCATCCGACCGCAGAAGAGTGCGCATTTTCTGGGGTTCAGATTTGGGAAAGCAGTTTGCGAATAAGCGTTCCGAAGGCACCCAGAAAGCGATATTCAAAAAGGCCGGAGAGAACACGTACGCTGTATCATTCCAGCGTACTGAGAATCAACCCAAAACGTGGCTTCTCTCCTGGAACCCGGCTGGGTGGAACTGGGCTGATTATCATGAGGCTGCTTTACGCACGCACTCTGGCGAACCCTATGAAGACAGCTGGACTTGTGCCAGCACAAAGGTTCAACCGGGTGACAGGGTGTTCCTAACTGTGTTAGGTAATGGGGAGAAAAACGGAATTATCGCTTCAGGTTTTGCAACCCTAGGAAGCTATGAAGACGAGCACTGGGACCCGGAAAAAGCGGCTCAAGGCAAAAAGGCAAAACGTATAGACGTCCGTTTTGACTGGATTTCCGATTACAATACCGATCCGTATTTGAAGCAAAGCACACTGAAAGAGTTGTTCCCGGATCAGGAATGGAGCCCCATGGGTTCCGGCATCTCCATCAAGGACCAGTACGTAGATCAGCTGGAAGCGGAATGGGCGAAGATTACACAGGCAGGAGGTGAGGAAAAGTTGACAGTCAAGGAGGCAATCGAACGGGTTAAGGCATATATTGCCGCGAAGGGATTCCGTTATGAAAACGGCTTGATTGAAAACTTCTATCTGAGCCTTAAGGCCAAACCCTTCGTCATTCTCGCCGGCACAAGCGGAACGGGCAAGACCAGGCTGGTCAAGCTCTTCGCCGAGGCTATCGGTGCGACCGGCGAAAACGGACGCTATAAGATGGTTTCCGTGCGTCCGGATTGGTCGGACTCGACAGACCTGTTCGGCCACGTGGATTTGAACAGCAGATTTGTCCCTGGCGCGATTCTTGATTTTGTGAAGCGCGCGAAAGAAGATATTAACAATCCGTACATTCTCTGCTTGGATGAAATGAACCTGGCTCGCGTGGAGTACTACCTCAGCGATGTGTTGTCTGTCATCGAGACGAGAGACTTCAATCCGGATGGAAATATCGTTACTGATCCTCTGATTTCCGCAGATTACTATGGCTCAGACGCTGGTGCCGCCGAGAAATACGGTGAAGTTCGGCTCCCTGAAAACCTGTACATCGTCGGCACAGTCAACATGGACGAAACTACCTTCCCCTTCAGTAAGAAGGTTTTGGACCGTGCCAACACCATCGAGTTCTCCCATGTGGATCTCTCCGTTACTGATATTCCGGAAGACAACGTGCCGCCTATGGCGCTTTCCAACGGTTTCCTGAAAACGAAGTACCTGCTGTTGAAGCAGTGCCTGGGTGAGCGCGACGTTGTGGATCAATACTGTGCGGAACTGCAGGAGATTAACAAGGTCCTTCAACCGGCTAATGCCCATGTCGGTTATCGTGTGCGCGACGAAATCGTGTTCTATCTGCTGAACAATCATGAACATGGCCTGCTGTCCGATGACGAAGCCATGGACAATGAGATCATGCAGAAAATCCTTCCGCGCATCCAGGGCAGCAGCGCTTCCGTCAAGCAGATGCTCTGCGAACTGTTCAAGCGCTGCGCTTCTGATTTTGAGGGCTACGGAACGGGATCGGAGGATTTGAGTAAAAAGATGTTCGCTGCGGCGGACAAGCCGGAGTGTAAATACAAGAACAGCGCCAGGAAGATTGCCTTTATGGTGAGGAGATTCGAAGAAGATGGCTTCACTTCCTACTGGCTCTGATGAGCTGGTTTACATCCAAACAGAAAAAGTCAGCCTGACAATCAAAGGCCCGGCATCTCACCCCGGGTTTCAGGGTGTCGAATACCATGAGGGAGATTCCCGCCTGAAGGTGATTTGCAACGACACTTTTGAGTGTCAGCTGAGAGAAACGGAAACTACCGGTGCCGTGGTAAACGGGACCGGTAGTTGTGTTGGCGTCTATTCGATTGTGCCGATGTTCTACGAACAGCAGAGGTACGAAATCATCATCGAAGCGGCAGATGGACACAAAGCGGAGTTCTGGCATGACAATCTGAACATTCGGAATAAAGTTACACGCGCCGGCAGAAAGCATGAGCTTCTCTCCGGCATCCTGAACTTTGGCAACGAGATTGGGCAATCCGATCTGATTATTCGTCTGGACGGAGCGGATTATTTGCGGCTGGAAATCGAAGTCTTTCCGACGAAGATCAGCTACAAAGAAGACTACCAGGCTATCATCACAGATGTCACGACGGAGATTTACAATCTGGTTTTCGATTTCCTGAAGAAAACGTATCAAGGATATCGCCAGAGTGAGCATGTTGCCTCCAGTCCGGTGGAATTCTTCGCCGTAATCCGCAAAATCTATGGCGATTTTATCAAATCAGCGGATATGATTCTGTCGCAGCCCCATCATGTTCTGGAGACAACGCACGAAGTGTTGCCAGGACATAAAGTGAAACGCATCGATAATCAGGGCATCCGCTGGATAGAAAAGCATCCCGAACATGCCCTGCGCAAAGGCGACTCGGTCGCTGTCGCAAAAGCCCTTGCTGTGAAAAAGCAGGTGACCTATGACACCAAAGAAAACCGGCTCACGAAATATATCCTGATCTCTACCGCGAAAAAGCTGGAGCGCTTCCGCAAAAACTATCTCCGCCTGCAGCGGGAAGAAGACGCGGCGGTCATACGTGAGATCGACGGAATGATCCAGGGAATCCGCCGCAGAGCGTCCGCTTCCTTCCTGGCGGAAGTCGGTGCGCATGAGGCTTCCGCGGGCCTGTCTCTGGTGTTCTCTATGGCTCCCGGTTATCGAGATCTATATAAGTATTATCTGATGCTGCTGCACGGTCTGTCCATCACAGGAGATGTATTCCAGATCTCCATCAAAGACCTGGCTCTTCTCTATGAGTATTGGTGCTTCATCAAGCTCAACAGCATGATGAAAGAGCGATATCAGTTGGTCAAGCAGGACGTGATACAGGTCCAGGGCAACGGCCTCTATGTTTCTCTGGTCAAAGGCAGCGCTTCCCGTGTAAAGTATCGTAATCCGAAAAACGGTGAGACAATCACACTGTCCTATAACCCGAAAGAAACGGAAACTCCCACCGGTACTCAGCGGCCGGACAATGTGCTGACTTTGGAAAAGAAAGGCGCGAAGGTCAATTACGAATACGTATTTGACGCGAAATATCGGATCAACCCGGCGCTTCCGGGAACGGACTATTATCAGTCCATATCGCATCTGCCCGGGCCTGAAGTCGGCGACATCAATACAATGCACCGGTATCGGGACGCCATCGTCTATCAAAGCGGAGCGTC
>JAEEGL017393351.1_pt1 | contig 10178 bp, 7 predicted proteins | sample 9134231 | NCBI WGS metagenome assembly JAEEGL01 (sample SAMN16246548, study PRJNA631951) | gut metagenome | biome: gut microbiome; feature: rumen; material: fiber-attached | host: Bos | place: Iran: Karaj | collected 2018-10
CCCGATACCGACGACATGTTTACGATCTTGCCGCTCCTCTGCTTGAGGAAATACCGGGATGCATGCCTTATCGTATTGAAACAGCCCTTAAGGTTCGTGTTAATGACCGCGTCAAACTCATCCTCGCCCATCTTCATGAGCAGATCGTCCCTTGTTATCCCCGCATTATTTACGAGGATGTCGATCCTGCCCTTATCCGCTATCACTTTATCGATCATTTCCTTACATGCGTCAAAGTCAGCCACATCGCACTGCAATGCCTCGGCCTCTCCTCCTGCCTTGATTATCGCGTCAACGACCTCATCGGCGCGTGACTTTGACCCGTTATAGTTCACATACACATAGGCGCCCTGCGCGGCAAGTGTTGCTGCCACCTCTGCTCCTATTCCTCTTGATGCCCCAGTTACAAGGGCGATTTTACCTGTTAACATATGCTTCAAGCTCCTCGGGGTTTTCTATATGATAAACCTGTATTTCTCTGCCGCCGTTATCGATCTTACGCATAAAGCCCGTAAGCGTTTTGCCCGGTCCTATCTCAACGAAGGTATCCACTCCTTCATTCAGCATAAGCTCAATGGTCTGCTGCCAGCGTACCGGTGAAGATATCTGTTTCATAAGCAGATCTTTGACATTGACCGCATCGGTCACCGTCTGCGCGGTCACGTTCGAAACGTACGGAATGCGGATATTGTTTACAGTAACTTCATCTATTACCGCGCCAAGCTTTTCGCCTGCAGGAATCAGCTTCTTTGAATGGAACGGGCCGCTTACCTTGAGCGGTATGACCTTCCTTGCACCCGCTTCCTTAAGGGCTTCCGATGCTTTTCCGACTGCCTCCTGCTCGCCTGTTATAACTATCTGGCCGGGGCAGTTATAATTAGCGATCGCCGCATAGCCTTCGGTCTCTGAGCATATCTTCTCGATCGTATCTGCGTCCATGCCGAGCACCGCTGCCATCGCACCGCCCGTAGGCACGGCTTCCTGCATCAGTATCCCTCTCTGCCTTACTAACTTAAACGCATCCTCAAAACTGAGAACTCCGGCTGCGATAAGCGCTCCGTATTCACCCAGAGACAGACCTGCGGTAATATCGCATGTAAGTCCCTTCTCCTCCATGACCGCATATATCGCTGCCTCGACCGTCAGCATCGCGATCTGGGTATATTCCGTGATATTCAGGTTGTCATTCTCTTCAAAGCACAGCGAGGCGATATCAAGTCCCGTGACCTTGCCTGCTATGTCGAATATCTCCCGGGCCTTATCGTACTCATCGTACATGGCCTTGCCCATGCCTATATACTGAGCTCCCTGCCCGGGGAACATAAACATTGTCTTTCCCACTGTTTTCCCTCCGAATCTATTTATCCTGTTTATAACCGCACACGGGGAATACCCCCTATGCGGTTTCATACCGGACGCATGTAACAAAACCGTGTGATTACAATTTCAGTAACCGCGAGGCATCATCGACTATCTCATGTATTATCTCAGCGCACGACATATCGTTGCGCGAGATAAGTCCTGCGATCTGTCCCGCCATCATCGAACCCATCTTGGTATCTCCGTCAACAACGGCAGCCTTAAGGGATCCGAGAGTCAGCTTTTCAACCTCTTCGAACGGTACCCCGTCCTTCTCCATCTTAAGGTATTCCTTTGTCATCTGGTTCCTTAAGACCCTTACCGGGTGTCCGAAACTCCTGCCGGTAACTTCGGAATCTATATCCTTAGCCTTAACGATCCTGTCCTTATAATTCTGATGGGCTATTGATTCTTTCGCTGCAACAAAGCGCGTACCCATCTGCACGGCCTCGGCACCCAGCATAAAGGCTGCTGCCATACCGCGTCCGTCAGCTATACCGCCTGCCGCGATCACGGGGATATCTACCGCATCGACTACCTGAGGTACAAGCGTCATCGTCGTGGCCTCTCCTATATGTCCGCCCGATTCGGTACCTTCCGCAACAACTGCAGAAACCCCGCTGCGCTCCATAAGCTTTGCAAGCGCAACAGATGCGACTACCGGGATAATGACGGTACCCGCTTCCTTCCACATATTGATATACTTACCCGGATTGCCTGCACCGGTGGTGACAACTTTGACTTTTTCTTCAGCTATCACTTCGGCTATCGCGTCGGCTTCGCTGTTCATCAGCATGAGATTGACACCGAAAGGCTTATCCGTCTCAGCCTTGCAGGCTCTTATCTGTTCCTTTACCCACGATGCGGGAGCTCCTCCTGCACCGATGATACCAAGGCCTCCGGCGTTGCTTACCGCACTTGCGAGCTCATGCGTCGCTACCCAGGCCATACCGCCCTGGATTATGGGATATTCAATTCCCAGAAGCTCTGTTATTCTTGTTTTCATAAACACCTTCCATTTAAGCCAAAATTATGCGCCCGCCGAATGGTGAGCGCATTTATTATCGTATTTTATTGTTTCCTCGTTAAGTGCTTTACTCTTCAGCACCGTGTTCCTTGAGGTATTTGATGACATCGCCGACTGTTGCTATGTTCTCGAGATCATCGGTGGGAATCTCAACACCGAACTCCTCTTCAAGTCCCATTATAAGCTCAAACAGGTCAAGTGAATCAGCGCCGAGATCATCCTTGAAAGATGTGTCCTCGGAGATCGCTGCATCTGTATTTAACTGCTCCCTTATCATTTCGGTTAACTTCTCTAACATTGCTTCTCTCCTTATTCCTATTTATTTTCCAACATCTTGGGTTCAAAACACCAATCAAATGAAATCATAGTATGCACATCATCTTTTGTCAATATAATAAACAAACTAATTTCTTCTATATTTACTTAATACGTTTTGCCACAACGACCATTCGACCGTTTTCCACGTGGTATGTACAGGTGTTAAGAGTCAGCAACTCGTCGCCGTACTCTGCCGTCACGCCTGTATCAAATAACTGAAGCTTCTTGATATTCTTTATAAAATCATCGAATTCTTCCTTAGATTCAGCCTCATAGAACTTGTAATACTTAAATACGTTCGTCTGGTTCGCCGAATATATCTGCGACAGGAAAACGCTGACTATCTCATATTCCCTCTCCTCATAAAGCGATGAAAGCTTGATGATATTATGCTCTGCCGTAAATTTCTTATCTCTGACTTTATCGAGATCACCGAACATCGAGCCGTTACGCATGTTATGGCCGCCGATGAGAAGATTCGTGCTGGGCTTCGTGCCGTCCTTGTACTCCTCAGACTTAAGCCCTGTTCCGATCTCCGAAAGAGCATCCAGAACTATACACCCGGTATCATCATCCTTGCCATCAAAATTCCTGTATACGTAGAAAGAGTCATCGCTCTTTCTCTGCATGATCGGGTAATCTATCTTCATGCCGTCGACCTTAAGCCAGCCTATGCAATCCTCATTCTTTGCGTGCCATTCCTTAAGGTCCGGAAGAATGTCTTCATCCGACTTGACTCCTGCCATAAGGTCATCAGCCGCAAGCTCTGTCTGAAGGCCGTCCAAAACGGTATTGCTAACCTTTATACCGCTCGGTTTGGCTGCTTCAACAGGCTCGGGCTTCGGAGCCGCAGGAGCATGTAGCAATGAAGCTATAAACGCAACTATATATATTGTGATAATAAATGCCGGTACAAAAACGAGTGGAGCAAGTTCAACTCGCTCCACCCGTAATGGTAAATTTAGTTTTACTACACCTAAAAAAACCCGGTTGGTAGTATTACCCATATCAACTTCTCTTACTATATATAAAGCAATGTTTTATGAGGATTAGATGCTCTTTCTCTTCTTATCGTAAGCAACCCTACCAAAGATCGTTGTAGCACATACGATAGCGATCATAAGATATACGGGCATATTGTTCTGGCCCCACTTATTCTGGCCGTCAAGCTTGCTGTTAGATGTTGACTTGCCGGTAACTGCAACGTATGTATTCCTGGTTGTGTCGCCGCTTACTACGATCTTCATTGTGCTTGCTACATCCGTGAAGCCGTTAGAAATGCTGGTGAACGGGCCGGATGACTTAAGGTCGGATGCTATATCGATAGTAGAACCCTCAAATCCATAGTAAACATACTCTTTAGTTGTTGCTGTAGTAGTTGAAGCTGTTGCAACAAGATCGCCTACGGGTGCGATGAATGCAACCGGTACAGAAGAAGGTATTGCGCTTACGCCGCCACCTGAAGTAGTGGTCTTCGTACCTGAATTGCTGTCTGAGCTCTTGGTGGTGGTTGCAGATCCCGCCTCAACCTTAACAACTACCTTGTAAAGCTTAGCTGTAGTCTCGGTGTAGAGATTCTTGTTGTAGTAGTTGCTGTTGCTGGGATAGTTCCTGAATGCCATATCATAGTAGGACTTACCCATGTTGTTGAGCTTGGTCTTAACCTGCTCGCCGTTTAAGATCTCAAGCAGCTTAGCTTCCGTAATGGAAGTGCTTGCGCCGTTTGTCATGAACTTCGAAGTTCCGCCAAGTAATGTTGAGTCAGCGCCGATCGTAAGGTAGGTACCCTTGATCTCGCCAAGGTCAGTAGCTGTGAGCTTCTTGGTTGAATCGCTCTCATCATCTATACCTGACTTTGTACCGGTGTTAACCTTAGCCGGCATCGTGTAGCTTACGTTCCTCTCGGAAGTGAACGATGAAGTGGGAGAACTGTAAACGGTGATCTCCTTCTCCTTCTCGTCATCTACCTTTGCGTACTCATCATCAACCTTGATCCTGAACTTAACAGTTGCTTTATTGTTGCCCTTATCAAGCTTCTCGTCCTTGAACTCGATCTTGATGGTGCAGTTCTTATCCTTGGTATTCTTCTCTACCTTGGTGCTTTCTACATATTCCTTACCGTCGGTTATCTCAACCTTCATATCGGTAGACTCACTGTCAGCCGTAGCTATGAACTGAAGTGTGTATCCCTCGGTAACGTAATCGAAATTGGTAGTATCCTTATCAGCAGATGCTTTATACTTGGAAAGTTCTACCTCATCGTCGCCGTCATCTTCCTCTTCTTCACTGCTTCCCTTTGCCTTGATGTAAACAGTTACATAGTTATCCGACTTAACGGTATCACCGGTAGAAGAATTCTTAAGTGTTACGGAAATATCAACACCGTCTGTATTCTTCTTGGTTGCTTTGGCTTCGAATGAAGCCGAGTCAAACGTGAAGTATCCCGAAGGATCAAAGGTGAAGTTGGCTGTTGAATAACCATAATACTGGCCGTCATCAGTGGTCGCATAAAGCTTGATCTTATCACCAACCTTAACCGTAACATCATCCGTGCTTCCGTTTACGGTAACCTTAACGCCTGTAGGCTTCGTCTTCTCGATCTTGGTGAAAGTTGCCGTATAGGTGATAGCTTCTGCGGGAACCGTTATCTGATGGCTCTTTGAAGACTTGTTCTCGCCCTTGTCCCAGCCGGCGAACTCATAACCTGAATTCTCAACTGCCTCGCTCGTAAGAGTGTCTCCGTTGTAGCCGTAAGCATATGCCTTGTTGTACTTGGTAACCTTTACGGTTCCGCCTGCTGCAGGACTTGCTTCTACGCTTACCTTGTACAGAGCATTTGTCAATTCGGCTGTGATCGCAGTAACGGCATCATCATTATAAGATCCCTTTACGTTACCTGCCGCAAGTGAAGAATCCGTCAGGTTGTTGTTAACGAGCTCCGAGATTGAAACACCTGATGCCTTCGTGGGCTGACCCGTGGCTATCCTGACGCCTCCAACGAAAATGTCCACCGTTCCCGATGCCACTTCGTCACTCAGATCATAGGTCAGCTGGTCGCCTAAGAGTGAGGCACTGGTAGCTGCCTTTGCCTGGCCTGCGAATCCGAGCGTTCCCAACACGCCGACGAGACCCGCCGCAAGCAATAACTTCTTGAAAATCCTCATTTTGCTTTCCTCCATTTTCATCCTATAAAATACAACCCCTTATATCACTCCCCGTAGTTATTTATAAGTTGGTCTATTTATAGGGTAATCTCGCGTCCTTTTTGTCCGATGACCGGTTTGGTCAATGAAAATCCCATAAATACAGGGCAGACGCACTTCTCCTAACTATGGGTTATTGTACAATAAATCCGATTTTTCATCAACACGGTTTCTTGGGTAATTTTTAACAATTTTTGCGATCCAGAGTTGTTAAAGCTTGAAAAACAGCGATTTTACGGGCTTTTCAGGATTGGCACGGCGGTCTATATTTTGTATTTAAGCCCGGATTTGCACACATTTTATAGATTTCATATGCCGAAAAAGCTTTTTGAACACCTGTTTATGGTGATTTTGCACAATGATTTTTGCCCTTTTTCGACCCTTTTTAGGGTTAACATAAACAGTTTACGCACTTACCAACACAGTCAATAAACAATAGGTTCCGCGAACATGGGGTCAGATTATGTAATCTATTCGAAACTGTACAGGAGATATCTTCCAAACGTTTTTTCATATCCAAGACCGTATGCGGTAAGATCCCAGTGAGCATTTTCCCCTTCCGTATCAACGGTTATCTTCTCACTCATGCGCGCCACGGCATCCGGATCTGGGGTGCGGTCCCCCACAAAGTTCTCATCTTCCGTGTATCCGTCATAGTTTATGCTTTCAAGGCCGAAATCGACGTATGTACAGTCAAACAGGATGTATTCCTCGTCATGTTCCTTAGCCACCGCGCATATAAGATCCATATCCGGGCAGGAGGTCTGCATGGTGTCGCAGACGTCGCGCCTCTCATCCTTAACCTTTTCTATGCGCCCGTAGGTCGCATCTTCGCCGTAGAGAAGCTCTATACCGGTCGAATACTGCCTGAACGAATATGCCGTTTCATAAGGCACTATCATCCGCGCCGCTCCGTCCCCGCCGTTTTTCTCCGCATCGAGCACATGATCAGCGATGTCGATGAAGGCCTGCGGGAGCTTATAGAGATTCTCAGCCTCTGCAAACCTGTAATCCGAGATCTGGAACACCCCGCATGCCGCAAGCACCGGGATAAGGATAATGGACAAGAGCGCCTGACTTTTCCTCTCCTTAAGCACATCGACCATGAGAGTGCAGCCGAGAGCCGCAACCGGAGGTATCATGAAAAGCCAGTAGAACCGTCCGTTCACCTCAGGCTTGCACAGCGGGATCCTGTAAACGAACCTGTATATCGCGAAAAGTCCGATATAAACTCCCGGGAGTATTATAAGGAAAGGATACAGCACCGCCCTCTTAAGCCGCCTGTCCTTTACAAAAAACATTATAAAGAGCAGGGACACCAGATAAAGGGCCATATACATGCCCGTTCCCGTTATCGTATTATGAAAATGTACCACGTCGAGTATGAATTTCTTCATATATAATTATGCCTTTCAAATATCGTCCGAAACATTCCGGACAGTTACGGTCACTTAAGCCTTATATACATAACGGCCCACACAAAAGCAGGCAGCAGAGCTATAAGCCAGTATAACGCGCGCTTTAAGGACTTTACCCTTATGCTGTCGATCATGGCGTATGCGCCGCCCATCAGAAACGCCAGGGCCGATCCCCAGTTGCTCATAAGGCAGTTTGCAAGGCAGGCGAGCGCAACAAGCGCAAAGTCACGCACCCCGGCTTTATCCTTATCCAGGAACCGCATCAGTATATACCACAGCAGGGGGAGCATTATCATGGCCATCGCCGAACGCCCCTGCCAGATTATCGTAAGAAGGGTGTATCCCGCCGAAAAGATCGTCTCGAACGAGAAAATATGTATCACCGACAGGAAAAGCAGGAAAAGTCCCCTTTTCTTAAGGTCATTCCCGAAAAAGCACTTTCCCACAAGTGAAAATACGACATAACTGAGCGGTATGAACAGGATCGGGAACACAGTATGAGCCATGATGGCCGGATGTGTCCCGGTAAGACTGCTGACCGTCGCGATAAAGGCCGGCCACGGTGCGGTCAGATCCTTGATCTGCTCGCCGACGGGATAGCCGTTGAACTCACCGTTTATCGGATTGTGCCGAAGAAGGGTATCCTTCTCAACCGCCTCAAGGGCTTCGGCGACAAATCTCGCATCATCCGTATCCACATGCATCCTGCATGTAAGAAGACCTGTCTGGAATATAATAAGAAGAATTGCCGCGATCCAGACCACGCAGGTGAATATATCGGGCATGCGCAGGGATGCAGCTGTTTTTTGTTCGACTTTTTCTTCTGCAGGGATTTCTTCAGGCGTATCGGAAACTGCAGGTTCCGTCTCGGGTTTATCTTCCGGCGCATCGGAAACAACAGGTTCAGCAGCCGCCTTGTCATCTGCGGGCTTCTTCACCATCAGAACCACGCCGGATACAGCAGCGGCCATCACAAGAAACGCCCATATGTATTTAAGGATGTGAAAAGGCGCCCCAAAAGCCGTCATGGGGAATGCGAGCACGAGAAAAAGAGCGCACATCGCCATAAAACCGTACGAAAGATTCGCCGCGGGCGAAAACCTCTCATCCTCGCCAATAAGACGCCGAAGCGCAAAACCGGCAAGATAAGTCACCGCAACACACCATATTAAGATCAGAATTATATTCAATGCTGTGATCATTCCGAAAAACACTCCCGATCAGTTGACTTTATACAGATCAAAACCGTACTTTTCTTCCGGCTCCGAAAACGAGGCACAGCCGTAATGCTCCGTTAAAAACTCCGCCTTCTCTTCGGGGTACATGTTATCCACAAGTACAACGGGGTTTCCGTCTCCACCGGTTTTCAGTGCATCAAAGGGATTATCATAACCCTCCCTGCCGGTTACCGCCTTTGTTACAGGACTGTTGACGAACCAGCTGCCCACGGTCACGAAATTCTCAAGGCTTCGTTTCCGGTATGGCGTGAACACTTCATATTTATATGCATTCTGGAAGGTAAATGTATCCGCGACATATAGCGTATCCTTATTCTCTCCCATCTCAGCAAACAGCGCCTTATGATCCGGAGCATTGCGCATCATGGCATTGTATTCCAGGCGGTTGCCCATCAGAACCGCCGCATTTGCGATAATGAGCAGTATGAACAGCACCCTGAGCAGATCGTTCCCCGGTTTTACCTGCGTATTGTACACGATGGAGATAACAAACGCAAGCAAAGCCGCATAGACTATGCGATGGCTCCACCGTCCGCTGTATTCATAGTACAAAAGCACCCCGGCAAAAATCACTCCCGTGCATGTAAGAACCAGGGTTCTGTTCTTATCCCCATCCTCCCTCACGAACATTACCGCAAATATCAGAAAGAACAGTAAGCCCGCCGCCGCAGGGTTGATCACGAGGATATCCTCGTATATATGGGCCGCGAATCCCTTGATCATTTCAAGTCCGGGCTTTCTTGCCGGTGCATCCTTAAGGACAGTCCGCATCTTCTCCGTGCTCAGCTCATCATCATCCCCGAACTGCCATGTAAGATACAAAAGCGCATCATTTTCACTTATCCCAAGTGACTCAAGCCTGCTGCCGTATTTATCATAGTCAAGCAGGTCGTATCTGTAATCCAGAAGCTTCATGCGGGTATCGTTATACTCTGTAAAGCTCCTCCATACAGGATCTCCAACATAAGCGGCTTTATTGATCCCGGTGTAAACAAGGAAAATGCAGCCGATAATTATAAACGTTACGGTGAACACTTTCCACTGCGGAGTGGGCGTCTTAATCTTAAAAGACTCCCCGTCAGTCCCCTCCGTTTTAGAAGTAATGGCATCAGCCTCCTTAACTTCCTTACGTGACTGCATGATCACCTTTATCAATTCACAGATCCCGAGCGGGAGCATCATAAGGGTAGCCAGCAGAAAGGACGATCCCCGAAGGAGCATTCCGTATATGAGCAGGACAAAAGCAATAACGGTCATCGGATTTAAGAGTTTTTTCTCCTCTCCGTCAGCCCTCCTTACAAAGAGCAGCACTGCATATCCCACCACGCAGACAAAAACTGCCGTCTTCGAATACTGGAGGGATACATACAACTCATAGAACAGGGCAAGGACAACCGCTGCCGAGATCAGCCTGCCGTGTTTCTTATTCAGGATGAAAACCAGCAGGATAAAAGCCGCAAAAATGAAGAGATATTGGAGTACCGAATGCCATCTGATAACGGGACATAAGGTATACAGCACCTTGTATATGAATCCAAGCATGATATTCGGATATATAAGATGCGCCTCATGCTTTCCGAAAGCCCCCTCGGCTATCATGGAAATAAAAGCATCA
>JAEEGL010897982.1_pt1 | contig 10177 bp, 6 predicted proteins | sample 9134231 | NCBI WGS metagenome assembly JAEEGL01 (sample SAMN16246548, study PRJNA631951) | gut metagenome | biome: gut microbiome; feature: rumen; material: fiber-attached | host: Bos | place: Iran: Karaj | collected 2018-10
CCAGCGCTTGGTCTGGTGTCCGAAGTGGACGCCGGCTTCCAGCAGCTGCTTCATGGAAATAACGCTCATTTTTTTCTTCCTCCGTTTGGTTTTTTCTTCCGCCGGCTTCCTTTGAGACGGGTACCGTTTCCGGCACCTCCCGACCCATCGGCCGGCGTGTAAAATTAAAGCGCCCTGACATTCTAACAGGTCAGGGCGCAGATTGCAAGTAAAATTATAAATTATTTTACTTATTTGATCAGACCGACTTCTTTGTAGAAGCGCTCGGCACCGGGGTGAAGCGGAACCGTGTAGTCCACCAGGAAGCTCAGATCGTTCAGGTCATAGAAGAACTTGTTGCCCTTGATCAGCTCAGCGGCGTTTTCATACAGGCACTTCGCAAGCTTATACGCAAGCTCCTCGTCCATTTCGGCAGAGCAGATAACACCGGCCTTGACGCCGACGGTCTGGATCGCCTCAGTCTGAGAATCGCCATAGGTTCCCGGCTCGATAGTAGCCTTGACATAGGCGGCATTTTTCTTCATCAGCCATTCGATTTCCTTGTCATCGAGCGAAAGCCAGCTGCAATCCTTCGTAGTGGCGGCGGTGAGGTGGGCGGGGACAGGAGCTCCGGCAAAGGCGGCACCGGCGACATAAACGCCATCGGTCACGCCGTTTGCGGCATCTGCCAGGCTGCAGGCGGTCGACTTATAGTCGGTCACACCGGCGGCTTCCAGAGTCAGCAGAGCCACGGTCTCGGTGGAGGAAGCAGCAGGACCCGTGCCGATGGCAGCGCCCTTACCGGCCAGATCGTGCAGATACTTGTAGTCGCTGGACTTTAATACAATCCAGTTCATGGTGGAGGCATACACGCAGCCGATATAGCGGAGGTTTTCCTTCTTGCCGTCTTCCGCGAACTTGCCTACGCCATTGTAGCAGTTCAGCGCCGCGTCGCCGGTGCACATGCCCAGCTGGATCTGGCCGGCGGCAACCTTCTTAGCGTTCTCGTTGGAACCGGAGGAGGTGGTGCCGGTGCATTTTACGCCGTCAATGTGATTGGAGAAGGCGGACGCGATGGCAACCGCCGCCGCATACATGGTTCCGCTGGAATCGGCGCCGCCGATCGTCAGGCTCGTACCGTTGTTTCCGCAGGCTGTCATGGAAAGTACCATGAGTACAGCGAGCAGAAGTGCTGTGATCTTCTTCATTATTTTTCTTTCCTTTCTGATTATTTTCAGGCGTTTCCGCCCGGGGAACATGTTAAATGATGCTTTAAGCGGCGGCAGCGGGCTTCCGATAGCGGACCTTCGATAAGAAGAACATCGCGACCAGAACAGCTGCGCCGATGATACTGAGCAGCGTACTCGGGATCATCATGCACAGGCCGGCGGCAGTAATGATCAGGCGCTCAGCCATCGAGATCTTCTGACCCTTACTGAAGTACCAGCCCTGCATGCCGCAGGACATGCCGATACAGCCGAGCAGAGCGGTTACGCAGACGAGAACAATCTGACCGAACGAGCCCTGGAGCATCATGGCGCTGTCATAACAGAACACAAACGGGACGATAAAACCGGCAAAGCCGATCTTGCAGGCATTGACGGCCGTCTTCATCGGGGAGCACTTCGCAATGCCGGCACCGGCATAGGCCGCAAGCGCAACAGGCGGCGTGATAGCGGACAGGCAGGCAAAGTAGAAAACGAACAGATGCGCCGTCAGCAGCGGCAGATCCAGTTTTGCCAGAGCCGGAGCCAGGATCGAGGCGGCGATAACATAAGCCGAAGTCGTGGGAAGACCCATGCCGAGCACGATGCAGGCCATGGCCGTAAACAGAAGGGTCAGGAACAGCGTCCCGCCCGCCGCGTTGATCATGGCGTCTCCGAACACAGTACCGATACCGGTGCGGGCCACCATGGCGACGACGACACCGGCGCAGGCGCAGCCGGAAACGACGGAAATAGCGCTGTTGGAAGACTTGACAAGCGTCTTCGGGATGTCCTTGATCGTGAAGCGTTTTTCTTTATCCAGCAGCATCACGATCGGGACGGAGCAGACGGCGAAGAACGCTGCCCGCTGCGGCTGTACCATAACAACAAGCAGGAAATAAACCAACACGCCGATGATCAGCAGATACATCCAGCCCTTCTTTAAGACGTCGCGTGTACGAGGAATCTGATCCTGCGGCATCAGCTCGACGTCGCCGACCTCGCCCTGCGCATAGACCGCTATGCCGGCGCCGAGGAAATACAGGATGGCCGGTACGACGGCGGCCACAACGATATTCTGATACAGTACGCCGGTAAAGACGACCATCAGGAAGGCGCCGGAGCCCATAACGGGCGGCAGGATCTGTCCGCCGGTGGAGGCCACGGCTTCCACGCCGGAAGCGAACTCGGGCTTATAGCCGCGGGACTTCATGAGCGGGATCGTAAAGGTGCCGGTTCCTACGACGTTCGCGACGGCGGATCCGTTGATGCAGCCCATGAGCGCGGAAGCAACGACGGCCGCCAGGGCAGGGCCGCAGCGAAGCTTGCCGGTCAGGGAAAGGGCAAGGTCATTGATGAACTGAGAACAGCCGGAGGCTTCCAGGAACGCGCCGAACATGACGAACATGAAAATGACGGAAGCAGAAACAGAGATCGTATTGCCGAAAATACCGTCAAGGTCGACCGCAAGATATCCCATAAGATCGCCAAAGGAATAATACATATGCCACAGATCGCCGGAAAGAAGATGTCCCAGCAGCCCATAAGCGAGGAAGATCAGCGCCAGGACCGGCATGATCATGCCCAGGCATCGTCTGGCACCTTCCAGAACAACCACAAGAAGAATAGCACCGGCAACGGAAGCTCTGAAAGCCGGGATCCCCAACTGATCAATCAGCCGGTCATACTCGGTGGAGGAGATATAAATGGCCACCCACAGTCCGATGACCAGCAGGATATCTACGATCCGGCAGGCGATCCGTATTTTCTGGTCCTTGATCACGGTTCCCTTTTTACCGAGATGCTCGTACAGCGGCATCATGAGCAGGATCAGAGTGAATGCGAATCCCGTATGGATAGCGCGCAGCGGAATGATGCCGAGCGGCTTCCATACCATAATCAAATGGTAGACGGACATGCAGAATGCGATTACCATCACGATCTTGCCGATGATGGTATTTTTGCTCTCTTCGAGCTTTTGCGCCGCTACCAGATCGGCATCCAGGGAATTGACATCAATCTCCTGGGCTTTCTTTTCTTTAGCCATAAAATGCTCCTTTTCTTTTCGTCGGCTTCCGGTGAAAATTGTCACAAGACAGTTTATTTTATCATAAGAAATTTTATTGCACAAGAAAAGCCTCGTTAAGATTTCACATTTATTTCACAAATAAACCATACTCTTTTCTTTCCCTGTCGCATTTTATGCTATCTTTTTTTCTTTATGCCTTAACCCATACCGCACCGGTATGGAAAACACGCTAAAAAAGAGGCGGCATGCGCCGCCTCAGACCGCCCCCGAAGAGACCTCTCATTTTTCCAGTTCCTCGACAATCAGCTTGTTCAGAATGCGGATATAGGTGCCCTTCATGCCCGAAGAGCGGGACTCGATGACCTCCGCGCTTTCCAGCTTGCGCAGGGCATTGACAATGACCGAACGCGTGATGCCGACCCGGTCTGCTACCTTGCTGGCCACCAGAATGCCTTCGTCGCCGTCCAGCTCCTCGAAAATGTAGCGCACCGCCTCGATCTCGGAAGCCGAAAGCGTGCTGATCGCAGACTGAACAACCTGTTTCTTCCTCAGCTCGGCTGCACTCTCCTCGTTCAGGGAGCGGCGCATTTCCAGGCCGATGATCATGGTGCCGTGCTCGGTCAGAATGATCTCGTCGATATCGAAGGGCTCACCTTCGCGGTAGATAAAAATGGTTCCCAGACGGACCCGCGAGATCTCCACGGGCGAAATGATTGCCCGGCAGCGGCGCGCGGCTTCGCGGTTGAAGCCCAGAGCCTCCAGTGAGGCGTTGTCCTGGGTAGAAAGAATGTTGAGAAGACGTTCGTTCAGTTCCGTGTCAATAAAATCGCCGATTTTCAGGCCCTGCCAGAGGACGCCGTCTTCCTGCCGTCCGAGGCCCAGGATCTTTCCTTTGCTGCTGATGACCACCACCCAGGCATCCAGCTCCGCACTCATGACCCGGCAGATATCGCCGAAAGAGACCACGTTGCTGCTGTCATAGTGTAACAGCTTATTGATCCTTCTCATCTTGTCCAATAATTGTACACTCATGCTTAATTCCTCACAATAACAGATGGTATCGACCTGCTTTTGTGCAATCGTACCATTCCCAGGGGAATTTTTCAAGCTATTCTGAATTATTTAATCAATTTAACAGACAATTCATGCTTTCGGCTTGTTCCAGCTGACGAAGCCGCAGCCTTCACTGTTTTCGCAGGCATAGAAGCGGCGGCCCTTTTTCGTGCGCCGCAGAACCAGCCGCGCCCCGCACTTCGGGCAGGGAACATCCGCGTATTCCAGAAAAGGCTTGGTATTGCGGCATTCCGGGAAGCCGGGGCAGGCCAGGAACTTGCCGTTCCGTCCGTATTTTATGACCATGCGGCGCCCGCAGAGTTCGCAGACCTCGTCGCTTTCTTCGTCACGGATCTTCACCCGATCCATGTCTTCCATGGCCTCATCCAGTTTTTCCTTAAACGGCGGATAGAACTCGCGCAGGACTTCTCTCCATTCGCAGCCGCCTTCGGCCACATCGTCGAGCTTTTCTTCCATCTGAGCCGTAAACTGCTTGTCGGCCAGCATCGGGACCGAATGAAGGATCAGTTCGTCCACGGCTCGGCCCAGCTCAGTGGAGAGCAGGTTCCGCCCCTGTTTGCTGAGATAGTGCCGCTCCATCAGGGTCGCAATGGTCGGCGCATAGGTGCTCGGCCGTCCGATCCCGTTGGCCTCCATGCTCTGCACGAGCGAAGCTTCGGTATAGCGGGCCGGCGGCTGCGTGAAACGCTGCTTCCCTTCGAAGCGGGGCTGAGAGAGCGCGCTTTCTTCCGTGATGCCGCTCAGATTTTTGTCTTTCTTCTGCGTATCCTCGTGATTGTACAGCAGACGGTAGCCTTCGAAGACCTGCGTCTGCGCGGAGGCTTTGAAGACGGCATCGTCTGCCATCACGGTCAGATGCTCCGCATCATATATATAATCTGCCATCCGGCTCGCCGCAAAGCGGTTCCAGATCAGCTGATACAGTCGGAATTCATCCCGTCCCAGATCTTCTTTCACCCGGGTAGGTGTCCGTTCGATGGCGGTGGGGCGGATCGCTTCGTGAGCATCCTGGATGCGTTCTTTTCCGCGGGCATTTGCACCGTTTCCGAGATATTTCGCTCCGTACTGCTCCCGGATATAGGCCCTGGCCGCACTGTCCGCTTCCGCAGAAATACGCGTGCTGTCGGTACGCAGGTAGGTGATCAGACCGACGGTCCCCTCCGAGAGCTTCACGCCTTCATAAAGTGTCTGGGCAACACGCATGGTCTTGGACGGCCAAAACCCAAGCAGACGGGAAGGCTCCTGTTGCAGGCTGCTGGTCGTAAAGGGGGCCGGCGCCTTGATGCGCTTCTGGGTCTTTTCCAGTTCCGTGATGCGGAAATCGGCTCCTTCCAGCCGTTTGATCAGTGCATCGGTCTCCTCTCCGGTACGGAGAGCAGTCGGTTTGTTGTCGTACTGCAGCACCAGCGGGGCCTTGCGGCCTTCCACATGAAGCTGCGCTTCCAGCGTCCAGTATTCTTCCGGCTCAAACGCATCGATCTCCTTATCGCGTGCACAGACCATGTTCAGCGTCGAAGACTGTACCCGGCCCGCGGACAGGCCGCGCTTGACCTTTTTCCAGAGCAGCGGGCTCACGGAATAACCGGCCACCCGGTCCAGCACGCGGCGGGCCTGCTGGGCATCCACGAGTTCCATATCGATCTGACGGGGGTTCGCGATCGCGTTTTTGACCGCATCCTTCGTGATCTCGTTGAAGCTGATGCGGAAGAGCTTGCTGTTGCAATCTTTGAGAAGCGCCGCGAGGTGCCAGGCAATCGCTTCTCCTTCGCGGTCCGGGTCAGTCGCAAGATAGACCTTGGTCGCCTTCTTGGCTTCTTCTTTCAGGGCCTTGATCACGTCGCCCTTGCCGCGTATCGAGATATACTCCGGGTTGAAATCGTGTTCCAGATCCACACCCATCCGGCTCTTGGGCAGATCACGCACATGACCGCCCGAGGCTTTTACGCTGTAATTTGATCCCAGGAAGCGCTTGATCGTGTGCTCCTTGGTCGGTGACTCAACTATAATTAAAGGATGTCCTGCCATAGTTCCTCCCAAAAGTTCAGTGAGGCCCATAATAAGACATTCTTTTCAGGAATGCAAGCGCTTTTCTGATGTTTCTTCGTTCCGACACTATGTGCGCACATAGCAGCCTCCGGAGATCTGCCGGATATAACCCAGCTCTTCCAGTTCCAGCAGAGCCAGCGAGAGCGGGCCCATTTCCTCCTCCAGCGCGTCCATCAGCTCCTCCACATGCTTCGGATCCGTGCCGATTTTTTGCCAGACAGCCTCCAGCCGGGGAGGCAGCGGGGCCCTGACGCCCTCTGTCGCTGCCTCTTCATTGCCCAGGCCGAGCAGTTCATATACATCGCCGCAGCAGGTCAGGACCCCCGCGCCCTGGCGGATCAGCGCATTGCAGCCGGCACTGAGCTCATCCAGCACACGTCCGGGGAGCGCCATCACCTCCTTGCCCTGTTCGAGCGCCTGATCCACGGTGATCAGGGACCCGCTTTTGGTCCGGGCTTCGAGCACCAGCAGCACGTCCGAAAATGCCGCGATCAGGCGGTTCCGCATCGGAAAATGATACGCCAGCGGTTCCGTGCCGGGCGGGTATTCGCTGATCAGCCCGCCTTTTTCCGCCAGCTCCTCATACAGCCGCCGGTTGCCGGGCGGATAACAGCGGTCCGGGCCGCAGCCGAGCACAGCCCAGGAAGCTCCGCCGGCTTTCAGGGCCGCCTGCTGGGCAAAGCCGTCGATGCCCCGCGCCATCCCGCTGATCACGGAAAGACCTTTGGCTCCGAATTCCCCTCCGAAGCGTTCCGCCATGGTCCGTCCGTAAGGCGAGCAGCTGCGCGCTCCGACGATACCCACGGAAGGGGTCTCTTCCGGCGGCAGACTGCCTCTGACGAACAGGCCCAGCGGCGCATCCGGCAGCGTCATCAGCCGGCGGGGATAAGCCTCTTCCTCCCAGCCGATCCATCGGATCCCTTTCTTTTCCCAGGCATCGCGCTCGGCCAGCCGCTCCCTGCTCCGCTCTCCGGCTGCCTGCACGGCCGCCTGAAGACTGTCCGGGACCGGCAGCGTCTTTTCCTTAAAAATCTGCTCCGCACTGCCGTAGAGAGCCAGCAGACGCCGCAGAAGCAGCGGACCGGCGCCGTCAAGCCCTGCCAGCAGATAAGCATAATCGCGTTTTTCCATCTTACCTCCAGAATTTTTCTTCCGGTCCCCGGAAGGAAACGGCTTCCGCCAGATCGTCCAGAGAAAGCGTATCCGCCTCCCGCAGATCCGCGATCGTGCGCGCAACCTTCAGGATCCGGTGATAAGCCCTGGCGCTCAGACCTTTCTGCTCAAAGACTTTTTTCAGAAACTTTTCCTGATCCGGCGTTACCTGGCAGTACTTTTTGACTTCCCGCCCGCTCATACGGCTGTTGAACAGGATCCCTGTCCCTTCAAAACGCGCGGCCTGCCGCTGCCGGGCGGCCTCTACCCGTTCCCGGATCACCGCTGAGCTTTCGTTTTTCCCTTTCCGGACCAGATCGCCGTAGCCGAGCGGCGGTGCCTCCACGCACAGATCCATGCGGTCCAGCAGCGGCCGGCTGATGCGTTTCAAATATGCACTGACCTCCGCATCCGTGCAGTGACAGCGGTTTCGGTCGGGATAGTAGCCGCAGCGGCAGGGATTCATGGCTGCCACCAGCATCACGTCTGCCGGGAAACGGAAACGGCCCTGGACCCGGGCGATGCTGACTTCACCGTCCTCAAGCGGCTGACGCAGTGCTTCGAGCGCCGTTTTCTGAAACTCCGGCAGTTCGTCCAGAAACAGGACGCCGTGATCTGCGAGCGATATCTCGCCCGGCCGGGGCACCCGTCCGCCTCCCACGAGAGCGAACGATGAAACCGTATGATGCGGCGAGCGGAAGGGCCGGGACAGAATCAGCGGCCTGTCGGCCGAAAGCAGCCCGCAGACACTGTAAACGCGGGAGACCTCCAGCGCTTCCTCCATGCTCAAGGACGGCAGAATGGTCGGGATGCGCCGGGCCACCATGGTCTTGCCCGAGCCCGGACTGCCGATCAGCAGCAGGTTGTGGCGGCCGGCTGCTGCGACTTCGGCCGCGCGCCGCATCGTCAGCTGGCCGTTGACTTCGGAAAAATCCACCTGGTCCCGTGCCGTCTCTTCGTTCAGCAGATCCCTCAGCCGGCAGGGCTCCGTTTCGAGCTGCCCCTTTGCCAGAAGCGGCAGCTGCTCCAGGCTTTCGAGCCCGATCACCCGGATCCCCTCCACCAGCGCACCTTCCGCCGCGTTGCCTTTCGGCACCACGCAGCATTCAAAGCCGGCCGCCTTTGCCGCACCGACCATCGTCAGCACGCCGCTTATCGGTACAAGCCGGCCGTCCAGGCCGAGCTCGCCCAGAAAGACCGTCTTCGCCAGAATATCCTGCAGATCCACCAGTTCTGCCGAACAAAGCAGGGCTACCGCGACCGCCAGATCGAAGCTGGTGCCCTCTTTGCGGATATCCGCCGGCGCGAGATTGACCGTGATCCGGCGCGGCGGCAGCTGAAAGCCTGTATTCTTCATGGCCGTCCGCACCCGGTCCTTTGCCTCCCGCACTTCCGAGCCCAGATACCCCACCATCGCCATCTCGGGCAGGCCGCTGGAGCTGTCGCATTCGACATGGATCAGCACGCCCTCCATGCCCAGGAGGGCGATGCAGTTTGCTTCACTGTACATACGCTCCTTTCTTTTCCGACAGCACAAAAAAAGCGAAGCCGGAAAACTTTTCCGTCAACGCCTGCTTCAGGATATCATAAAACGGGGCCGGCGTCAATCCGGATGCCCCGCGGAAACGACACATTCTTTGTTCACATGCTCTGCTTTTTCTGCTATAATGCTTTCGCTGTGTGTCATTGGCACAGTATTATTTCAAAGACGTGCCACTGACACAAAAATCACTCAAGGACAGGTATTTCCATGAAGAAAAAACTCTTTGCGGTCCTGCTGACCCTGATTCTGACTCTTTCTCTTGCCGCCTGCGGATCCCAGCCGGCCCCGACACAGCCGGGCCGTTCCGAAGCCGAAACGACTGCGGCCCCTGCGCCAGCCGAAACGACGTCCGCCGTTCCCTCCACCGCCCGGCCGGAAACAACGCCCGCCCCCACCGTGCCCGCTCAAACCGAGCCTCCGGCCACCGAGCCCGAGACGACCGCTGAGCCGGAACCGCCGAAACAGTACGGCCGGTTCTTCACGGAGGAAGAGGTGCTGGCACTTATTCAGGAATTCGATCCCGATGCCTATCTGCACTGGTATTTCCCGACCGCCCGGATCGCGGTAAACGGGAAATGCTATATTCAGGGCGATCTGACGGCCGACGGCAATGCCTTCCAGGCCTTCGCCTTAACATTCTACCGGGATCCTTCACCGGCTGAGAGAAAAGAGATGATCGGGCGTTTTCTTCAGGATGTCAACGAAAAGCTCGGGCTTTCCGTCACGCTGAGTGAAGAGACCATGCAGCAGATGACGGAAGGCTCCGGAATAGGCGGATCCGTGATCTATGAAAACGGTTACGGTATTTATCCGTCTCCCGTCCGGAATATGATCGCCGTCTCCCGCAGCGGAGAAGGATTTGATGCCCTGCCTTACACGCCGGAAGATGCCCTCGCCCTGCTCGGGGAAGAGGCTCTCATCACCGTCACCCGCAGCGGCCGTCTTTTCAGCCAGAACGATCTGATCAGTCTGTCATTCGAACTTGACGAAGACGACGGTCTGACTCAGGCGAAGGCCACGTATTACCCTGAAGACACGGAAGAGCGGCAGCGTTTCCTGGACGCTTTTGCGTCGCTGGCCCTGACCGGCGAGGCCCTTCCCCGGATCAGAGAACTGCTCAGTGCAGGCAGCTCCGCAACGGAAAACTTC
>JAEEGL010991929.1_pt1 | contig 10177 bp, 8 predicted proteins | sample 9134231 | NCBI WGS metagenome assembly JAEEGL01 (sample SAMN16246548, study PRJNA631951) | gut metagenome | biome: gut microbiome; feature: rumen; material: fiber-attached | host: Bos | place: Iran: Karaj | collected 2018-10
CTGCCCAACAAGGCCCGCACGGGCCGGGACTGGGACATCGACCGCTGCCTGCGCTGCTACCACTGCTTCAGCGAGGTCATGTCCTCCGGCCAGTTCTGCTGCACCCTGAATCCCGCCATCGGCCGGGAGGAGGAGTATTCCACCGCGCCGCTGCCTGCCGAAAAGAAGGACGTGGTGGTGGTGGGCGGCGGCATCGCCGGGATGCAGGCGGCCGTCACGGCGGCCAAGCGGGGCCACCGGGTGCGCCTCTATGAGAAGAGCTCCCGCCTGGGCGGCGTCCTCCTGTGCGAGGAGGAGGTCCCCTTCAAGAAGCACCTGGCGGAGTACATCGCCCGGCAGGCCCTGCGCCTGGAGAAGCTGGGGGTGGAGGTGCACCTGGACCACGCCCTGACACCGGAGGAGGCCTCCAAGCTGGGAGCGGACGTGCTCATCGCCGCCATCGGCTCGGAGCAGGCCATGCCCCCCATCCCCGGCCTGGAGAAGGCTGTGCCGGTGACGGAGGCCTACGCCCGGCCGGAGAAGCTGGGGCAGAAGGTACTCATCCTGGGGGGCGGCATGGCCGGTACGGAGCTGGCCATCTACCTGAAGGGCCTGGGGAAGGACCCCGCCGTGGTGGAGATGGCCCCCCGGCTGAACTTCGCCAACAATTCCTGCCACTCCTCCGCCGTCATGGAGCAGCTGAACAAGCTGGAGATCTCCACCCGCACGGGCACGAGGGTGACGGCGGTGGAAGAGGGCGCCGTCACCTGCCTCAAGGGGGAGGACCGGGTGACCGTCAAAGCCGACAGCGTGGTCAACGCCCTGGGGCGCAAGCCTCTCCAGGAGGCCGCGGCGGCCTTCGCCCTCTGCGCCCCCGTGTTCTATCCCATCGGGGACTGCCTGGCGGCGAAAAACGTGTATGAAGCCAACCGGCTGGGCTACAACGTGGCCATGGACATCGGGAAGATCCTGTGAAGCGGCCCCCGGCCTCCGGGGAAACCCGGAGGCCGGGGCATCAGCGAGAGAAAAGAGGGACGGACAATGAAGCAAAAAAAGCTCCTGCGCGCAGCTTTTCTGGTCTGCCTGGCGGCCCTGGCCCTTTGGGGCTCCGGCTGCCGGAGGAACCGGCCGGAGGGAGGAAACGAGCCCTCTCCGGGTACCAGTCCCACGGAAAAGCCGACCCCCGGCAGCGGACAGGCCGGGGAGGACAAGCCCTTTGAGGGCGAGTGGGCGGACGTGAACGGGGACACCACCCTGGAGATCAAGGGAGATACCCTGACGGTCCGCTTCGGCAAGTGGGCGGACGAGTATCGCTTCCGGGTCGAAAAGACCGCCTCCGGAACGGTCCTCCGGTCCACGGAGGAATACGGGGACTTCGGCATCATGTCGCAGCTGGAGGTCCGGGAGGACGGCAGCCTTTGGGCTTATGAGCAGGTGCTGGACGCGGAAGGGCATACCTATCATTTCGTCCGCCCGGAGGCCCTGGCGGCGGAGAAGGAGATCAGGGACCTGAGCAAGGACGCCCCCAAGGAGATCGCCTCCACGGAGATCAAAAGCTTCTCCCTCGGCTTCCGGAACAACGGCGGCAGCTACGGTCTGGACGACCGCTGGCCCTCCGGCAGCTATACCTGGGAGCTGAAGCAGCAGGAGGACGGCAGCTGCCGGATGGAGTTCCGGGTGATGGGGGATTCCTACGTGGCCCTCCACTATTCCGACACGGTGAGCGCCGACTACGCCGAGGGCCTGGCCAAGCGGCTGACGGAGCTGGGCATCCCCGCCTATAACGGCTATTACAAGACCAACAGCGTCCAAAAACCCGGCTACAGCCTCTATGTGACCTACGCCTCCGGGGAGAAGCTCACCGTCCGCGCCTACGGCGACGCGGGGGACACCTGCGTGTTCGACCTGCCGGCGCTGCTGGACTACGCGGCGGAGCGGGACCTGTTCGAGTCCTATGAAGACTGAGGTGAACGCCATGAATCCCGACGCGCCCCGGCCCTATTTCCCCGACCCCCGGCAGCTGGACACCCTGCCGGCCTGCCCCGCCCTGCCGGACCTGTTCGAGTTTCTGGACCGGTCAAAGGGCCGGGTGGAGAAGCCCGCCGACTGGGAGGACCGGCGGCGGGAGCTGATGGACGAGCTGAAATACTACCTCTACGGCAGCCGCCTGGACCCCCGGAAGGAGGACACGACGGTCACCGCCATCCGGGAAAACGCCCGCTGGGACTGGGCGGAGGGCATCATGCCGGAGAAAAAGGGCCCCTTCGGCTTCGACGGGCCCCCCAGGCTGCCGGAGGGCAGCGTCACCCTGCGCGTCATGGACCTGAGCGCCTTCGGCCTGGGCAAGCTCTATGCCGACGCGGCCCCGGCGGAGGACTATATCCACACCGGCCCGGACTTTCCCCTCCCAGGCGGCAGGGAGCCCTGGCGGGCGGGGGAGGGCTGGGATGCCCACCGGGACCTGGCGAAAAAGACGATGCTGCCCACGGTGACGGTGGAGATCACCATTCGGGACACGAACCCCCAAAACGCCCCCTGGCGCGCCGAGGAGGCGGCGAAGGAGGGAGTGAAGCATACCTTCGATCTCCGCTTCCCGGCCGCGCCGCCCACGGTGAAGGGCCGCCGCCGCGGCCCCCGGGACAGCCGGGACGGCAGGGGCTATCCGGTGCTGGTGTGCCTGGGGGGCCTCAGCGAGGAACAGATCATCACCCTGAACGACAACGGCTATGTCTATCTCAGCGTCAACGACGCCACGGATCCGGACCGGGGAGAAAGGGCGAAATACGAGCTGCTCTATCCCCCCAGGGACCCGGTGGTGCGGAAGGAGGCCCCCTTCCAAAGCCCCTGGCCGGTGGACAGCGGCAACCTGATGCACTCCGGCTGGATGGCCAGCCGGGCCTTGGACGCCCTGGAAAACTACATGGGTCTCAGCGGGGAGGAGAAGCGGGCCCTGAATCCCCGGGTGCTCCTGCCCGATGTGGACGTGTACGCCTCCGCTGTTACCGGCTGCTCCAACAACGGCAAGCGGGCCATCGTGGCCGGGGTCTTCGACACAGGGGCCCACGGGGACACCCGCTTCGACATCATCGCCCCCAGCGATTCCGGGGGCGGCGGCGCTTCCGGCTTCCGCTGCTCCACGGAGGGGCGTCTCTTCGGCTATGAGCCTCCCGTGCAGAACGGCCCCGGGGGCGTCACGGTCCACGATTTCGCCTATGGCTTCAATGAGACCACCCACCGGGCCATCCAGAACACGGGGGAGGACCAGTGGTTCTGCGACCGGGCCCAGGTCTTCACCCTCCGGCCCGAGCTGGCGGAGCATGTGCCCATCGACGCTCACAGCCTCCTGGCCGCCTTCTTCACCGGGAAGGAGGATCGGTATTTCCTCACCTGGACCGGGGAGGGGCAGGACGCATGGCTGAACAGCCCCGCCACGGTGATGAACGTCCGGGCGGCCCGGGAGGTCAGCGAGTTCCTGGGGAAGGGGGACGCCGCCGTCATCGTGCGGGACCAGGCCCACGCCAACCAGGACCGGGACCTTCCGGACCTGATCGCCCTCATGGACCGGGCGTTCTACGGGGAAGAGAAGCTCCTGCGCCGCTTCCACGCCTCCCTTACGGGGCCGGACGGCCGCCTGGCGGCGGACGGCAGCGGCGCCGTCCTGCCGGAGAAGGAATTTGCCTCCCTGCGGCAGATGGAGCGCAATCCCTATTTTCTCCCCAGCACCTGGCTCCCCTGGAGCCGCCCCGGCAAGCACACCCTGTGGACGGAGCGCAATTCCGTTACGGAGGGGATGGGAGTGACCCTACGCTTCCATACCGACGGGAAGCGGGTGCGCCTGACACTGCCGGAAGGAGAGGTGCTGACGAGCCCGGTGAGGGACGGCGCGGCAGACTTTGCCCTGACGCCGGCGCAGGCCATGGCGGGCTGCTATCTGGCCTGCGCCGAAGGGGAAAAGGCGCCGAAGCGCATCGAGCTCCAGGGCTGGACCTTGTCCGACGCCCTGCGCCACAGCGTCACGGACAACAGCGCCCTGGGCCACGACGTGGGCTCCGGCATCGCCTTCACCAACCCCGTGCTGAACTGGCGGGACCCGGATGACGCGCCTCGGCTGTACCTCAACGGGGAACGCCTCCCCGCGGATTGCTATGACTACGACAACCGGGTGGAGCTGCCCGACGGGCGGGTGCTGCCCCAGAGCGGGTACCTCCAGCCCTACGGGGCCACCGTCACCCTCTTCGAGGGCACGGCGGGCCATAAGCTTCCCCTGGGGGCGCGGGCGGTGTTCTCCCTGCGGAACGTGCGCCTGGAGGCCCTCCGGGGCTTCACCGTGAACATCGACGCGGAGCTGGAGAAGTTCGACCCCAATGAGGGCAGGCCCGGACAGAAGCCCCGGATGCGCTTCCGCACCGTATACCGCAGCGAAAGCACCCAGACCCCCGTCTGGCCTCCGGAGCGGCGGCAGGACACGCCCCGGCTGGGGCTGCCCGCGGGGGAGGAGCGCTGGCCCCTGCCGGGCAACTGGGCTTCGGACTATGCCGGGGGCGTCCTGCGGCCCTTGGAGGAGATCCGGCCCCTGAAAACCGCGGCCGCTCCTTCCACTTACGGGGCGGAGGTCCGGCTGCTCTCCCGGGACAGAGGGGGCTTCACCCTGGCCTTCAGCGCGCCGGTGAGCCCCCGGGACTTTGCCCTGGCGGTGAGCGTCCCCGCCTATGACTGGAGCTGGGGAGCGGAGGGGCGCAGCGTCCGGGTGGACTACGGGGAGCCCGTTTCGGGGAAGGTCACCGCCTTCCTCTTCCGCAGCGTGGACGCAGAGGGGAACATGCTGGGGGGGCCTCTGCGCTTCGACATCCCCGGAGAAGAATAAGATTTGGGCCCGCTGCATTTTGTGAAGGTGCCATAAGGAACTAAAAACAGGGAGGCACAGCGTCGTCTCTGTGCCTCCTGTTTGATTCTATGGATCGTAAGGTGTTTGTGCCGATGCTGAATAGATATTCTCTTTTTCAAAACTGAACGTAAACTACAAAACGTCGTTGCGGCGCCTCTCTGTTTGCAGGGCCTCTCAGAGTTCAGCCTGCCGCCGGGGCTGCGGAGCCGGGTTCCCTGCGTTCCAGCAGCTTATCCTGCCCCTCCAGAACCGTGTCGGTCGACTTAAGATAGAGTACGCCATCCTTGCTGTAGAGGGTGGGATTGGCTTCGTCGCACACGAAATAGCACACCGGGCGGTAAAAGCGGATGCCGTCCTCCGTCTCCACCCCGTAGTAGAGGCTTTCCCGCGCGCAGCCGATCTTCGCCACGTTCTTGCCGACGTAAACGGTGAATACCAAGTCCTGCCAGGTGACGGGGACCTCCCACTGTTCAAGGGCGGGGGCGTCGGTCAAAAGCTCCTTTCGCGCCGGTTCCGCCTCGATAACGAAGGGACTGGGGACACCCGTTCCGGTGTAGCCGCCCAGGGCGATCACGGGAGAGCCCTCGATCTCACCGGCGATGTCGAAGCTGGTGTGGGCGGGGTCCAGGTCCCAGGCGCAGGCGGAAGCAAAAGCCTTCTTCCCCCTGTCGCTGATGGCGTAACGTACCTGCCCCTGGACGGCTTCCTTCCCGGTGTAGCCGGTGATGGAGCCGGTGCAGCCGCCCAGCAGCAGGACGGCCAGCAGGAATGCCGCGAGATAAATCCCTTTACTCGATTTCATAGCCTGCTCCTTTCGGGGAAGCGCCTTTTCCGGCGCTCCTCATTTTTCTCTGCGCAAAGTATACAGGAAAAAGCGCCGTTTACCAAGGGCATTGCGGTAAACCGACAGAAATCAACGGCGGTGATTGCGGCGGGAACGGGAGTGTGGTAAAATCATGCGGCAAAACGAGCGGGGGACACCCCAGGAGGCAGACAGCATATGAAGCCTTTTATGGACCGGGATTTCCTGCTGGAAACGGAGACCGCCCGGCATCTGTTCCACGACGTGGCCGAGGGGCTTCCCCTCATCGACTACCACTGCCATATCAGCCCCAGGGAGATCTGGGAGGACCGCCGCTTCCGGGACCTGACGGAGGTCTGGCTGGGGGGCAGGCAGCCCGACGGCAGCCTGGCCGGGGACCACTACAAGTGGCGTCTCATGCGGGCCGACGGGGCGGAGGAGAGCTATGTCACCGGGGACAAGCCCCCCTATGAGCGCTTCCTGTGCTTTGTCCGGGCCCTGGAAAAGGCCGTGGGGAACCCCATGGTCCACTGGTGCCACCTGGAGCTGCGGCAGTTTTTCGGCTATGACGGGCCTCTGACGGTCCGGACCGCCCCGGAGGTCTGGGAAGCCTGCAATCAAAAGCTGCGCTGCGACCCCTCCCTCTCCGTGCGGGGCATCCTCAAAAAGGCCAACGTGGCCTTCATCGGCACCACCGACGACCCGGCGGACAGCCTGGAATGGCACCGCCGCCTGGGGGCCGACGGCCGCCTGGGGACCCTGGTCTGCCCCTCCTTCCGCCCGGACAAGGCCCTGAACCTCCGGCAGGAGGGCTTCGCCGCCTATATGGAGAAGCTGGCCGCCTGCGTGGGGAAGAAAACGCTCAAAAGCCCGGAGGAGGTCTGCCAGGCCCTGTCCCGGCGGCTGGAGTTCTTCTGCTCCCTGGGCTGCCGGGCCAGCGACCACGGCCTGGAGTATGTCCCCTTCCGTCCCGGCGCGCCGGGGGAGGTGGAGGAGGCCTTCCGACGGGCCATGAACGGGGAGCCGGTGCCCCCGGCCCTGGCGGAGGCGTATCAGACGAAGCTGCTCCTGCACCTGGGAAGGGAGTACTGCCGCCTGGGGGTGGTGATGCAGCTGCATTATTCCTGCCTGCGGAACGTCAACCGGCCCATGTTCGCCCGGCTGGGGCCGGACACGGGCTACGACATGATCGCCCGCCGGGACTGCGGCGGAAGCATCGCCGCTCTTCTCTCCGCCCTGGAGGAAACGGGAGAATGCCCCAAGACCATCCTCTATTCCCTGGACCCCGGGGACAACGCCATGCTGGGGAGCCTGATCGGCTGCTTCCAGTCCGGGGGTATGCCGGGCAAGCTCCAGCACGGCTCCGCCTGGTGGTTCAACGACACCCGCTCCGGCATGGAGGCCCAGCTGCGCTCTTTGGCGGAGCTGGGGCTGCTGGGCAATTTCGTGGGGATGCTGACGGATTCCCGTTCCTTCCTCTCCTACGCCCGGCACGATTATTTCCGCCGCATCTTCACCAATCTCCTGGGGAACTGGGTGGAGAACGGGGAATACCCTCCGGAGGAAGAGACCCTGCGAAGGATCACGGAGGGCGTATGCTGTGAAAACGCCCGCCGCTACTTTGACCTGTAAAGAAAGAAGAAGACCATGGCAAGCAAGCTTGCGGCGGCGCTCTATAAGCCCATCAAGGGCATGGTGCGCCTCGTCTATCCGAAAACGGCGGTGGTGGGAGCGGAAAAGCTGCCGGAGGGGGCGGCCGTCATCGTGGGCAACCACAGCCAGCTCCACGGCCCCATCGCCTGCGAGCTCTACTTCCCCGGGCTGCACGCCACCTGGTGCGCCGGGGAGATGATGGCCCTGAAGGAGGTGCCCGCCTACGCCTACCGGGATTTCTGGAGCGGCAAGCCCGGGTGGCAGCGGCCCTTTTTCCGCCTGGCCTCCTACCTCATCGCCCCCCTGTCGGTGATCGTCTTCAACAACGCCGACTGCATCGGGGTCTATCGGGACCGGCGGGTGATCTCCACCCTCCGGAAGACCGCGGAATGCCTGAAGGAGGGGCGGCGGGTCATTATCTTCCCGGAAAAGGCGGAGGAGGGAGAGGGCTTCCTCTGCGCCTTTCAGGAGGGCTTTGTGGACTGCGCCCACGCCTACTGCCGCCAGACGGGGAAGGGGCTGAGCTTCGTCCCCCTGTATGTGTGCCCTCAGTTCCATACCCTGTACCTGGGGGAGCCGGTGCCCTTCGACCCGAAGGCCCCCGCGGCGGAGGAGCGGAAACGCATCTGCCGGGAGATGAGCGGGGCCATCCTGGCCTTGGCCCGGGCCCTGCCGGAGCACCGGGTGGTGCCCTACCGCAACGTGTCCAAAAGGGAATATCCCTCCAGCAGAAAGGGGGCGGAGGCATGAAGCGGGAACGGACCCCCGTCTCCTACCGGGACCTCAGCTTCCGCACCCTCCGGGAGAAGCGCTATGCCCATCTGTGGCTGCTCCTGGGCTGGGTGGGCTATTTTGTCCTCTATGCCCTCACGGAGAACCTGATCCCCCCGGAGAGGTGCCATGTGATCCACTGCGCCCTGGATGACCTCATCCCCTTCTGCGAGTGGTTCCTGCTCTTCTACGCCTCCTGGTATGTGCTGATCGTGGTGTCCCTGCTGTACTTCCTCCGCTGGGATGTCCCCAGCTTCAAGCGGCTGCAGGTCTTCATCATGATCACCCAGGCGGCGGCCATGCTCATCTACATCCTCTGGCCCAGCCGCCAGGACCTGCGGCCGGAGGTCTTCCCCCGGCAGAATCTCCTCACCTGGGCCATGGGCATCGTCTACGCCTTCGACACCCCCACCGGCGTCTGCCCCTCCCTCCACGTGGCCTATTCCCTGGGCATCGCCTCGGTGTGGCTGCGGCAGAAATCGGTCAGCCCCGTGACGCGGGGGCTCATCGCCCTCCTCTGCGCCTTCATCTGCATCTCCACCGCCTTTGTCAAGCAGCATTCGGCGCTGGATATCCTGGCCGCCCTGCCCCTGGGCCTGCTGGCGGAGGTCCTGGTCTACGGCAGATGGTGGAAAGAAAGGCTGGGCAGGAAAAAGACATGAAGGAACTGATCCGGGCGGTCAAATTCACCCTCTTTTCCATCAGCGCGGGCCTTATCGAGATGGGGACCTTCGCCCTCCTCAACGAGCTGCTGCACCTGCCCTATTGGGTGAGCTACATCGCCGCCCTGGTGCTGTCCGTGCTGTGGAACTTCACCCTCAACCGGAAATTCACCTTCCGGAGCGCCGCCAACGTGCCGCTGGCCATGCTGAAGGTAGCCGCCTATTACGCCGTGTTCACCCCCCTGACCGCCTGGCTGGAGCACCTCCTCACCGTGGGCCTGGGCTGGAACGAATACCTGGTCACCGCCATCAACATGGTGCTGAATTTCGTCACGGAATTCCTCTACCAGCGCTTCTTCGTCTTCGGCAAGACCATCGACACGAAGCAGACAGGGAAGGAAAAATGAAGCAGGCCCCGATGGCCTGCTTCAAGGTGTCGACACTTTGTCGACACCTTGAGCGCAAAATCAGAAAATATATCCTGATTTTGCTTGGATTCCAACGTGAAGGGGGATTCCCGTCCTCCTTCACAAATCCCCCATGCTTGTCGATACCGTGTTTTTAGACTTTGTCTACAGACTGAAGCAGGCCCCGATGGCCTGCTTTATTCTCATTTCTTCTCTATCAGGTCGCTGAGCTTCTTCCCGTAAAAGTAATCGTGGGTCATCCGGTCGTATTCCGCCCACAGGGGCAGGGTCTCGCATTCCTTCGCCCGGGGGCAGGGCTCGGCATCGCAGTTGGTGCAGGCCACGGAGGCCAGGGAGCCCTCCATGCGCTCGATGATCTCTCCCACGGTGTATTCCTCCGGCCTGCGGCAGAGCCGGTAGCCGCCGCCCTTGCCGCTGACGCCGCTGATAAGGCTGCCGCTCACCAGGTCCCGCACAATGATCTCCAGATACTTCTTGGAGATATCCTGCCGGGCCGCGATGTCCTTCAGGGGGATATAGCCGCCGCCCTCGTTCCTGGCCAGGTCCAGCATCACCCGCAGCGCGTAGCGCCCCTTTGTGGAGATCATCTCCTCACCGCCTTTCTTTTCACCTACTATATCACAGGGTAAATAAAAAGACAAGAATAAAATTTCTTATAAACCTATTGACACAGTAGGCGAATAGGCGTATAGTCAGGGCAGAACAGGAGGGCCGAACATGAGAATTTACGCAGACAACGCGGCCACCACGAAGCTGAGCCCCGCAGCCCTGAAGGCCATGCTGCCCGTTTTGGAGGGCGTATACGGCAATCCCTCCAGCCTCTATGCCCTGGGGCAGGAGGCGAAGGAGGTCCTGGAAAAGGCCAGGGGGGAGATCGCCGCCGTCATCAACGCCGAGCCCAGGGAGATCATCCTCACCTCCGGCGGCAGCGAGGCTGACAACCAGGCCCTGCGCAGCGCGGCCCTGGAGGGGAAGAAGGCGGGAAAGACCCACCTCA
>JAEEGL010993111.1_pt1 | contig 10177 bp, 9 predicted proteins | sample 9134231 | NCBI WGS metagenome assembly JAEEGL01 (sample SAMN16246548, study PRJNA631951) | gut metagenome | biome: gut microbiome; feature: rumen; material: fiber-attached | host: Bos | place: Iran: Karaj | collected 2018-10
CAATCATAAAATTTACACAGAAATGAAGAAAGCAAGATTTTACATGACATTAGTTGCACTTGTCGCCATAAACATGACGATGGCTGCACAGTACACCCAGACCGACCGCATCGCCCGTGGTGTGCTCAACGGTATCAACTCAGTGCTGGATTCCCAGGAACGCAAGCAGCGTGCCGAAATCCATGCTCGCGAGAAGGTCCAGTACCAACCTGATTTCAACGCTGCTATGGACGAGGCACGTGAACTGGAGGAAGACGGCAAGTATGCCGAGGCCCTTGTCAAGTATGAGGAGGCAGCTGTGCTGAATTGGGAATATGACTACACTGACCAGCGTAACATTACCCGCAAAATCACGAGCTTGTATGGTCCTGCCGGTCGCACCGCAGACGGTCCCAGTGTCATCAACAATGACAAAGTGACCCTGCCTGACTACTCGGGCTACCGCTTCGTGAGAGAGAACCCGATCTGCAAGGCTGATAAGAATGCCGGTAATATCCAGATTGTGCGTGTGTGCTGCTCCGACACCGAGACCCGCGTGGAATTTGAATATGAGAACGATGAAGCCAAGGCTATCTATGCCAGCGTCAGCTCCGATACCTATATCAAGGGTAAAAAGAGTGGCAAGTTGCGTATTGTGCAGGCTCAGAACGTTGGCGTCAAGCCCTCTCGCACCCTTATTGAGCAGCCATATCAGAAGCTGCGTTTTGCCGTTATTTTCCCGCCTCTGTCGCTTGAGGACCACGAGTTTGAGCTCAAGATGCCGGGCAAATATTGGAATTTTAAGAATATCCCTTGCAAGTAATGGTTGCTGCGAGATTTTCTATAAACTGCTTATTATTAATAGTCTAATATTATAACTAAAAAACAACATGAAGAAAGTTTTATTTACTGTAGGCGCCATCATGTGCCTTGCCTTAGTGAGTGTTTGCCTCGTATCATGTGGAGATGACAAAGAGCCCGATATGGAGGCCAACTATTCCGCTAGTGGTGATTATGATGAGGAAGTGACTTATTTCAGCCAATTAGCAAGCGAAACGGGCACAAGAGATACTTATAACGCCCTTCGTGCCGAGCTCGGGACAATTCTCTCGGGAAGCCAGTGGACCGTGAAATATACCAAGGGCAATCAGGATGAGGTCTTCAAGCGTGAAGATGACGCTGCCAAGAAAAAATTGACCGAATTGGAGAACAAGGTAAATGCTTTCAAGAGCAAACTCGAGAAACTCGACAAAAATGACCCGAAGAATCAGTTCTACTGGAGTGCCACCCTCGTTATGACTTGCCGTCGCGTTTCGCTCTCAGGCGAAAAAATCATTGAAACCAAGACGACTACCTTCAAATACGACGCATATCATCCTACATCTGATTAACAAACATTTTTATTCCTATATTATTTAAACTATTGTATAAATCTTATTTAGTAATCAAAACAAGATGAAGAAGTTTTTTTATATGAGTGTGTTGGTCCTCATGGCCGCCCTCACCATGACAAGCTGTGGCAGTGACGACGACAAGAAGGGAGACGAGCTCTCGGAGCCCACGAGCAAAAGCATAAGCTATGAGGCCTCTGTCACGTTCTCTCAGGATATGATCAACATTTGCGATGTGACCATGACCTACAAGGACAGTGATGGCAAATCTGTCACCGAAACCGTTACATCCACCACGTGGAGTAAAAAGGTGAATGTCAAGAAACTGCCCGCTGTTGTCGGTGCGAAGTGTGACTTTAAGTTGAAGAACGGAGTCCAGCTGACGAAGGACAGCTATGACCTTGTCGCTGAGCTCAATCACTTTGTCATGATCAACGGCGCGAAAAAAGGATATGACCAGCCCTACTTCTTCGTAGGCGGCAAGGGCATTAAGGCCGACAAGATTGCCGAGTACGTGCCCAGGAAGACTGGTAGCGCCTACTGCTACACTATTAGTGCTGACGGCAAAGTCACCGCTACTGAAAACTTCTAAGCAGCAGTATTCACGATACACCACTTAGAATAAATGAGTCCTTGTTGCGTAAATGCGACAAGGACTCATTGTCTTCAATCATCTTTTCAATAGGACTTGATGACAGTATCAGCTTAACGTGAGTTCGACTAAATGATTGATTGTCAATCAGCGCAACAGCAACTGAAGGTATGTCATGCCCCTGAGTGGCGCCTGTTAGAAGAGGCCGCGGGATTTCATTTCGAGATAGCGGTTGATGACGTTGACTGAGAGGCTCTGCGGTAAGGTGAGCAGGCTGTTGATGCCATGCTGGCGCAAGGTGTTGATGATGAGCGTCTGCTCGTGGTCAATCTTAGCGGCGATGGCGTGTTCGTAGTAATCCTTGACGCTATGCGGCTGTTGCTTGATGAATTCCTGTCGCTCTTCATCGATGAAAAAGACGACTAACAAGCGGTGGCGGTTATTGAGCTGCCGCAAGTAGGGCAACTGCCGCAGCATGCTTGTGTAATCAAAGAAGTTGGTATACAGCACGAGCAGACTCCTCTGCCCGATCAGATGGTTAACGTTGACAACCAGTGCCGAATAGTCACTCTCGGCAAAGTCGGTAGTCTGGTGGTAGAGGCATTCAAGGATGTCGTTCATCTGAGCCGGGCCACGGTCAGGCTTGACAAAGTCACTGAACGTATCAGCAAAGGTGATGACACCCGCTTTATCGTCACGATGCAGAGCCACATAGGAGAGTACCAACGATGCGTTGATGGCATAGTCGAGGATCGTTATCCCAGCGAATGCCTGCTGCATGATGCGTCCCTTATCGATGACGTTGATGATCTGCTGCGAACGCTCATCGGTATAAACGTTGACCATGAGGTGGTGGGTACGGGCGCTGGCTTTCCAGTTGATGAGCCGGTAATCGTCGCCTTGCACATAGGACTTGATCTGCTCAAACTCGGTGTTGTTGCCCACACGCCTGATGCGCTTGATGCCCATCTCGGTCAAGTTGTTGCTGATGGCCAGAAGCTCATACTTGTTGAGCATGAGGTAGCTGGGATAAACAGCCACATCGGTGGGCTCGCCGCAGGTGAAGCGGCGCTGCACGAGGCCGATGGGGGATGAGGCAAACACGCGGATCGATCCGAACCCGTACACGCCACGCTTGACGGGCCGCAGGGTGTAGTCTACCGCTGCTTGTTCACCGGCTGGCAAGCGCAGCTTGAAATTCACGTCGCGACGCTGGAAGATGTGGGGAATTTCATCGATGATATCCAGCTTGACGGCAAAGGGGTAGCTGTTATCAACCTGCAGGCTCACCGGGTTATCATCGCCATTGGAGAAACGCGAGCTGCAATGCCGGCTTGCCGTGATGCCGCGACGTTTCCACAGGATGACGATGTCGGCAACGAGCATCACTGCAAACAGTGCCAGCAACGAGGCCCCCACGTAGAACAACGGCGACCACAGTTGTCCCGATGCCAGGACAACGATCACCACCATTGCAGTGTAGTAGAAGCGATTAGGCAGAAACATAACAGCGGTTGATTAATGCGTCACTTGGGCACCTCGACATTATTGATCAGCGTGTACACGATCTTTGAAGCCGTGTAACCCTGCATCTCGGCTTCGGCCGAAATGATGATGCGATGGTCGAGCACTGCCGGCGCCACAATCTTGATGTCGTCAGGAGTGACAAAATCACGTCCGTAGATGAGCGCGATGGCCTTGGATGCCTGCAGCATCGCCACGGCGGCGCGCGGCGAGGCACCCAGCAGGACGGCCTTGCTCGTGCGCGTCTGGTGTACAATCTGCGCGATATAGCCCAGCAGCGAGTCATCGACCAGGACGCCCTTCATGGTGTCACGCAGTGCCAGCAGCGAGTCTTTGGAAATGATGGGCTTGACATCCTCCAGCTTTGCCAGGCGCGCGTTGGCCTGATGTCGTTGCAGGATGGTTACTTCCTCGTCAAGCGTGGGGTATCCCATCACGATCTTGAACAAGAAGCGGTCGAGCTGCGCCTCGGGGAGCTTGTAAGTACCCTCCTGCTCCACAGGATTCTGGGTAGCGATGATGGTATAGGGCTCGGCCATGTAGTGGGTGACGCCGTCGATGCTCACCTGGCGCTCCTCCATCACTTCAAACAGTGCCGACTGCGTCTTGGCGGGCGCACGATTGATCTCGTCGACGAGCACCATGTTGGCAAAAATCGGGCCTTCGTGGAAATCAAACTCGCTTGTCTTCATGTTAAACACCGTGGTACCGAGCACGTCGCTGGGCATCAAGTCAGGGGTGAACTGTATGCGGCTGAAGCGGGCATCAATCAGTCGGGCCGTCAGTCGGGCCAGCAAGGTTTTAGCCACTCCGGGCACTCCCTCGAGCAGCACGTGGCCATCGGCCAGAATTGCCGCGATCAAGAGGTCCACAACCTGATTGTGTCCTACCACTACACGGGCGATTTCATCTTTTATCTGCCTCACATGGGCCGAAAACTGTGCCAAGTCGAGGCGGGGGGCTGTCGTTTGTTCCATTGTCTTGTATTTTGTATTATATGTTGATTCTGTGCATCATATCATTCATCAGGTCAATCAGCTGCTGCAGCCGCTTGTCACTGATCGAGAAGGCTTTGGCAGCATCCTTCAGATCACGGACTTGCTGCCGCAGCTCGTTGAGGGGGACACCAATGCGGTTAGAGAGCATCTGCAATTCATCGTCGATGTTGTCGTCATTGTCAATATCGATCATTGCCCTGGAGCGCAGCTCGTTGCTGAATGTGACATATTTCTTGTTAAGCAGATCCACATTATCGTGACGCTTGTAGTAGATGCCACCGATGCGCTTCACGAAGTCCATCATGTGGTTCACGGGCGGCTTGATGACAGGTATCACGCGCTGACGGCGCCGCGCCGAGAACAGCAACAGGGCCACAATTGTCGCCAGGGCAAGATAGAAAGCCCAACGCAGCGGTCTATTGGCCAGCAGGTAGCGCAGCGGTGATTCGGAGACCTGCTCGTCGACAACGACCTGGTCAATGTGCGACGGATCATAGCGCACGACAGGCTTGTCACCACACTCGCTCAGCAGCCGCAACGCTAACGGACGGAGTGCATCATCGAGGATGCCGTAGTTGCTGAATATCAGGGGCATAGTCACCACCAAGAGCTTTCCCTTGCCATAGTCCCGGATGCCCGCCACAGTGATATTATTACCTGAATAATAATCTGAAATCCCAAGTGTCGCCAGGGTGCTGTACGTTGGGTCCAACTCGTCTAAGTATCCAACACAAAATACCCTGTTCACTAGATAGCTCGCAGCGGCGAACCGGCCATCGGCAACCCATCGGACCGTGTCATACCTAGCGCTGTCGCTCAAAATATTCTTGAATTGTCTCTGGTCGAAATAGTTGACTCTATCGCTCCTGAAGCCCAACTCCTTACAGACATCATCACCAGAATAGCCATGATACTCATCAGAGGCGATGACAACATTATTGCCGTCCCTTAACAACTGGAAAATATTGATATCCAGTGAATAGATGAAATCTTCAAAATTATTGGTGAAGAGGAACGTGTGCTTGCTCCCCTTATAGCTCTTGTCGGTGTACTTCACAATGCCGCCACCGAGCACCTCATAGTCCTGCGGCAGCGAGGCCCGCAGCACGCTGTCCATCACGTAGCAGCCGAACGGTTGCTTGCTCTTGTAGCTATGTGAAAAATCGTCCCACTTGTAACGTGTCGGTGCATTGATCTCGAACAATATCATCAGCGCCATGAGCGCAACGATGAGGATGAGGAATGCGCGATTGGCTTTCATGGCTGCACACCTCCTTCCTGTTGTTGACCATCGGCTGGCTGGCCATCGGATACCTGTTGCCTATCGACTTGCTGCTGACGGCCGGCGGCGATGCGCGCTTGCAGCGTCTCCTGGAGGGAGCGCATTTCATCGGCTAGGGCGGCAGTCACCGTGTAGTGGCCGTAACGGATGCGCAGGAAGTGATTGGTCATCTTGCCGAAGTCCTCATCAGGCCAATCCTGGGCATATTGCGTCGGCGTCTTGTAGCGCCGCCAGGTTACCAGCTGCGCGTCGCTGGCGGTCTTCAGCGTCTGCAGGTACCGCAATCGGCACAGCATCAGGTAATCGCCGTTCTGCACGGCCTCGGTAATGAGCCGATCAAAATCCACCTCGTTGATGTCGTCTTCGGTAATGTCCTCAGTCTGGAGGTCCACATCCCGGGGACTGAACAATCCAACCCGATATTTCCAGAAAAAATAGCCCACGCCCCCCAGCACCATCGCGCCCAAGAGCCACCACAGCCAGTTGGGTATGTCCATCCGTGGATCATTGAAGTCGAGAAAATCCTCAAGCGCGTCCCAAAAACGGTCAAAGTAGTTGGTTTCATGATTGGGCACCAGCTCCTGGGTATAATCATAGCCCCTTGATTGGCGGAAAGCATCAAGAACCGAGTCATTGGCAACTATAGTGTCACGGGGCGATACCATCATCACAAGCTCATTTCAGGTCAGCAAAATTATTGATGTCATTCTCCAAACCGATGTCGTCGACCTCGGTGGCCACACTACCATAATGATAGGTCATCGCAAGGACAAACAGGCCGATTCCCACAAAGATGATGAAGCACTCGGCCACACACAGGACATAACGGACGAGGTCCAGGATGAATGTCCACAACACAGAGTCGGCCGTCGGCTGTTCAAGAAGTGATTCCACAATCGTGATGATGCCGAGCGGGAAGGTGGCGGCATTGTTGATCAATGCTGCCACGACACCCATGATCAGCGTCAGCAGGATGAGCGTGCCCCATTTCTTGTAGCCCAGCGAGAAGGCGCGCCCGACCAGGCCCGAGGGCAAGTTCCTGGACTCCAGCAGCATGATGGGGCACACCAGGAACACGGGCAACGCCGCGAATACCGCTACAAAGCCTATAATGGGAATGATCATTGTAACGAACGCGAGCGCCAAGAATACATTCCCCAGCACGATGATGCCCAAACAACGGAGCGATGGTCCGGGCATCAGTCGCAACATCGTGGATGCATCAAGGCCGTCAAGCGAGCCATTGTGGTCCTCATGCCACTTGACCAGCAAGATGCCCAATGTCGTGACCACAGTGCAGCCTGCAATGAACAATATAGCGGATATCACATAGGCCGACATGGATTCATCCGCCTCGTTATAGAACGTGGCAATCGTGGCGCCAAGCAGCACACTGAATGGCAAGAGGAAGTAAACCATCAACCTCAGGCACAGCCTCCAATGCTCTCCGACAAAGTCAAACACCATGTTCACGGTTTCCGAGAGCGTGCGCTTCGTGTATAGTCGATTGCTATTCATCGGTTGCTTGAGTTGCCCCACGTTTGCGCCCTACCAGACAGGGTAGGACAATGTAATAAAAAACAATAAACAAGGCCGACACGACAATCACCCCCACCCTCAGGGCGATAGGGTACTCGGTGTGCCGCGTCAGGTAGCCCTCGATAAACGCCGCCACGATGGTCACGGGAAATACACTCAAGCCGATCTTGAGGCCCTCCTTGGCCTTACGGCGGAAAGCCCGCATGCGGCTGTAGGTGCCGGGAAACAGCCATCCCGAGCCCATCACAAATCCCGCTCCGCACGAGAGCACCATCGTCGAGATCTCTAGCGTGCCGTGTTGCATGATGGCCAGCAGCGCCTCGCCGAACACGCCATATTGAAAAAAGAAGAACGTGAACGCTCCCACCATGATGGCATTGTACATCACCACTATCGACGAAACCAGCGGCGTGAAGATGCCCATCGAGATGCTGATGACATCCACCCGCAGGTTATTCATCATGATGAAAAAGAATGACTCTGCCTCGCCGCCAGAGCTGTAGACGTCGGTCGGCACACCACTCTTGATGTTCTCGATCGTCATGTCCACATAGTCTTCCCCCAGGATCAGCCGGGCAAAACCGTCATCGTTGAAGAGCGAAACGATGCCCACCACCAGGAAGAACACAAACACCGCCAGCGCCGCCAGCATCGCCTTGCGGTTGTCATAGACCGCCCGCGGCACCTCGTCGGTCCAGAATGTCCACAGGCGCGACCACTTCTCATGATGACCGCTGTAAATCTCGTTGTGGAGCCTAAGCGTCATCGCGTTGAGCATCGTGGTAATCGTTGCATTAGGAAAATGGGTGCGAGAGAATGCCAAGTCCGACGTCAGCTCGGTATACATCTGTGCCAGCGTGTCCGGCGACTCGGCCGACACATTGTCAAGGCGGCGCTGGTACTCCCGCCAGCGCGCGATATTTTGTTTGATGAATACTGGCTCTCTCATGACATAGAAAACAGTAACAATTTTTCCTATTGCAAAATTAAGTAATTATTTGTACTTTTGCAACAAAACTTTTAAAAACCCGCAGCAAACAGGTCATGGCACAATCGTCAATTATCACCGGACAATATGTCGAGCTCACCCAGACGCCCGCCAGCGTCGGCGACAGGCTGATTGCCGCCATCATCGACTGGGCCGCCCTGTTTACCTACTTTACTTCAATATCGCTGCTCACTTTTAATGCGCTGGACAAGGCTTTCTTATACAATGACGTGATCATGATTACGTGCCTGGTTATCATCTCCCTGCCCGTCATCGTCTACTTCCCCGCATGCGAGATTTTTGCCAACGGACAGAGCCTGGGAAAGAGGGCGATGAAGATACGCGTGGTGACGGTTGACGGCAATTCACCCACCATCGGCAGTTGCCTGCTGCGATGGCTCCTCTACCCCATCGACACCATGCTCACCGGTTTCCTGGGCATCGTGTTCATCGTCTTCGGCAAGCACAGGCAGCGCCTCGGTGACCTCGCCGCCGGCACCATGGTGATAAAGATGACGGCCAGCAGCTACGACTTCTACTCCCTGAGCGACTACAGCTATATTCAGCCCGGTTACGAGCCCACCTACCCCGAGGCCGCATCCCTGTCGACCAGGCAGATCGACGTCATCCAGCGCACACTCTACAACTCCGACATCGGCCGTCGCAGCGAGTTCATCTACAAGCTCGCCCTGCAGGTGCAGCAGTTCTTGGGCGTCCAGCTCACCGAGAACGTTCCCGCCGACACATTCCTCAAGGTCATCATCAACGATTTCTACTACTATTCCTCGACCATCGACGTTTAGCACACGCCTCGGCTAACACTCCCAGCCAACCCGAGAAAAATGAGGATTTGTCGACAGGCATATCCTGGGGGCAACAAAGTATCTCGCTCACTTCAAACTTGTGTCTCTACAAGGAGGATGAACTGAGTGTCATCATCATTCAATAATGCCATCAGGGGGATAACGCGCCGAGGGGGCAGAATAGCCTGCAAAAAAACGTCGGGGCCGCTGGACGGTCCCGACGCATTCATTATCAAAACTCTTTAATTCACAATCACTTGAACACCTTGACGGTCGTTGAGGTGCCGTCGGTGTAAGTGGTCACGATGATGTTAACACCGTCGAAGGGCTGCTCGCTCTCCTGACCTGCCACGTTGATGTAGCGGATAGCAGCAACCTGCTTGTCGGCATTGACGATCTCGATGCCCGAGCCGTCGTTGATCCTTGCCAAGGCGTCATCGGCCAGGAAGCCGTTGCTCGAGTCGGTAACAAGCAGCACGTTGGTGAGCATCACCTGAGCATCCTGGGCATTGAAGTCCTCGGTTGCTGTAACGGTCAGGCGCATCACGTTGCCCTCGCTGCCGGCAAACGTCGACATGTCCATGGCAGCTCCCATGATGGTCCAAACGCCCTGCTCAACATCGCTGGCGCGGGTGAAGAAGGTGTGAGCGGCGCCACGGTCGATACCCTGAACCTTATTCAGCGTCAACCCCTGCGGCAGCATGAGTTCACACTGCAGTGCGGTATAGTCATGCTCGACGTTCACGAGCTGCACGTCGATGGTGCGCGTGTCGCCAGCCCTCATGGAGAATGCGGGCATGACGAGGACGTCGGCAGTGCGGTTAAACTGACTTTCAACCTGGTCATGGGTAGCCTTGACGGTCCTGCCGGAGCTGCCCTTGAGCAGCATGTTGATCAGGCCAGTCACGTCACTGATATTGACGCTGCCGTCGCCATTGACATCGGCAACGCGGATGTCGTAATCACCGCCCGAGAGCAGGATGTTGATCAGGGCGGTCACGTCGCTGATATTGACATTGCCGTCGTCATTGACATCACCCAGGATATAGTCATCATCGGCCTGGAAGAAGAAGTTCATCCA
>JAEEGL011018225.1_pt1 | contig 10177 bp, 8 predicted proteins | sample 9134231 | NCBI WGS metagenome assembly JAEEGL01 (sample SAMN16246548, study PRJNA631951) | gut metagenome | biome: gut microbiome; feature: rumen; material: fiber-attached | host: Bos | place: Iran: Karaj | collected 2018-10
GGCTGGCAGGTCGCGTTCGAGGCGCCGGGCGAGCAGAAGGTCGTGATCGAGTACAACGAGAAGAAGAACGCGGAGGTGTTCCGCATCGAGCACGCCGCGCCGCATACCGTCCGGTTCACGAAACACCTGAGCTTGCGTCCGCGTCCCGCCCGGATCTACTGGAAGGTCGAGACCGCCGAGAGGCGTCGCGTGGGGGCGCAGGCGAGTTTCCAGTTTACAACGCATCTCGTGTATTCGGACGAGAACGGAGTGCAGGTGGGCCGCGAGGACGGCGGCGGCAAGCTTTCCGAAAAAAAGGACTACCGCGTGCCGGAGCGCGCGGTAGACGCCGTGCTGTCGATCGACTGCTTCTGCACGGGCACGCACGATCTCGCCGTGCCGCATTTCGCCGACCATCCGTCCGTAAAGAAAACGGGTGTACGCTAAGTCATCACTCAAAAATAACTTGGACACTCCATCGAGTATTGTTCACAAATCTTCATTGCCAACATTGTTCACAAATGTCAATTGCAGAGTGCCGTGCAATCATTTGACCGGAGAGGGTGGAAATGCTAAACTGTGGGGCATGAACACCATACATAGAGTTTTTGCATCCTTGGGTCCGGCGCTCGTCGCATGCGCGGCTGTCGGCGCAGATGTCGAGACGTGGCGCGCGACGGAACTCGCCTTCGAGGCGGGCACGGACTACGACGTCACTGGCGCGGACGCCGTGACGTTCGACGCCGTGTTCACGCACGAGTCCGGCGAGAAGGTGTCGCGTCCCGGCTTCTGGGACGGCGGCAAGACCTTCCGCGTGCGCTTCGCCCCCACGAAACCTGGCCGCTGGAGCTGGACCACCACCTGCCAGGGCGATGGCGCGCTCGGCGGCAAGTCCGGTACGCTGGAGGCAAAGCCCTACGCAGGCAACCTCGAGATCTACAGGCGCGGGTTCGTGAAGCCGGCGAAGGGCGCGAAGCACTTCGCCTATGCGGATGGCACGCCGTTCTTCTATCTTGGCGACACGCACTGGGGCCTCTACACGGAGGAGATCGACGAGCCCGGCCCGCACGCGGGCACGACGGGTGCGACGTCCCACTTCAAGTACATCGTCGACCGGCGCGCGGCGCAGGGCTTCACCGTGTTCCAGTCCGAGCCCATCGGCGCGAAGTTCGACGTCACGGACGGCAAGGTGGACGCATCCGACATCCCCGGCTTCCAGCTTGCCGACCGCTACTACCAGCACATCGCCGACAGGGGCCTTGTCCATGCGAACGCCGAGTTCTTCTTCGCCGCGTCGATGAACAAGAAACTCGCCGACGCCCCCGCCGCCATTGACCGCCTCTCGCGCTACTGGGTGGCGCGCTTCGGCGCGTATCCGGTGATGTGGACGCTTGCGCAGGAAGTGGACAACGACTTCTACTACGATCGCCACGGCGCGCACAATTTCTACTGCGCCACGAACAATCCGTGGGTGGCCGTGGCCGAATGTATCCACCGCGCGGACGCCTATCGCCATCCGCTCACGGCGCATCAGGAGAACACCCACCACACGACCGTGACCGGACGAGGCACGAGTCCGGGACAGAAAAGGTTCGGCGGACGCTCTGTGTTCGCGGACGCATCCGTCGCCGTGCGCACGGGCCATTCGTGGTGGGGCGTCCAGTGGTCGCCGTCGCTCACCGCGTCGCCCAACTGCGAGCCCGCGCGCGACTACTGGGCCGATCCGCGTCCGGCGGTCAACTACGAGGGACGCTACTGCTACCTCTGGACGAAGGACTTCGGCGCGCGCGCGCAAGGCTACATCTCGTTCCTCAGCGGCATGTTCGGCTACGGCTACGGCGCGATCGACATCTGGCTCTACCTCAGCACGTACGACGTGAAGAAGGCGAGCCACGACGGCGTGGAGAAGATCACGCCGGAGGACAAGCAGGTGCCGTGGTGCGAGTCCGTGAACTTCCCCAGCGCACTCCAGATGGCGCACCTCAAGAAGTTCTTCACCTCCTTCGACTGGTGGAACCTCAAGCCCGGCTTCGGCGAGGCCGCGCGCTTCACGCCGCGCGCTGAGAAGGGCATCGCCTACGTGTTCGCCACGCTCGCAAGCCCGAATCGGGAGGTGTTCTACTTCTACGGCACGAACCGCCTCACGGGCACGGTTCACGCCCTGCCGCCCAGCCGTTCCCACTCCGTGCGCTGGTTCAACACCCGTACGGGCGAGTGGAAGGACGAGGCCGCCGCTTTCGTCTCGGATGGCAGCGGCAACCTCGAGCTGCCACCAAAGCCCGACGCGGCGGACTGGGCGCTCGTCGTCACCGAACTGCCCGCCGCCGACTCTCAAAAAATGCGCTTGGCGTTGGGTTGCGGGGGAGGAATGTGGTAAAATACAGCATCCATGGCCAAATCAGTCACGTACACAAAAGAGTTCTTCGATCGCGAGTATACGGCCAGGGAGGCCTATGGCCGCCTGTGGGCCCATGCGAGGAAGTACCGCTTTCGCATCTACCTCGGAATCCTTTGCGGGATGCTGACGGCCGGCACGCTGCTGCCGCTCTTCCAGGTCATCCAGCCGGCGCTGGACAAGGTGGGGACGGCGGAAGTGAATGGGCAAAATGCCCGTTCTCCCAGTGGGGGGGACGCGCTGCCGCGCGTTAGCAACGGGCAGGATGCCCGTTGTCCCAGTGCGTCCGCGGACGCTGCCACCTCCAAGGCCGAGCGGAAGATATCCAAGGAGTACGGCAAGATCAGGAAGATCGCGAAGAAGTTCGGGCTGGAGATGCAGGACGAGGACGAGGCGCTCGGCGCGCCGCTCCTCTTCGCGATCCTCGTGATCGTGCCGCTAGCGGCGATGGCGCGATGCGCGTTCCTGTTCCTCAACAAGTACTGCCTGTCGTGGGCGGCGCTGCACACGGTGCAGGACATGCGGTGCGCGATACTGCGGCACATCCAGGAGCAGTCGATGCAGTTCCACGGGCGGATAGACGTGGGGCAGCTCATGAGCCGTGCCACCAGCGATCCTCGCCTCGTGCAGCACATCATCCAGTCCGTCCTCCAAGAAGTGGCCGAGGCGCCGTTCGAGATCGTGGTCTCGGTGGGGTTCATCGTGTGGACGGCGGTGCGCAACGGCATGTTGCCGACGCTCGTGCTGCTGGTGGTGGGGTTCCCGCTGTTCATGTGCCCCGTGGTGATGCTCTCGAGGCGCATACGCAAGTGGGCCAAGCGGGCGCTGGAGAGGTTCTCGGTGGTCGGGTCGCGCATACACGAGGTCCTCACCTGCATCCGCGTGGTGAAGGCGTACCACACCGAGGAGTTCGAGAACGAGAAGTACGAGCAGGCCAACCGCAGCATGCTCAAGGCGTCGCTCCGCGCAATAAGGTGGAGCCTGTTTGTGACGCCGGCCGTGGAGACGGTGGGCATCCTGCTGCTGTGCGCGTTCGTGCTGTGGTGCTTCGTGGCCAAGGTGAAGCTCTCTATGATCGCGCCCATGCTGGCGCCGCTCCTGCTCATCTACCGTCCGATCAAGCAGCTCTCGAAGCTGCAGGTGCAGCTGGAGCAGTGCCGGGCGGCGCTCTCGCGCCTGTATTCGATCCTCGACGTGCAGATGGCCCTGCCGGAGAGGACCGACGCTGCGCCGAAGACCGCGTTCTCGGACAGGATCGCCTTCGAGGACGTGTCGTTCCGCTACGACACCGCCGACCGCGACGCCGTGTCGCACGCCTCGTTCGAGATCCCCCGCGGGAAGGTGGTGGCCGTCGTGGGCGGCACGGGAAGCGGCAAGTCGACGCTCAGCGGGCTCCTCGCTCGCTTCTACGATCCGCGCGAGGGGCGCGTGACGATGGACGGCACCGACCTGCGCGACATGCGGATCGCCGACCTTCGCGGCCTGATCGGCAGCGTGATGCAGGAGACGCTCCTCTTCAACGACACCATCGAGGCCAACATCAAGTACGGTTCGCCCGACGCGACGCACGAGCAGGTGGTGGAGGCCGCCAAGCTCGCCAACGCCCACGAGTTCATCGTGGCCCAGCCGGAAGGGTATGCGCGGCAGGCGGGCGAGAAGGGGTTCGCCCTCTCCGGCGGCGAGCGCCAGCGCATCGCCATCGCCCGCGCCATCCTGCGCAATCCGCCGATCCTCATCCTCGACGAGGCGACGAGCGCGCTCGACACGGTGACGGAGCATCTCGTGCAGGAGGCCATCGACAACCTGATGAAGGACCGCACCACGTTCGCCATCGCGCATCGCCTTTCGACGATCCGCGAGGCCGACCTGATCCTCGTGATGCAGGAAGGACGCATAGTGGAGCGCGGCACGCACGCGGAGCTCTACGCGGCCGACGGGGTCTACCGCAAGCTCTGCGACATGCAGCACACCGAATAAGGAGAACGGCAGATGAAGACATTCATGACTCAGGGAGTCTGCTCGCAGGCCATCCAGTACGAGGTGCAGGACGGCGTGCTGACGGCGTGTCGCTTCGTGGGCGGCTGCCCGGGCAACACGCAGGGCGTGGCCAAGCTTGCGGTGGGCCGTCCTGTGGACGAGGTGATAGGCCTGCTGAAGGGCATACAGTGCCGCGGCGGGACTTCGTGCCCCGACCAGCTCGCGCGGGCGCTGGAGGCTGAGCGGGCCTCGACTGGAATCGTGACGCCATGAGCTGGATCGGCGCGGCAATCGGAGCGTTCCTGGGGTCGAGTCGCGGCGGCCTGCTTGGCGGCATCGTCGGCGCCGTCCTTGGCAACTGGGTGGAGGGTAAGATCCGCGGTGCCGGAGAGGAGGAGAAGGCCAAGCCGATGCCCGGCCAGCGGGAGGAGCTGGTGGTGTTGGCCGCGCTGTCGGCCATGCTCGCCAAGCTGGCTAAGGCGGACGGGCACATCTCCATGGACGAGGTGCGCTACTGCGAGGACGTGTTCACGCGGCTCGGGCTCCGCGGCGAGAAGCGCGAGTTCTGCATTCGCACGTTCCGCCAGGCGAAGGGCGACGCCAACTCCATCTACGACTACGCGGCGTCGTTCGCGGCCGCCCAGCCCGATGCCGACGTCAGGACCGTGGTGTACGACATCCTGTGGGACCTCGCCTGCGCCGACGGGCACGTGAGCCCGGAGGAGCGCGAGATACTGGCCAACATCGTGCGACCGCTGCGCCTGGATCCGCGCCTCTACGCCTGGCACAGCGCGCGGCGCGGGCATTCGGACGGGCAGGCCCAGGCGGAGGCGAGGAGCGACCCCTACGAGACGCTCGGCGTGCGCAGGGACATGACGAACGACGAGCTGCGCGCCGCGTACCGCGACAAGGCGAAGAGGCTCCATCCGGACATCCTCCGCGCGCAGGGCCTCTCCGAGGAGCTCATGGGGAAGGCGAACGAGCAGATGTCCCGCATCAACGCCGCCTGGGACGAGATAAAGCGCGAGCGCGGCATCGGCTAGAGATATGGTACAATGGCGTCATGCTGCGCAAAATCCTTGAGAACCTGACTGACCCCGGCCGCTACCTGGTTGTGCCAGGCGGGCTTAGGGACGTGCACGTGCACTTCCGCGATCCCGGCGTGCCGGAGGCGGAGACGCGCGCCACGGGCGCGCAGGCCGCCGCCGCTGGCGGGTTCGCCTGCGTGACCACGATGCCGAACACGACGCCCGCGGGCGACAGTACCGAATGGCTCCGCGAGCAGATCGACGACGCGTCGCTGCCGGTGCGCATCGCGCCCTCCGCCTGCATCACGAAGGGCAGGCTCGGGCGAGAGGTGGCGGACCTGGAGGTGCTGTCCGCCGCCGGCGCCGTGGCGTTCACGGACGACGGCTCGTTCGTGGAGGACGCGCACGTGATGGAGGAGGCGATGCGTCGTGCGGCGAAGCTCGGCAGGCCCGTGATGCAGCATGCCGTGGTGCCGGCCCTGCTGGCGGGCGGCGTGATGCGCGACTGTGCTGTCGCCCGCCGCTTCGGCCTGCCCGTGATGCCGCCCGAGGCGGAGACGGAGGCGGTTCGGCGCGACATCGCAATCTGCCGCGTGACGGGATGCGCCCTGCACGTGCAGCACATTTCGTGCGCAGGCACGGTGGAGCTCATCCGCGCCGCCCGGCGCGAGGGCCTGCCCGTGACGGGAGAGGCCACGCCGCACCACCTGCTCCTTTCCTGCGACGACATCCCAGGGGACGACGCCAACTGGAAGATGGCCCCTCCGCTCGGGAGCCGCGAGGACGTGGCCGCGATCCGCGCTGGGGTGAAGGACGGCACGCTGGGCCTCTTCGCGACCGACCACGCTCCGCATCCCGCGGCGAAGAAGCAGGGCGGGTTCCGCGCGGCGGCGAACGGCATAGTCGGCCTCGAGACGGCCGCCGCCATCACGTGGCAGACGATGGTGGTGGAGGAGGGGATGCCGCCTGCCGATTGGATCGCGCGCTGGACTAGCGGCCCCGCCGCGCTGATCGGCGAGACGCCGACTCCGGCGGAGGACAGCTTCGCGATCATCGACCTGCGGGCGAACCGCCAGGTGGATCCGGCGAGCTTCAGGACAAGATCCAGGAACCAGCCGTTTGCGGGGATGCGCTTCGCCGCATGGCCCGTCATGACGGTCTATAAAGGAAAGGTGACGCACAATGAACTGCTCGACGTTTGACCAGGCGGCGGAGTTTCTGCCGGACGAATGCTTCCGCACGCCGCCCGATCTCGCCATCGTGCTTGGCAGCGGATGGGGCCAGGCGCTGAAGTCCGATCGCGCGCTCGTGAACATCTCCTACGCCGACATCCCCGGCTTCGGCGCCGCCACGGTGGTTGGCCACGCTGGCGAGTTCAGGCTCTACGAGCGCGCCAGAAAGCGCATCGCGGCCTTCTGCGGCCGCCGGCACTGGTACGAGGGCGTTGGTTGGGAGGCCGTGGTGCTGCCCGTGGAGCTGGCGCGGCGGATGGGATGCGGCAGGATGCTGCTCACCAACGCCTCGGGCGGAATCAATCCCGCGCTCAGGCCCGGGGACCTGGTAATCCTGAAGGACCACATCAACACCGTGGGGATCAATCCGCTCGTCGGGCCGCACAATCCCGCGTGGGGGCCCCGCTTCCCCGACATGACGAACCTCTACACGCAGCATCTGCGCGACCTGCTGCACTCGGTGGCCATAAGGCGCGGTCTCCGCGTGATGGAGGGAACGTACGCGTTCACCTCGGGGCCGGTGTTCGAGACACCCGCCGAGATACGCGCGTACGCCAGCATGGGGGCCGACATAGTAGGCATGAGCACGGTACCGGAGGCGGTGTTCGCGCACGCGTGCGGCATGCAGGTGGCGGGCGTGTCGCTCGTCTCCAACCTGGCCGCCGGCATCTCCCCCAGGCCGCTCTGCCACGAGGAGGTACTCGAGGCCACGTCCGTGGCCAAGAACACCATGGCCGATCTCATAGACGACTTCATCGCCAGTTGCTGAGCGTCCGCCTCCCCCTGGTCGGGGCGGCGGTCGGCTTGACGCGGCCCTTCCGCTGTGCTAGTATGCGTCCATCAAAAAACAAGGAAGACCTGACATGAAAGTTTCCCGTCGCTCGTTTCTCAAGTCGTCGGCGCTGGCGCTGCCTGCCGTGAACGCAGGCTGCCGCAGCCTGTTTTGCAAAAGCTACCGCGCGCCGTCGACGCGTCCGTCCGCGATGTCGCGCGTCAACTTGGCCGTGATAGGCTGCGGCACGCAGGGCTTCGCGAACATGAACGGCTTCCTGCAGGATCCGCGCGTGCGGGTGACCGTGGTGTGCGATCCGGTGCGGAGCGCGGGCAAGTACAGCTACAGTAGCGAGATGCGTGGCGGCCGTGCGCCCGCGAAGATGAGGGTCGACGCCTTCTACAAGAACTCGGACTGCCGCATGGTGGCGGACTTCCGCGAGGTGATAGACGACCCCACGGTGGACGCCGTGCTGATCGCCACGCCCGACCACTGGCACGCGATACAGTCCGTCATGGCCATGAGGGCCGGCAAGCACGTCTACTGCCAGAAGCCCATGACGCTCGGCATCTCGGAGGGCAAGGAGATGGTGCGCGTGGCGAAGGAGACGGGCGTCACGTTCCAGGTGGGGTCGCAGCAGCGCAGCTCGAGCGAGTTCCGCGTGGCGGCCGAGCTGGTGGCGAGCGGGTACATAGGCGAGTGCATGTCGTGCGAGATTGGCCTGCCGGGCGGCAACAAGGGCATGTACGGGCACAGGAACTCCATGTGCCGCGAGCTGTGGCCGGTGCCCGACTACTTCACCCCGGAGGGCGCGTGGAACCTGTGGCAGGGGCCCGCGCAGCACTGGGAGGACAATGCGTTCATCCAGGGCATCCACGACCCGATGTGCTGGCGCTTCAACTCGCGCACCGGCGGCGGCATGATCACCGACTGGGGCGCGCACCACCTCGACATCCTCCAGTGGACGCTGCGCATGGACCACAGCGGCCCGGTGGCGATCGAGAACATGACGCACGACCGCGATCCGAACGACCAGATCTTCGACTGGGCGGCGAACTACGCCTTCGACGTCGTCTACGCCAACGGCTTCCGCGCGCACGTCTCCAACAAGCTTCCGAACGGGCTCAGGTTCCACGGCAAGAAGGGCGACATCTTCGTGGCGCGCGGCAAGCTGGAGCGTCCGGAGTTCCTGAAGAAGTGGAACGAGAAGAAGGACCTGAAGGGAGGCGACGTGCGCCTTTACCGTCCGCGCGGCGGGGTGTCGCACGAGATGGACTTCATCGACGCGGTCTACTCCGGCGGGCGCACGGCGTGCCCCTGCGAGGTGGGGCACAGGTCCATAACGATCGCGCACGTGGCCAACACCTGCGAGCGGCTGGGGCTCTCCTCGCTCAGGTGGGATCCCGTAAATGAGCGCTTCCCCGACAACGACGAGGCAAACCTCATGGCCGAGGTTCCACACCGCAACGGATGGTCCTTCGACGCCTGACCGGGCCATGGCCGGACCCTGTTCGCAAGGAGAATGAAGATGAGCGACTCGAACGAGCGGAACATCCACTACTGTCACGGCATGTGGGATCCCGCAGAGGGTCCCCTCAAGGTCATGGTGATCGGCGCGCACCCTGACGATCCCGACGTCCATTGCGGCGGCACCGCAGCGATGCTCGCCGAGAAGGGCGCCCGGGTGGTGTTCGTGGCGATGACCAACGGCGACAAGGGGCACCATGCGATGTCGGCCGACGACCTCGCCAGGAGGCGTTTCGGCGAGGCGCAGGCCGCCGCAAAGGCGTACGGGATAGAGCGGTACGTAATATTCGACAACCACGACTGCGAGCTGGAGGCTACGCTCGAGAACAGGCGGCGGCTGACGCGGGTGATCCGGGAGTTCGGGCCGCACGTGATCTTCACGCACCGCTGCAACGACTACCACGCCGACCACCGCGCCACGGGGCAGCTGGTGATGGACGCCACCTACCTGCTGGGTGTGCCGCTGTGGTGCCCGGAAGTGCCGATCCCGAAGGAGAAGCCGTGCGTGTGGTATCTGCGCGACGCGTTCAGCAAGCCGGTGGAGATGTCGCCCGACCTGGTGGTGGGACTTTCGGAAAAGGCCGTGGACAGGCTGCTGGCCGGCCTCGCCTGCCACGTGTCGCAGTTCCTCGAATGGCTCCCGTTCGACATGGGCATCCGACCGGAGGACGTCCCTTCGCCGGATGACGCGAAGGGCGTGCACGACTTCATCTTCGACCACTGGATCAGGCCGCGCGCCTGCTTCGACGCCAAGCGCTTCGGCCTTTCGTGGGAATGCGCAGAGGTGTTCGAGCTTTCCGAATACGGACGCGAGCCCACGGCGGCGGAGCGCGCGTTCCTGGCTGTTCCGCAGACTGTCCTCGCATAACTGCCATTTCGGACGGAATAACATCATCTTGTGTGTCCGAAATAAAAAATACACAATATATTGATTTTCCGCTTGCGTAGCGCGCGGCGATTCGGTATCATTGTCGGCGTGTCTGCGCATTGGGGTTCCGATGATGGGTCTGGACGGTAGGGTGCTGTCTGGCGTCGGGAGAGTATGGGCGGGCACGAAGACAGGAACTTAAGGCGACATGAACATCATCAAGCGCAGCGGCGAGGAAATGGAATTCGAGCGGGGCAAGATCGCCGCCGCGATCCGCAAGGCCAACGATACGGTGGAGGCGGCGGACAAGCTCACCGAGGCGCGCATCGAGCGCATAGCCCAGCAGATTGAGGATTTCGCGCGGACGTACGACCGCGCGCTGAGCGTGGAGGAGATCCA
>JAEEGL011169821.1_pt1 | contig 10177 bp, 7 predicted proteins | sample 9134231 | NCBI WGS metagenome assembly JAEEGL01 (sample SAMN16246548, study PRJNA631951) | gut metagenome | biome: gut microbiome; feature: rumen; material: fiber-attached | host: Bos | place: Iran: Karaj | collected 2018-10
ATGTAGATGAGCGCCATAAAGAACAGCACCATGATGATACCGGTCCCGGAATACTGCGCATATATGGTAAAAACCTGATTCAGCAAATGTAACATAAGAACCACTCTTTCCTATTTCCGACTCACATCTGCGCGATCTTTTCCGACAGATACATCGCCATAAAGACATAGCAGGGGATCATCGCAAGGATCCCGCCGAGGATCACCCCGGGCTGCCGGTTGCGGATGGCGATCAGCAAAAGCAGGATTGCTTCCAGCACCGCCAGAAGCAACAGTCCCAGACTGCTGCACAGCGCACCGACCATATTGGCAAAGAAGAGCAGCACGAACAAACCGGCCGTTCCCCGTTCTTCCTCATCATTGGCATCCGCGCTTTGATTCCGCGGCTCCGTCCGTCTGGCAACGGCCAGCGCCAGCCAAAAGACCATGGGGATCACCAGATTGGCCAGGACCGATTTGCCCTGCCATGTACGTGTCAGGAAAAACGTTTCTCTGGTATAGCGCGAATACACGCCGAATGCATTCAGCAGCGTCATCAGGATCATAAATACGGGCAGCTGCTCCGGGTCTTTGCGGAACAGGAGGCGCCCGATCTGCATATAGATCATATAGGTGATCACGATCAGAAAGACCGGCAGCACCGTGTGAGCCACGATGGCAGCATGCAGCCCGCTCTCGCGTGCCAGCATGGCGATAAACAAAGGCAGCGGTGCCAGCGCATGCCGGAAATCCAGCACACTGTATGCCCCGGTGTAGGGATCAAAATAGTAGACCAGATCCGTCGCATCCGCCAAAAGCGCGTGTCCGACGTAGTAGGAATCGTCGCCGTCCGCCGTCATCATCACGACCGACATCACTAGCTGGACGGCAAGCAGCACATAGAACAGCGCCCAGAACGCCAGCTCCGAACGGCTCCGCCCCCGCAGCGCGGGAAGCCGGAAGCTGTCTTCCGCCGTGGTCTTGCAGATGCGGATCACCCCCAGGACAAAGCCCAGGAAGGAGAGGGTCACAGCGATCCAGAACATGATCGTGATCAGTTTGGACAGGTGCCCCCGCTGCAAAACGATGATGACCGCCGGCACCTGGAAGATCCCGAGCAGCATAAAAAAACCGCAGAGATAGATCAGCCCGAACGATTTTTTCTGCCGCGTGATCAGATGGCAGGGCAGCATTCCCATCAGAAGCGGGAACAGACCCAGCCATAATATAAAAGGTTCCAAACGATCCAATACCGACATCTTCAGGCTTCTCTCTCCGCGTTTAAATCTCGTAAAGGTGTATCATTTTTTCCGGTAAAGTGGTATAATGATGCAAGCGTTATTATAACCTATTTTGATGCATCTGTAAAATAAGCAAAAGCAAAAGGAGAGACCTATGATTTCCATTGTCGTTCCGACTTATAACGAAAAGGACAACATCCGGCCGCTGCTTGAGCGTATCGACGGCGCATTGCCGGGGATCGATTACGAAGTAATCTTTGTAGATGACAGCAAGGACGAAACCCCGGACGTGATCGCCGAGATTGCCAAAACGAACAGCCACGTTGTTCTGCATCACCGTGAAAACGAAAAAGGCCTGGCAACAGCCGTGGTGAAGGGCTTCCGCCTGGCAAAGGGTGACTATGTTGCCTGCATGGATGCGGATCTGCAGCATCCGCCCGAGGTGCTTCTGGATATGTATGCCGCAATGCTGGCACACGCCGATATGGCGATCCCCAGCCGCTTCATTCCGGGCGGCAGTGACGGCGGCCTGGATCTGTTCCGCAAGATCGTATCCGGCTCCGCACGTTACATCGGCAAGATCCTGCTGCCCTGCCTGCGCAATGTAACCGATCCGACCAGCGGCCTCTTTATGGTCCGCCGCGAACTGCTGGAAGGCGCTGATCTGAACCCGATCGGCTGGAAGATCATGATCGAAGTGCTGGCGATGTGCAAGGTCAAGAAAGTGCTGGAAACACCGTATGCTTTCCATGACCGTGAGAACGGCGAATCCAAGCTGTCCTTTAATGTAACGCTCGAATATATCAAGCAGGTATTCCATCTGATGAAGGTGGCTGTCAACCGCGGACACGGTATGGTGGTGGCCCGCTGGAGCCCTGCCAAACTGGAGGAGCGCAAGAAGGCGCTGCTGTAAAACCGTGATAAAAGCGAAAATGGCATAGCTTTTAGATGCAAGAATCCCCCGTCGTTGATGGGGGATTGTTTTATGTTTGCTTTTTAACTTCTCTCGGCGATCATATCCCGCAGGGTGTCGCGGATATCGATCACGGGCTTCCAGCCCAGTTCCGATTCGATCTTGTATGCCGAGCCGACGATCTCTTTGTTGTCATCCGGCCGGACAAACTCGGGATTCACCCGGGTGCTCACCTTAACACCTACCTGCTCGGCGATGCCGTCAATGATCTCGGATAAGCGGTAAGCGTTGCCGGAGCAGATGTTGTAGATCTCCCCGGGGGTACCGTTTTCCAGCAGCATATAATAGGCTCTTACCACGTCACGCACATCCACAAAGTCGCGGATGATCGTCGTGTCGCCGGTCTCGATCTCGCCCTCGCTCTTCCCGCTCTTTTTGATCTCGATGATCCGCTTGATAAAGCTCGGGATCACGAAGCGGTCATCCTGTCTGGGGCCGATGTGGTTGAAGGAACGGGTCATGATCACGTTCATGCCATAGGCCTTCACATAGACCTTGGACATCAACTCCTGCGAAACCCGCGCCACCGCATAAGGGCTGACCGGATTTACCCGCTGGCTTTCCTTGAGCGGCAGTTCCTCCCGGGAGACATTGCCGTACTCCTCCGAGGACCCCACCGACAGTACCCGGCAGCTTGCGTCCGTCTCACGGATCGCATCGATCAGGTTCAAAAAGATATTGCTGTTGTTGGTAAAACTCTCCGACGGGAACTTCCAGCTGTAGGCCACGCTGGAAAACGCCGCCAGGTGCAGACAGTAGTTTGGCTGAAAGGTCGCAAATACACTCTTCAGCGCTTCCCTGTCCATCAGGTCGATCACGGAGAAGCGGATGTTCAGTTTGTCCGCATACTTCGCCAGGTCGATCTTCGGTGTGACCCGGTCCAGCCCCAGGATCTCGCACCGGATGTCATTCTCATACAGATAATCCAAAAAGTGTCCTGCCACAAAACCGGAAAATCCGGTGATCGCGATTCGCTTCGTCATCTTATTTAACTACGCCCTTCTCCAGGTATTCCGCAAGGTTCGTCTTGATATGTTCCTCCGCACGCTCTACTGCTACTTTCTCCATATCGTGCTTTACCATCAGTTCTACCAGTTCTTCAAAGGAAGTCTTGGTCGGGTTCCAGCCCAGCTCCTTCTTTGCCTTGGACGGATCGCCCCACAGGTTTACCACGTCGGTCGGACGGTAGAAATCCGGGGATACCTCCACCAGCACTCTGCCGGTCGCCTTGTCGATGCCCTTTTCGTCCATCTCTTCGCCCTGCCATTCCAGCTCGATGCCTGCGTGATGGAATGCCAGTGTCGCAAACTCACGAACGGAATGCTGCACGCCGGTTGCGATAACGAAATCCTCCGGCTTGTCGTGCTGCAGGATCAGCCACATACACTCTACATAGTCCTTGGCATAGCCCCAGTCACGAAGGGAGGACAGATTGCCGAGATACAGCTTGTCCTGCTTGCCCTGCGCGATACGTGCGGCTGCCAGGGTGATCTTTCTGGTAACAAAGGTTTCACCGCGGCGCTCGGATTCGTGATTGAACAGGATACCGGAGCAGCAGAACATATTGTAGGCTTCGCGGTATTCCTTGGTGATCCAGAATCCGTACTGCTTTGCTACCGCGTACGGGGAATACGGATGGAACGGTGTGTTCTCGTTCTGCGGCACCTCTTCCACCTTGCCGTACAACTCGGAGGTCGACGCCTGATAGATGCGGCAGGTCTCTGCCAGTCCCGTGATGCGGACCGCTTCCAGTACACGCAGTACGCCGGTCGCATCGATATCCGCCGTAAACTCCGGCGAGTCAAAAGACACCTGCACATGGCTCTGTGCCGCCAGGTTGTAGATCTCATCCGGGCGTACCATGCCGATCACCTTTACCAGAGACGAGGTGTCGGACAAGTCACCGTAATGCAGATGGAACTGCGGATGTCCTTCCAGATGCGCGATACGGTCGCGGAAGTCTACCGATGAACGGCGGATGATCCCGTGTACTTCATATCCCTTGTCGATCAGGAATTCGGACAGATAGGATCCGTCCTGCCCGGTAACGCCTGTGATCAGTGCTTTTTTCATAAGTGCTTTTCTCCTCTTTTTCGATCTTCCTTCCCTGTAAGGAATCTGTTGTGATACTTTGTTGATTTTACAATTATTCCCGACAAGTGTCAATCATCGGGTATGGCCCTGCCGGCCGCAGATCTTCCCCGTTTCAGAGCCCGGCGCGTTTGACAAAGCTGACCTTGTCCCCTTCGACGACGATGTCGTAGATGGCCCATTTCTGGATACTGTTCTTTCCTCCCGCAAACATCGTGAAATACTTATCCGGGAAATCCCAGTTGTAATCTTCCAGCAGAAGGTAACGATAGCCGCGGGCCATGATCTCCTGCGCCCATTCCTGTGCGTCGCGCTGGGCCCATTTTACTTCGTAATCCAGATCCGATCTGGCCGGAAAGACGTAGTACTGGCAGTGATCCGGCCCGATGCAGAGCAGATAATCGTCGTCCGAAAACGTAATCCCCGCCTTTTCGTACAGTTCGTTGTGCTTGTCCCAGCCGGCATCGCTCTCCAGAGAGACCACGCGGAACGGATTGTTGGGAAGCAACAGCAGCAGGACCGCTCCGATCCCCAGCAGCAGCCTGCTGTGATCCACATCGCGGATCCCGAGCAGTTCATAGATCACGACCGCTGTCATCAGCAGGATCGCCGGCCCGAAATAGCGGTCGGCATAACGTATATTTCCGTCCAGCACATAGCCTGTGCCGATTGCCATACAGATAAAGCAATAAAAGAACATAAAGATCACATAGCCGAATATTAGCGGCAGGATCACGTTGTCCAGATCCTCCGCCGTCACCGCCACACGGATCCTCTGCTGCTCTGCCAGATGCCGCAGCAGGAGCAATACCCCTACCATCAGCAGGATAAAGACTACATCCGGCAGTACCCAGCCATTGCCGAAGCGTTCCCCTTCGAAATACTGCCGCTCAAACCACATCGCAAAGAAATGAAAGAAATTCTCCCCCATATCTCCGCCGGCCTCCACATAGATTTTGCCGCGCAGCATCCCGGCCACTACCGGCAGAATGCGTACACCGCCGAGCAGAAACGCCGCACTCAGGATGCTCCCGAGAATGTATTTTCTTTTTTCAAAGACCGTCCTGAGGATCCCGCAAAATATGCCCAGAAGCAAAAACAACACAAAACTGACAAACGGCGCATAGGTAAACAGCTTGTCCTCCAGATAGTACGCGGCCCGGTAGTCGCTGAAGCATTTGGTTACCGCAACCGACAGCGCCATCAGGACAAGCGGCAGGATCTTGCGGAGCCATCCTGCTTTTCTTTCGCGGTCTGCGAAACGGTCGATCGTATAGACCGTTGCCACGGTAACGATGCCGTAGGTATAGATCCCGCCGGCGCGTTTCATCACGGAGATCAGCATCAGCCAGATGCAGATGCCGAACAGATAGCCCGGATCATTGTAACGCCTGCGGTCCCGATACAGTTTCAGGGTTGTGATCGTACCGTATACGATGGCTGCACCGATGCAGATATCCGGCATAAAATCGTATTTGGCCTCGACCATCAGCGGCAGCAAAAAGATCAGCCCGGAAATGCAGAGGATCTTTTTCCATTCCGTTTTTTTCAGCCGTGCAAAGAGCGGCATAAACCCTGCGATGATAAAGATCTGCCGCGCCCACAGATTGATCCCGTCCGAGTAGCAATACCAAAGCCGGTTGCAGAAATAGCACCATGAAGTGTAGACTGGCGCGGTATACAATAGCGAAAAGGTCTCCGCCCGGGTACCGGAATTGCCCATGTCCGAGTAACGATACATGTTGATCACCTGCGGGATATGCGCCCAGAACGTGTCGTTCTCATTGCCCAGATCCGCTTTGCCGATATAGAGAAAGGCCGCGATCCCCACGCAGAACATCCCGCCCAGCAGACCGGGCGTCAACACGCTCTTCGCCACCCGCTCCCGGTTGATACAGACCATGCAGATGCAATAGAGCAGTGCAAGTGCACCAACACCAACGGCACCCATCACGCCATACATCGTGTTCCCGTAGAAACCCGAGCCGATGATCAGGGTCACGATGATCCCGATCGCCAGAAACAGGAATTCTTCGATCTTTCGTTTTTCCAAAATCGCGATCGCCGCAGCGATCGGCAATGCCACCAGTATTCCCATTAATCCTGTCCGTTTGTTTCTTTCCAATCCGTTCCCGGCATCAGGCACCGGGCGACTTTTTCGGCAAACGCCGAAGTGGTAAGGGCACGTTCAAAAAACGCCCTGGAAGATGCGCGCTGCTCTGCCGGATAGTCTGCAAAGGTCTCAGGCGTGAGTGCATCCACATTCACCCCGCAGCCATAACGCTCTACGATATCCCGGGTGTCTCCTTGAATATTGTTGATGATCGGGAGGCCAAACTCGAAATAGTCGATACTTTTCATCGTCAGTCCCACACAGACATGGGATTTCATCATATTCAGGCCGTAATGACAGGTGTCAAAGATCTTTTGCTTCTCCGCACGGTCATATACCGTACCATGATCGATCACCTCGGCTCCGGCGCTGCGGATCCGCTCCATAAACTCCTGCTTTTTTTCACCGTCCCCGATGATATGCAGTTCCACCGGGTGCTTTTGCCGGCAGATCTTAACGACCCGGACAATGCCGTCGATATCGATGATATTGTTGATTGAGCCCAGATAGCACAGTGCGATCCGGTCCCCGGACAGATTTACCGCGGGAGCATATCCCCGGTCTTCCCTGGCAAGATACAGCGTCTCCACCCGTCTGCCCGCCAGTACCCTGTGCAGTACCCTGCGGTACAGCCCGCACTCCGTAACGATCACATCGGCGTATTTTAAACTGCCGTCCCGCAGCATCCTCCACGGGAACAGAAGCGATTTCATCTTTCCGACCGGCATGGTCTCGGGCCACAGATCCATCAGGTCGATGATCAGCCGAATGTGCCGGTGTTTCCGCCGGATCCTTGCGGCATCCCGGATAAACACATTGGGCGGCGCCAGCACCCAGAGCAGGTCGATCTGCCTGCTGTGCTTGTCGATATAGGCAAAGATATCCCTGCTTAAGCGGATATGACTCAACAGCCGGCCGGGGCTGATATTTTTCTGATAGGCCTGCGCATGAAAGAAACGAAAATCCTTTTTGGGTTCGGTCCGGTATACTTTTTCAAAATGCCGGTAATCCGAGAGTAAACACTGCACCCGGTGCCCCTCTGCCGTCAGGATCTGATGCAGCAGGTCCACCCGGTGCTCCCATGTATCAAAACAATCTACGATCAGAATATTCATGCCTGCGGATAAACGATAAAGTTGCCGATGACCGGAATGTGGTTTTCGTCACAGATGGTAAGGCCGCTCTGTACGGATACCGGCAGGGACCGCTTGACAGTAGATACCATCACCGCTGCATCACTCTCGCGCAGCGCTTCCAGGTCTGCCAGCGCAGAAACCGGATGGCCGAAGGATGCGGTGATGCCGCTCTCGCCCAGCAGTTCCACGCACTGCTCCAGAATGGTCTTTGTGTAGCCTTCTGCTACATCTGTTACCAGGTAAACTTTTTTGTGTCCTCCGTCCCGCGCGATGGACGCGATACGGCTCGCGATGATCCCGACGGCTTCGGTGTCCCCGATCACATTGAGGCCGGAGCGCTCGATTGCTTCCGCCCACTGGTGGAACCACCGGCCTACCAGCACCTTGGAATCCGCCGGTGCAAATACGATGCCCAGCTCCTGCTTGCGGTACATGGCCTTCAGTTCATCCACCGTCTTGATCTGCGGCGAGAACAGGTAGGCAATCACTACCACCACTACGCCCAGGCAGATACCTGCCGCCGCGCCGAGCACGATCCATTTCTTCCAATGAACATGTTCGATCGGCTGCTGCTCCATATTGATCTTGTACTGCAGCAGGGCATATTCGCTCTCGTCCAGGGTATCCTTGGCCGATTTGTTAAAGTCATTAAAACTCTTGATCTGTGCCGAAGTTTCCTCGGTCTTGGTTCTCTGGTACTCCGCCAGTGCGGCATCCACTTCTTCGGTATAGGTAGTCGCATACGGCTTGATCTGTGCCTCGATCCCCACACCGCTTAAACGGGAGATCTGCTCAAGCAGCTCCGTTCCGATATACTGCGCCACCTTTTCGCCACTCGCACGGTCATTGGTGGTGACACTCAGATGCAGGATCCCCTTGTAGGTATGGGACACACTGCCGTTGATGAGGTCGCCGACCTTGTCGGTATCGATATCATAGGTTTCCTGGCTGACATTGCCCTGCATACTGATCAGCTCACTGACATAGTGCGGATCCACACCGTTTCCCAGGATGCGGGCGATCTCGTCATAATCGTCCATATCGATGGTTCCCGAGCAGATGGTATCGATGATCCCGGCATATTCCGACTCCACATAGTAGTCCACATTGTATCGGGATACACAGTTGGCATTGAGTTTCATCATCGCCGATTCGTTGATATACTTCTGGGTCTCATCCACACGTGCTTTAAAGTTGATATATCTCTGATAAAACCGCTCCGTGTTGCTGACCTGTTCCTCGGTCATGTCCGCCACCATCGCTTCGTATCCGGCACCGGAGGTATCCGCAGCCGCCCGTACCGACAGGTAATCCCTGTATGACATGATCCCGCCGACCAGTACGGCAAACAGGAGCATCCAGATCAGGATCAGCTTCCACCGGTGTAACAGTGCTGCAAACAGATCCTTTAAATCAATCTCTCTCTCTTCATTATTCATTTCGGGATTCATAAAAGCAAATCTCTCCTTTTGTTTCTACTAAGTCCTCTGCCTCCTTGCCGGTAAGCAGAGATCACTGCCGTTGATTTTACAATCATTCGCAGGAAGTGTCAATCATCGGCTATGCCTCCCGGCCTGATCCGATTGCCTGAATCTCTGTTGACCGCCGCCCCGCACATGCTATAATATACAGTAACCATAGTATATGGAGGGAATTTTGATGAAGGAAGAATCCGCATCCAAAACGTCCGATGGTGCCATCCGGAAGCTGAAGCTGGCACTGATCTATGTACTGTTTATTTTCATCAATATTTCCGTAAACCGATTTGTCAAGCACCTCGGCCTGCCCCTTTACGTGGATAATATCGGGACGCTTTTGGGCGCTGTGCTGGGTGGCTATCTGCCCGGGATCTTTGTCGGGTATCTCACCAATATCATCAATTCCACAGCAGACATCACGAATATGTACTATGCCGGCGTCAGCGTGCTGATCGCCTTTACCGCGACGTTTCTGGCCAAACGCGGCTTTTTTGAAACATGGTGGAAGGCGCTTCTCACCATTCCGTTCCTGGCCTTTTTCGGCGGTGGCGTCGGTTCCGTGCTCACATGGTTTATCTACGGCTCCGACCTGACCTTTGCCGCACAGTTGTGGTACGATCTGAAATTGGATCTGCTCGACAAGGCGATCACGGTCGTCATCTCCTTTTTGTTAATGAAGATCCTGCCAAAGAGCCTCTCTTCCCTGCTGGCGCTGACCGACTGGCGTCAAAAGGCCATGACCCGCTCGGAGATCCGGGAAGCCCGCAAGACACGCACCCGTAAATTCCCGCTGCGTACCAAGATGACCCTGCTGATCTGCATCATCATGGTGATTGGTATTTTTGCCACGACCGCCATCAGCTTTTTCCTCTATCGCAATTTCGCGCAGGAGCAGTTTACCACCATCGGCAAAAACGTGGCTACCATGACCACCCTGACCATCGACGGGGACCGGATCAACGATTACCTGGCCGGAGACGGCTCTGCCCCGGACTATGCGGAGACGCTGCAGAAACTCTACGAACTGCGCGACAGTGCGCATTACATCGAGTATATCTATGTCTATCAGATCCGCGAAGACGGCTGCCACGTGGTCTTTGACCTGGATACCGATAGTCTCCCCGGCGCCGCGCTCGGCGAAGTGATCCCCTTTGACGAGTCCTTTGC
>JAEEGL011556824.1_pt1 | contig 10177 bp, 7 predicted proteins | sample 9134231 | NCBI WGS metagenome assembly JAEEGL01 (sample SAMN16246548, study PRJNA631951) | gut metagenome | biome: gut microbiome; feature: rumen; material: fiber-attached | host: Bos | place: Iran: Karaj | collected 2018-10
GAATGAGACAGTTAAAGATTACGAAAAGTATCACGAACCGAGAGAGTCAATCCTTAGATAAATATCTTCAGGAAATCGGTCGTGAGGACTTAATTTCAGTTGAGGAAGAAGTAGAGTTAGCAAGCAGAATTAGGCAAGGCGACCGTCGCGCATTAGAGAAATTAACCCGCGCCAATCTCCGTTTTGTTGTATCCGTTGCTAAGCAGTATCAGAATCAGGGTTTGAGTTTACCCGACCTTATCAACGAGGGGAATCTGGGACTGATTAAGGCAGCAGAGAAATTTGACGAGACACGCGGATTCAAGTTCATCAGTTACGCTGTATGGTGGATACGTCAATCCATTCTTCAGGCACTGGCTGAGCAGTCTCGTATTGTGCGTTTGCCGTTGAATCAAGTTGGTTCTCTCAACAAAATCAGTAAGGCATTGAACAAGTTCGAGCAGGAGAACGAGCGTCGTCCTTCCGCCGATGAGTTAGCCGACCAATTAGGCATTCAAGTTGAGAAGATTGCTGACACGATGAAACAGCAAGGTCGTCACATCAGTGTTGACGCTCCGTTTGTAGACGGAGAGGACAACAGTCTGTTGGACGTCTTGGTGAACGACGATTCTCCAAGCGCTGACCGTACGCTCGTAAACGAGTCACTCGCCAAAGAGATTGACCGTGCGTTGGACACCCTGAGTCCCCGTGAGAAGAGCATCATCTGCATGTTTTTCGGCATCGGTGGCCAGGAGAAGACTTTGGAAGAGATTGGCGATGAGTTTAATTTGACTCGTGAGCGTGTTCGTCAGATTAAGGAGAAAGCGATTCGTCGCCTCCGTGTAAGTTCACGGAGCAAACTGCTAAAGACCTACCTTGGTTAACTGTTTATGGTTTTTCAGAATTAGAGGCTGTGCATAGCGCAGCCTTTTTTTATTAGACACATCGTCCATAATATGAAGAAATCAGAATTATTCCGTTACGTCATCAGTTATTTTGAGCGTGAGATGCCTGAAGTGGAAAGTGAGCTGGTTTATGAGAATCCTTATCAATTACTGGTAGCAGTGATATTGTCCGCTCAGTGTACAGACAAGCGTGTGAACTTAGTAACCCCGGCTTTATTTACCGCCTACCCTACCGCAGAAGATTTGTCGAAGGCAAGTGAAGCAGAGGTATATGAATACATCAAGAGCGTAAGTTACCCCAACAGCAAGTCCAATCACCTTGTCGGCATGGCAAAAATGCTAATGGCAGACTATGGCGGCGAAGTTCCGAGTACCCTGGAAGAATTGGTCCGTCTTCCCGGTGTAGGACGTAAGACAGCTAATGTGGTTCAAGCCGTGATATGGAAAAAGGCCGCATTCGCCGTTGACACCCATATCTTCAGAGTCAGTCACCGGTTGGGATTGGTAGATGACAAAGCAACGACTCCCTACGCCGTAGAGCGTGTTCTGACCAAATATTTTCCTGACGAACTAATACCCCGTGCCCACCATTGGCTGCTTCTTCACGGGAGATACGTTTGTCAGTCGAGGAAACCGAAATGTGAGCAATGCGGACTATCGGACGTGTGCAAAGATTGTAAAAAACGGACGAAGCAAAAAGAAGGGCAAACAGAATAGCATTGCAGCATCTACAATTACAATCATTTAGGCTCCATTATCTGACATCTGCTGATTACAATTACCAGCATAACCTGTCTTGCATCGAAACACGAATGTAAGCATTCATAATTTTTCATAAATTTGTTGATTAAGATTCTTTCATGTTCATGATTTTTTGTACCTTTGCATAAAATTAGGCAAAAACAATAAAAAAGCCAGTTTTATCATAAAAAACTATTACCAAGTACAATTATTTCACTGTAAAATAATAGAAAACAATTATGAAAATTAACGATTACAAGTTTGCCGGAAAGAAGGCAATCGTGCGCGTTGACTTTAACGTGCCACTGGACGAGAACGGTAAGATAACAGATGACACCCGTATCCGCGGAGCTATGCCGACTTTGAAGAAGATTCTTGATGAAGGCGGTGCATTAATTATCATGTCCCACATGGGCAAGCCAAAGGGCAAAGTGAATCCAAAGCTTTCCCTTTCTCAGATTGTAGATGCAGTATCCGCTCAGCTCGGTGTATCCGTTAAGTTCGCTCCAGACTGTGCAAAAGCCTCAGATCAGGCAGCAGCCTTGAAGCCAGGTGAAGCATTGCTTCTTGAGAACCTCCGTTACTATCCAGAAGAGGAAGGCAAGCCAGTAGGAATAGACAAAGAAGATCCTGCTTATGCAGACGCAAAGAAAGCAATGAAGGCAAGTCAGAAAGAGTTCGCCAAGACATTGGCATCCTACGCAGACTGCTACGTGAACGACGCATTCGGCACCGCTCACCGCGCTCATGCCTCCACAGCCGTTATTGCAGATTACTTCGACGCCGACAACAAGATGCTTGGCCTGCTGATGGAGAAGGAAGTCAATGCAGTAGACAACGTGCTCTCCAACATCAAGCGTCCATTCGTAGCCATCATGGGTGGTTCCAAGGTGTCCTCGAAAATTGGCATCATCGAGAATCTTTTAGGCAAGGTAGACAAGTTGATTCTCTGTGGCGGTATGACATACACATTTGCCAAGGCTCACGGTGGCGAGATTGGCAACTCAATTGTAGAGCTTGACAAGCTGGACGTAGCTCTTGGCGTTGAAGAGCTGGCTAAGAAAAATGGTGTAGAACTCGTATTGGGTACTGACTCCGTGATAGCAGACAGCTTCTCAAATGACGCTAACCAGAAAGTATGTCCTTCTAACGCCATACCAGAAGGTTGGGAAGGTCTTGACGCAGGTCCAGAGACCCGTGAGAAATTCAAAGAGGCCATCAAGGGTGCCAAGACGATTCTTTGGAATGGTCCAGCCGGCGTGTTTGAGTTTGACAACTTCACAGCAGGCAGCCGTGCCGTAGGTGAGGCCGTAGCAGAAGCAACAGCAGAGGGTGCCTTCTCACTTGTAGGTGGTGGTGACTCCGTTGCATGTGTACACAAATTCGGTCTTGAGGACAAAGTATCATACATCTCCACAGGTGGTGGTGCACTTCTCGAAGCTATCGAAGGTAAGATTCTTCCTGGCATCGCCGCCGTTCAGGGATAATCTCTACTTAACCGACGAAACAAAAGGACAACCATATTCCCAGCGGGATGGGTTGTCCTTTTTTTACCCCACAAATCATCAAAACAATGAAGAAATCCATCTGGGTGCCGTTAGTCATAGTGACATTCGCAATTCTTTATTTCTGCCTCCGTAACAGTCAGGAAGTAATTGTGGAGCCAGCCCCCGTTTACGATAGCACATACATAAAGATAGGCGTACTGCCTGTTTCAGAAAGTCTTCCATTCTTGGTAGCCGAAGAAACGGGCATTTCCGATTCTTTGGGTTTAAAGTTACATGTAGCAATGTTTGATGCCTCAATGGATGCAGACACAGCTTTTCAGAACAAGATTGTAGATGGAGTGATGAGCGACATGGTGAAGCTGTCCGTAATGGAAAGCCGTGGCGATTCAGTCCGAGCAATCATGGGCGGGGATATCCATTTGTCGGTGTTGACTACACGCCAATCCCGAATCACCGAAAGTAAAAACCTAAAGGAAAAGATAGTTGGAATCACCCGAAATTCTGCTGTTGACATGTATGCAGACAAGTTATTGTCAAGCGTGAAGTTGGAAAGTTATGAGATGAACAAACCCCAGATTAACAGTCTTCCCATCCGTTATAGCATGTTGTGCCAGAACGAATATGACGGAGCTATACTTCCAGAGCCATGGGCGAGCATGTCAATGAAACATGGTTGCCACCTTCTCTCTTCTTCTTCAGATGTCACTGGTATGGAGAAGATGTTTGTGTTGGTATTCAGCGATTCAGTCATCAATCATCGTCACAAAGACTTGAAGAAGTTGATACAGGTATATAATCAATCAGTAGACTACATCAATCGGCATCGTAAGACCGAAATCAAGCAACTGCTTGGTATGTTGCACATAGAAGAAACCTATAGTGACAGTGTTTTGGGCAATTGGGTATTTGAACATGCCAGCGCAGCATCGGAAGGTTCCCTGTCGACAGCCCGTGCGTGGAGTCGTGGCCGAAACCTGTTAGGGAAGAAGACTAAGAACAACGTGATAGACAAGAGCTTTCATGAAGAATCTTTGAAATGAAAAATGAGGAATAATTAACATAAGAAGGAATCTAACAATGAACATACCTTTTAAGAGCAGGAATCTGCAGGAAATATTCACGAAACTTGAGCAGATGTTATCGAAGCTGGAAAGTTATGATTTGCATGACAACCTGTCTCAAATTCGTTCCACCTATACAATGATGTTACAATACATGGTGAAAGGTGTAGATGATCCGAATGCCGGCCAAATATATTTGGACCTTGTTCGTCAATGTTACAAGACAGGCTTTCGTTCAATGCGCATGAGCCATATCCAGCACTATCCATCCGACAAGTATGTTCAAACCTATAAATCAACGTTTAATGGTCCTTCATTTCAGACACTATTAAGCAACCTTGAAACGAGCCGTACCCGTCTGAGTGCCATCAAATCAAATCCAAACGAACGGGAGAGCGTCCAGCATCATGACCTATTATCAGCAAGCCAGGCCCATCAATACAACATGACACTCCTGTTCAACCAAGTATGGACCTCAGACAACTGGCATAGTCAAGACTACGAAACCTCACAGGAATTAATACAATCTTCTGTACTAACCAGCTATGAAAAATGTTTTTTTGTAAGCGCAGTGCTTCTATCGTTATTGGAAACATTCGATGAACGGAAGTTAATGTGCCTATTTGACGGCTATGACTCTTTGGATATTGAGACACGTATGCGCTCAGCCGTAGGTATCGTCATAGTTCTGCGGATGTATGACGCCTGTCTGGATTTATACCCCAAAATAACTTCCCGTTTGTCGTTGCTTATGGATGACAGCCATTTTACAGATGAAATGTATGTGATTCTGATGCAGTTACAATACAGCAAGTTGACTGACCAAATCAGTGACAAAATGCAGAATGACATCATTCCTACCCTTCTGAATAGTGGCAAATTCCACAAAACAGATTACGGCATCGAGGAAGTAGATGATTATTTAACCCAGAACGGAGAGAATCCTGAGTGGCACAAAGGGAGTCATGATGACGTGGCTCAAGAGAAAATCCAGGAGATGGCCGAACTCCAGATGGAAGGTGCTGATGTACAGATGAGCACGTTTATCCACATGAAGAATGGTCCATTCTTCCAACAAACATGTAACTGGTTACTACCATTCTCTTTAGACCACCCTGACCTAATAGGAATCATAGAGCGCTTAGGTAAGGAAAATCATATAACCCAGACCTTCATGACTCTGCTGAATACTGCACCTTTCTGCAACAGCGACCGCTACTCCTTCTCCTTTATGATAGACCGCATAGGCGCCTCCGGTCAGCAGATGATAGATAAAAACATAAGTGGTCAGCTATCAGCAGATGAGATGAAAGAACAACTCAAAGAACTTACCAATACGACTCCCAAAAGCAGCGAATATAGCCGCTATTTCATCCATGACCTTTATCGTTTCTTCATTGCATACCCATTCCGTCATCAGTTTCCGAATCCTTTCGCAAAAGAATCAGCATCGTTCACTCCACTCTCATGCAATGCCATGAAGCCACTGATAGACGACCATGAGCACCTTCTATCATTAGGAGAGTTTTTCATGCGCAAAGAGCTTTACTCAGATGCATTGCAGTTATTTTACGCCATGAATCCCAAAGAAATTGAGGATCATGACTCTATATGGCAGAAGATTGGTTTTTGCCAGCAAAAATCAGGAGATTACGAAAGTGCATTGAGCAGTTATACAACTGCATACTCACTAAATCCCGAGTCACGCTGGACATTGAAGCATCTGGCTTCCGTATCTTATCACGAAAAGAAATATTCCGATGCTGAGGTTTATTATGATTTGCTACTCAACGAAGATGAAGAAAATCTTAGTTATTTGAAACGTAAGGCTGATTGTCAGATACAAGACGGCCGTTATTCAGATGCAGTCCCGCTATTGTACAAACTTAACTATTTAGACGAACAATCTTCTGACATAAAAGAAGGCCTTGCCTATTGTTTGCTGATGACAGGCAAAAAAGACAAGGCAAAAGAGCTGTACGAGCAACTCATTTCAGAAAATCCCGAGAATGCTCAATACAGTATGAACTTAGCCAACATCTACTATATAGAAGGAGAAATGGAAACAGCCTACACCCTCTATAGCACAGCATACAACCAAATGGAAGGAGATGATGATTGGAAAAAACAGTTCAAGCGTATGTTTGTAGATGCTGCCAAGCGTTTGAAGCCATTAGGTATTGACATCCATAAGTTCCAAATGATGTATGATGCCGTTGTCATTATGAATCCTAAACCGTGAATACGTCATCAGCCGACCCAAGATGGAAAATTCACTATTGCCGATACAGAAATTATATAGTCTTCTTACGCAGGAATATGAAAGTGAGAAGGAAGAATATCGTGTGCAGACAGAAAAGATGAGTGTAGGCAGAAAAGTGAAACGTGGTATATGCTGGTATCCTTTGGATGTAGGCCGTAGCTATTACAATTCATTGAATCAATTGGTAGTAGAAGTGAGCCAACGTGAGCCACAGGATATAGACCATCATTTTGAATACGGTAAACCTGTCGTGTTTTTCACAAGTGACCAAGATGCGTCATCAACAGAGAAGCAACGATTGAAATATTTTCCTCATCCCTGTACCATATCCTACGTTGATGGCAACCGCATGGTTGTAGTTGTACCCTCTTCTCAGTATGTGCTTGAGTTGCAACGTTCAGAGAATTTGGGCATACAATTATATTTTGATGAAACAAGTTACCGCACAATGTTCCATGCATTGAACGATGTACTGAAAGCAAAAGGAAACCGATTATCAGAACTGCGTGACATATTTGCCGGTCAGATTCTTCCCGGCCGATTCACATTCAGCAGTCAACGATTTCCATGGTTGAACTCCACTCAGGAACATGCAGTAAATGAGGTGTTGGTATCAAAAGACGTCTCGATAGTTCATGGACCACCCGGAACGGGAAAGACTACCACGCTTGTAGAAGCAATATATGAGACACTAAAACGTGAGACACAGGTGATGGTCTGCGCTCAGAGCAATATGGCAGTTGACTGGATTAGCGAGAAGTTGGTGGACCACGGCATTCCAGTGCTTCGTATCGGGAATCCCACCCGGGTGAATGATAAAATGTTGTCCTTCACATACGAGCGTAAGTTTGAGTCACACCCAGACTACCCTGATTTATGGAGTATTCGCAAAGCCATTCGTGACTTACGCGAACACAAAAAGAAAGGAGAATCAATACATCAAAAGATATCACGACTTCGGGACCGTGCTAATGAGCTGGAAATACGTATCAGCAGCAATATATTTGACGAAGCCCGTGTCATAGCTTGTACATTAGTTGGAAGTTCAAGCAAGCTATTGGTGGGGAAGAAATTTTCCACCCTTTTCATAGATGAGGCAGCCCAGGCATTAGAACCCGCTTGCTGGATAGCCATCCGCAGATGCCACCGTCTGGTTTTAGCAGGTGATCATCAGCAGCTTCCTCCCACCATCAAATGCTATGAATCCCAGTTAGGAGGCTTAGGAAAGACTTTGATGGAACGCATCGTAGAGAATGTACCTTCAGCCGTCACACTATTGAAGGTTCAATATCGGATGAATGAGCAAATCATGCGTTTCTCATCTAACTGGTTTTATAATGGCGAGGTTGAAGCCGATCCAAGCGTAAAAAACCGTTCAATATTGGATTACGACACACCAATGATGTGGATAGACACATCAGCTTTGCCCATAGCTGATTCAGATGCCACTGGCGAAGAAGTTCCAGATTACAAGGAGTCATTTATCGGTTCAAGCTATGGTAGAATCAATAAAGCCGAAGCAGAACTCACCTTACAGACACTAACCGATTATATCAACAAGATTGGTAAGTTACGATTCCTGGATGAGCGACTTGATGTCGGTGTAATCAGTCCATATAAAGTGCAGACACAGTATTTACGCAGTTTAATCCGTAAACGTGCTGAATTCAAACCATTCCGCAACATGATATCGGTGAATACAGTTGACGGTTTTCAAGGCCAGGAACGTGACATTATATTAATATCCCTTGTCCGCAGTAACGAACAAGGGAACATAGGTTTTCTAAATGATTTACGAAGGATGAACGTAGCGATGACTCGTGCCCGCATGAAACTTATAATCATTGGTGATGCGAGCACCCTTTGTCATCACCCATTCTACCGAAGGCTGAAGACCTATATCGATTTGCTTTAGCTTTTACAGCAATAGCACTTTTATTAATCAGCAAAATAAGCAAACCATTCTACAAGGTCCTGACGGACATAACCGACTATTCCTTTGATACGGATTTTATACCACCCGTTAATTTTTCCGAGACAATCGAAGAAGCAATCGGGATAGTCCTTGTTGCTGTCGGCTTCTGTTATCTTGGTAACGACCGCAGTATTTATGGAAGGACCCTTTCTAACATTGATGTTTCCCTTTACACCATCTCTCCTTATTACATGTCCCTTCCCTTTTTCGGGAGTCCATATTTCCACACGGCTATCCTTTTTAGATACTTCTTCTTCCCAATCCAAAGGGTTAGCAATATAGGTGGTGTTTGTCTGCCGTACATACTTTCCAATAAGGGATCCGTCGTTCGAAACGACCACTTTCATACTATTCTTCTGCGCACAAGCAGATGCTGCACACATCAAGATGAAAAAGAACGAAAATAATTTATTCATAGGTAAGTTGACTCAAGTTTTTGAATTTAAAATGGAAGTAAAAATGGAAATAAAGTGCTTTGCACAGGACGTTAGTCATGCCATCAGCGGAGTATCGTCCAGCACGATGTGCTTAACTACCTTTATAACTACCTATTTATCTTCACCTTATAACTTCCGAAAATTGTATAAGTTAATTAGAAATTAGCAATTCGTGCAATATACTTGCCAATGATATCAAATTCTATATTCACCTTTGTGCCGACCTCTATAGACTGGAAGTTGGTATTGTCATAGGTGTATGGAATGATATTAACTTGGAAAGAATTATCAGTAGGATTACAAACCGTGAGACTAACGCCGTTGACAGTGACAGAACCTTTGTCAACTGTGATATATCCTCTTTTAGCCATTTCCTTGTCGCAATCATACTGGAAAGTAAACGTATAACTGCCCTGTTGATCTTCTTTCGCAGTGCAGACAGCTGTCTGATCGACATGTCCCTGAACAATATGGCCATCGAGTCGTCCATTCATCAGCATAGAACGCTCCACATTCACTTTATCCCCAATATTGAGGTCACCCAAGTTAGAACGCTCGAGTGTTTCCTTCATTGCAGTGACGACGTAAGTACCGTTCTCAATGTTCACGACAGTAAGGCAAACTCCATTGTGAGCCACACTCTGATCGATTTTCAGTTCATCGACAAATGAGCATTTTAAAGTGAAGTCAACATTTCCCCTGTCTTTTTTTATAGCAACAACTGTTGCAAATTCCTCAACAATTCCACTAAACATATAGAAACCAAATTATTAAGTTAAAAAATAAATTTATGGATGAATCCAAAGGAAATAATCCTGCAAGTCCGTAATCATGTGAAAGAGAAGGCCGATGCCAATAGGTCTAATCCACCACGGCCAGTTAAGCTTCTCGTAAGGCAGAACACATAATAAAGTATAAACAGCGATGGCTGGATAAGAATGAAGCGGATGAAATCCGATGCTAAGCCGATGAGGGTGAAAGACTGGATCAGCAAACAGATGGTCCAAATCGACAAGCATAGTAGCCAACATGATAAGATATGCTTTCCATCTTCTTCCTTTCCTGAAAAAGAGAGAAAAAAATGCCGGAACAACAAGGTGTAGACCGAAATGAACAAGCAATCTGGGCATGAATTGGATATTTTTTTCAAAGTTAATAAAAAAAAATGAGATATTAGTTGTTAGTAGTGAGAAAATTATATTAAGACATAGGAGAACTATGGAATAAAGAAAATTTAGAAAATCTAAATTATATAGAGAATACAGGATATCCAGAAAATCCGGTTTTTCCAAAAATTTCCAATTCCCC
>JAEEGL012413423.1_pt1 | contig 10177 bp, 7 predicted proteins | sample 9134231 | NCBI WGS metagenome assembly JAEEGL01 (sample SAMN16246548, study PRJNA631951) | gut metagenome | biome: gut microbiome; feature: rumen; material: fiber-attached | host: Bos | place: Iran: Karaj | collected 2018-10
CAAGAAGTCTCAAGGGGAATGGTGCGCATCTTGGCACAAGACGGCCAAGCCTGCATCGTGATTGGCAACACAAAGATAAAGGATGTTCACATCAAGTCAGCAGAAGTCTTTTATGATTTCCTGCAAAGTGCAGGCCTACAAGAGGTGGCTGTTATCAAGCGGAGCATCCCCCACAAACTGATGCCAACATTGCGCGACAGCGTTACAGGCAAATTCTCAAAATTGGATAATCCTAATTGCAAAAAGGTTTATCCGAATGAGTATGTAATAATAATGAGAAAATAGCAATATGGCAATCATTGAACATAGTAGTATGCCGTTCAGACCTTACGCAAGGTTAATGAATGTGATAGGTGACCAATTGATTACCGATAAAAAGGTAGCAGTTATTGAAATCATAAAAAATAGTTACGATGCAGATGCTAGTGTCGTAAAGGTTCGATTTTGCAATATGTCTAATGTAGGGTTCAATAGTTTACCAAAAGAAGAACAGGCATATATTGAAATAGAGGACGATGGCTGTGGAATGTCATTAGATGTTATTAAGAATGTTTGGCTTCGTCCTGCTACACCAAACAAGTTTGACAAGAAGAGAAAGAAGAACTTAACTACTGACAAAGGAAGAATTGTTCAAGGTGAAAAGGGTATAGGAAGATTTGCTATACACAAGTTGGGGGAAAAGATTGAGCTTTATACGAAAGCCCAAGGCGAGAATGAAGTTAAACTAGAAATGAACTTTGTTGATTTTAACCCAGATGATGCAAATCTATTCAATCAACCGGCGGACTATAAATTGTTGGACGAAGTTACCAATAATTGGTATGTGCAGAATCCACCTGAAAGAGTTGCAGGTAAATCAGGAACTATAATTCGTATCTATAATATTAGAGAATTATGGTCTGCAAATGACTATAAAGAATTATATCAGAACATACAGCGTATGATGCCACCTGTTGATGATAACGCACGACTCTTAGGTATTGACTTCGTCCAAGATTTCTCTATCGAAATGTATAAAGAGGGCAATCTCTATGTAGATGAAGATGTAAAGACATTTGCCGATGTTATAGAAAGATCTCAGTTCTCAATGATAGGAACTATTGATGAAAACGGGGATGTTCATTTCCAATACAAATCGTTATCTCCTCGACGTGTATTAACAGACACTATTAATCTTTTGGACGATTCTGCACTTTCCATAAGGAATTATTCACTCTATGGTACCAAATGGTTTAAGGACAATAATCGTGTCCCACAATGCGGCCCGTTCAGCTTTACCTTTTATGCTTTTGATTTAAAGAATAAGGACTTGACTATATTAGACAAAGACCTGGAGAAATTCATAAAAGAGAACTTTGTATTTGTCATGAGGGATGGCATACGTGTTTATCCATATGGTGAGAAAGGTATCGACTGGTTGGATTTGGACAAACTAAGATCGACTTATCGGGCGGGGCAGTTCATCAGCTATAATGATTTGACTGGTTTTGTTTACATATCTCAGGAGCACAATCCATTATTAAGAGATGCTACCAATAGACAAGGACTTGTTAATGATAAAGGCTGTTATAATGATTTCAAGTCTCTAACTACAGCTGTAACAGAAATATTCAATTATGAAATAAAAATAGACAAGAACAAAAAAGCTATTCAAAAGAGAGTTCCAATAAATAAGTCAAATGAAGTTTTGCATACTTCCTTAATGAGATTACAAAAATCATTAGAAAAATCTAAGGATCTGGAAACACTTGAGTTGTCGAACAAATTTTTCGATGCTTTTAAGAGTCATATTAACGTTATTACAGAGAGAATGGAAACCGTAGAAGATTTAGCAGGATTAGGGATGGCTGTCGAGAAGTCTTCACATGATTCTATTCGGATACTATCACTAATGACACAAAATGTGAAATCATTCAAGAAAAAAATTATTAACCACAAATATCAAGAGCAAGATTTGATTGACTTGTTTGACGAACTTGAAGAGAATTTGAACATCGTGCATGAAGATATGCAAATGATTCAGCCCTTATTCAAAATCCAACGGCAGTCTATCAAAAATGTATCCATCAAGGAGTGTATCACAAAGGTAGTAAGATATTTTAGGAATGATATTGACGGAAAGATTTTGACGAATTTGGATGAGATAAAGAGCGATTTGGTTATTAGAACTAATGTTGGGCTTATTTTGCAAGTTCTAATAAACCTAATTGATAATGCTATCTATTGGTTAGACAAGTCGGGTAACTTAGATAAGAAAATTCATTTTGCAATATCTCCCATAAACAGAACGTTAATAGTAGGAGATAATGGAAATGGTATACGAGAAGACATCGTTCCTTTAGTATTCAACGAATTCTTTTCCATGAAATCAAATGGAAGAGGTTTGGGACTGTATATTGTTAGGGAACTCTTATCACGTATCAATGCACAGATAGCAGTAATAGAGACTTCAACGGACAAGTTGCTGTCTGGGGCAAACTTCATTGTAAAATTTGATGAGGAGGAATAATTATGAACGGAGTTGTTTTGTTTGCAGATAATAGAATCTTTTGTCAGGGAAAAGAGAACGAACTGTTTAATCTGTTCTTGAGTAACCCCGAGTTTTCAGTTTTGCCTATAGATTCTTTGGGTTGTTTAGAGTCTGTGATTAAATCATCATCTACCTTTAGAGCTTGTATCATTGACTGGGATTTCGAAAATAATGAAGTAAAAGACGAAGATTTCGCTGGATTAGACCTTCCGCAGCGTACTCCTATGTCTTTGCTTATGGAGAATCCTCTTTACACATTGGTATATGTATATTCTGAAAAGGAAATCCCTGAGAATGAGAAAGCATATCTACAAAACAAATACGGTAACAAAATTCAATTTAAAACAAAAAGTGAAGATGCCAAATCGGAATACAAGATTATTCTTAATGATATCCATGCATTTGAGGCAAATAATACTCACATGGTTGTTCCTTTCATGTGGAGCCAATCTATTAACCAATCTGCTCAAAGGATTTTTAATGAATTAGAGTCTGCAAATGCTTTTTGGATAAAAGAAATTAAAAATACTGCCTTAGCAGATGGAGGTGATGCAACCTCAGAAGTTATAGATGTTTTCAATAACCTTCTTAATGAAGACTTAATCCAAAATAGGACATTAAGGAACCTCTTAGATGCTTTTGATTGCAAAGACGAGAATAGACAAGAAGATAATACTGCAAGATTATACAGTAGAATTTATTACTCCAAAATTGTTGATGGTACTCCTATAATGACCGGTGATATTTTCAAATTTGACGAAGATACATATGGCATATTGATAACACCAGAGTGTGAAATCGCAGATAAGAATAAAGAGAAAGAAAAAGATTACTATGATTTCTTGATTATAAGCAAGAAGGCGTCTCTAAAATATCAAGAAGATAAGCAAAAGAAGTTCTCAAAAGACGCAAATGGCGCAAGAAATGCTAAAGAAATTTTCAACAATGGAGTGATAAGCCGTCATGTCTTGATTTCATTTCCCTTTGAAGAAGGACTATGCAATCAGATAGGACTAGTTGATTTCAACACTGCCCTAAGAACTATGCCTAAGATAGGGAATAACAAAACGTCTATAATGAATATTAGAACCAATTTTAAACTGAATGCCCCATATATTCATCAGTTGAGGCAACGATTCGTTTCTTATTTTGGAAAATATGGAGTACCTGCAATCCCCGATAGCTTGAGAGATTATAATCTTAATAAGCCATCAAATCGAGTTAGTGGGTAACTATAATACACTTAGTGGGTAACTCGGAAAAGTTTGTGGGTAAGTAGAAATATCAAATTATAATTATAAAAATGGACAGAAACAGATTTTATGAACTGCTGTTAGCAGAGATAAGTACATATAAGCAGCATCTGGAAACGGATGGTGAGGAATGGAAAGTTAAAGGTTTCATAGATGTAGATAAGAACATCTACACTATATCCCATGATACAAAGGTAGTTTCAAAGATTATCGAGATTATATTGATTCCGAAACTGAAATTGTTTGCTGAGAAGAGTGGGTTAGAACTGGAATTGCCGGATGCACAAAACTACTATCCGGACTTGACTTTTAGAGACAAACAAGATGGTAGTCTTTTTGCAGTGGACTTCAAGACAACATACTATGAGGTCTCTAAAAAGAAAGGAGTAGAAGAAAAGAAGATAAAGGGGATGACACTTGGTGCTTTCTCAGGGTATTTCCGTGATCGTAGTTCTACCAAGAATATCCAGCATCCTTACTGCCAATACAAAAGCCATTTGGTTTTAGGTATTGTATATCGTCAGGCAGGTAATACTGGCGATGAATTTCAGGTTTACAGCATCGACAAATTAGCTCATATCAAATCAGTCATCAACAGTTTCATTTTCTTCTTACAACCGAAGTATAAGATTGCCATTGACCACCCTGGAAGTGGAAACACTAAGAATATCGGTGGTATTGCTGATTTAGAGAAGATGGTGAATGGTCAAGGACTTTTTGTGGAGAAATTTGGCGACAAGGCGGAAGAGGCTTTTGATGATTATTGGATAAACTATAGAACTGCAGGTGAAGCTAAGCAATTGGATATGAAGAAGCCAAACTACACAGATTTGGTCTCATATTTGGAGTATAAGAAACAAACGATGAAATTAGATTCAGATTTGTTTGGTGACTTATTTAAAACAAATGAATAATGGGAAAAGTAATTATTCCTCCAGTAAAGTCACAAGGTATCAAAACAAAATTGGTTCCTTGGATAAATGATATAATATTGCAATCAGGTATCGATGTTGAGCATGTTAATTGGATAGAACCGTTTTTTGGCACGGGTGTTGTTGGCTTAAATTCTCCTGTAAAGGGTCGTCACATTGTTGGCGACTCTAATCCCCATATAATTAATCTGTATAATGGCATCAAAGATGGCATTATTACAGAATATAACATGCGTGCCTATCTGGAGCGTGAAGGACAAAACTTAGAAAATGCCGATGAAAACGGATATGCCTATTATCGCGAGGTTAAGAATCGTTTCAATCGTGACCATAGTTCATTTGATTTTATTTTTCTATCGCGTGCCGGCTTTAACGGCATGATGCGGTTTAATAAGAGAGGTGAGTGGAATATACCATTCTGTCAGAAGCCAAACCGTTTTGCATCTGCGTATGTTTCAAAAATCTGCAATCAGATTGCTGCTGCTGAGAGAATCATAAGAAGAGGTGAATGGGAGTTTATAAATCAGAACTTTTTAGATACTATCAACAGAGCTGAAGCTGGTGACATTATATATTGTGACCCACCTTATTTTGGACGTTACGTTGACTATTATAACGGTTGGACGGAGGAGGATGAGGAAAGACTTTATGTTGCGTTGGTAAATACCCCCGCACATTTCATACTTTCAACGTGGCATCACAACGAATTCCGTGAGAATGAGATGATGAAACGTTTCTGGAATAACTTTAACGTTGCGACACAAGAGCATTTTTATCATGGCGGAGGGCATATAGAGAACCGTCATCCAATGGTGGAAGCCCTTGTTTATAACTTTGAATTGCAGGAGCCGCATTATCAAGAAACTGAGTTGCAACTTGAACTTGAGTTCGCGTAATATCGAAATGATATCAAATGAGTGCCTATTTTCAATCAGTGGACGATGCCTTTGCATTATACCAGGGCGATGCCAAAGATCTATTGAGCAGGTTAAAAAAAACTTGTGATGTAATTTTCGCAGACCCTCCTTATTTTTTGTCGAGAGGATATTCTTCAAAAATCAACGGAGAATGGAAAAATTTTGAAAAAGGAGAATGGGACAGGACAACAAGTCTCGACAATATTAACCGTTTTAATAAAGACTGGCTTTCGGCATGTCGTAATGTGCTAAAAGAGGATGGTACCATATGGGTTAGTGGTACGTATCACAACATTTTCTCTGTTGCAACTTGCTTAGTTGAGCTAGGCTTTAAGGTGCTGAACATCATTGTTTGGCAGAAATCAGATGCAAAGCCGACCCTCTCTCGCAACTATTTTAATTTCACGACAGAATATATCGTTTGGGCAAGAAAAAATGGGAATGCCACTCATTACTTCAATTGTGACCTAATGGAACAGATCAATGGTGGGGCACGTATGTCAGATGTTTGGCGCATTCCATTTATATCTTCTTGGGAAATGAAACTTGGCAAGCATCCCACACAGAAACCGCTTCGTCTGCTTTATCGTATAATCCTTGCTTCAACCAGAGAAGGAGAAACTATACTTGACCCATTTGCTGGCAGTTGTACAACTGGCATTGCTGCAAATCTGCTTGGCAGGAAATTCATAGGTATTGACCAAAGTCAGGAATTTTTGGATTATGGTATCCGCAGAAAAAAGGAGATAGAGAACCCAGTAACGGCAGAGTGGATGCTCAAAAAGATATCGGAGAATCCTGAAGAGGTGATGGTAATGGTGAACCACGCCCGACCAGAACTTCGCAAGAAGATGATTGAAACAGGCATATGCTATCTCCGTGCTGGCGACTCGAAAGGCTCCCTTTTGGTCACACCAGGTTTTGAACGTTTGGGCTATGTTTTGCTCCATACGAATGGAGAAGATGCCAAGATGTTCAAGTTAAAAACCAAGGGCCATTTTCAGATATGGACACGCGAGACACTGCAGCAATATGGATTTGAACCAAGGAGTGCGAACTATTATGTGGTGCTTCACTTTAATCCTTTAAAGGCAATACCTTGTAAATACTGTCTTGACCTTAAAGAAAACAAGAACACTTTCAGAGCAAAGATAAGACCATTAAACGATTTTATGGGCATAAAATAAAGCTTACTAACAAACTGATTAACAAACGTACAAAGTATGACAGAACAAGCATTACAACAATATCTCATCAAGCAATACCCCAAAGAGGACGAGGGGTGTGAGTGGAAGGAGTTCAAGAACCTGAAGAATGACTTCAGTGGTCATGAGAAGGATGATGTCATCTCCTACGTGTCAGCATTGGCTAACATGGAGGGTGGGCATCTGGTTGTTGGTGTCGATGACAAGGAATTAAAGACAGAGTATATTCGGAACAAGAGTTTCAATGACCTCCATTTCAAAGACATGATAATTCAGTATCTGCGCTTATTTGGCGGAGCCACAAGAGCAGAACTTAATACGCTGTTGCAATCCAAATTGTCTGATGTGCTCACCGAAGAACAAAAGATAAGGAAGATTGGTAATATGCTGTCTGCACTGAAGAAACAGGGAGTCATTAAACTAACAGAAAAGAAGAAGTGGGTTTTAGTCGAAGTTTAGTCGAACTTTTAGTCAAAGTTTAGTCGAACTGACAACTTCAACATGGCTGAAATGCTGAAAACAAGGGAAAAATGACGCATCGTTATATGCCCCCCATTTAGTCGAACTTATGACTTGAAATTAAGTCGAAAAAACGCCTCATTTTGTGGTAAATGAGGCGTTATTTCATTCGGTGGCGTTTGTCTGTCGTTCAATCACCTGAATGCCATCCAACGAGAGGAGGATGCCGTTGGGGGCTTGGTCCAGTTCGGCTCGTTGGGCTTGTTGCAGATAGATGGGGTAGGCTTTGCCGAGGGGGAGAATCTTGAGTTCGACGCGCTTGCCGACGAGGTCGGAGAGGCGGACGAGCATGGGCTTGCCGTTCCAGAAGTTGTCCTCGACGAGTTGACCATCTGCATAAATGCGGGCAACATCTCCACGGTAGGAGATTTGGAGATAGAGGTCAAGATTCTCGTTCAGCTCGTTCAAGTTGCTGATAACCCATGTGGCTGCCTTGTTGAAATCTTCCTCAGTCGGCTGTGCTGCCACTTTCTGACTACCCATCTTTATCTCATGCAAACCGCCATGCTCTTTAGCAAGCGCAAAATTGACTTTGGTGGGTAGCGTGTTCCATGTCTCTTCCATGATGCGAGCTCCATCCTTGAAGAGAATGCCATCGGAGTAGTGCAGTTTCCCGTCAATCTTATAGGCAGTCATGGCTTTCTCTTTCGAAAGCACACAGAAGGTCATGTCTGCTGCCCTAAAGGGCTTGTTGAGTTTGGCGGTGTAGGTCTTTCCGTTGATGGAGAGTTGAGGCTTCTTGTCTTCTATCTCGATGAAGTAGATGGTGCCGTCGGATGTCTTACAGAAAGGCTCGACAGTTGCCCAATCGATAACAGTTGAGGGTTGAGAGTTTAGAGTTGAGGGTTTAGAGTTGAGGGCTGACAGTTGCCAGTTGCGAGGGGTGATGTAGGCGTTGCCCCCTTCGTTGAGGATGCGCACGTAGTCGTTGAAGAACTCGAAGGAACCGCGACGGGCATAGTGCTCCGAGAGGGTGTCAACGTCCATCTGACTGAGCTCCTCGCCCCAGTCTGCCAGGAACTGGTGGAGCCAGCGGCTTTCGTGCCATGCCGTCCAGTTGGGTTGTCCCATCTCGCCGAGGGGTGCCTGAAAGTCGTAGGTGATATGGGGCATGTCGTTGTAGTTGGTCACGCTGGTGGCTTGTGTTTCTGCCATCGTGTGCTTGGGGTTGTAGGGGTTCGTACCTCCATGATACATATAGTAGCCAGGGAGGTTGCTGCCGGAGCCTAACTTGCAGATGGCGAGGGGTTTCACTTCCTTGCCACTCATGTTGATGCGACGATGATAGGAAGGCATCATACCACCACCCAACTCGCAAGTGAGGTAAGGGTAGGAGAGGTCTTTTGCCTCCATCTTGGTGTCCTGATGGGTGCCAAGAGCTTCGGTAGCGATGACGGCAGAGAGACGGGTGTCCTTCATGATGAAGGCATCCTTGTAGCTGCCCGGCATATCGGTCAGAACTCTGTCCCAGAAGCCGTCTGCATAGTCGCCATAGAGGGGGAGCATCTTGCCAAACTCCTCGTTGTCGTTCAGTTTTGGCCAACCCGTTCGGGTGTAGAAGGGTGTGTCGAAACCCACTTCTGTTGCCATATCTTTCAGCGCCATGTAATAGCTCCAAGGTCCTCGGCATTCGTTCTCAATCTGCACGCCCACGATGGGACCGCCATCTTTCCACTGCAAGCCCTTCACCTGTTGGAAGATGTTGCTGTAGAGATTGCGTGTGGCAGCCAAGAAACCTGTTGCCGTGGTGCGCAATTTATACTGTTGAGGATTGCTTTGTGCCTTGTCAGCCAACCATACGGGGAACCCTCCTTGATAGACCTCGCCATGACAGAACGGTCCGATGCGCAGCACCACCGGCATCTGCTCCTCTTGACAGACTTCAATGAAGCGTCGCAGGTTCTTGTTGCCTTCCCAATTCCAATGCCCCTCTTCCTCCTCATGGTGAATCCAGAAGACATAAGTGGAAAGGATGGTGATGCCACCTGCCCTCATCTTCTGAATCTCCCGTCGCCATTCCCTTTCGGGCACACGGGCATAGTGAATCTCGCCCATCACGGGCAGCACATGCTTTCCGTCGATGACGAAACCACGTGAATCCACCTCGAATTTCACACCATTGGGGTTTGTGTTGGTGCCAAAACGAAAAGTCTCTTGTGCCACAGCTGTTGTGGTACAAGAGACTAAAAGTGTAAATAAAAGATGTTTAATTCTCATTAGAGTTTATCTAATTCTGCGATGTTCTTTGCCACTTCCTCATCCGTGACGGTGTAGTTCTGCAGGTCACCGTTGATGTAAGCCTCGTAGCTTGGCATATCGATGAGACCATGACCAGAAAGGTTGAAGAGGATGACCTTCTCCTCGCCAGTCTCCTTGCACTTGTTTGCCTCGCGGATAGTGGCGGCAATGGCGTGAGTGCTTTCAGGAGCAGGGATGATACCCTCAGTGCGGGCAAAGAGCATGCCTGCCTCGAATGTTTCGAGCTGTGGAATATCCACACCCTTCATCAGACCGTCCTTCAGCAACTGAGAGACGATGACGCCAGCACCGTGGTAGCGCAGTCCGCCTGCATGGATGTTGCTGGGCTTGAAGTTGTGACCTAACGTGAACATAGGCAGCAGAGGGGTGTAACCAGCCTCGTCGCCAAAGTCGTAGCGGAACTGACCGCGTGTGAGCTTTGGACAGCTGTCAGGTTCAGCAGCGATGAACTCAGTCTTCTTGCCGTCGAGGATGTTGTGACGCATGAATGGGAAGGCGATGCCACCGAAGTTGCTGCCGCCGCCGAAGCAGGCAATCACCATGTCGGGATATTCGCCAGCCA